>Ga0116152_10000338_pt1 | contig 38370 bp, 32 predicted proteins | sample AD_UKC119_MetaG_FD_89894 | JGI IMG/M metagenome (GOLD analysis project Ga0116152, IMG submission 89894) | Active sludge microbial communities of municipal wastewater-treating anaerobic digesters from Hong Kong - AD_UKC119_MetaG | ecosystem: Engineered > Bioreactor > Anaerobic > Digestate... | reverse complement strand
GTCGCATTCACGCCATCCTTCATCGGCATGGCGTCGTCAACGAACACGGCGATCTTTTCGGCGTGGCGGGACGCAAATGGCTCAAGGAGTTGATCGAAACGAAGGACGAACGCCTGCCGCGGAGTGCGCATCTCACGTTGATCAGCCATTTACAAAATCTCGATCACACACGCCGCCAGATCGCCCGAGTATCGACCGATCTGCGCCATCAGTTGCAGAAGAATGAAGTCGGCGAACGACTCACGTCCATCCCCGGCATTGGATGGGTGCTCGGCTATACGATCTATGCGGAGATCGGAGACATCAACCGATTCCCCAGCGCGAAGCATCTCGTCTCCTACAGCCTGTTGGCGCCTCGAGCCTACGACAGCGGCAAAGATAAGCCCGACGATTCACCGCGAGGACGACATATCGGTAAAGTCGGTCGTCGCACGCTGAAGTGGGCGTTTACGGAAGCGGCGCACACCGCTATTCGCCACGGCGGACGCTTCCGAAAGATATACGACCTTCGAACGAGTAACGGCACGCGAGATCGCAATCGCGGCGTGATCGCAGTCGCGCACGAGCTATGCAAACTATGTTATGTCGTGTGGAAGAAGAATGTGAATTATCAGGACACGCCGCCGCCGCGGCCGGGTTCTGAGAAGCGAGCCAGGCGATCTTGTTCCGGAACGGGCTAGTCCGACTGGGCTGTGACTGATGTCGATTCATCGCCATCGAGTCTCAAGTTAAATGGACCGCCCGCGCCGGACCGAATCATGTGTCGCCGTCGAACTGCGATGGAAGGCGAACCCGTCGATTGCCGACGCGCCAACACGAATGGATAGCTGGTCCGAACAGGATCGACACCGGTGCAGGAACAACCGCGAACGGTTCGCCGGAGAAGATGCATATAAGAAAAGAGCTGAAACTTGCTCGGCGAGGAATGTACACTCTTGATTCGAGAGGGCCTTTCATGGACAGCCCGGGCAGAGGGGTCCATATCGGAAAAGACCCTTCGAACATGGCTTTCCTTGCCGTTCGGCAATTCTCGCCATTCCAGCCCGGTCCCGAGTTCTCTCTCGATGTCATCCTTCCGTTCCAAGAACCACCGGTATTTTGCGAGCCGCGCCGGTTCACGAATCACGAAGAGGACTTCCGCCTCCCTTTTTCTCAGGCCGATTCGAATCGACAACTGAAACCGATTTCCGTGGCCGATGGAGTGAACGGTCCACATCCCGGTCGGCGGCTTGTTGAGTTTGATTTGACTCGGAACGCGACCAAGATACTCACTGAATGCCGTCCAATAGTCATGATAAAGTCGACGCGTTTCACTCAATTCCTCAAGTTCCGCTTTCTTCGCGTCTCGTTTGACAGATCGGCTCCATTCATTCGGTTTGGAAATCACCTTGAAGTGTGGCGCAACTGCCGAGTTTCCTATCCGCCACAGTTCGATTTCGACGCCAAAGAAGGAAAATCCCTCATCCGTAATATCATTCAACCAATCCAGGGCCGCCCGATGTTCTTCGGTAAATCGACGCGCGATCCACACGATCGTGACGGCGTCCAGACCGGCGGCGTAGGTCATCAACTGCCCGAGGTGAGTATGATCCGTGCGCTCAATCTGATTCTCTATGAGAATCCGGCGATCCGAAATGGACTCTCGGCAGACAAGATCGGCCCTGAAAGGCCCGACGCTCTGCTCAGACGACTCTATCTCCAGATCAATGCCAAGCGCCTCGCCAAGCAGCATCAGGTTGTCCGGCAGAGACAGCCATGGAGTGAAATCCGACGCTTCGCTCGGCCACACGGTTCTCGGTTCCACTTGATTCAGCCTTCCGAGTTCTGGTGTGGTCATCGCAGCCTCTCTCTCGACGCCCCTACTCGTCGCTCGAATCCAGCACCGCCATGAACGCCGATTGAGGAATCGTCACGTTCCCCACCTGCTTCATGCGCTTCTTGCCTTCCTTCTGCTTTTCGAGCAGCTTGCGCTTTCGCGACACGTCGCCGCCGTAGCACTTCGCCGTGACGTCCTTGCGCAGCGCCTTGATCGTCTCGCGCGCGACGACACGACTGCCGATCGCCGCCTGGATCGGGACGTCGAACAGGTGGCGATCGATTTCCTTGCGCAGTCGCTGAATCAGCCGGCGTCCGCGATACTCGGCGCGACTTCGATGCACGATCACGCCCAGCGCATCGACGGGCTGACTGTTGACGAGAATGTTCAGCTTGACGAGATCGTCCTCGCGGAATCCGATCATCTCGTAGTCCATCGTCGCGTAACCGCTCGTAACGCTCTTGAGCCGATCGAAGTAGTCGTAGATCACTTCCGCCATCGGGAATTCGTAGATGAGCACGACGCGCTCGGGCGACAGGTAGTCCGTCCGCTTGTAGGTACCGCGGCGTTCCTCGCTGAGCTGCATGACGGCGCCGATGAACCGACTCGGCACGATGATCTCGCTCTTGACGTAGGGCTCGCGAATCGCCTCGACCTTGTCCATGTCCGGCAGTTCGGCGGGCGATTCGATCATCCGCACCTCGCCGCCCTTCATGACGACTTCGAAACCGACAGTCGGCGCCGTCTGAACAACGTCGATGTCACTCTCACGTTCCAGCCGCTCCTGGATGATCTTCATGTGAAGCAGGCCGAGAAATCCGCAACGGAATCCCGTGCCCAGCGCTGTACTGGAGACAGGCGCGAAGTTGAAGCTCGAGTCGTTCAGATAAAGCTGCTCCATCGACTCGCGAAGCTCCGGACTCGTCGTTCCCGGTCCCGGATAGAAGTCGCAGAAGACCATCTGCTGCGGCGGCTGATAGCCGGGCAGGGCCGCCTCGCAGGGATGGGCGTCGAGCGTGATCGTGTCACCGATGTTGACATCGTGAATCGTCTTGATGCCGGCAAACATGTAGCCCACCTGTCCGGGCTTCAGCGTCGGCAGACTCGTGACGCGCGGCCGAAAGACACCGATGTCGTTCGCCACGTAGGTGCGTCCCGCCGCCATCAGACGGACGCGATCGCTTCGCTTCAGCTCGCCGTCCACGATTCGCAGATGGCACGCGATCCCGCGATGGATATCAACCTTCGCGTCGTAAATGAGCGCCTTCAGCGGCGCAGCCGGCTTTCCAACCGGCGCCGGAATACACTCGACGATCGCCGCGAGAATCTGATCCACCCCCACGCCGGTCTTGGCGGAAGCGAAGATCGCCTCGTGGGCCGGCAGGCCGAGGACCTGCTCCAGCTCGATGGCGATGTCTTCCGGTCGGGCCGCCGGCAGATCGATCTTGTTGATGACGACAACGATTTCGAGCCCCGCTTCGACCGCCTTGTAGGCGTTGGCCAGCGTCTGGGCCTCGATGCCCTGGGCCGCGTCCACCAGCAGCAGCACACCTTCACAGGCGGCCAGCGCGCGGCTGACCTCGTAGTGAAAATCGACATGCCCCGGCGTATCGATGAGATTCAGCAGGTAGCGGCCCGGCTCAGCGGGTTTGGGCGATTCAGCGGCGGGCTTGTAGTCATAGTCCAGCGTGCAGCGATTCGCCTTGATGGTAATCCCCATCTCGCGCTCCAGATCCATGTCATCGAGGATCTGGTTGCGGAATTCCCGCTGCGTGATGGCGCCGCAGCTGAGCAGCAGGCGATCGGCCAGCGTGCTCTTGCCGTGGTCGATGTGCGCGATGATCGAGAAATTACGTATCTTCTGAAGTTCCATGCGGGAATTCTATCCGCCAATCGAATAACGCGTAGGGGGGTAAAAAAAGGGGTATCCGGCAAATCGCACTTGCTCGCCCAGGTGCGACTCCCGGATACCAGGGGGGGAAGGTATATCAAACCGGGGAATGGGCGACATTCGCCGCCATTCCCCGGAGCAGAAACCTTCTACTCGTCCAGAATGAACTCCCGATCACCCGCCGCTTTCTCGTTCGTGGTCGGATCCCACTTGCACTTCGGGCAGATCAGGATGTCACCGTTTTCGTTGAACCTCCGGAAGGCGGCGCCACAACCACCACACTTCAGTCCGGCGTGCGCCTGCTGTTCCCCGCAGGTCGGGCACCTGGCCAGCGTTACTGTCTTTCGAACCCGACGCATGGCGCTGGGTTTGTCGTCATTCGGCTGGGCCACAGGCGATTCGACCAGTGCGCCCTCCGGCGGAGGATCCGGCAGCTCGAAGCCGGCGTCACACTTATCGCAGTACCAGAACGTGGTTCGCTTGACATCATCGGGGAGTTTCTCCCCGGAATTCGAGTACCAGACTATCCCCGCCGCCACGACGAGCAGGCCGACGGCGATACCGATCTTCACTTTTGAATTATGCATCTATTCGTCTTGCCGGAGTTAGTCGATCGTCAACCGCCAACCCGGTCGCTTCAAGTATCGTGTATCGACGTAGCTGTTCGTCGCGTGGCTGTCCATGTACAGCATGGAGTGCACGGAGAACTTCTTGTGCCATCCGATGCTGCGCCAGTCCGTCGGCGGCGTGCTGATGCCCGGGTCGATTCGCGGCCAGAGGACGTCGGCTGTGTTCTCGTACATGAGCACGAAGTCAGACGCGGCGCCGCCGATCTTCTGGTTCACGATCTGCTGGCCGAACCGGAACAGGTTCTCCACACCGAAGCTCGCCAGACCACGCGCCGACATGTTGTCGAGGAAAATCCAGTTGATGCTGTAGCTCGTGCCGTAGATCTGAAAGGCGGAGTTGCTCGACCAGGGCTCCGGCGGCGTTGACGAGCCGACCACACCGGAGACGCCCCACTTGTCACCCGGACACTGCGCGACCTTGACGCCCTTTCGTCCCGACACTTCGGGTTCGAGGAACTTGTTCAGGCCCTTGGATTCAGAGGGAACGAGGTACCAGTCCGCGCTGCTCGATGACGCAGGATGCGTGCGTGTCCACTCTTCCGGCTGGCCGCCACCCCAGGTGTAGCTGCTGTACGTCGACGTGCCGGGATAAAACTCGATCGTGCCGTTGGTATTGGTCCGATGCGCGTATGTCCAGGGAATGTTGTTGTTGGACTCAAGGTACATGTCCTTGGCGACACCGATCTGCCGCATGTTGCTCATGCAGAGCGTCTTCTTGCCCTCTTCCCGCGCAAGCGACAGCGCCGGCAACAAAATCGAAATGAGCACGGCGATGATCGCGATAACCACCAACAGCTCGATCAACGTGAATCCTCTTCGGATTGCTTTCATGGATTTTCCTCCCTGGGTTCTACCGATCGAAACTCCGCGGTCCGGACGATCGTCCGCCACGCGATAGAAGTCCCCACATCTCACGTCCACCAAAATCTACCCTTGACGTCGTGACCGAATCACTTGCGGTATCAAACCGACGAGCGCGTTTCCACACCACAGAAACGCCAGTGACCCAAACCGCCGGCCCCATTCGACGTCACATCTTTCATACAACGAACAGCGCGGCTTTTCGCCCGAGTCGCCGCAGTATCGTCAGGGTACCATCCCGACCAGGCCGCCGGCGCGCGCCATTCGCCCATAACAGAATACGGCGACTTCGCCCGAGAATTGTTACGTTCTCGTGCGCTCGCCCCATCGCATTCAACTACATCTGGTGGTCCGTTCGTCGCAGACGCGACAGAGTGGCCACCCACTTCACCCACATAAGTCCAACGTTACCGCAAAGATACAACGGACTGCAAGGAAATTCGCTGTCCGCCGGCGGCTAAATGCCCGCCGCCCGGTCCGCCAGTATCGCCGCCTGCCCCGCACGCATCTTGTAGAAATGCTCTTCCGATGGGTATTTGCGACTGCGAACGTCTTCAATATAGCCGTCCACGGCGGCCCGAATCGCGCTGCGAATGTCGCCATACTGCTTCACAAAGCGGGCCGGTGGTCCATCCGCCAGCCCCGCCATGTCGTGCAGCACCAGCACGTGGCCGTCACAGTAGGGTCCGGCGCCGCAGCCAATGACCGGTAAGTCCGTCGATTCCGCAATCCGCCGGGCGGGTTCCGGGGCGACCGCCTCCAGCAGCAGGGCGCACGCCCCGGCCGCCTCCAGCTTTTTCGCATCCTCAACAAGGCGTTCCGCCGCGTCGGCGTCGCGACCCTGCGCACGATAGCCGCCAATCTGGTGCACGGCCTGTGGACGGAGTCCCAGATGGGCCATCACGGGAATCGTCGCCGCAGTCATCTTTTCGATCGTCGGGGCGAGTCGACCATCCCCCTCCACTTTGACGCAGTCGCAGCCCGCCTCGGCCATGAATCGGCCGGCGTTTCGAATCGCCTCTTCGTGATTCACGTGATAGGACATGTACGGCATGTCACCGACGAGATAGGCCATTGGCGCCCCGCGACGGACGGCGCCCGCCAGCGTCACCAGGAAATCCACGGTAATCGGCAGCGTTGAATTGTGCCCGAGGATCACCTGTGCGGCGGAATCTCCCACCAGAATGCACTCGACGCCGGCGGCTTCCTCGATCTGCGCCGTCGGGTAGTCGTAGGCGGTCAACATGGAAATGGGCTTCCGATCGAGTTTCATCGATCGAAGCGTCGCCAGCGTGATCTTGTCGCGTGTGCTCATGACACGAATAGCGTAGGAGCAAGCGACACGATGATCAACTTGAAGGACCGGCCGGAGGTGGGAATATTGTATCCTTCGCCGGCGAGGAGAGGGCCCGGAACGCAGGGGAATTGCGGAGCTAGCGGAGAATTTCACCCAAAATCACGGATTCCATGGCGCCGTCACGGCCCATGTTCCGCCATCGCCGCTGACCGTCGGATCGCCGCCCCTGGCTGTCCGGCAGGGCGCCGGTGAACCCGTGGAGGGCCGAGGACGCCGTCGTGATCTGCGGTTCCGGCTCGCTGAGCTGGTAGATCCGCACGACAACGTCGGCGCGCCAGCGGGCGCCGTCGTGAATGAACTGGACAGTGGCGTCCCGACGAATCGTGTGAAGCGACGCCATCATCACGTCGTATCTGTCTTCGACATCCTTCCGCCAGGGCTCATGCCACTGCTTGCTCGTCGTCGGCGCCGTCGTGATTCGCCCGTTGGCGCGATCCTGCGAGTCCGGCGTGAATCCGTGTTCGTTCAGGACCGTCAGCGCTCGATCCCACAGGTCGGCCGGCGTCGTATCCGGCGGCAGGTCGGCCATCGTCGGATCCGTCGGCCGAACGGGCTGCTGGCAGCCCGACAGCGCCGCCGCCGCCGCGGCAATCGCCAGTGTCAGTCGGAGCCGATAAGGCGTAAGCGGAGAAAATGGACGATGTCGTGTATTCATGGGGCGCATCCTTGCCATGCCGCGAATCCTATCCGCCTGAGGGGAAGGGTCAATCTGAAATTGCCGCGCGCCTGGCGCCCGATCCCGCCGACACGGACAGAAAGGCGTGTGCCGCCCGCGTCGATTGCGTTTAACCTTCAATGGATCGCTCGAACCGAGCCGCCAAAGGAGTCTCCACGAACGATGTCTCACCACTCGACGAATCGACGACGCCTGTCACGCTTTCCCCTTTGCGCCGCCGCGCTGATGCTGGCGCTCGTTCGCCCCGCCGTCGCGGCGCCGGAGACCGGCGCGGCGCCGGAACCACCCGCCAGCGAGGACGCATGGTTTGTCGTGACGATTCGCGGCCAGCAGTGCGGATACGTCCATGAGATGATGCGACGCGTCGGCGATGAAGTGCATTCCGAGTCCGACACCCAGATTTCCATCCGGCGCGGCGAGGCCACCGTGAAGATGCGCATGGAACGCGCCTATCGCGAATCGCTCGACGGCCGCCCCCTGGCGTTTCGCGCCGTGCAGACACTCGGCGCCATGCCGCAGACGATCGAAGGTGAAATACAAGGCGACAAGATCATCCTGACGACGACACAACAGCCGGGCGCCGGCTTCAGAAGTGAATACCCGTTCGATTCCGAATGCCGGTTCTCCTGGGGGCAGATGCTCGCGAGCAAACGTCATGGACTGGCCGCTGGCGTCGAGTACGACGTCAAGACGTATGATCCCTCCATCAAGACGGACGGTCCCATCGAGATGCACATCCGTGTCCACGGCACGGAGCGCGTGGATGTGCTCGGCAAACCGCAGACGCTGCATCGACTGACCTCGTCGATGAAGCTGCCGTCCGGCGGGATGACAATCGACTCCGACGCGTGGGTCGACGACGAGTACACTCCGATCATCACCAACGTCGACGCCGGCATCATGAAGATGACGATGTACCGGACGACGAAGGAGGAAGCGCTCAAGCGCGGCGCCCCGCCCGAGATGTTCCTCGAAACCATGATCACGTCGAATCGCGACCTTCCTCGCGACGTGAAGCGCGTCAAATACAAACTCTCAGTCAAGCCGGGCGCCAGGGGCAGGCTGCCCGACATGCCCGATACGGACATGCAGACGTTCGAACGGATCGACGATCGAAGCGCCTATGTCACCGTGCGACGCACGGACTGGGACGCCATGCGAACAACGCCGGCGAAGGCGGACGCCCCGCCCGAGACAGTCGCCGGCTACCTCAAGGCGAGCTCGGTCTGCGACAGCGACAATCGACAGATCAGGCGGCTGGCGATCCGCGCCTGCAAGTCCGACGACGCGCCGACGACAAAGGCCGACAAGCTGCGAAAGTCGATCACGAAGTACATCACGAACAAGGGGCTCGACGTCGGTTTCGCCACGGCGACGGAAGTTGTCGAAACGCGGGCCGGTGACTGCACGGAACACGGTGTCCTGCTTGCGGCCGTCGCGCGGGCCGCGGGTCTGCCGGCGCGCGGCGTCGGCGGTCTCGTCGGCGTCCCCGGTTCCTTCCGTCGCGCGGCGAATGGACCGATGGAGTACGGCTTCCACATGTGGACGCAGGTGTATATCCACGGCAAATGGGTTGATATCGACGCGGCGATGCGCCAGTCGGAATGCGATCCAACGCACATCGCCATCTCCCTGATTCCACTGGGCGAAGACAATCTGATGGGCGAAGTCTGGAGCATCGTCCCCCTCCTCGGCCAGCTCGACATCGAGATCCTCATCGTCGAATCGTAGTCGCGCGCGTCGGCGGCAATCGTCCACCTTGCCGACTACGATTCCCATCGATGACGCAAACCCTCCATCAGGAAACGAGCGGCGTATGAAAATCGCGATCACGGGCGCAACCGGCTTTCTGGGCAGGTATATCGCCAATCGACTGTCGAACCATCACGCGCTTCGATGCTGGCGCCGAACCGAATCGGATGTCGGCGGCTTCGAGCGTCCGGAGGCGATGGAATGGACCCCCGGCGCGCTGGAGGACGAGTCGACGTTCGAGTCGCTCTGCGCAGGCGCCGACGCCGTCGTGCACTCGGCGCTCTATCGGCCGAACCATCTCGGCTTTCGCGCATCGGGGCAGAAGGCGTTTGACGAGTTTGTGCGCGTCAACCTGCTCGGTACCCTGCGCCTGATCGAGACGGCAAAACGCGTCGGCGTTCCGCGCTTTGTCTTCATCTCCACCTGCGCCGTTCACGAAGTGATCCTCCCTGACCGCGCGCTGGACGAAACGCATCCCCTCTGGCCCACGGCCCACTACGGCGCCCACAAGGCGGCGATTGAGAAGTTCGTGCACAGCTTCGGCTACGGAGAAAACTGGCCGATCTGCGCGCTGCGACCAACGGGCATCTACGGCGTCGCGCGGCCGGCCCACACAAGCCGATGGTTCGAGCTCGTGTCGCGCGTGGTCCGCGGCGAATCGTTCACAGGCGATCGCGGCGGCAAGGAGGTGCATGCGGCCGATGTCGCCAGGGCCGTCGAAGTACTCCTGAACGCCGATGGCGACGCCATCCGCGGTCAGGCCTACAACTGCTACGACATGTACATCGCCGAGAAGCGTGTCGCCGACATCGCGAAACAGCTATCGGGCTCGTCCGCCGAAATCAGCGGCGACAACAACGGTCCGAAGAACCAGATCGACACGTCAAAGCTCAAAGCGCTGGGCATGGAATTCGGCGGCGACGCCCTGCTCCAGGAAACGATCGAAGCGCTCGTCAACGCGGCGAAGTAGCGACACCGGGGCCGCCGCGCCGGTTCGGATCTTCGGCGCCTTCGCGGCGCCAGGCGCAAAAAAGAAGACGGCGGCGTTTCACAACACCGCCGTCCTGATTCACTTGTCTTTCGAGCGAGCCGTTACATCCGTCGCTTCATCATACGCCTGGCGCCACGGCACTGACCGCTTTCGCCATGCGCACAGTCGGTCTTTCGCGTCTTCACAATGCGGCGCCCGGTATTGTCACTGCCGAGCGGCGAACGAATCGGCAGCAGCGTCTGGCCGACGCCGAAGTCGCCTTCCCGTCGCGGTGTCGCGCGACCGATGCCGACTGTCGTCACACCGTTCATCAGGCCCGTGCCACCGTCCGGCGTCTGCATGTTCGGCGAGCCGAGAATGTTCACAGTGTTCTCACCGATCGGCAGAACGAAGCCGAATCCGCGGTTGTTCAGAATCGTGAGCGCCTCGTTATTCGTCAAGCCGATGAGGTCGTTGACGTTGATGTTCCTGTCAAATCGCACGTGATCGATCGCCTTGAACATCTCCTGCGTCACGAACTGGCCGCGCGTCACGAATCTCGAGCGCGTCCCGAGCAGTTGGCCCTGCGAGCCGAACTTCAGCTGGATCGCCTGGATCAGGCCCCGCCCCTGGTCCGACAGCGACATGCGGAAGCGGCCATTCTGATATTCGACCGTGTAAATGTCGGTCCCCCGCTTGCTCAGGGTTCCGGCCGGCGTCGAGATCGTCATGTCGCTGCGAATCTCGCCCGATTCCGCGACACCCGCCTTCACCGCGCCGACACCCAGCGCCAATCTCGACACGGCGACGCCGTTCCGCAGGGCCAGGTCTTCGATGGCGACCTGTGTGCCGGGCTCAAACGCCATGACCATCGGCGGCGTAGACGGCTCGAGTACGAGCTTCAGCGCGGCGCGAACCGGAACCAGGATCTTGACGCCCGAGCCCAGTCGATCACCCACCTTGATGACCTTCCAGTTGGAGTCGCCGGCGCTTGTCGCATCCGTCGACACGCTGGAGTACATCGGCTTGCCGTCCACGTCCTGCACGACGTAGTACATGGGTTCTCCGCCGGCGGTGGACGTCGGCTGCGAAGTGGCCTGCGCGCTCGCTGTCCCGTTCGACGCCAGGTTGGCGCGATCGTTCACTGAGCCCGTCGGCGTATCCTGGGCGACGCTGTTTCGCGATATCGTCGCCTGCGCAATCTGTACGCCCTGAGACGACGGAACCGTCGTCATCGGCTGCATCTTCTCGACGTCACCGCGGACGTGCGCCCCACTCAGGGCGAACATCATCGCCAAAGTCATGAACACGCTGATTCGAACACTCTGGGCCATCATTGCGACCCTCCTTTGCATTCTGCTGTTGCGAGCGACGTCCCCCCTTCACATCCTCGGGAGGGACACGAAACAGCGCTACTCGTCAGTCGGCGTATTGGACGGTCCGCCGGGAACCGCGTCCGGCACGATCAAGTGACCCGCCGCATCGCGATCGCCCTCGTCCGTCAGATCCACGCCCTTCGACTCATAGAGCCCCTTCTTCGCCCGCAGATCGTCCGCCTTGCGAAACAGGGCGAACATCGCTGAGCCTGTCATGTACTGGTAGTCCACCGACTCATCGATCATCTGTCGGTAAATCAGTTCCCGCAGGGCGTACCGCCTGTCTCCCAGGCCCGACCAGCCGATCAGACGATCGTTCAGGCCGCCCTTCAGGTCACACACCTGGCATACCATGTACGCCACGGAGCCAGCGTCGACCACGTGATCAGGTTGCAATTCCCATGCCGAACGGGCAATTCCTCGCTCAAACAGCTTCTGTTCCCGTTCGCTGAAGTTCTGGGACGTATCTTCCCCATCCGCCAGGATGAGCATGGCGCGATACGCCTCGTCAACCGTCACGAGGTCCACCTCGTTCAGGTAAAATTGGAATCCCGTGTCAGTCAGCGTGCTGGAATCCACACGCGGCGTCGTCGGTCTGGGGCCCGCGCAAGCGACCGAAAACACGAGCGGCGCCAACAGAATCAGTTGCCAAGCCCTCAGCGGCACGTCAGATTCCTCCGTTTTGGGGAATTATACCCAGCACCAGGTGGGACGGTGGAACGAATCGCCCCTAAAACGACCACGTCACGCCCGTGAGCAGAAACGTCCGGGTCGTCTCGTCCGTGAAGCCGGCGCCGGGGAAGAATGTCCCGAACCGAACTGTCCACGACAAATCGTTGTAAATACGCCAGTTGGCGAAGTAGTCCATTTCCCACCCGAGGTATCCACTTCCGGTGTCGGCCAGTGGATCGCTCATGGCGCCGACGCGATGGTGCTTCCAGTAGAGGTACCAGTCGGTCCCCAGTTCCAGATCGCGAACCGCATCCACCTCGGGGAATGGCTTGAAGACGCCGCCCAGCCGCCAGATGTGAATATTGCTCAGTCTTGGGCTGAAGGCGATGCCCGTGTCGCGGAAACCAAAGCCCACGAAGCTGTTGTCGATGTAGTCAACCGAGTCGCCGCCGGAGGCGTTCGTCGGGCTGCCGAGTCGGCCCGAGTCGCCGCTGGCGAACATCCACTCCGCCGTCAGAACCGGCTTCATCTTGTGACGGAAGAAATAGTCGAGTCGATGATCGAAGCCCCAGGACTTGATGTCGTTGGTGTGCAGAAAGCGGCGATCGCCGTAGCTCGTTCCTCGCTCGATCACCCACTCCGTCGCGTATCGCAGATTCTCGACGAGCTCACCCGTCGAACCAAAGCCGATGTAACGCGAATCGTACTCATAGTTCTGCAGCAGATCGCGCGGGCTTTCCGTCGTCTGGTCGTCCTGCCACGCCACATAGACAAAGGGCTCGTGTGAATCCCAGCCCTTGTACTTCGTTTCGAGGATGTGGAAAATCCGCTCGCTGTGGTCGGCGACGGGCAGGCTTCGATCAACGTTATCCGTCCAGTAAGGCGTCTGCCCGACGGTATAGGTTGTCTCAAAGTCAAAGAACTCCGTCTGCACCATGGCGTGATCGAGCGGAATATCAATCGCAAAACCCGTGCCCGCGTAGACGAGATCACGCCCTACTTTGAACTTCAGCTCCCACGGGACGTCCTTGCCCTCATAGACGCGAAGCGCCTGGGCGAAGTCGAACATGTACCACCAGCGCTCCAGCTCCGGGCCCTGCTGGTTGTCTTCAGTCGGCTGGAAGTTGTCGCCCGAGTTCCAGTCAATGAAACGCATGCGACCGCGGATGTACGCCTGGTGAACCCCCTGATCGGCGCTCATCGACGCCCATGCGCGAAGTTCATGCTGCCGGAGCGTCCGGCTGCTGTTGAACCCATCGTCGAAGAGAAAGAAATAGTGGTTGTACCAGCCACCGTAGTCGATGCGGAACTTCTGCGCGAGTGGGAGCGCTTCCTGAAGGTTGCGCTGGTTTTCGCGTTCGAGCGATCGCTGGCGTTCGAGGAACGCGCTGCCGATGCCCGCCGTCCGGTTTGACGGTGAATCCAGCCCCAACTGAGCATGCACCGACCGCGTCGACGCAAGCGTCATCGCGACGGCAAAAAGCCCTGTTGCCACTTTGGCCCCCGTCGCAGTACGCAAGAGCCGATTCGCCTCCGTGAAACGCCGGTCGGCGTCCATGCTATCTGACCGCGCAAGTCGCATGATCGCCAACCCGAAACCTAGCCCAACGCGTGCATGTTTGCGGTAATCGTCCGATAGTGCAAGTCCAGACTGTGAAAAGAATTGGATTTGCTGCGCCGCCGACGATCCATCCATTCGGGCGTGAGCCGACCCCGATACCCGACGTCGATCCCGCGCCTCAGTAATCTCTATCGGCGAAGCGCCCCGGCAAAAAGAAAAGCGGCGATGGCGTCGAACGCCATCGCCGCTGAATCACTCGATCATCGATCCGACGCGCGGATCAGCCACCCGTCGCAGGACGGCCACCGCCCGGGCGGACGGGTCGCGGAGGTTCCTGGCCACGCCCCTTATTGTCGTCGTCGCCCTTGCCCAGCTGCTCTGTGACTCCGGGCGGACGCATCTTCACGAGGTACCCCGGCTTGACGCCGGCGTAGACAATCGTCACCTGGACCTTGTCGCCCTGCTTGAAGTCGGAGAACTCGGCGTCTTCCGTCTCCTCAGTGAAGAGCTTGCTGACGTCGTCGATCGCCATCAGCTTCAGCTTCTTGTGGCGCACCTTCTTCTTGTCCATGTCCGTTGGTTGATTCTCATCCGGCACGTAGTCCGGCCACTGCGAATCATTGATCGGAATGCCATCGACAATGATCCGACCGCCCTCGAGCACCTCTTCGATCTCGCCTTTGACTTCGGTCGTCTTGAACGTCAGCGTTCGCAGGACCTTCTTCTTGAACTTGTCATCGCGCTTCGAATCCGGGTCGAGGAAATCCCATTCGACGCTGACATCGAGACGCTTGCGGAAGTACTTTTCAATCTCGTCGTTCTCGAACTGGTGCTCACCCAGCATGACCTTCAGGTCATCCGATCGTCGCACAAGCAGCGACAGAACAGCCGTCTTCTTGCCATAGGGCTTGATCTTGAGGACACCGATCAGGTCCGGCGACTCCTTCTTGTCCTCTTCGTCCGCGGTCTTGTACTTGAGGATGTAGCCGGTCTGCGTACCGGGCGCCGGGGCTCGCTCCGTTCGCTCCGGATCGCGCGGCCGCGGCGGGTCCTTGGGCTGTCGGCCACCACCCGTCGGTCCTCGACGTCGACCACCGCCGGGCTGCTGCGCCATCGCCGAATCAGACGCCGCGAACGAAACAAACGCTGTGATCAGCACGGCCCAGCAAATCGTCCGTTTCGGATTTTTGATTGAAAACGCCATTGAAGTTGAACTCCTGCCTGACATCGGGCGGGGGCGCCCTGAGGAAGGTATGCTACGATACTTTGCGATTCAGTGTACCGATTTCCGTACACGATCACAAGCGATTGCGCAAATGACGCCGCCGCTGTAACCACATTGCCGAGGGGAAGTTATTGTTCCGATCCCGTCACCGCAACATGATCGTTTGTCACACTGTCCGGACACGAATCCCACGCCCGCGTTGGGAATGCCCGCCTCGCTCCGCGTTTTTTTCGGTCGCGCTGTGGTCGGCCGCTATCTTCGCCCACGGACCGACGGCGCTGGCACAGTCGACGTCGCCGCCACTACGCCTGGCCGGCTGTTTTGAGCCCAGAGTCGCCGAAGTTGGTCCCGCCGACTCGGCAACGGAATACAAGTACGCCATCTTCGTCCCGAAGGCGTATGAGTCGGACGGCGAGAAAAAGTGGCCGCTGCTCCTCTTCCTCCACGGCAGCGGTGAGTGCGGCACAGACGGCGTCCGGCAGACGACGATCGGTCTGCCTCGGGAGATTGAACGCCGGGCCGACAGCTTCCCGTTCATCACGGTCATGCCGCAGGCCCACGCGAGGTGGTTCACGGGTGAAAATGAGCAGGCGGTCTGGCAGATGCTCGACGCGACGGCGACGAACTATCGCGTTGACCTGGATCGCATCTACATCACGGGCCTGTCGATGGGCGGATTCGCCACGTGGGACTTCATTTCGAAGCGCCCCGATGTCTTCGCCGCCGCGGCGCCCGTTTGCGGCGTTGGCGACGTGAATTTCATCGCCAACGCGAAGCATGTCCCCATCTGGGCGTTTCACGGCGCCAACGACGCCAATGTACCCGTGTCGGGATCCCGCGATCCCATTCAGTCGCTGCGGACACTCGGCGCCGACCCGAAATACACGGAGTTTGCCGACGGCGATCACTACATCTGGGATCGTGTCTATGCCGACAGCCGACTCTACGACTGGATGCTCGAACACAAGCGAGCAGCGCCGCCAGCCAGGATCGAATACCGCATGTCGCAGGGCGCCGCCCACGTCTGGTGGCTTCGCCTTCGCGCCGATCCCAGGGCCGAATCGCCGCCGATCGTCAGCGCGGAGATCGTGGACGGGAAAGTCTCGATGCAGTCCATCGGCGTTGTTGAGTGGTACCTTGCCTCGTCCGAGCCGCCACTGGCGCCTGGCGCGCCGATCCACCTGATCTGGAACAACATTCCGATCTACGACGGGAGTTTCCCCGGCATCATTCGCGTCACACCGCCGCGGGTGATTCTTCCGTCGCCGAACGCCGCCGGCTCGCCAACCAGCCGACCGGCGGACGCCGAAGAATAGGCGCCATGTCGCGATCCGGAAGACGCCGACGTGTCGACGGCCTCCGCGTCGCTACGACAGTGCGACGCAGCGCGAACGCCCCGTCGTTCTGGAGAAACGACGGGGCGCTCGATGCGTCAGAAACTCCCGCAGGAACAACGGGAAGCCTCTAAGGAGTCTGTCGAGAAGGCGTCACGCCTTCACATCGTCCGTGTCTGTTTCGTCGTCTGCGCTGTCATCGTGACCATGCGCGGCCTCAAACGCGTCCAGTGTCGCCAGCTGCTCGTCGGTCAGGATGGCAAGGAACGCCTCGCGCGCCGTCTCGTGGGCCGCCTGAATGTCGGCGCGCAGCGCTTCTCGAATCGCGTCGATCGCCGCGACCTGATCGTCCGTCAGATCCAGCAGCTCCGCGAAGCTGGACGAGAACGAGCCGCCACCGTGAGGGCCGTGACCGTGGATGCGCGCGCCGCTTTCATCGCTCGCCGCGCCAGGTCGCAGGCCGTCGAGCGTCGCCAGCTGCTCTTCTGTCAGCTCCGCGCGGATGTCTTCCTGCGCCTGGGCGCGCAGGTCATGGATCGTGTCGTGAAGTGTCGTGAAGATTTCTTCAGCCTGCGCCTGCTGATCGTCCGTCAGGTCCAGCAGATTCTCCAGGCGCCCCGGCCCGCGCATGCCGAAGGGACCGCCGCCATATTCGAAGCCGCCGAAGGCCATTCCCGGCGCGCGATTGCCGACAATTGCCCCGATCGCCTCTGAAAACGAGTTCGCGTCGAGGGTACCGGCGTCCAACTGGGCCTGCAGTTCCTCGATGCTCGCGATCTGATCGTCAGTCAGCCCGCCGCGACCGGACCCGGCCGCCTCGAGAAAGGCGTCGAACGCCGACGCCAGATCGCCCGAAGTCAGGACGTTAAGCACATCCGCCAGCGTCGAATCCAACGTCAGACCGGTTCCGCATCCCTGCATCGCCGTGCCGGCGGCCAGTACACCGGCCATGAGTAATCCAATCCTGTGGGTGGGTCGTTTCATGATCTCGATTCCTTTCTTTGCGAGGCCAGGTGTCGGCGTTTGCGGCGAAACTCAGGGCAATCGCCAGTCAATTCATACCCGTCCGACGTCTGCGAATTCAACTGAGTTTTCGTAAAGGTATGTCGAACGCATGGCGGATCGCGTTACGATTCCTTACAGCCGCCGGGGCTTCGGCGCTAACGAGATCAACGCCGCGAGCGGCTACACTATTGCGAGATTTCCTCGAAATAGGTGACGACTCCGAATGACCGATGCAAACCTGCTGATCGTTGACGATGACGTCGAACTCTGCGAACTCGTTCGCGAATACCTGGCGGGCCAGGGCTTCCACGTCGATGCGGCGCACGACGGCGAGCGCGGCGCCGCCATTGCCCTCGAAGGCCGACACGACCTGATCATCCTCGATGTGATGCTCCCGGGGATCGACGGTTTCGAAGCGCTCCGGCGGCTCCGCGGTCGCGTCAACACGCCGATTCTCATGCTGACGGCGCGCGGCGATGACGTCGATCGCATCATCGGTCTCGAACTCGGCGCGGACGATTACCTCGCGAAACCCTGCAATCCACGAGAGCTTGCGGCGCGCGTCCGCGCGATTCTGCGGCGCGTTCACGATCCCGCCCGCTTGATGGCGGCGCCGTCGAACGCGCGCATCGAGGTCGAAGACGTGACAGTCAACGTCGCGTCTCGCGAGGCGCAGCTCGCCGGCGAGCCGCTCTCCCTGACCTCGTCCGAGTTCGATCTCCTGACGCTCCTGCTGCGCAACGCCGGCGCCGTCGTCGAACGCGGAGAGCTGTTCCGCAGGGTCCTCGATCGGGACGGCGATCCCTTCGATCGCAGCATCGACATGCACATCAGTCACCTGCGCAGGAAACTCGGTCCGCGACAGGATGGCACAATGCGCATCAAGGCCGTGCGCAGCGTCGGCTACCTCTACGCCGTGGATTCGCCTGTCTCGACGGCGCAGGAGGGCTGATCCGCGATGCGACGCATCTTCCTGCGCTTCTTTCTGTCAGTGCTCGGCGCGATGTTTCTCGCGCTCTCGATCGGCATCGGACTGACATTGTGGCTGATTCCCCGCCCCCCGGGCGGAGAGCTGCACGAGGCGATTCGTCCGATTGCCGGCATGATCCTCCTGGTTCGGACCGTCCCCGCCCTCGTCTGCATTGGTTGCGTGTGCTACCTGCTCGCGCGACAGATGGCGCGTCCCATGGAAAAGCTGCGAACCGCCATCAGAGGCTTCGCGGCCGGCGACCTCGACCAGCGTGTGTCACACACGCTCGGTCATCGACGCGACGAAATCGGGCAATTGGCGCGCGACTTCGACGCCATGGCCGAGCGGATCGCAACGCTGCTGTCCTCTCAGCAGCGACTGCTCCGGGATATCTCTCACGAACTGCGTTCACCGCTGGCGCGCCAGCAGATCGCCATCGAACTCGTGCGCGAGCGCCTCAATGATCCCCGGGCGACAACCGCCATCGATCGCGTTGAACTGGAGGCCGAGCGGCTCAACGACCTGATCGCGGAACTGCTGACCCTCGCCAGGATCGACAACGACGCCGAACGGGAAACGCCCGGGCCCGTCGACCTGGCCGATGTCGTTCGCAGCGTCGTGGAGGACGCCCATTTCGAGGCGACACGCCGAGAACGCTCGGTCCGCCTCGTCGAATGCCAGTCGTGTGTCGTCGAAGGCACGCAATCCGTCCTGCGCCGCGCGATCGAGAATGTCGTCCGCAACGCCGTGCGCTACACTGCCGACGGGACGTCCGTGGAGGTCCGCGTCAGTGTGGACGCCCAGGCGACGATCTGCGTCAGGGACCATGGCCCCGGCGTGGCCGAGAACGCGCTCAGTGACATTTTTCGCCCCTTCTTCCGGGTGGACGACGCTCGGGGTCGCGAATCCGGCGGAACCGGTATCGGGCTGGCGATCACCCATCGGGCGATTCAGCGCCACGGAGGCGCCATCCGGGCCCGAAACGCCGATGACGGGGGGCTGGAGGTCGAGATGACGCTGCCGCTGGCGGCGGAGGGTGGCGACGATCAACCATTTGGGGCCGCCCGTGTCGAATCTCACAGGGAGTTGCGGTAAATTGATCGATAAATCGCGTCCCGGAAATCGCGGAATGGGCAATAATTACCCCCGACGTTTCGTTATGCGTTAATACCTATTTCCGCGCTTTGACCGCGCGTATCGCATTATTAGGCATCGTTTTCAGTCGAAAGGCGCCACATCATGCTTCGCACACAGACGATTTTCATGGCGTTGATTCTTGCCGCCACGCTTGGCCGGGCGGAAAGGTTGTTGGCACAGGATGACCCGCGTGACGGCCAGTCCCAGCGTGAGGGCCGTCGCGGATTCCGCGGGGATCGCCCCGGCGGACAGGGCGGCGACGCAGAGGGCGGCGGACGACGTGGCGGCGGTCCGGGCGGCCGCGGGTTCCGTGGTCGCGGTCCGGACATGAACGCCTTCTACGATCGCATCACGAAGGAGCTCGCGCTCGACGAAGACCAGCAGGCGCAGCTCGAGGAAATCCGCGCCGCCCAGCGTGAGCGCATGGAGTCCTTCCGCCAGCGATGGGAGGCCGTCCGGGAGGCCGAGCAGTCCGGCGATCAGGCCAAGGCCGATCAGCTGCGTGAAGAGATGCGCAGCGACTTCGAACAGAACATGGGGCGACGCCGCGGCTTCATGGAGGAGACTGTCGATTCGATCGACGAGATCCTGACTGAGGATCAGCGGACCCAGTTCACGACACTTCGCGAGACAATGCGAAACGAGCGCGAGCAGGAAATGCAGCAGCGCTTCGAGCAGCGCTACGATCGCATCGCCGAGGACCTCGGCCTGGACGACGAGCAGCGCGAAGTCCTCAACGACATCAAGGCGACCCAGATGGAGCAGATGCGGGAGTTCCGCAATCGATGGGACGCCGTCCGTCAGGCCTACGATGACGGCGACGAGGCGCTCGGCGACCAGCTTCGTGAGGAAATGGTCACGGAGATGCGCGAAAGCGGCGGTCCGCGGCAGTTCATGAACCGCGTCTGGGATGAACTCGATCCGGTCCTGACGGATGAGCAGCGCTCGCTCGCGCAGGAGCTCCGCGATGAGCGCGGCCGACGCCGCGGCAATCGCGATCGACGTCCGCCCGCCCAGGAAGGTGAGAACCCGGCCGCCGCCGAGGACGGCATGCGGCCCGAGAACGGCGCCGAGCCGACGGACGGAGGAAACGCCCGAACGCAGAAGCGCGCCGCCGAAGGCGGAGACGACCTTCAGGAATCCCTGGAGCTGAACGACGAGCAGGCGGCGAGCTACGCGGCGCTTCAGAAGGCGCACAAGGCGCAGACCGCCGAAATCACCACGAAGATCACGCAGCTCGAAACGCAGATCGCCACGGCCGAGCGCGATGGCGACGATGCCGCCGTCGAGCGTCTGACTGCCGAACTCGCCGCCGAGCAGGAGAAACTCGCCGCCGCGGATGAGGCGTTCTACGGCCAGCTGGACGAGATGCTGAACGATGATCAGAAGCTCGCCTTGGCGGAATACCGCGACAACAAGCAGGTCGACGAGATCATGAAGGACATTCCGGCGGACCTGCGCACCGTGCTTCGCGCGGCGATGCGTCTCAAGCTGGATCGCTCACAGAAGGAGCGCGTCCGCCAGATGACCAAGGACGCCCGAAACGACCTCAAGAAGGCGCGACAGCTCGACAAGAAGAACCGCGACAAGGATCGGACCGCGGAGAAAGCCCTCGCCGAGCGCTACAGGACGCGGATTCGCAACCTGCTGACGACGGAACAGTCGCTCAAGTACTCCGAGAATCTGGAGAAGATGACGCCCCGCCGCAATCGAAAGACAAGCCGCGGCATCTGACGGTCGATCCAGCGTTCGAAACATACGATGAACAAGCGCCGGCGATTATCGCCGGCGCTTTTTTTTGATTCGCTGTTTCGCTTCACGCGATCGCCCCGATAGACTCATCACGCGACGGCGATCCGATTCCAGCGTGTCGCCCATTCAGCGTCCTCCGGAGCCAAAGAATGTCGAAGCGACTGTTCCTGCTGTTCGTCCTGTGCATCGCGTCTCTGTCGACCGCCACCTCCTGCGTCTCACTGAAGGCGCCGAAGAACATCACCATCGGTGGCGGCGATCGACATCACAAGAGCGATCGCGATCGGAAGGACCGCGACGATGACGATGACGACGATCGGGACGACGACGATCACGACGACGATTGACGCGTCGCACGACACGCCCGCTGTGGTCGCGGGGCCGCCAAGGCGCCGTCGCCATGAATCGACTCGTCGGCTGACGCGTTCGCCTTCGACTGCGAATTTGATTGAATCCACCGATCTCGGTCGCTACGATCTGTGACTGACCGGACGACTCCACGGCGTTCGATCTCGGGTTACGGAACTGCACACCTTAGGTTTTGGCCGATTTCTCCGTCGATCCCCTCAACGGCGAAATCCGGCGAGAGAAGGGCCATCTCATGCGATCATCCACCGCAAGATCCACATTGACTTTTGGTTTCATCCTGTGTTGCGTTGGTGGCGGCGCCATCGCGGAACCGACACTTGTCGTGGAGAAAATCGCCCTCACAGGCGAACGCCCGCCCCAATCGCCGCCCGGCGCCTATTACACATGGATCGAAACACCGACGATCAACAACGCGGGTGATGTCGCATTTGTCTGCGCCACGAGAACGCCGGGACGAACCACTTCTGACGATCTCACGCTCGTTGTGGGCAGCCCCGACGCGCTGCATATCGCATACCAGGACAACAGCCCAATTCCGAGCCTCGGCCCCGATGCGGCGTTCGGAAACCCCAACTACTACTCAGGCTACTACCTGAGCCCCGCCATCAGCGATGACGGCAAGGTTGTGTTCGCGGCGGATGTTGTCTGGCCCTCGATGAACTTCACGGGAAGCGCGCTCTTGCTCGATACCGGTGAAGATATCGTTCCCCTCGCCCTGGCCGGCGACAACGTCCCAGGCGCCCCCGCGGCGACGATCGCGGCGTTCGGTCCGGGGCCGTTTCTCTGGCCTTGCCCCACGATCAACAACGCCGGTTCTGTCGTGTTCCACGCAAACCTGGCCGGGCCGCAGATCGACGAATCCAATGACAGCGGTTACTTCAGACTCGCGTCGGGCCCGATCGAGACAATAATCCGAAGGCAGGACGAGATCGCCGGTCTCACGGCCGACAGTGTCTACTTCAGCCAGACGGACACACTGACTCAGAATTCCGCCGGCTTCTGTGTCGTCAGCATCGGCTCAGCGAATCCGGATCCGCAATTCGGGACGTTCGGCATTGCGACGGGGCAACTGACGCCGTTTGCGCGCACCGGCGATATCGTTCCCGCGGCGACACCGACGACATTGGTTGACAAGCTGTACGCCGTTTCCATCAACACGAGCAATCATGTCGCATTCCTGGCACAGCTCAGCGTTCCTGAAGTCGGATCGTATTACCCATGGGGCGTCTGCACGGCCTCCGCGAACGGAATCACGAAGGTCGTTGTTACGGGTGACTCGTTCGACGGCGCCCGCCCTGGCGAGGTGTTTCAATCGCTTGTCTCTGTGTCGAACTCAGCCCCCGCGATCAACGACAACGATCACGTTGCGTTCTTTGCGCAAACTGTTGGAGGCGATCTGGGCCTGCCACCGACGGTTCTGCTGACGAACGCCTACGGTCCGCTCGCCGTCGTGGCGCGCAATGGCGGTCCGGCCCCGGGATTCCCAAACGCTGTATTCACTTCGATCGCGAACGACGCCTCCCACCCGAGCGAGACGGGATTGAGGGCCACTGTCTGCATGAACGCGGCCGATCAAATTGCGTTTCAGGGCTACGTCAATCCCCGAGACGGCACGCCATCCCGCCATGGTATTTGGTTGACACGCCCTGATGGCGTCCTGCAGTGCGTCATCACGAGCGGAATGCAGATCGATGTCGACAACGATCCCAACGTCGAGGACCTTCGGACCGTCGGCCTGGTCAACCTGATCCATGGCTCTGGCGGCGGTGACGGACGTCGCAGGGGACTCAACGACAATGGTCAGATCGCCTGCCTGATCGTGTTCACGGACAATTCTCGCGGCGTATTCAGGCTGGCTCTGTCGGAATCGACGGATTGCGTGTGCCCGGGAGACGTTTCGAGCGACGGCGTCCTGGACGGTCGCGATGTTCAGGCGTTCATGAATTGCCTGCTTGGCGACGCCGGCCCGGGTTGTGAGTGCGCCGACGCAAATGGGGACGATCTCACGAATCTCGCCGACATCGCGGGTTTCGCCCAACAACTCATCGACGGCTTTACGTGCCAGTGACCCACAGGAGCGACGGGAAACGCGGCCCCGCGGTATCGACTCCACCGCCCCGGAAAACGCCGTGTCGCATCCGCGCAATCGCTTTCCTGATCGAATCTACGCTTCGCCGAGAATGCGCCTGAGGACCGCGCGCGGAAAGACGCGCTGGCCCGTCATGCCCGTCGCCACGACGCGATCGCCGACGCGGCACTCAACGTCGCAGTCCAGGATGCGATCGGTCACGCGCGTCGCGACGGCGCGAACGACGACCTCACTGCCGATCGGCGCGGGCCCGAGATGATCACACACGACGCGGCTGCCAACCCCCTCTTCATCGGGTTCGAGGTAGTCAACCAAAACGCGCCGCCCGGCCAGCTCCATGTAATGCACGAGCGTCCACGTCGCGCAGACGCGATGAACAACGACATCGTCGAACGCCGGGCACATCGCCTCCGTGACGACAAACGAGACGTCGCGCTCGACGCCGGGCTTCAGTTCGGGCTTCATCGCAGTTGGGCTCGCATCGACGATTTCATGACGGGCAGTATAGCCCTGACCGCCATGTCCGCACGCGACGCTCGGCGGAGGCAAATGAAATGGCCCCACCCTCCGTCCGCGCGAAGGATGGGGCCGGCGCTGGTGGGTAGCGCCTATGGCAGCGCGCCGGGAACCAGGACGGGCCCCGCAAACGTCGGCGACGATTCGTCGGCCGCGTTGTTGCTCAGATTCAGCGGATTGGCGCCATCGGCGTCCATGAGGTAGACCTCCGCATCGAACGCCCCGAAGACGTCCGACACATAGGCGATCCGCCCATCGGATCGATACACGGGATCATGATCAAAGGCGTTGTTGTTGGTAATCCGGGTCGGATTCGAGCCGTCCGCGTTCATGACGAAGATCTCTGTCGTCAAAGGTGTCTCTCGACCGGACGAGAAGGCGATCTGTGAACCGTCCACGCTGAAAGTCGGCGTCATGTCCGAGCCCGCCGAGTTGGTCAGACGCGTCTGGTTGGCGCCGTCAATATCCATGATGTAGATCTCGTAGTTACCGTCGCGATCGGATGAAAAGACGATCTTCGTCCCATCGGGACTGACGCGCGGCTGGAAGTCATAGGCGGCGTTGTTGGTCAGATTCACCTGGTTCGAGCCATCGGCGTCCATGACGTAGATCTCTGCGTTTGTCAGACCGTCGCGATCACTGACGAAGACGATCCTGCTTCCGTCCGGCGTGAAGCACGGTTCGAAATCCGATTCGAACGCGGCGCGCGTCGTCAGCCGTGTCTGATTCGATCCGTCGATGTCCATCACATAGATCTCGTTGTTTCCATTCCGGTTCGTGCCGAAGACGACTTTCGTCCCGTCGGCGCTGGCCGACGGCCAGCCGTCGTCCGCGTCGTTGTTGGAGATGTTGGTCTGGCCCGAGCCGTCCGCGTTCATCACATACACTTCGACATTGCCGTCCCGATCCGTCGAAAACACGATGGCCGGGTACTGTTCGCAGCCACAGCCAACGGCGAACCAGACACACAACACGCCTGTCAACGCAGAAAGGTGCAATTGAGTCATCGTTTTCTCCCGCTTCGACGGAACGTCCCCGCCACGTTCCGCGTCCCACATGTCTCCCGCGTGAACGGATCCGCAAGCGGCGTACCAAATCCCCTGAATCCAGTCTCCGGCCCCGGCGCGCCCCCTTCGAATCGGACGATGGGCGTTACCGCCCAGCGATTCCCCAATCGACGACGGGGCGTCGCCCGATTTGAATACCCAAACATCCACAAAACCGGAGCGCCCCACATCCGCCCTTCCTCCCGAAAGCCCGGAAACGGCGCGAGACTCTTATTGCGGACATCACTATCATCTTTTCGACTCCATTCGCGTCTCGCGACCTGGCGGATCGACTTGAGGGACGCGTCGTATCGCGACCACTCTCGTCAGCCGCAACACCTCAGAAACCGGCGAAACCCTGTACGCAACGACGCGACGCTGCCGGCGCGTCATGCGCCTGGAAGAGAGGAGCGTGAGTGCGATGACCCTGGAATCGGCCCTGCGCGAACAGAATGTGCCCTTCCGTCGATCGCGGCATCGATCCTGCTTTACATCGCCCGAGCTGGCCGCCGCGGTCCACGTCTCGGGCTACAACGTGGCCAAGCCGGTGATCGTCAGGACGCCCGCCGGGTTCGCCATGTGCGTCCTGACGGCGTGCGATCAGCTCGACCTGTCGAAGGTCGCGGATGTCCTTGAGGCGCAGACCGTGCGACTGGCGACGGAGAACGAAATGCGCCGGCTCTTCCCCGACTGTGAGATCGGGGCGGAGCCGCCGATCGGCGCGATCTTCGGACTTCGCACGATCATGGACGAACGACTGCACTGCGACGACGAGATCGTCATGCAGGCGGGCACGCATCGCGACGCGATTGAAATGCGGCGGGAAGACTGGGAACGCGTGTGCAGGCCGATCGTAGCGAAGATCGCCCGCAGGCGTGTGGTCGACGTGGACTGAGACGCGACTTCGTTCATGCGCCGCTATGGGTCGCTGTCGCCGCTGTCAGTGATGGCGCGCGCATTGCGTCGCCACATGTCGGGTCTGGCGCGGCTCGTGGCGCGACGCTTGTGGGCCTTGCGCAGCGTGGCGTCGTCCGCCGCCAGAATCTCGGAGAGGACGGGAAAAACCGCGTCGACGTTGTCCGGCGCGAAGCGCGACTCCGTGGTCCGCCGATCCCAGTGATTGAAGGGGCAGACCTGCTGACAGTCGTCGCAGCCGTAGAGCCAGTCGCCAAGTTTGTCGGCCAGCGTCGGATCGAACGCGTCACGATGTTCGATCGTCAGGTAGGAAATGCAGCGACTCGCATCCATTTCGTAGGGCGCAGGGAACGCGTCTGTCGGGCAGGCGTCCAGGCAGCGCGTGCATGAACCACAGTGGTCCACCGCGGGCTCGTCCGGCGCGATGTCGAGATCCGTCAGCATCACACCGAGAAAGAAGTACGAGCCGAGTCGGGGGTGAATCGCCATCGTGTTCCTGCCGATCCAGCCAATCCCGGCCGCCATCGCCAGTTCCCGCTCAACGATCGCCGCGGTGTCCACACACACGCGATATTGAAACGCCCCGCCCCGAGCGACTCCAATCGCCTCGGCGACTCGTTCAAGCTTCTCGCGCATCACGACGTGGTAGTCCTCCCCCCAGGCGTACATGGCGACTTTGCCCCGTCGCCGATCGTCGTCCGGCGGCGGCTCGGGCGCCGGCTGGCGATAGTTCAGCCCCACAACGACGACGCTCCGCGCCCAGGGCGCCCAGCGCGTCACGTCGATCCGGGAATCGAGATGGCGATGGAGATACGCCATCGATCCGGCCCGCCCGGCGGCAAGCCAGGCCCGGAGATAGGACTCCCTCGGGATCGGACCGGCGCGGCAGACACCGCAGAGGTCGAACCCGGCGCCGACGGCCGCCGCGTGGAATTGCGTATTCAGTTGGCTCGGGCTCATGGGGATGTCCTGCGTCAAACCTCGCGCCGCGAATTCGACATCCTTCCCGCCGAGGCGTCAATTGACAGCCGCGGTGGGCGTTCGTAGAGTCCTGCGGCAACGGCGTTTAAGTCACGCAACTTGTATCCAGCTTCCGGGACGTATGCCATGCCCTTTAATTTCGACTGGTGGTTCGATTCTCCCTACCGCGAGCGCACCGACGAGGCGCGACGCCGCTGTGCGTTGAGCCACTTTTCCTCGCTGTCTCCGGAAAAAGCCGAAAAAGACAAGAAATTCAAGAAGTTCTTCGACGAACTCGAAGTCCGGACGATCGTGTATCTCCGCGACGGATTCTCCTATGAAATCAAGGAGATCATCGAGCAGCCGACGACGACGACGATGACCTTCGAGTGCATGCCCGCCGACGAGGCCTACAAAGTCGGCTGTTTCGTCGTGACGATCCCATTCGAGGACATCGTCCGTGTCGAGGTCTTTGCCGTCCATCCGGCCGAAAAGCCGGAGGACATGCCGTCGATCAAGGGTTTCGGCAGCGCCCAGTTGCCCCCGAAGCCCCAGCCGCCCGCCAAGGAGCGGCAGCCCCGTCCGGAGAGCGCCGAGTAGTCGGCGCTGTTTCAGCTGTCGCGCCCGACGGATTGTCAGCAACGCGCTCGAAATCCCGATTTTCACCCATGTCGGGCCGGTTGAAAAACGGCCCCGCATTATCACCGTTGTTTGGCGTCGATCCGCGTGATAGCCACCCCGTGGGGCCGTTTTCCCACTGGGGATTGGATTTCGACGGGAATTCACGTCGAACACGATCTCCGGCGAAATATTAACAACCGGCGTCGCAATGCGTTTCTGTATGCTGCTTGCGATACCGAGGGAAGTCCGGGGTCCCCATTCATCGAACAAGGAGTGTCCGCAAGTGAATCAACCCAACACAATTCGCGTATCGCAGCGCCCCAAATCGCTCACGATGTGCCTCGTGGCCGTCGCCGTCCTCTTCGCCGGCGCCAGCGCCCGGGCCGAAGATGTCGTCGCTGTTTTCAAGCTGAAAGGCCCCCTGGCCGAGCAGCCGATGGAAAACCCGCTCGCCGTTCTGATGGGCGAAGAAGCGCCGATGAACATGTTCTCCCTGCTCGAGCGTCTGAAGGAAGCGCGGCAGGATCCGAACCTGAAGGCCGTCGTCTTCGACATCGATAACGCCGCCCTGGGCCTCGCCCAGATCGAGGAACTCCGCGGCCAGATCCAGGCCCTCAAGGCGGCCGACAAGGATGTCTGGGTCCTCGCCGAAGGCCTGAACAACGGCACGATGATGCTCGGCTCGGAAGCCTCGCGGCTGATGCTCGTTCCGTCGGGCGAAGTCGTCATTCACGGTCTCTACGCCGAGGCCATGTACTTCAAGGGCCTGTTCGACAAGATCGGCGTCGAAGCCGACATCCTCCACTGCGGCGACTTCAAGTCGGCCGGCGAGCCCTTCTATCGCACGGGCCCCAGCCCCGAAGCCGAAGCGCAGACGGAACGCCTCTACGATTCGATCTTCAGCCAGATGGTTGAACGCATCGCCGACAGCCGCGGTCTGACGGATGACCAGGTGCGGGGCCTCGTGGATCGCGCGCTGTTCAGCGCCGAGGAGGCCGTCGAGGAGAAGCTGGTTGACAAGACGATGTACCGCGAGGACTTCGTCGCGGCCGTCAAGGAACGCTACGGCGACGATGTGAAGGTCACGGCGAAGTACGCCGGCAAGAAGGACGAACTGGATATCGACTTCAACAACCCCTTCGCCATGTTCAAGGTCTTCGGCGACATGTTGAAGCCGCCCGCCGAATCGACGAAGACGGCCGTCGCCGTCGTGTATGTCGAGGGCCCCATCACGAGTGGTCCCACGCAGCAGGGCATGTTCGGTGGCAACGAGAACGCCGGCTCCGACACGATCCGACGCGCCATCGCCGAAGCCGCGGCCGATTCGTCGGTCAAGGCCCTCGTCCTACGCGTCGACTCCCCCGGCGGTTCGGCCCTCGCCAGCGACATCATCGCTGAGGCCACGAAGCGCTTTAAAGACAGCGGACGCCCCTTCATCGTGTCGATGGGCAACGTCGCCGCCAGCGGTGGCTACTACGTCTCCACGTCGGCCGACATGATCTACGCCGAACCGACGACGATCACAGGTTCGATCGGTGTCGTCGGCGGCAAGTTCATCACGAAGGGCCTCTGGGACTGGGCCGGCGTCACGACGCACTCGTATCAGCGCGGCAAGCTCGCCGACCTGATGAGCACGAGCCACAAGTGGGAAGGCGAAGAGCGCGAAGTCATCAAGAAGATGATGGATCGCGTCTATGGCGACTTCAAGAATCGCGTCGTCATGGGCCGAAAGGGCAAGCTGACGGACGACATCGAGAAGCTCGCGGGCGGACGCGTCTATACGGGCGCCGAGGCGATCAAGATCGGTCTCGTCGACAAGCTCGGCGGCTTCACGGACGCCATTCGTCACGCCGCCGACGAAGCCGAAATCAGCGACTACGAGATTCGCGTCTATCCGCGGCCGAAGTCACCTTTCGACATTCTGGCTGAAGTTCTGGGCGGCCAGGACAAGCCCGAGAAGTTCCTCTCGACGAGCCTGCGATCGCTTCCGAGCCTCGCCGGCGCTGTCGACGCCATTCGTGTCATCGATCCGCAGAAGGCCCGCGTGACGGCGGACTTCCTGCGACAGGCCGAGATGCTGCAGCGAGACGGTGTCCTGCTGCTCAGCCCGACGGCGACAATGACACTGGAGTAATACGAAGCCGACGATGACGGAACGAGAAAGTTCCGGAATCTCGGCGCGAATCGACGGCGAACGTGGAACCCGTCGAGGAGAAGCAACTGAGAAACTCGTCGAGACGGCGGCAATCGCCACTCGATCAACAATACCCCACTCCACCCTCTGGCCCGGTCGTCTGGTCACTTCACACAAACCAGACGGCCGGGCCAACCTTGTCTACGGCCGGCGGGTCTCGGTTGTGGACAATTGACCGCGTTGATTAAGATGGGGACGTGCCATTCGATCCCGATCAGATTCCGACGCCCGATCTCGGCCTGCGATGCATGTCGTGTGGTTATCCTCTCGCGGGGCTGACGAAGCGCGTCTGTCCGGAGTGCGGCGCCACCTTCGACTACGAGGCGTTTGTGCCCAAGGGCGACTTTCCGATGCTGATCGTTGATGGTGAAGCCGCCCTGCTGACGCCGGACATCAGGGATGCGCTGCGGCGGGCGAAGGTCCCCTGCATTGAGCTGGGTGGCCTGACAATGGACCTGTACGGCCTTCATTCCATCTCGCAGAGCCGTTCGCTTGTGGGCGTGCCGCGAAGCCAGTACTTCGACGCCGTGATTGCGGTGCGAAGCCTGCGCGACGGCGGCGTCGACGAACCGCCGCAGGACTTTGCCATTGACTGGACCTGCGCCGCCTGCGGGGAAGAAAATCCGGGCTCGTTTGAGATCTGCTGGCAGTGCGGCGGCGATCGACCGTCAGACGCCCCGAGGATCATCTGACGGACCGTCAGGGCGAGCGTTCGCCCGCGTCCGCACGGATCCCTATACTCCACCAATGCCGTCACACGTTCCGGATTTTCCGCGCGCCCTCCGGCGTTCGACGCCTGCAACTCGACGCCGATGGATCGACGCGGCGGGATGCTCGCTGGCGCTGATGATCTGCGCATTGAGTCCGCCGGCCCCATCAACCTCCGAGAAGAAAGCCCTCATGACTTCGACAAATTCTGCGACGACTGCGCCCGCCCACACGAATCGACTGATCAAGGCGACGAGCCCCTACCTGCTTCAGCACGCGCACAATCCCGTGGACTGGTATGAATGGGGTCCGGAGGCGCTCGAACGCGCCAAGGCGGAGAATAAGCCCATCTTCCTTTCCATCGGTTACTCCGCCTGCCACTGGTGCCACGTGATGGAGCGCGAGTGCTTCGAAAACGAGGGGATCGCCGCCGTCATGAACGAGCGTTTCGTCTGCATCAAGGTCGATCGCGAAGAGCGCCCCGATCTCGATGACATTTACATGAGCGCGACGCAGGCCCTCACACGCAGCGGCGGCTGGCCGATGAGCGTCTGGCTCACGCCCGATCTCAGGCCCTTTTACGCCGGCACCTATTTCCCGCCCGAGTCACGTTACGGTCGTCCCGGTTTCAGGGATGTCCTCCTGTTCCTGGATGACGCCTGGAAGACGAAACACGATCAGGTCATCGAGCAGGCGGACAGCCTCACGGACGCGGTCCGACAGATCACCAGTCGGCAGGGCGCGGCGTCGGCCATCTCGGCGGAGCAGGTGTCGCAGGCGGCCGAGCTCATCGCGCGACAGTTCGATCCGGCGCGAGGCGGCGTCAGCAGCGGGGGCACGAACAAGTTCCCGCCCTCCATGGCAATGAACCTGATGCTGCGCGTCTACGATCACTCCGTCGCCGATGGCAAGCCGGACAACCTGCTGCTCGAACGTGTCGAGACCACGCTGGAAAACATGGCCTATGGCGGTATCTACGACCAACTCGGCGGCGGTATCGCCCGATACTCGACGGACATCCAGTGGCTTGTCCCCCACTTCGAAAAAATGCTCTACGACCAGGCGCTCGTCTCTGAGATCTACCTCGACGCCTGGCGGCTCACGAAGAAGTCGCTTTACGCGGAAACGGCGCGCGGCATTCTGGATTACGTCATCGCCGATCTGCAGAGCCCGGAGGGCGGCTACTACTCGGCGCGCGACGCCGACAGCGAGGGCGAAGAAGGCAGGTTCTACGTCTGGAGCAAGGCGGAAGTCGAGCGCGTGCTCGGCGATGATGCGGCCATCTTCTGCGACTACTTCGACATCTCCGAGGGCGGCAACTGGGAGGGGCACAACATCCTGAACCGGCCGAACGAGCCTCACATCGCCGCCGCGAAGCACGGGATGACGGAAGAGGCGTTCAGGGCCCGCATCGAGTCGGCGCGTCAGAGGCTGCTGGCCCATCGGGCGGAACGCACGCCCCCCTTCCGCGACGACAAGGTGCTGGCCGGCTGGAACGGTCTGATGATCGCCAGCATGGCAAAGGCCGGCCGCGTTCTGAACGCCCCGCAATACACGCAATCCGCCGTGCGGGCGGCCAAGTTCGTGCTCGGGGCAATGACGGACGAGAAGGGTCGTTTGCTGCGGACCTGTCGGGAAGGTCGCGCTCACACGCCCGGCTATCTCGACGACTACGCCTTCATGATCGAGGCTTGCCTGAATCTCCATGAGACGACCTTCGACGCCGAGTGGCTCGAGACAGCCGATCGTCTGAACGAGACGCTGATGGCTCACTATCGCGACGACGCCGGCGGGTTCTGCTTCACGGCGGACGACGCCGAGACGGTCCTCGTCAGAATGAAGAGCGCCAGCGACAACGCCGTCCCCAGCGGCAATTCCGTGCAGGCGATGAACCTCCTGCGGCTGGCGATCCTGCTCGATCGGCCGACGCTCCGCGAGGAAGCGGAACGGCTGCTGCATTGTTTCGGCGAGAAGGCGCGGGCCATGCCATTCAGCTCGGAGCGACTCCTGGCGGCGGCCGATTTCCTGCATGGGCGGCCCGCCGAGATCGCAATCGTGTGCACGAAGGCGAGCCGAGGGGAAGCCGACGCCATGCTCGACGCAATCTGGCAGTCGTATGTGCCGAACAGGGTCATGGCGCTGCTGGTTGAGGATGACGCCGGCGCCGACGCCCTCGCCCGGCGTATCCCATTGCTGAAGGACAAGACGTCAGCCGATGGGAAGGCGACGGCCTATGTCTGCCGGAACTACGCATGCCAGGCGCCGACGACGGAAACCGGCAAGTTGCTGGAACAGGTCGTTTCCGCGAAAATCAGCGAACGCTAGGCGCCTTGCAGGGGCGCCCGATCATGGACGATCCGCCTCGCATCACCTGGCGAGGACGCCGACGGAAGCCGGCGGCACATTCGAACAGGAGCACCATCATGCAGTCACTATCGATCATCGCCGCGATGCTACTGATCACGACGGGCGCCCCGGGTCAGGACGCGTCGAAGTCCGGCGCGGGTCAGATGCGGGAAGTCAGCGGTTCGACGAATCAGGGACAGGTCAACCCCCCGGAGAAATCCACGACGACGACCCAGACGCCGATTTCCGCCAATCAATCGGCGAAGGGCGAAGACGCGAACGCCGGCAAGTCGGCCGACGACTCGAAGGCGGCCTCGACAGCCCCACGCCAGTCGCCCGGCGATGGCCCCGGTCCCAGGCGCCTGCAGTCCGGCGCCGACGTCCTCGAGCGACTTCGCGATCGGCAGCGAACAGCGCCTGTCATCCCCCCCGCCCGGCCGGGCGTCAAACGCGTCGAGCGAACGGCCATTGCCGAAGGTGCCATCCCCGACAACGCCCTTCGCCCTGTGGATCGCAAGCTGCTCCCGGACGGCTCACGCATCGTGGATCGGGCGGGTCGGCTGACGCGTGACGGTGATTACCTCACGTTCACGTTCGAGAGTCGCGGTGAAGGACCGATCGAAGTGCCGCTCCGGCTGCTCCCCAATCGGCTGCTGGAAGATATGGAACAGATCTCCGAAGGCGGCCGAAAATCGGTCGTATTCGTCGTCAGCGGCGACATCACGGAATACCGCGGCGTGAACTACCTGCTGCTGCAGAAGCTCCTGATCCGACCCGATCTGGGCAACCTGCGATAACGCGAAACCGAGCCCGCATGCCCAGCGTCAAGATCATCGGCGTCCATCCGCTCGACGTCTCGGAAGAACTGCACGATCAGGCCGTGACGGCTCAGCACGGTCTGATCGCGCTGGATCTCGACCCCGAGCGGCGCGAACGCGCGCTTGCGATGACGAACGCCAGTCTTGCGTCCGTTGTCCTGGTGGAACTCATCGTCGTGGATCGCGAGCGGCACATGTACATGGGCGACTTTGGCCAGTCCGCCGCCGGCGACACGCTCGGACCTGATGACGAAGTCGCGTACGGAGAGGTCTTTCTCAACGCGACAGGGGATGAGCGCGCCGCTAATCACTATGAGGATCTTGAAGGTCCCGACGCGCGGATCGCGTTCTACCTTCACGCGTATCGTCCGCGCCGGCCGATCCTGACGCCGTATGGCCCCGTCGATCCGCCGCTTCTGACGCCGACGCCTTATCGACTGGCGCGTCTTGTTCCGTACGAGCCGCGCTAGGTGACGAACACGATTCCCCTGTAGGCTTGGTCGTTCCAAACAGCCCTGGCGATTGTCGATGAAGCTACCCGTACTGATTCCCGACATCCGTTCACAGCAATGGAGCTGTCACAGCTGCACGAAGTGCTGTCGTGAGCTGATCGTGCATCTCACAAAGGCGGATCGTGAGCGCATTGACCAGCAGCAATGGCAATCGAAGCTGGGTGTCGATCCCTACGTGCGGCTGGGCCGAGGCGTTGTGCTCAATCACACGACGGACGGCGCGTGCGTCTTTCTGCAGGCGGACGGAAAGTGCCGAATCCACGCCGAGCTGGGCATGGACGCGAAGCCGTTTGCGTGCCGGATCTACCCGTTCACGCTGGAGCGCGAGGGCGACGCGATCCGTTCCGCCCTTCGGTTCGACTGCCCGAGCGTTACGAAATCCGACGGCAAACCCCTTCAGGCCTATCGTCGGGAACTGCAGGATCTGACCCATGAGATTGTCGGCGCGGCGCCGTCCATGTTCTCGTCCGACGCCGGGACGATTGCCTTTTCGGAGAATCTGAAGATCGACGCGGCGACGCTGGATCGAATTGTCGGCCGGCTCGACAGGTGGATCGCTGACACGCAACGCCCTTTCAATGAACGCGTCCGTGGCCTGCTGGACATTGTGACGACGTTGAACGAAGTGAACCTGAGCCGGTTCGACGGGGCGCGTCTGGCCGACCTCGTCAGCATGCTGATGGACGATATGCCCGCGACGCTCGACGAGTTCAGCGAGCCCGTCCGCGACCCGACGCCTCGCCAGCTGAAACTGCTGCGGCAGGCGGCGTTCGCCCACGGGTCCTACGTCCGGTTCGAAGAGGCGAGACAGGGCTTTCTGGGGTCAATTCGCTTCCGATTCAGGCAGCTTGGGATGGCCCGAACGATGCTGGCCGGGACCGGTCCAGCGCCACCCTTCGCCTGTGATGCCATCGAGGCGACATTCGAGGAAATTGCAGCGATTCGCCCGCTGGCGCCGGCGGAGGCGCCAGAGGCCGACGACCTGCTGACGCGATACCTGACGGGGCGAATCACGAATCGGGGCGGGTTTGGTCGACAATACTACGGTTGGCCTGTCCTGGCGGGCCTGAACGCCCTGCTCCTGTCACTGGCCGTCGTCGGCTGGTTTGCGCGACGGGCCGCGGCGGGCGGCGGACGGGATTTCCTGTCCATCGACGATGTGCGGACGGCCCTGATGATCGTGGATCGCACAGCCGGCAGGTCGCCGGAGCTCGGCGCCCGATCCGGCAGGCTGCGTCTTCGGTACCTCGCACAGGAGTCGGGTTTCGGACGCCTGATCGCCCGATATGGCGTGATCCCGGCGCCATCGCCAACTGGGGCGGACGCCGAACCTTAGGCGGAAACAAAGACTATCGACGGCGACCGCGATTTCAGGATATGATCGACACATAACGAAATGAGCCTCTCTCCCCTACAACTCGCTGAGCTGTTTACAGGTCTGGTCCGCAAGCATCCGATTCGCGCCGTCCACATCGCGGGCGACACGCTGGAGCCGCCGGAGCTGGCCTTTGTCGTCCATTTCCCGATCCTCGCGATCCCGATCCGCGGGCAGTACGAGGTTGAAATCGAGCGAGACGACGAAATCGCCAAGATTCGGGCGCGACCGGGAGAAGCCATTTTCTCTCCGCCTGACTGCTGGACCAAGCCGACGTGGCGACCGCCGATGGAGGCGATTCACCTGACGTTCGGCAAGCAGCATGTGGGCGCCAGTCGTGTCGTTGCGAAGCGCGGTTCCGATAGCCCCGTCAATGCGGAAAAACTGGCCGTTCCGCGTTCATTCGGCGGACCGGCCCATAAGACACTGGACGCGATCCTCGAGATCGTGAGAAGCGATCAGGGCTCTCCCGCGGTGTCGCATCTGACCAACGGCCTGATTTACTGCATCGCCCACGAACTGCGCAGGACGGGCACGGACACGACCAGCAAGTCCCGCCGCCTCTATCAGAATCTGTGCGTCTTTCTGCAACATAATTACCATGAACCCGTGACGCGCGACTCGGTGGCTGCCCGGTTTCGGATCACGCCGAACCACGTCTCGCGCATCTTCAAATCAGAGGGGAATACACGTTTTACCGACTACCTGACGGCGGTTCGAATCGATCGCGCGAAGCTCCTGCTCCGCCGCTATCCGTTCACGGTCAGTGAAGTCGCCGTTCGATGCGGATTCTCTGATGTGGGCTATTTCTGCCGTGTTTTCAAGCGTGTGACGCGCCAATCCCCCAGCGCCTATCGGAACACGATCCCCCAGAAGACGTGATCACGCCGACAACAGAGTGACGACGACCGCATAAGTTTTATGCGTCGCATTCGCGCGAATAAGTTCGGGCCCGGACGAGTTTCAACCTGAGGAAGTCGGCGGATGAACGATTCTGCGCCTCGCTGGGGCACAGAGTTACAATTGTCCAGTCAATGGCTTGATTCTCACGCTTCTGTGCGTTTCACCCATCGTATAAAATGCATCAATCAGCAAGGGGCGACCGACACATAATAAAGACGGACCCAGGGATGATCGTCCCGTACTCGGAGGCGCCGCATGATTAAGCGAAAGTTCGCATTTACCCTTCTTGAGCTCCTGGTCGTCATTGCGATTATCGCGATTCTCATCAGTGTGCTGCTGCCCTCACTGAGCGCCGCCCGTGCGAATGGCCAGGCGCTGCTGTGTGGCACGCACATGCGCGAGCTTTCGACAGCGTTGTACTCCTACGCCACGGACAACGGCGTGTACAGCCCCTGCCTGGACAACTACTCGGCGGGCGGGCTCGACAACTCGTCGTACGGCCTTGACTGGCTCGGCATAGGTAACTTCGGCGGTGGCTTCAATCCCGGCATCAAGGAGATTCCGACGTCCGGCAGCCCGATGGGGTTCGCCGCCGCGCCGATGCACGGTCTGATCTGGACCTATTACCAGAACGCAGACATGATTCTCTGCCCGTCCGATCTCACGGGCGTGTATCGATCGAATCAGCAGACACCTGTCGGCAACGGCAAGTTCAGCTACACGATGTTCTCGACGCTGGGTCTGCGTTCGCCTGAGCGCATTCCGGGCGCCGATCACTTCGTCTCTGAAAACATCTCCGCCTCGAACGTGCCGATCTTCGTGGAAGAGCATCCGGACGGCATCTGGAATTCGAATCCCGAAGGAAACTTTGGCGCCTTCCGCGGCGTCGGCAACATGCCGGGCCTGGATGAGGGCGACATCATGGTCTCCCGCCATTACCCGTTCACCTCGCGACTGGGTAAGGCGCCCGGCTCCTCCGCGATCACATCGTTCGTGCAGGGTTCCTGCAACATGGGCTTCGCGGACGGTCACGTCGAGAAGGTCAAGCCGAATTTCGGTCTTGGCGGCAGTGTTCTCCTGACGCAGCCCAACCTGCTGCCGAACAACATCGTCGGACTTCACTACAAGTTCGACGTGAAGTTCGAACTCCTGCCGGTACGGCCCTGATACCGGCGAGCCGCGAGCCCGATGGGCGCCAAACCCACGGGCTCGACTGAACCTCAGCTGAGGTTCCCGCCGCAAACGCGCCGCGTCCCTCGACGACGCCACTGCGGCTCATCCTGCGACTTGGTTTCGGGGGATCGACATCAAGGGGGGTTCGCATTTCCGCGGTTCGTCAACCAGCTTTGACGCGCGTCGTCTCACGCTGCGGAAATCCTGCATTCATAACGCCTGCTTTTCCCCACTCGATCGAGTGGCCATTTTTCGATGCAAAGGGCGCAGGTGCGTGGCGGTTCCGCCATTTCGTCGCTCCTGCCAACATCACGTAACTTCTTGAAAGGAGAAGGCAATGCTGAGAGGAAAGAGAGATCCCGATGGCTGTTGTTGGATCCCGAAATTCGGGAATCTGACATTCGGCCGATGCGCGCTGGCGATTGCCGTCGCCTGCGCGGCCGCCGTCCAGACGGCACAGGCACAACCGGTGAATGACGAATGCGCGTCGCCGATTGCGATTACCACGGGCGTTCCCGTGACCGGTTCGTCCGTCGGCGCCACGGGCGCTGACATCACGCTGGGGTGCTTCAACGGCTCGGATACCAACGACATCTGGTTCTCATGGGTTGCCGACTGCTCGGCGAGCGCCATTGTCTCCTCCTGCGGAAGCTCCTACGACACGACGATTGCCGTGTTCGCTTCCCCCTGCCCGATGGGTGAGCCCGAGATCGCCTGCAACGACACGTCAACAACGTGCAACCTGCAGGGCGAACTCACGTTCCTCCCCACGCCCGGACAGACGTACCTCATCCGCCTCGCCGGCATCAGCGGCGCGACGGGCAACTACACCGTCACGGTC
>Ga0116152_10000335_pt1 | contig 38506 bp, 42 predicted proteins | sample AD_UKC119_MetaG_FD_89894 | JGI IMG/M metagenome (GOLD analysis project Ga0116152, IMG submission 89894) | Active sludge microbial communities of municipal wastewater-treating anaerobic digesters from Hong Kong - AD_UKC119_MetaG | ecosystem: Engineered > Bioreactor > Anaerobic > Digestate... | reverse complement strand
ATTCATCTTCCGCGGATGCCGGGCCATATCCCATTGCGAACGCCGCTACAGCGGCTGTCCCTGTCAGCAGCAGAGTCCGTCTTTCCTTCGGGCCAAACATGAATTCCTCCCTTTCGGCATCGCCTTTGCGGCTTGTGCTCTTGAAATTGTCGACAATTTGGCGCAGCCTTATGCCAATCGTCAAGTGGTCATCGATCGAAGGCGGACGATTTTCAGGAACAAGGAAGCGGAGACAGTGATGAGGCGTCGGGAATTTCTCGGAGGTTCCGGAGTGGCCCTGGTACTCGCAGCAAGTGGGTGCACCAGCCGCGCTCTGCCGGATTCGAAGGAGAACGAGATGGATGGCAGCCTGATCGAAAAGGCTTTCCTGTATGGATATGGGCCGTACGAGTTTTCAAAGACGGCCGGTGCCGCCCTCGCGCGAGGACGCGCGCAGAACTCACTGGGTCACCGCACGGCCATTTCCGGACCGAAGAACCGGTCAGTGACGGCGCCGAACATTGATACGCTCTATTCCAGTGCTTTCCTCGAACTGTCAGGCGGCCCCATGGAGGTGCTGACGCCGGAAGCGCCGGACCGGTATCATTGTGTGACGTTCATGAATACGTTTACGGACAATTTCGGCATTCTGGGCACGCGCACGACGGGAGGCCACAGAGTTCGGGCCTGGGTTGTCGGTCCGGATTGGCGGGGCGATACGCCGGACGACGTCAGGCTGATACGCTCCGACACGAACGACGTCTGGATGCTGGGGCGAACACTTGTGGATGGGCCGGAAGATCTCGATGCGGCGCGCGCCGTCCAGGCGCAGTTCGAGCTGCACCCGGTCGAAGGGCGCGGCCCGGCGCGGCCGCTCCTGGCGCAGGCAGCGCCGGTCCCGACGGCTCCGATGTTCCTGGCCGCCGTCAACGAACTGCTGGGACGCTCTCCTGTCGATATCGGACAGGCGAGGCGCGCTGTCCAATTCGCGCAAGCAGGAATACTGCCTGGAGACATGAAGGTCTGGGACCATCTGTCCGACCAGCTGAAAGCCAGCTGGTCGAATGGGCTTCCCAGATACCTCGACGATTTGAAGTCCAACTCGGGCATACTGCTGCCCACCGAGACCGGCTGGCGCGCTGCTCCTCCGGAAGCCGGCGATTTCGGTGAAAACGATGCCCTGCGTGCCGGCGTCGCGCTGTGGGGGCTTGCCGCACTACCGGCGAAGGAAGCGGGATATTTCCGGGCCACCGAGGACTCCTCCGGCGCGCCGCTCGATGGAACCAAAGCCTACCAGTTCCTCCTGCCTCCTGAGGGCGTGCCAGCCGATGCGTTCTGGTCGATCACCATGTATTCGGAGGAACCGGATGGACGATACTTCCTCGTCGAAAACCCGATGGACCGATATGCGATCACGGACCGCACAAAGGGGCTGACATGGAACAAGGATGGCTCGTTGAAGATCTCCATTCAATCGGAGCAACCTGCTGATCCGTCCGCAGCTGCGAACTGGCTACCGACGCCGCCCGGCCGCTTCATGGTGTCCTTCAGGGCTTACCTGCCACGAAAAGAAATCCTGGAAGGGGACTGGTCGCCCCCACCGCTCATGCCAGTGGATCCGGGCTGAGACGTCATTCGCGTGGAAACGCGGCCGGGACCGGAGTATCTTGCCGCTGAGACAAGGGCCGCGCAGCAATGAGACATGCAATGCATTCAGAGGTGACGAAGATGACACGCAGGCAGGTTGTGGCAGGTGTCGCTGCGGCGGCGGGTCTGGCCGGATGTGCCTCGGGCGACCGCGCCTACCGGCCGGCAGAGGGACTGACGACCAATTCGGAGTCGGTCCATACGGGTCTTGCCGATTCGGAAGGACGAAACTTTGTCAGCATTCGCCTCTGCCAGTATCCAGATGACCAGGTTGCCTGGATATGGGTGGCCGCACTTCTTGACGGTGAGTTCTGGCAGTTTGCAGACAATTCAATCGCCTGGCCTGGAGCATCATCTTTCGATCCGGATGCGACGCATGCAGACTATATCGCGGATGCCGGACATACCACGGTCCGGTTTTCGCGGGACGGATTGGTGCAGCATCCACAAGCCTGTGGCGCAGAGTTTGCTTCAGAAAAGTCCGGAGGTGCTTCGCTTGAAGTGTCGTTCAACCCTGCCAGCCAGTTCGTGGGACTGATCCCCGGTCGTGCGGAAGTGTTCGGCACAGCCAGTGCAAAAGCCGTTGTCAGGGGACGGGAAGTGAACTTTGCCGGACCGGCACAATGGCATGAGCAACAGCAGACCGATCCGCGATTTGTCGTTCCGTTCGTTTATGCCTCACTATGGGGAGAAGGGAATTACTCGACATTGCTCGAGACGCCACAAGGGTCGGGCGGGTACATTATCCACGACAATGCCGTGACACCGATCACACGAGCGGAATTCAGCCAGCCGGCAGCCTCCCGGCAGGCCGGAATCACCACAAAGGACGGCGCAACGTCGGACATCCAAATCGAGGAAATGAATCACTATTTCCTCGATATATATGGCAAGCCGTGGCGTGGCGCGTTCGTGAAGAGCCGCGTCATGGATGTTCCGGTGTGCGGCATCGCCAATACCTGGCTTATGTAAGCCCGCCTCTATTGAACGAGGATTGAGCTTAGCCCTTCGCCTTCCGGGTCGACGACGTGGACTGCGCAGGCAATGCACGGATCGAAACTGTGAACGGTCCGCTGGATTTCGAGTGGCTGTTTCGGGTCGAACAGCGTGTGCCGGTCCATGAGTGCTGCCTCATACGGGCCGATCCCGCCCTTTGCGTCGCGCGGGCCGGCATTCCACGTGCTGGGAACGACCGCCTGGTAGTTGTCGATCTTGCCGTTCTTGATCACGATCCAGTGGGCGAGGGCACCTCTCGGTGCTTCCATGAAGCCGACGCCCTTCGCCTCCTTGGGCCAGGTGGAGGGATCCCATTTCTCCGGGTTGTGCACGGAGACGTCGCCGCCCTTGATGTTACCGATGAGCGTATCGAGCCAGCCTTCCATCTGGTCGACAACGATCTTCGATTCGAGGGTTCGGGCTGCTGTACGCCCGAGAGTCGAGAACATGGCCTCGATCGGAAGATCCAACTGTTTCAGAGCATAGTTGGCGAGGTCCCGCGTCGGTTCGTGGCCCGAAGCGTATAGCATGAGCACGCGGGAGAGCGGGCCGACTTCGACCGGATTGCCGCGCCAACGGGGGGACTTCAGCCAAGAGTATCCCTTGTCGACGTCGAGCTGCTGGTAAGGAGGTTCGGGTCCGTCATAGTGCAGGGCCGTTTCGCCGGCATAGGGGTGCAGGCCCTTGTCCTTGCCGTCCTCGTAATCATACCAGGAATGCGCGACGAATTCCTCGACCTGTTCGGGATCGTTCAGATCGACGGGTTCGATATGGCTCAGGTCGCGGTTCAGGATGACGCCCGAGGGAATGAGCCAGGAAGACGGATCGTCCATGCCCTTGGCCGGGAAGTCCCCGAACGTCATGAAGTTGCCGACGCCCTCGCCCCGCGCAAACCAGTCCTTATAGAAGCTGGCGATGGCGAGCGTATCGGGAATGTACACATCCCGCACGAAGGCCTGCATGGAATGGATGATGGACCTCATTTCTTCCAGGCTGATGATATTGATCGTCGTTGCCGCCGAGCCAGTTGCGCCGGGCGCCGCGCTGATCGGGCTCGGGGAGCCGCCGACGAGGAAATTCGGGTGCGGGTTCTTGCCGCCGAACATGGCGTGCAGTTTGACGACGTCGCGTTGCCATGCGAGCGCCTCGAGATAGTGAGCGACCGCCATCAGGTTTGCTTCTGGCGGGAGCTTGTAGTCTGGATGCCCCCAGAAGCCGTTGGCGAAGATGCCGAGCTGGCCCGCCTCGACAAACTGGCGCAGGCGTTTCTGCGTGTCGGCGAAATAACCGGGGCTGGACTTCGCATATCCCGAAATCGACTGCGCAAGCGCGGAGGTCTGGGCCGGGTCCGCATTCAAAGCTGAAACCACATCGACCCAGTCGAGCGCGTGCAGGTGATAGAAATGCATCACATGGTCGTGCACATATTGCGCAGCGATCATCAGGTTGCGGATCAACTGCGCATTCGCTGGGATAGGATAGTCCAGCGCGTTCTCCACTGCCCGGACTGATGCAATTCCGTGAACCAGCGTGCAGACACCGCAGATGCGTTGCGCGAACGCCCAGGCTTCACGTGGATCCCTGTCTCTCAGGATGATTTCGATGCCACGCACCATCGTGCCGGAGCTGTAGGCCTGCGTAATGCCGCCGTTCGCATTCGTTTCGGCTTCAATGCGCAGGTGCCCTTCAATTCGGGTAATCGGATCAACGACAATGCGGTCGGCCATCGCTCTTTATTCCTGTTCAATCAGATGATCGGCGAGCAGCTCAATCAGGCTGTCGCGCTTGTGGTCCCAATGGAAGTGCTCGGCACTTTCATCCATGGTCAGGCGGCAGTTGGCGCAGGACGAGATCAGGGTTTCGGCGCCTGTCTTCTCGACCTGGTCCATCTTGATCTGGAAGACCTTGTGCCTGAGGCCGGCCGCGCGCTCCATCGCCTGAACGCCGCCACCACCGCCGCAACACCAGTTGCGATTTCCGGTCGGGGTCATTTCGCGGAAGTCCGTTGCGAACCCGTCGAGCAGGTACCGAGCCTCCTCGGTCGCGCCGCCGCGCCGCGAAACCTGACAGGGATCGTGATAGGTGATCGATCCGTCGAAGCTCTTGAACTTCAGCTTTCCCTGGCGCTTCATTTCGGCAAGGAATTCCGTGATGTGCAGCACCTGGAAGGGAAGGGGGCGGCCAACGATATTGGCCGCAGACCAGCGCATGACGCCGAAAGCATGGCCGCACTCCGGAATAACGACTGTCTTGGCGCCGACTTTTTCAGCCGCATGAACGATGCGCTCGATCATCGTCTTCGCAATGTCGCCGCGGCCCGAGAGGTAGCCGAAATTTGTGGACTCATATCCTTCGGAGCTGAATGTCCAGTCGACCCCGGTCGCGTTCATCAGCTTCGCCATGCCGACAATGGACTGTGGATACTTCATCATTTCGATAGATGACACGGTGAGCAGGACCTCGGCATGATCCTTGTCCAGCGGGATGTCGATCTCGTTGTCGTCGGCGAGCCATTCGATGCGGTCTTCCAACGCTTCCTCGGTAAGGCCAAGCGGGCTGCCGCGATCACGCGAGTTTTCTGCCGCCGCGCGCAGGTCCGGTGGGCCAAGTCCCACTTTCGCAAACGCCTGCCGGGTCGCCGCGACGATCGACGAAATATCGATCGCCATCGGACAGACAATCGTGCAGCGTCCGCACATCGTGCAGCTGTCGAAGATCAGTTCTTCCCAGTGGGCAAGGTCATTGCGCGACACGTCGGGCGCAAGGCCGAGCCAGCCGAGCGGCGAGACGGAGCGCTTGTGCGCCTTGGCAATCGGGAACAGCTTGTAGGCTGGCGTATGCTTCGGATCGCCGCTGGCGTGATAAAAGTGGCAGGCTTCCGCGCACTGCCCACAGCGCACACAGGCTTCCGCATAGGTGGCGATACTTCCGCCAACCTGGGACAGGAGCTTGTGAGCCGCCTTTTTGACTTCCGCATCCGAGAGCTCGGCCGCAGTCTTGGTAACCGTCTGGTCAGTCGCGCTGCCGGTCATAGTTGCGCTCCGCGATGGTTGAGATAGGCGCCCGTCCGCGCCCGGGAAATGAAGACGATGAAAGCGTGCATGAGCTTGCCGAACGGCAGCCAGATGAGCAGCACGACGAAGGACAGGATGTGGATGGCCAGCGCCGTGTTGTAGGGCTGTATCAGGCGGCCGACCAGCATGTATCCGGTGATCAGCGGGGCGATGGTGACGGCCCAGCTGATATAGTCATCGAGTGTGGAAATCAGGCGCAGGACAGGGCTGGTCAGCCGTTTGACCAGCGCTGCGATGAGCGACGCGATGGTCACACCGCCCGCGATGTGGATCACAAAGTTGGGCAGCGACGGCCAAGCCGTCCCGAAGATGCTCTTGATCAGCTGGATGTGCGGCGCAAACCCGAACACGATCACGGCAAGTCCAAGGTGAAACACATAGCCGTTTATGGTGGTGAACATATTGGACCCGGTTGGGTGAATTTCCGGCCACATCCGGCGGAAGACCTCCCGCCCGCCGGCGATCGGACTGGGCAGCGCCCCTTTTCGGGCGGGCGTCAGGTCGCGCGCTTGTGGCGTGAACAGGAGGAACGCGAGACGCCATGTGACGCCGAAGCAGAACACGCCGATCGCAAATTGCAGCGCGGGGCCGCGGGCAAAGGAGAGAAGGTCCATGGCTACGTTTCCTTCGAATATTGCTTCTTGCGGTTGGCGGCGATCAGGGCCGCGCCTGCACCGAGTGCGGCGCCCGCTGCAGCGGTCGCGCCTGCGACCGTCCCGATACTGCTCGTGCGCGAGGGAAGCGACTTGTAGAAACCGCCCTGATCCCAGAAGTTCGGCGATCCGCAGGCAAAGCACGTATGCCCGGACTGGATCGGGAAGGATGTCCCGCCGTTCCACTTGGTCGTCGCGCAAGTGTTGTACGCGATCGGGCCCTTGCACCCGACTTCGTAGAGGCACCAGCCCTTGCGCGCGCCTTCATCGTCGAAGCTCTTGGCGAACAGGCCGCGCTCATAGAAGGACCGCCGATAGCAGCGGTCGTGAATGGACTCGCCAAAGAAGGCGAGTGGCCGGTGCTTGTCGTCGAGTTCGGGCAGCGACCCGAAGGCAAGGATATGCGCGATCGTTCCGGTCATCGCCTCCGGTACGGGCGGGCAACCCGGAATGTTGATCAGGGGTTTGTTGCCAACGAGCTCCGAAATCGCCACGGCGCCGGTCGGATTGGGCTTGGCATAGGGCAGGCCGCCGAAAGCGGCGCATGTCCCGACTGCCACAACGGCAAACGCGTTCTCGATTGTTGAGGCGAGGATGTCGACATTGGTGTGCCCGGCGATCATCGAATAGACGCCGCCATCCTTTGTCGGGACCGAACCATCGACAACGACGATATACTTGCCCTTGTTCTCCTCCATCGACTGTTCACGCGCGAGTTCGGCCGCCTCGCCGGAAGCCGCCTGCAGCGTGTGGTGGTAGTCGAGCGAAATGAAATCGAAGATCAGGTCTTCGAGGGTAGGGCTGTACGAACGCGTGAAGGACTCTGTACAGCCGGTACATTCCTGAAAAGACAACCAGATGACAGCTTGTCTTCGCGCTGCTGCGAGACCCTGCGCCATGGCCGGGGCCATTTTGGGCGACAACGCCATTGTCGAGGCCAGATAAGCGCAATATTTGCCGAATGCGCGCCGGGATATCCCGCGGCGACTCATGTGTTCGCCGAGTGTGCGATCTTTGGTCATTCCGCCAATTCCTCCGTGCCCGTTTCACCTGCCTCGTCGAGATGCTCTCTCAGACGCGTGCGTCCTTCCCTGATGTCATCCGGATGTGACAACAGTATCTCTGGTATCCGCGTCACTTCGATGAGTTCTGCGGCGATCCGGCCATCAGCGCCTTCATGGCGAACCCACCAGACGCCCGCTGTGCCGGTTTCCTCGATCCTGGATGGTCCTGCGACGTCGAGGTCCACCCGGACTTCGCCTTCACCGAGGCCTTCTTTCAGCATGTCGCGGTCAGCGTCCGTCATCGGCAGGCTGTGAAGGTCGATGATCCCAGTTTCTCCGGTTTCGATCAGGGTATCGAGCAACTCAGCGATCTCCCGCAGCACTGCATCGGCCAAGCCTGTAACGAAAGGCGTTGTGTTTTCCGGTGCGCGGCGATCGATGAGGTTGCTCATGAGACCGGCACCTCCATGCGCCACCGGTTCAGAATGTTCCGGACAGCTGCGGCCATTTCCGGAATGGCCCGCGCGACAGCCGGCGTAGGTTCAAGCCCGATCCCGATGTTCTCGGGCTCAACGGCCACAAGCGCGCGTTGTTCCGGACACGCGCCCATCAGCTTTGCGGCCGAGATAAGGTCAGCCAGCGCAACTTCATGCGCTGTGCTTTTGAGGCCCGCCATCTGGCGATCCATCTCTTCGCCCTCAAATGTGCGGACAGTCCCTGCATCCTCGCCGAAACGCGCGGCATCAACCGCAATCAGAGCGCAACAGTCCTCGATTTCAGGCAGGAGGTTCAGGCCGGCTGTCCCGCCATCGCACAGCACGACATCATCCGGAATGTCATTTTCAAGAAGATCGATTACCAGCGGGCCGGCTGCATCATCCGCCAGAAGGCGGTTCCCCAAACCGAGGATCAAAGCAGTACGCACAGCCATGCCGACATGCCTTTTCCCAAACCCATCTCACCGGCAAATCTGCGCGGAGTGCCGCACACACATTCGGTCGCCCATAAGAATATTAGGTAGCAATCATCTGTTACGCTTTGCGTTCGGTCAAGGCGCCGCAGAAATATGAAATTATACGAGCCGCGCGTCGCGATTCGCTGGTCGACCTTTCATTCTGCGGCGGTTCGCAGCTGACCATTCAGACCTTCGAGCCACTGCACCCATGCGGCGAGGCCCGGCGCGCCCGTCGCAGATGCCCGCAGCACGTCGAGGCGGGGCCGCACTTTGCGTGCGTTCGCAATCAGGGCCTCAACATCGAAGGTCAGGTGCGGCAGCAGGTCCATTTTCGAGACGATCATCGCGTCCGCCGTCGAGAACATCTCGGGATATTTCAACGGCTTGTCTTCGCCTTCCGTCACGCTGGCCAGCACCACGCGGCGGGCTTCGCCGAGATCGAAGCTCGCCGGGCAAACCAGATTGCCGACGTTCTCGATGAACAGGATACCTCCCCTCGGCAGGGCGATGTGATCGATCGCAGTGGCGACCATGTCCGCGTCGAGATGGCAGCCTTTGCCGGTATTGACCTGCAAGGCGGGAACGCCGGTCTCGCGAATCCGGGCGGCATCGTTCGAGGTCTGCTGGTCGCCCTCAATGACCGCAATCGGCACGCGATCCTTGAGGGATTTGATGGTTTCAACGAGAAGCGTCGTCTTGCCCGAACCGGGGCTCGACATGAGATTCACGGCGACCACGCCCTCACGTTCGAGCCGTGCGCGATTGCGGGCGGCGATTTCGTCGTTCCTGGACAGGATCGAGCGTTCGATCTCGATGAGGCGCGACTGGCTCTGCCCGGCAACGTGCACGCCGGCGGCACCTGCGCCGAAATCGAGCGCGCCATCCGGTCCATGACTGTGATCGTGATGGTGATCGTGGTGCTGCCCATGGTGATGCCCGTGGTGATGCGAGTGCCCATGACCGTGATCGTGGTCGTCGCCTTCGATATGGATTTCACCCTCGCCACAGCCGCACACGGTGCACATCTCAACATACCTCCAGGGATTTGATCTTCATTTCTTCGCCGCCGGTGACAACGATCTGGTATGACCCACATTCGGGGCAGGCGTCACCCTTGCGGCTTATCTCGACATTCTTCTGGCAGTCGAAGCAGTAGGCCATTCCAGGCACGGTCAGAATCTCAAGCTCGGCGCCGTCGCAGCATGTCCCCCGCATCGCAGCATCGAATCCAAACGTCAGGGCATGGGGATCGACACAGGCGAGCGCGCCGATCTCCAGTACGACCCGTTCGACCCGGCCGAACCCCTGATGGGTGGCTTCTGTCTCGATGGTTTCGACGATGCTCATGGCCAGCGACATTTCATGCATCGGCCCGCACCTCGCCGGCCGCAATGCTGCACGGCGCGCACGGGTCGAGCGCTGCGACGAGCCAGCGGCCCTGTTCCTCCAGCCGGGCCGGATCGAGGGATCGGGCATAGTGGTCCAGCGGGCCGCCGGGGGCGAAATTCCAGTCCGTCGGCGCGGATGCCTGCCAGGAGGTGACGATGTCTTCTTCCAGCGCAATGACGTGGCGAAGTCGCCCGCGCGCGGTCATTGAGACGCCGATACCGCTTCCTGAAATGCCCGATGGCGTATTCACGGGCGCAGCCGGCCGGATACGGGACACCGCAAGTTCGAGACGGGCGAGCAGCATGCCGGCATGATCGGCCTGCGCCGCAAACCAGTCGCCGAGCCGGACCGGCCCTGTCCTGAATTCCGCCAGGCTGCGCGGCGTTTCCTCGCGCCTATCCCGCACGGGCAGGGCACCGGCATTCCCGATTTCGGAGGCGAGCGCTGGCAGCGGATCGAACACGTGTCCTCCGGAAACCTCATTGGCTGCATCGACCACGCGCGCCGCAACATCGGACAGCCCGTCAAAGCATTCGGCCAAGGCATAGAATGCCTGCGTGGCGGCATCATGATTGAAATCAATTGGCGCGCCGCCAGGTGTCAGCCAGCCACCCGGAAAAATCGCTGCCGCCAAAGCATCACTTGCCTGGCGTGCATTGCGGACCTTCGCGGGCATTTCAGTTTCGCCGATCAGTCCGGGCCAGACGAGCGCCTGACGCCAGATGCACTGCGCCACGGACTCGGCAAGAACAACTGCGCCGCGGGCGGCACCTTGCCCGTCCGGAAGTTTGATGCCGGCCGCGGCCTCTATGGCGCCTAGCCCTGCCGCCGTGTGCGCGCGGGGGCATACCGCGAAGATGAGTCCGGGAATACGGACAACGTCCTGCCAGCGCCGTCCGGATGTAACGCTGAGCGCATTATCCGGCCCCGAAGCGCGGACGGCGCTTCGAACTGAGCCGGGTACACCGTCGAGGACAAGTTCGTAGCTTCGCAGGGCGCCGTGTGTGCTCATGCCTGCGTCACCGGGCAGGGGGGAATGACGGGAGCCAGGCAGAGGGGAAGGGCATCACCCATCTTTTGTTCCTGCAGGGTACAGGCCGGGCGGGATCTCGGGCTTCCGGTCGATCAGGTCCTGGATGAGATGCTCGTAGTCACGCCCTTCCATTGCGGCTGCGACGGCCTTGGCCGCATTCCCGATCTCTACGGCTTCGGCTTCGGTCAGGGCGCGGATTGCGGATCCGAGATGGACGAGCACGTGCTGGCCTACCGGAGGTTCACCGATGAGCGCCAGGCTGACCGTTTGCGATCGTCCGCCGCTTTCGCATACCGCGACAAATCCGTCAGTTCGGACAATGCGCATGGGTACGCCAAGGCACATCTTGCTCGACCTTTCCCGAAGCTCGTGCCTGAGAGAACATCATAATCTTCTGAACCGTCAACACCCGCCCATCGTCGCAGTGGGCGCGATTGCGGCGGAAGCGGCTAGTCGAGGGTGCGGCGATAGCGGAGCAGCGCGATGACCATGACGACTCCCGTAAAGGCGCAAAGCGCCAGCAAGGGCTGCTGTAGCTGACTGAAGCTCGTATCTTTCAGCATCACGCCACGGACGATGCGCAGGAAGTGGGTCAGCGGCAGCATTTCTCCGATCGTCTGGGCCCATTCCGGCATGCCCCGGAACGGGAACATGAACCCGGACAGAAGGATGGACGGCAGGAAGAAGAAGAAGGTGAGCTGCATGGCCTGCATCTGCGACCGGGCAATTGTCGAGAACGTAAAACCAAGCGCAAGGTTGGCCACAACGAAGATGGCCACGCCCAGCAGCAGGAGCCAGAGCGCACCGACGAACGGGACGTCGAAGATAAGGCGGGCCGCGATGAGGATGACGGCGGTTTCAGCTGCGCCAACCGCCACATAGGGCAGGATCTTGCCCAGCATCACTTCGGCCGGCTTCGCAGGCATGGCGAGCAGGTTTTCCAGCGTGCCTTGTTCGGTTTCGCGCGTCATAGCCATCGCCGTGATCATCACCAGCGTCATCGTCAGGATCACGCCCAGCAGGCCGGGGACGACATTGTAGCTGGTCTTGGCTTCCGGATTGTACATCTGGTGGATGACCAGATCGAATGGCGGTCCCTTGTCGGCGAGGCTTGCAAGCGGGCCTTTCAGGTCATGGCGCAGGGCGTAGGTCAGGATCGCCTGCGCGTTGCCGACGGCACCTGACGCCGCGGCGGGATCGGAGGCGTCTGCTTCGATCAGGATCTGAGGATGGTCGCGGCGAACCAGATCGCGCGTAAACCCCGACGGGATTGTGACGACGAATGCCACCTCGCCGCGCGCCAAAAGGTCGCCGGACTTGCGCGGGTCGGACTCCTGCATAACGAAGTCATAATACTCTGAGGACTTCAGTGCGCTCACCAGTGTACGGACGATGGGCGTCTGTTCCTCTACAACCAGTGCTGCCGGCAGATGTTTGGGGTTCAGGTTGATGGCATAGCCGAAGAGGATCAGCTGCATGACCGGAATGCCGAACATCATGGCGAATGTGATCCGGTCGCGCCGCATCTGGACCGCTTCCTTGAGAACGACTGCCCAGATACGCCGCAGGGATGCGAAAGGTCCTCTCATGTGTATTCGCGGGCGTCTTCGCCGGCCTCCGACATGAGAGAGATGAAAGCATCCTCAAGACTCGGCCGGACTTCTTTCCAGGTTACGTCACCGGAAGAGTTCTGGTCGAGGACAGAGCGGATTTGGGCAGCATCGCGCCCGCTGACGTGCAGGGCCGACCCGAAATAGGCGACCGAGTCGAGCCCCGGCTGTCCCTTGAGTGCGTGCGCGAGTTGCCGGACGCCAGCGCCCTCTCCGCGGAAGGTCGCGAGGTGGGATTTTTCGATCACCTCCGGGACCGTGCCTTCGACGATCTTGTGACCATGGGCCAGGTAGACGATACGGTCGCAACGCTCCGCTTCATCCATGTAGTGTGTGGAGACGAGGACCGTCATTCCCGTCAGCGAGAGTTCGTGGATCTCGTCCCAGAAATCCCGCCGGGCCTGCGGATCGACGCCCGCGGTCGGCTCATCCAGCAGGAGGAGCTGCGGCTTGTGCATGGTGACGGCGGCGAGCGCCAGCCTCTGCTTCCAGCCGCCCGACAGGGCGCCGGCAAGCTGGTGCTGACGATGTGCGAGACCGAGCTTTTCAAGTGTTTCGTCCACGGTGCGGCGCATGTGCGGCAGTCCGTAGAGGCGAGAGACGAACTCGATGTTTTCCCGGATGGTCATGTCGGACCAGAAAGAGAACTTCTGGGTCATGTAGCCCGTCTCGGACTTGATCCGGGCAGCTTCGCGCTGGATGTCGTAGCCGAGGCACTGGCCTTCACCCTCGGTGACGCGGAGCAGGCCGCAGATCATCCGGATGGTGGTTGTCTTGCCTGAGCCGTTCGGCCCGAGGAAGCCCCAGACCTCGCCGCGCGGCATCTGGATGTCGACACCGTCGACGGCCGTCTTGGAGCCGAACCGTTTGACCAGTCCGTGGACGTCGATGGCGAGGCCGGCGTCCATCACCATTGCACCTCAACCGGCACGCCGGGGTGCAGTCCGCTGTCCGCCGGAATCTCGGCCTCGACCATGAATACGAGCTTCTGCCGCGACTGCCGCGAATAGATCACCGGAGGGGCAAACTCGGCATCGTGGGCGATGAAGCTGACCCTGGCTTCGACCGGCTTGCTGAGGCCGTCGGCGACGAGGCGGACCGTGTCGCCGTCGGCGAAATGTGTGACCTCGGACTGCGAGACGAAGAAACGTGCCTTGAGTCCGTCGGCAGGCAGCAGAGAGAGAACCGGCGTTCCGGGCGTCACGAATTCGCCCGTGCGGAAGAACACCTCCTCGACCCGCCCGCTGACGGGAGAGGAGACGTTTCGTTCGCTGAGCCGGTACTCAGCCGCCGTCTGGGCCGCTTCGGCAGACCGTGCGGCCTCCTGCGCGGCCTGGCGGGCGGCGCTGCGGGCGGGCAGTTCGGCAACTTTCAGGTCTTCCTCGGCCGCCGTCACCGCGGCCTCGGCGGCATCGAAGGCGGCGATGACGGTGTCTTTCTGCGATTTCGGCGCAAAGCCCTGCTCGACGAGCGGCAGGATGCGGTCGCGATCGCTTTTGGCTTTTTCGAGACCGGCTTTCGCCTCGGCAAGCCGCGCCTCGAGGCGGCGGATCTCGGCCGGGCGAGCGCCGGTGCTCAGATTGTCCGCTTCGGCAGCCGCCTGATTGACCCGCGCGGTTGCCTCAGACACGGCGGCCTGTTCGGCAGTGCTGTCCAGCTTGAAAAGGAACTCACCGGTCTCGACGGTGCTGCCTTCGTCGATGGCTTCCTCAACGATGCGGCCGGATGCCGGGGCAGAGACGTACGTCCATTCGGCCTCGACATAGCCAAGATGAACCTGCGCTTCGTTGCGCGTGCATCCGGCAGAGCCGATGAGGGCAAATGCCGCGACAAGGCTAAGGGGAGCAGTGAGGTTGGTCATGTTGGGTTCCCCGGTTTCAGGGCCTTCAGCATCAGGCGTGCATGTGTCTGGAACAGCGTTTCGAGGTCGACATCGGCCTCGCCGTTGCGATTGAAAACGGCGTGCCACAGGCCGGACAGGACGATCGGGGCAATAATGATCCGGGCCGTAAGTTCCGGATTTTCCACGTCGGCCTCGCCGGCGTCGCTGACGCGCTTCAGCAGCGCCGCGACCATGCCGATCACGCGTTCGATGAGTTCTTTCCGGTAGGCTGCGACCATGGAGGGGAACATGTGGCTGTCGCCGATCAGAACCTTCATCAGGCGGGGAAGTTCCGAATGGCGGATCAGGGCGGGCGCGAATACGCCGATCCCGTTCAGCGCCTCGTCCAGCGTGCGGGCGCCTTCGGCAATCCGTTCGATCTGTTCGAGATTGGGGAAGGCGAGGGATTCCACCAGCGCCTTGAACATCGCTTCCTTGGAGTCGAAGTAGAGATACAGCGTCCCCTTCGACAGGTGCGCACGCCTGGCGATGTCGCTCATGCGCGATGCGGCAAATCCCTTTTCAAAGAACTCGTCGAGCGCAGCCGAAAGGAGCGCCTGCCGGCGCTCGTCTTTCGCTTCGTCAGTTCTCGCTCTCAGCATGGCCGCCGTATGTATATAACTAACCGGTCAGTCAGTAAACTGGAAAAATGCTGATTTGTCAAGGATGGTTTACCCGGATGCCGCTCCGACGTGCGCGAGGGTCAAAATGGAAGGTGCGGCAGGAAGGCCCCTGCTTCGTGCCGGAGGAACTCTTCGAACTTGAGCGTGGCGTAGCTCGGCGGCTCGGCCATGGGCCGGATCAGGAACCACTGCCGCATGATTGGCAGGCCGGGCAGTTTGAGCGCGACGACGCGTCCGCTCTGGAGTTCGTGGGCGATGGTATGCGCCGAAATCATTGCGATTCCGAGCCCTGCCATGACGCCCTGCTTGATGGTCTCGTTGCTGCCGAGCTCCATGGTCCTGACCGGATAGCCGTCGCCGATCTGGTCGATAAAGCGCTCCGTGAGGATCCGGGTCCCCGAACCAGGCTCCCGGCACAGGAACAGCTGGTCGAGAAGATCCGACTGCCGGACGGGGTCGGCCTGGACCAGGGGGTGATCCGGGGCGGCAATCAGCACATACGGGTGGTCGCCCAACGGAATGACTTCGGAGGGCGGTTCGCGTGGTGGCCGGCCCATGATTGCGACATCGACAGCACCCTCCGTCAGGGCGCGCCGGGTCTGTTCCCGGTTTCCGATTTTCAGAGAGAATTCAATGCCGGGCATAGCCGTCTGGGCCCGCTTGATGAGACCGGGCGCGAAGTATTTCCCGGTACTCACAACGCCAATTGCCACCTTGCCGGCCTTTCCCTCCTTGAGCGCCGTGACCTGTTCCTCGCACCTCGCAAGCGTCTGCTCGATCGCGTGCGCTGCCTTCAGCACGACCTTGCCTTCTTCGGTCAGGCTGGTGTGTCCACCCGGACCGCGGAGGACCAGCTGTCCGCCAATGTGATCCTCCAGTGACCGAAGCTGGATCGAAACAGCAGGAGCCGTCACGTTCAGAGTTTCGGATGCGGCCGCGAGGCTGCCCGCCTGGTCGATGGCTGCGAGCGCCCTCAGTTGTTTCAGTGTGATGGCATCCATACGAGACATAAGAACTTTTTATCATAATCAAAATATAATTCAATTTTCCTGAATAGCGGCGAATGACACAGTGCCATTGAGGAGCCGGGCATGGTGTCGGGCGGAATTCGGGCGAGCACACCCATGCCGAGATTGGCGGAGTGGCTGGAGAGCAAGTCGGGCATGGCGCCTGAGCTGCAGGCAACGCTTCAATGCGTTGCGGCTGGCGCGGCAAAGCTGGCGCGGCGGATTTCCACGGGCGGACTGATCGAACCCCTCGGGTCTGAGGTGGGAGAGAATACGGGCGGCGACACGCAAAAGGCCCTGGATGTGCTGGCCGATGACTGGTTCATGGCCGCCCTGACGCCGTCGCCTGTGCGCTGGTACGCGTCGGAAGAGCAGGACGAGGTCGTCGAACTCAATCCCGGCGGAACCCTTGCGCTGGCCATCGATCCACTCGACGGCTCGTCCAACATCGACGTCAACGTGTCGATCGGTACGATCTTTTCCATCTTCGAAGCGAAGGCTGGCGCCGATGAAAGCTTCCTTCGCCCCGGTCATGAACAGGTCGCGGCGGGCTATGTCGTGTACGGCCCGCAGACCAGCTTTGTCCTGACGAGCGGGCAAGGCGTTCAGATTTTCGTTCTCGACCACCAGGTCGGAGACTTCCGGAAACTGCCTGCGGAGCCGCAGATCCCGACGCTCAACAAGGAATACGCGATCAACGCGTCCAACCGGCGTCACTGGGACAAGGCGGTCCGCGCCTACATCAATGACTGCGATCTTGGTACGGAAGGCCCGCTCGGCCGGGATGCCAACATGCGCTGGGTCGCGTCCCTCGTTGCCGAGACGCACCGCATCCTCATGCGCGGCGGCATTTTCCTGTATCCGGGCGATGCGCGGAAAGGGTATGCGCGCGGCCGGCTGCGCATGGTGTACGAGTGCGCGCCGATCGCCTTCATTGTCGAACAGGCGGGTGGCCGGGCCACCAACGGAACGGACCGGTTGCTTGACCAGGTGCCCGATGCGCTGCATGCGCGCACGCCGTTCGTGTTCGGATCAAGTGAAAACGTGATGCGTGTGGCGTCGTACTACGACCTTCCCGATCACGAAATATCGCCGCTGTTCGGCAAGCGTGGCCTGTTCAGCGGATAAGGGGGAAGCCGTGAGCCAGAAACATCCAATCATATCGGTCACCGGCTCTTCGGGCGCCGGCACAACGACCGTCAAGCATACGTTCGACCAGATCTTTCGCCGCGAAGGCATACGTACGGTGTCGATCGAGGGCGATGCTTTCCACAAGTACAATCGCGTGGACATGAAAACCGAGCTGGAAAAGCGCCGGGATGCCGGAGACGAGACCTTCAGCCATTTCTCGTTCGAGGCAAATATCCTGGGAGAGCTTGAGCGGGTCTTTCGCGAGTATGGGGAAACAGGAAAAGGACGAACGCGCCACTATGTCCACAATGAGGAGGAGGCGGCGGTTCATGGTGTTCCGCCTGGCCACTTCACGGACTGGAAACCGTTTGAAGATGACACCGACATGCTCTTTTACGAAGGGCTTCATGGTGCTGTCGCAAACGAGCAGGCGAACGTCGCTCAGTATGCGGACCTGAAAATCGGTGTCGTGCCGGTCATCAATCTCGAATGGATCCAGAAGATCCATCGTGACAGGTCGAAGCGCGGCTACACTACGGAAGCGGTGACTGACACGATCCTTCGCCGGATGCACGCCTATGTTCATGTCATCTGCCCGCAGTTCACCGATACGGACATCAACTTCCAGCGGGTTCCGGTTGTCGATACGTCGAACCCGTTCATCGCAAGGTGGATTCCGACACCCGATGAGAGCCTGGTGGTGATCCGGTTCAAGAACCCGAAAGGGATCGACTTTCCTTATCTCACCTCGATGATCCACGATTCCTGGATGAGCCGCGCCAATTCGATTGTTGTGCCGGGCGCGAAGCTCGATCTCGCCATGCAGCTGATCCTGACGCCGCTGATCCTGCGACTGCGGGACCGCTCGCGGATTGCCTGAAGAAAGACGGAGACGATGACCATGCATGAAGCAACGACCGTGTCCGTCAGCGAAGCAGAAATGGCCAATGCCATTCGCGCGCTTGCCATGGACGCCGTACAGGCAGCTAATTCGGGCCACCCCGGCATGCCGATGGGCATGGCCGACGTGGCGACCGTTCTTTTCAACCGCTTCATGAAGATCGATCCGTCCGCACCGGGATGGCCGGACCGGGACCGTTTCGTTCTGTCAGCCGGCCATGGTTCCATGCTGCTGTACAGCATCCATCACCTGCTCGGCTATGCTGACATGGACATGGACCAGCTTCGCCATTTCCGGCAGCTCGGATACCGGACAGCGGGGCATCCCGAATACGGACATGCGGCGGGGATCGAAACGACCACCGGTCCGCTCGGGCAAGGGATCGCGACTTCTGTTGGCATGGCGCTCGCCGAGCGCATGATGAAGGCGCGTTTCGGTGACGAGCTTGTTGACCACTACACCTATGTCATCGCCGGCGATGGTTGCCTGATGGAAGGCATCAGCCACGAAGCGATCGACATGGCGGGGCACATGAAGCTCGGCCGGCTGATCGTGTTCTGGGACGACAATTCCATCACCATCGATGGGGCGACGGACGTGTCGACTTCGACCCGCCAGACTGCCCGGTTCGAGGCATCGGGCTGGCATGTGCAGAGCGTGGACGGACATGACCGTGAGGCTGTTGCGCGGGCAATCGAGGCGGCGCGGGCGGACGTCAGGCCGTCGCTGATCGCCTGCAAGACGGTGATCGGCTATGGAGCACCGACCAAGCAGGGCACCTCATCGACCCACGGCGAACCGCTGGGAGACGACGAAATCGCGGCGACGCGCAAGGCGCTCGGGTGGGCATACCCTCCCTTCGAAATTCCTGACGACATCCGCTCAGCCTGGCGCGCCATCGCGACGAGGGGTGCAAAGTCCCGGACGGCGTGGGAAATGCGCCTTGCGGAAAGCGAGCATGGCGCGGCGCTGACAAGCGCTCTTGCGGAACCGGATGCCGGAACCCTCAAGGCCGCAATCGCCGCGCATAAGCGGAAACTGTCGGCGGACGCGCCGAAAGTTGCGACGCGCAAGGCATCGCAGATGGCGCTTGAAGTGATCAACGAGACCTTGCCGAATACGGTCGGAGGATCGGCCGATCTCACGGGATCGAACAACACGAAAACGAGTGGCATGGCGGCGGTGACGCCGAATGATTATTCCGGCCGCTACATCCATTACGGCGTGCGGGAGCATGGCATGGCGGCCGCGATGAACGGCATCGCCCTGCATGGTGGGTTCATCCCCTATGGCGGAACCTTCCTCGTCTTCTCGGATTATTGCCGGCCGTCGATCCGCCTGTCCGCGCTTATGGAGCAGCGCGTCATCTATGTGATGACCCACGACTCGATTGGCCTTGGAGAAGACGGGCCGACCCACCAGCCGGTTGAGCATCTTGCCTCCTTGCGGGCGATCCCGAACCTTCAGGTGTACCGGCCCGCCGATGCGGTCGAAACGGCGGAGGCCTGGGAGATAGCGGTGTTGTCGCCATCGGCACCGTCGCTTCTCGCCCTGTCCCGTCAGGGTCTTCCGACCGTGCGCACGGCGCACACGGATGAAAACCTGACGGCGCGGGGGGCCTATGTGCTGCGCGACACAGGCGGAGCCCGGGACGTGACGCTGTTTGCAACCGGGTCCGAAGTGGAGCTGGCGCTGAAGGCCGCGGACGCGCTGGAGACGGAAGGCTACAAGGCGGCCGTCGTGTCCGCGCCATGTTTCGAATTGTTCGCGGCGCAGGATGAGGCCTACCGCCAGTCCGTGCTCGGCACGGCGCCGCGCGTCGGCGTGGAGGCGGCCATCCGGCAGGGCTGGACCGACCTGCTTGGCTGCAATGCCGCCTTCGTCGGCATGTCAGGGTTCGGAGCGTCCGCGCCGGCGTCCGACCTCTATCCGCATTTCGGTATCACGCCGGAAGCCGTCGCCGACGCGGCTCGCAAACTCATTCAGGAAAGGTAAGGGAAGATGGCTCTCATCACTCTGCGCCAGTTGCTCGACCATGCTGCAGAACGCAGCTATGGCGTGCCCGCGTTCAATATCAACAATATGGAACAAGGGCTCGCCATTCTGCGCGCTGCAGACGCCGTCGACGCGCCGGTGATCATCCAGGCGAGCCGCGGCGCCCGCAGCTATGCCGGCGATATCATGCTGGGCAAGATGATCGAGGCGCTGGTGGCAATGTATCCGCACATTCCGATCTGCATGCACCAGGATCACGGCAACAATGAAGCGACGTGCCTGTCCGCTATCCGCTACGGATTTACCTCGGTCATGATGGACGGGTCGCTCGAAGCTGACGCAAAGACACCCGCTTCGTACGACTACAATGTCGACATCACAAAGCGTGTTTCCGACATGGCGCACTGGGTCGGCGCGTCCGTCGAGGGCGAGCTCGGCGTGCTCGGCTCTCTGGAGACAGGAGAAGGGGAAAAGGAAGACGGCCACGGCTTCGAGGGAAAGCTCAGCCATGACCAGTTGCTGACGGATCCCGACCAGGCAGTCGATTTTGTCGCGCGCACGAAGGTCGACGCCCTCGCGATCGCCATGGGGACGTCGCACGGTGCCTACAAGTTTTCGCGGAAGCCGGATGGCGACATCCTCGCCATGCATGTGATCGAGGAAATCCACCGGAAGCTTCCGGACACGCATCTTGTGATGCACGGCTCTTCGTCGGTGCCTCAAGAGCTTCAGGACGTCATCAATTCGTTCGGCGGCGACATGCCCCAGACCTATGGCGTGCCGGTTGAAGAGATCGAACGCGGTATCAAGCACGGCGTGCGCAAGGTCAACATCGATACGGACTGCCGGATGGCCATCACCGGACAGCTAAGGAAGATCGCAACCGAGAATCCTGCGGAGTTCGATCCGCGCAAATTCTACATCCCGGGCACGAAGGCGATGGAAGACCTGTGCCGCGACCGGTTCGAACGGTTCGGCACCGCCGGCAACGCGTCGAAGATCACGCCTGTGCCGATGGACGAGATGGCAAAACGCTACAAGTCCGGCGCGTTGGACCCCGAGATTGTCGGTGCCGCAGCGCACGCTGCGGAATGAAGTGGATAAGGAGAAGCAATCATGGCTGACGACACGAAGACAGAGATCACCGGCAAGGAACGCTACAAAGCCGGCGTGCTGAAATACGCCCAGATGGGCTATTGGGACGGCGATTACGAACCCAAGGACACGGATATCCTCGCGTTGTTCCGCATCACGCCGCAGGAAGGGGTCGATCCGATCGAAGCTGCGGCGGCCGTTGCCGGAGAGAGTTCTACGGCGACATGGACCGTGGTGTGGACCGACCGGCTGACCGCCGCCGACCAATACCGCGCGAAGGCCTACCGGGTGGACCCGGTGCCGGGCCGGCCGGGTGAGTACTTCGCCTGGGTCGCCTATGATCTCATCCTCTTTGAGGAAGGGTCTATCGCCAACCTGACGGCTTCGATTATCGGCAACGTCTTTTCGTTCAAGCCGCTCAAGGCTGCCCGCCTGGAGGATATGCGCTTTCCCGTTGCCTATGTGAAGACCTACAAGGGCCCGCCTACGGGCATCATCGTGGAGCGCGAACGCCTCGACAAGTTCGGTCGCCCGCTGCTGGGGGCGACGACCAAGCCGAAGCTCGGCCTGTCTGGTAAGAACTACGGCCGGGTCGTCTATGAGGGCCTCAAGGGTGGCCTCGACTTCATGAAGGATGACGAGAACATCAACTCGCAGCCCTTCATGCACTGGCGCGACCGGTTCCTGTACGTGATGGAAGCCGTGAACAAGGCGAGCGCCGTCACCGGTGAAGTGAAAGGTCACTATCTCAATATCACTGCGGGTACGATGGAGGAGATGTACCGTCGCGCCGAATTCGCCAAGGAACTTGGCAGTGTCATCGTGATGATCGACCTCATCATCGGTTACACGGCGATCCAGTCGATTTCCGAGTGGTGCCGCCAGAACGACATGATCCTGCACCTTCACCGAGCTGGCCACGGCACCTATACGCGCCAGAAGAACCATGGCGTCTCCTTCCGCGTCATTGCAAAGTGGATGCGCCTCGCGGGCGTCGATCATATCCATGCGGGCACGGCGGTCGGGAAGCTCGAAGGCGATCCGCTGACCGTCCAAGGCTATTACAATGTCTGCCGTGAGCTGAAGAATGAAGTTGATCTGCCGCGGGGCGTCTACTTCGAACAGGACTGGGCGGACATGAAGAAGGTCATGCCGGTCGCGTCGGGTGGTATCCATGCCGGGCAGATGCACCAGCTGATCGACCTGTTTGGCGATGACGTTGTCCTGCAGTTCGGCGGCGGCACGATCGGACACCCGATGGGTATCCAGGCCGGTGCGACGGCAAACCGTGTCGCTCTCGAAGCCATGGTCCTCGCCCGGAACGAAGGGCGCAATATCGCGGAGGAGGGCCCCGAAATCCTGCGTGATGCTGCCAAGTGGTGCAAGCCGCTGGCTGCGGCGCTCGATACCTGGGGCAACATCACTTTCAACTATACCTCGACCGACACGTCGGACTTCGTTCCGACGCCGACGGCGGCCATGTGAGGAGACACATCATGCGCGTAACACAAGGAACATTTTCATTCCTGCCGGACCTCACGGATGAACAGATCGGGAAGCAGATCGAGTACTGCCTGGAACATGATTGGGCCGTCGGGATCGAGTATACGGATGATCCGCACCCCCGGAACACGTACTGGGAAATGTGGGGAAATCCCATGTTCGACCTGCGGGACCCGAAAGGCGTGATGATGGAACTGGAGGAATGCCGGAAGGCGAATCCCGACTGCTACATCCGCATCAATGCGTTCGACAATGCGCGCGGTGTTGAGTCCGTTGTGCTGAGCTTCCTCACCGACCGGCCGGAAGTCGAGCCGACCATCGAGATGACCCGGACTGAGCGCAATGGTCGCTCAGTGGGGTATACGCATATCGTGCGCCGCTAAGTCCCACAGCGGTGCGCAGCAGGTCGCTCCATCCCGCCCTCCTGCCAGGGATGGAGCGACCGCCCACTCCGAGAAAGCCAGCGCCTTGACCGACACAACAGACCAGACGCAAAGCCAGAAGATCGATCTGGCGGAGATCTTTCAGTCGTCGGGCGTGAAGGAGGTCCTGGAAGAACTCGACCGTGAGCTGATCGGGCTCAAGCCGGTGAAGGACAGGATTCGGGAAACGGCGGCGTTCCTGCTTGTCCAGAAGGCACGTGCGGAACTTGGGCTCAGCCAGGAAACGCCGACATTGCACATGAGCTTCACCGGCAACCCGGGTACGGGCAAGACGACTGTTGCCCTGAAAATGGCGGGGCTGCTCCACCGGTTGGGATACGTGCGCAAGGGGCACCTCGTTTCCGTGACGCGAGACGACCTGGTGGGTCAGTACATCGGCCACACGGCTCCAAAGACGAAGGAAGTGCTGAAGAAGGCGATGGGCGGCGTCCTCTTTATCGACGAGGCGTATTATCTCTATCGTCCCGAAAATGAACGGGACTACGGGCAGGAAGCGATCGAAATCCTCCTGCAGGTGATGGAGAACAATCGGGACGATCTCGTCGTGATCCTGGCCGGCTATGCGGACCGCATGGAGACATTCTTCCGAAGCAATCCGGGCTTCAGGTCGCGCATTGCCCACCATATCGAGTTCCCGGACTACACGGACGAAGAGCTTCTCGCGATTGCTGAACATATTGCTGAAGAGCAGAATTACCATCTGTCGCCAGACGCCGAAGCGGCATTGTCCGAATACATCACGCTCAGGCGGAAGCAGCCTCATTTCGCGAACGCTCGTTCTATCCGGAACGCGTTCGACCGGGCTCGGCTTCGTCAGGCTAGCCGTGTATTTTCGAATGCGAAAGGCCCCGTCGAGGCGCACACTTTGTCAACGATCGAGGCCGCTGATATTCGCGCCAGCCGGGTCTTTCGCGGAGGCCTCGACAGCGACCCCAAAGGAATGCCAACCGGAAGCGTGAAGGAGGACACATGAGCTTCGACCGTTCGATAAAGATTTCGCCGTCGATCCTGTCGGCCGATTTCGCCAATCTGGGTGCCGAAATCGAGGCCATCGAGGCCCAGGGTTGCGACTGGGTCCACGTTGACGTGATGGACGGACATTACGTGCCGAACATCTCGATTGGGCCGGGGGTCTGTCAGGCCATTCGCAAGCACATCAAGACCGTAATGGATGTCCACCTAATGATCGCGCCGGTCGATCCTTATCTTGAGGCATTCGCGGCAGCGGGATCGGATATCATCACGGTTCATGCAGAGGCGGGGCCGCATCTCGATCGCTCGCTTCAACTGATCCGGTCGCTCGGCTGCAAGGCCGGGGTCTCGCTCAATCCATCGACCCCGCCGGAGCACATTGAATACGTGCTTGACCGGATCGACCTCGTCCTTGTGATGAGCGTCAATCCGGGATTTGGCGGACAGAGCTTCATCGCATCCCAGGTCGAGAAAGTGCGTAAGCTGAGGAAGATAATCGGCAAGCGCAATATTCATATTGAGGTCGATGGGGGAATCACGCCGGAGACGGCGCCGCTGGTGGCTGCGGCGGGTGCGGATGTCCTGGTTGCGGGTTCCGCAGTATTCAAAGGCGGCTCAGTCCAGAACCCGGAGCGCTATGGCGAGAACATCCGGGCGATCAGGGACGCCGCCATGCAGGCGGTCACAGCAGGCTAGTCCGGATTTGCCTGATGGAATGGAAAGCACTTATCTTTGACGTCGACGGCACGCTCGCCGAGACGGAAGAGGGGCACCGCCAGGCATTCAATCAGGCGTTCGTCGAATGGGGGCTTGGCTGGCACTGGGACGAACCGCTCTACAAGAAGCTGCTCGAAACCACGGGCGGAAAAGAGCGCATTCGTGCTTTCCAGCAGCAGCGGCCCGCTGAGGAACAGCTGAGTGACGACAGGATAGGCGCGCTCCACCGCCGCAAGACGGAGTTGTATGCGGAGATCCTGTCCAGCGGTGGCCTGTCGCTTCGTCCCGGTGTGGAGGCGCTTATGGCGGAGGGGCGGTTGCAGGGGGCAAAGCTTGCCATTGCGACCACGACCAGTCTGCCCAATGTGGAAGCGCTGTGCCAGTGCATCTGGGGACGGCGCGCTTCGGATGTATTTGACGTCATAGCTGCGGGCGATCAGGTTTCCCGCAAGAAGCCCGCGCCGGACGTCTACCTGCTGGCGCTCGACAGGCTCGGCTTGCCGGCAAGCGAGTGCATTGCGTTTGAGGATTCTGAGGCAGGGCTGCAATCCGCGCTGGCGGCCGGGCTGACCGTCTGCGTGGCGCCCGCACGCTACACCATCGACCAGGACTTTGCCGGCGCGGTATCAGTGACCGATACACTGGAGCATGGACTGCAGGCGCTGACAGGCGGCCAGAGCAGGCCTCCGACTTGTAAGCAGAGCTAAAGAGTTCCCGCCGCTTCGCTCAGGCGACGCAAATAGCGCGTTGAAAAATAATGATTTTGTGTATTCCGGGTAAACGCGGGTTTTACCGCGGAGCGCTTTGCTGTTGGCGCAGATTGCATATGTATGAGCAGCGGTCCCGCGGAACCCGGGACGCCGATATGCTGAAATGCAACCTGAATGGTGACCGAATTGGATATGTTGGATTATTCGACGCAAGGCGCCTTCGGCGATGGCACCACGTGGGGAACCGACTCCGAAAGTCCGGTCGTCGTCGGCGCCGGGACGTCCATCTTCGAGGACGTTGGCGTTGTGGATGCACTGCGCCTGATCGAAACGGTGCCCGGTCTGGTCATTCTGGATGTGAGGATGCCTGTCGAGTTTGCTGACGAACGGATATCCGGCGCGATCAATCTGGATTTCTACCGGGATGACTTCGAGCAGTGCATCTCTGCGCTTGACCGCGATGCACGCTACCTCCTGTATTGCCGCAGCGGTGGACGCAGCGCGTTCACGCTGGAAACCATGCAGCGGCTCGGCTTCATGCACGTGGCCCATTTGGCACCCGGCATGGAAGGCTGGGTGGACGCCGGCCTGCCGGTCGTTCGCGACTGATACCAGGCATTCGTTCGACCGTTCCCGCCAACACAGTGCGTCAGTATCAATGCAGTTGATGCGACCTGTTGGGCATTGGTGCCGACGGCAATTGAGGGTAGACTGATTACTCTGTGCAGAAGACAGGAGTCAGCTCTTGCGATTGCTTGACCAACTTGATGACACGGCCGAGACATCGGAAAGCATGTTCAGGCGCGTCCTTGCGAAGGAAGATGCACGACGCATCCGGGCACTATGTGACCTCGCCGCACAGACCCCGTTGATCGCCGATTATCTGAAGAACGGCCTCTATATCGGCTGGACGCGCGACGACATGCGAACCTGGGAACTGAAGGATCAGCTGACATCCCTCATGGAGGCTATCTATGCGTTCCAGAGGAGTGAGGGCGTCGACAAGGATGCGATCGAAGGCAGGATCGACGATGCCTGGACCGCGTTCAACCAGCACCGGATGAAGATCCTGGTGCACTGCCTCTAGGTTTGCGGTTCGATCCGGCCGGTTCAGCCGCAATCGCAGAACAACTGGTACAGCGTTCCGATAATGGCGCGGACTTCGACGCTCGAAAGCGCGTAGTAGACCGATTGGCCCTCGCGCCGGGTCGTCACGAGACGTTCCCGGCGGAGGATTGCAAGATGCTGGGACAGGGCAGATTGTCCAAGCGGGATAATCTCCAGGAGCTCCGACACCGACCGCTCGCTGTGAGCCAACTGGCAAAGGATCAGCAGGCGCGTTTCGTTCGCCATTGATTTGAGGAGAACCGTTGCGCCGGCCGCATTGGCCTGCATGTCCTCGAAGGACATGGACGATTGCGTATCAATGCTCGTGGAGATCATTTCCAGTTCAGCCCGCGGCCTCGCAGCCGGCGAAGCCGTCCTTATCCATCTTTGCTTCATATGACGGTCCAACATCTGTTCCCGGTGTCAGGCTCGTTTTGGCGCTGTCCCAATCTTCAGGCTTGATGATGACCATCCAGCCCGCGTCATAAGGGTCCTGGTTCGCAATGTTCGGCTTCGAAACCAGCGCCTCATTCACCTCGACAATTTCTCCAGAGGCCACGGATTTCGCCGGGCCAACCCACTTACCGGATTCGATCGTTGCACAAGACTTGCCAGCCTGGATCGAGCGGCCGACTTTTTTGGGTGTGAACGCGACAATTTCGCCGGCCAGTGCCGTTGCAACGGTCGTCATGCCGAGTTTGACCTTGCCGTCACCGATTTCGCGAAACCAGATGTGGTTTTCGACATCGTAAAGCAGGTCGTCGGGTAGGTTGCATCCGCGAACAGCTGTCATGAGATTCCCTTTCTCAAAGAGCTCCAAAAGTTCTCAGTTAATTCTCCAGCATCTCACTGTCTGTCTGCCTCAAGGGGCGCGACGCACAGCAGAATTCACCCAATTGGGCCGACTGGCATTTCCCAGAGATGAACAGGCTAAGATGTTGCACGAGCCTACGCATTGTTGCAACCGCACGCGTCAATTCGCCCACATCTGCAACAGACATGGCCAGATTGTACCGATAGGCGATTTCCCTGCACGTTTCGCGGCATGCGTTAAAACTCGGATCGCCTTTCGCGCTCTGGGCGTGCAGAGCGAGGAGGCGGAACCCCTCCTTCTTCCGCGTGACGGGGACTTTGCCGTTTGCGTCCAGCCAGTATTCCAGCACTTCTTCGGCGAGACGCAGCAGGGTCTCCGCATCCTCACGATAGGTTACCGGAGCTGTCGCGAATGCGTCGATCCGCGCCTCGATGGCCGCAAGGGAGGTCATACGATGCGACGCTCCCTCAGCATGCCCATCGGCTTGGAGACGTTCTCGTGCACGCCGACCTTGCGTGGGTTCAGCCCCAGCGCGATGCCCAGAAGCTGCGTGAAGTAGAGAATCTTGACGTTCGTCTTCACGCCGAATCTCTTTTCGGCACGGATCTGGTGCATTTCCAGACCGGTGTGGCAGGTCGGGCATTCCGTAGCGATAACGTCTGCGCCCGATTCCTCTGCAGCCTGAAGAATATTCAGGACGAGCTTCGTCGACGTGTCGCTGTCAGAGAGCGTGTGGGCACCACCGCAGCAGGCCGTCTTCAGGGCGAAGTCGACGTTGTCGGCGCCTGCCGCATCCAGGATGTCATCCATGAAGTGCGGTGCAGAGGTCGATTCCGTACCGGGACCTTTGTCCTTTTCGGGGAAGATGTGACGCGGGCGCGTATACATGCAGCCGTAGTAGTTCGCGACCTTCAGCCCCGACAGGGAGTTCTTGACCCGGCTCTTGATGCCGTCTTCGCCAATGGACTTCTTGATCCAGTCGAGCGCGTGGATCGTCTCGACCTGGCCGGCCTGATACGTTGCGTGGCCCGCCTTGCTGGACAAGCGCTCCGTCACTTCCTTCGAGCCCTCGTCGTGCGTCAGGTCGTATTCGGCTTTCTTGAGGTTGTGATAGCAGCCATTGCACGGCGCCATCACCACATCGTGGCCCATTTCGTTGGCGGCAATCGACATCACTCGGGACGACAGATAGGTCTGGATCTTCGGGTCGATGTTCTTGACTTCCATCGCCCCGCAGCAGTTCCAGTTCTTCACTTCTTCAAGGCCTAGGCCCAGCGCCTTGCCGACGGCTTTTGTCGACGTGTTGTAGGCGCTGCCGGTGCCTTCGAGGGCGCAGCCGGGATAGTAGGCGATGAGATTGTACTTGTTGTCCGCCATGATCGTTATCCTATTCTGCTGCCTGGGGGATCGGCTGAGCCTGCCGGGGGGCATGCGGGTCGTGCGAAGATCCGCCAAGCCCGAGAGCCTTGCGGTGAGCCGCTTCCTGCTCCTCCACATATTCCTCGATGGCCGCGCGTGCGCGATCCCAGCCGCGTGTCCTGGGGTGGAAGAGTGTTGCGAGGCCCATCCTCATCAGCATGCGGATCGGCAGGCCCATGGCGAGCTGCTTGCCCATCTGGATCACCCAGTCCTGGAAGGGGCTCTGTCCGGTGCGCCGGAAGAAGCCGAGGAGCACGGCGCCATCCTCGATCTTGCCGGTGTGGATAACCTGATTGCTGAAGATTTCGTCGAATTCCGTGGACGGTGTTTTCGGCGTGTAGCCTTTCAGCTCCAGCCAGTGTGCGGTGGCTTTCATCACGCCTTCCGGAACGACGTCGCGTGGGCAGGCGGACGTGCACTTGTTGCACGACACGCACTGCCAGATGATGTCCTTGTCACGCACGAGTTCGGCTTCGAATCCCATGCGGATCAGGTAGATCCAGAGGCGGGGATTGAAATCCGGGTTGAGCGCGTTGACCGTGCAGGCGTTCGTACACGAACCGCATTGCCAGCAGCGGTGGATGTTCTCCCCGCCGGGCAGTGCGGCAATCTCGTCCTGCAGGTCTTCATTGTAGTCCTGCACGACGCGGGCCTTGATGAAGGTACTCCAGTCGCCGGAGACATCCACGCCGTCAATCGTGAGATTGTCGTGCGTCGAGAGGTTCTCGGGCCGGATCAGGCTTTTTTCGTGAATGGGCATGGTCAGGCCTCGTCAGACGAAGTTGGATCAAGTTCGATAAGTGCGCTTACGGGATTGGCGAAGTCGCCTTTGGTGCGTACGCCATCCAGGCCGAGCAGCCGGCGGACGTGCACGGTGGCGTCTTCCCCGCTTGAGAAGTCGGCGCGCAGGTAGCTGCCGCCCTGCGCGGAAATGTACTCGGCATAGATCTGTGCACAGAGCAGGTCGACATATTGAAGCGTGTCCCGGTAGACGCCGTTCGTTGCAAGGAACTGGGAAAGCTCCTCACGCAGCATCACAAAGGTCGCGTAATTGTCCGGCACCTTGATTGAGACGCGGTCGACATCGCCGTGCCAGATCTCCCGGATGACGCCCGTATTGGACCGGACGTCCCAGACCCAGCGGCACATCAGGGGATAGCGTTCGGGATTGAACGCGTGCAGCAATTCAGCCGCAAGATCCTTTACCCAGCGATGCTTCGAATCCTGCGGAAACTGCGCGCAGAAATCAGCCAAGCGCTGATCGACCGTTGCCGGGTCATGACGGGCGTTCACCAGTTCAAGGCAGGCGCCGATCAGGTGGGGATAATTGTCGTCGGTGAGATAGGCCGTGACCCGGCGGCGCACGGTGGGCATCAGCGATGTGATCTTCGCAAACTGAGCCATATCCGGACCTTGCGGCCCGGCCCTGTCGAACACCTGATGAATAATCATCGCGCGAAGCTTGAGCGCTTCGACGAATGCTTCCACGCCAACTGTCTGCTCGCAACCGGCGATGATCCGCTCAAGGGCCTCATTCAGCACAGGACCGCTGAGTTCCAGGCTGGGCCTGGCCTCAAGGGGGCGGTTGTGTGCTGTCTGAACCATTATTGCCTATTCCGCGGCCGTTTGGGTGGCGCCTGCGTGGAGCATTCCGACGACGGACATTGCCGCCGACTGGCCCTGCGCGATTGAATCATCGATCGTTTCCGGCCCGATTGCTGCGCCGGCAACGAACACGCCCGGACGGGAGGTTGCGCCGGCAACGCCGTAGGCGTTCTGGCGCTTGAGAAAGCCCCAGTGGTGCAGGTCGACGTCAAACGTCTTGGAAAGGACGAAATTGTCGACGTTCGGGTCCATGCCGATCGCGTGAACGACCATGTCGAACGGGATCGTGATCGGCCGCTTCACCAGCGTGTCCTCGCCCTTGACGATGACCTTGTCGCCGTCAGACGTGACCTCCGCGATCCGCGCCTTGATGTATTTGACTTTGTGCTCTTCCTGAGAGTTCCAGTAGAACTCCTCGTAAAGGCCGAACGTCCGGATATCCATGTAGTAGATATAGACGTGGCAGTCCGGAAGCTCCTCGCGGATTTCCATCGCCATGTTGGCCGACACTGTGCAGCAGACTTTCGAGCACCATTCCCGTCCGATCTGCCGGTCTCGGGACCCGACGCAGAGGAGGATGGCGACGCGCTTCGGCTTCTCGCCATTGGACGGACGCCGGACGCCCTTGCCGGACGAGATCATCTGCTCGACCTGGCTTGTCGTCACCACGTCCGGGAAGAGACCGAAGCCCCATTCCGGCTTGTTGATGGAATCAAAGTGGGTAAAGCCGGTGCAGAGGATCGTTGCGGCGGCCTTCACTTCCTGGCCGTTCGACAATTTCGCCGTGAAATCGCCGGGCGATCCGTCAAAGCTCGCGACCGTGGCATTCTTGATGGTCTTGATGCCGGGATCGTCCTCGACGCGTTTGACCATGCCGCCAATCGCGTCCTTGGCCCATTCGCCGGAGGGCACCAGCTTCGCATAACCGGAATGGATCGGCGCCCCGCCCAGGATGTCTGTCTTTTCAACCAGCGTGACCGGAATGCCGGCCGAGCTCAGGGCATGTGATGCTGCGAGGCCAGCGGGGCCGCCGCCGACGACAAGAACCTCTTTTGTCATTATTGATTCCCAATCTGCTTGAAGCCGGGACCGCCGGTGATCATCCGGCGCGGGTCGTAGAGCGTTTCACGTTCTCCGCCTGCTTCGATCTGTTTCAGGTAGTCTTCGAATTCGCGCTTCTTCGCCTGCCAGTCGATATTGAGCTTCTCGAACAGCTTCTCCGTTGCGGAAGCGTGCCAGTGCGACTGCACGATCTTGTAGGGATGAGCGCCGCACATGAGAGCAGCGAACTGGGCGTCAGCCAGGACGGGGAGGTTGTAGTCCTTGCCCTCGGCCTTGCCGATCCACTGGTTCTTGTCGAGCGTGGTGATGCAGCCCGTATCATGGCCGATCATGACATCCGAGTGGGCCTCTTCAACGGCGACCCGGATCTTGCGGTCGATCGCGAAGGAACGGGTAAACTCCCGCTCGGAGATGATGTGGCGGAAGCCGAAGCCGCAGCAATCGTACCACGTCTTGTAGTCGATGACCTGGGCGCCCAGCGCCTCCATGATGCCGGTCGACACGGCAACACGCTCACCGTCCAGCACATCGTCGTCGTAGATGACGTCCTGCGGCACCATCTTGTAGACGTGGCAGGCTGGATGGATCGTGGCGCGGATGTTCGAGCAGTCGATGACCTGACGCTCGGCGATCCGGTGACGCATCACGTGCACCCATTCCGAATAGTGCACCACTTCTTCCGGGATCAGCAGCTTGCCATCGACCAGGCGGTCAAGCTTGCCGAGGATCTTCTTCACGCGTTCGCGCAGGGTCGCGGACGTGAGGAGATAGCCGCGGACTTCCTTGTAGTTGCCGAAGGAGGTGCCGCAGTGGACGAGCGGGTAGTAGTAGCCTTCCGGCTTGCCCTCAGCCTTCGCCGAGACATAGGCCTGATGGAAGTTGCGCAGGAACACGGCGGCCAGGCTTTCGAGGTTGCCGATGCCGGAACCGTGATAGTTCCATGCCGTGCAGGAGGTCTGGTCGGTTTCGTCCAGATACCTGATGTCCATCTGGTTCATCAGCCAGAGCAGGGAGGCCGGGTATCCGGGGATATTGCCGCACTGGCCGCAGGACTTGTGATGCCAGAGCTGCGTGGTCGGGATTTTCTTGTCCCAGCCGTAGAGCGTCTTGGCGATGATCGGCTCGTGCTCGTCCGTGACGCGGTGAACGACGATCTCGCCGTCCTTTTCCAGCTGCCACATGATATCGCGCACGTCTTCGACGCGATCCTTGTTGGTGAGCATGGACCGCTTGTCGATCTTCTGCTCGACCCAGGCCGTTGCCGTCATGGCATCTTCCGGACTGAGATTGGCATCGCGCCATTCGGAACCGTGTCCGGTGAAGCGCTCGCCGGGGCCCTTGCCAGGATCATTCGCCATTTCGTTCTCCTTTGCCTCTCGGTCCGACCGGTCTCAGTCGTCGTCGTCCTGTTCGTCGAGGAAGTCTTCCCAGTCCTCGCGCTTTTCATCCATGATGTCGGAAATCACATCGAAGAGGTTTTCATCGATGGTTTCGAGCTGGTCGAGGACGCCCGTGTCCTCCCAGATCGTGTAAAGTTCGACCGACGTCTTCAGGTTCACTTCCCATGCCGTCTTGGTCGTGTTCAGCGTCGGCATCGGGATCGCATTGCGCAGCAGCTGCAGCGGTGCGTCGATCTTGGAAATGTTCGGGCCCCAGTCAGCAAAGCCGTCGGGGTTGATCATGTCCGGCGAGAGCTGGTTGCCGGTCGAAACCAGCTTCAGCATCACGCGCGAGAACGGCCGCAGCACGTTCTTCGCCGACTCCATGCCGTGCTTGATGGCGGTCTCGCGCATCAGCATCACCAGGCCGCCGGGAGAGTTCTCGAACGGGCACCTTGCGGCACACGTGTAGCACTGCGCGCAGGCCCAGATCTTTTCCTGCATGGCATCGTAGATGCCTTCGAGATTCTCGGTCCACAGCAACTGGACGATCTCGCGCGGGCTGAAATCGTAATAGTGGGCCGCAGGGCAGGTGGCCGTACAGATGCCGCAGTTCAGGCACCCGTTCAGTTCGTGGTCGTAGCGAAGATCCGCCTGGATATCCTGGAAGATCTCCTCGAGCATGTCCCGCGACACGGGCGCGTTGTCGGATACGGGGTCGCCGATATATTCCTGAACCCGGCTGGCGGAAGAATGCATGTCGTCCAGACCTTTCTGCTTGCTGATCGCTGGTTGGAAACGCGGATCAGTAGGTCATCACCTTGGTGTCGCCTTCCATCACTTCTTCGATCAGGTAGGCGCCGCCTACGATCCCGGCGCATTCGGGAATCAGGTCGTCTTCCGTCATGTCGAACAGGTCGAGATTCGGAGAGCAGCAGTAGAATTTTGCGCCGGCTTCGTGGGCGTCCTTGATGAAATCGTAGACCGTCTTCGGCGAACCCGCCTTCACCACGAGTTGTTCAGCGACACCCTTTTTCATGAGCTTGCCGGAGGTCGCCGTGCAGATCACGTCGACTTCGTAGTCCATGGCAGCTGCAACCGTTGCCTGGAAAATCGGCGCACCGAGTTCTTCCCCGTTCCGGGGGTCGGTGTTTGCCATAACGATAATGAGCTTCTCAGCCATAAACTGTTTCCTCCGCGCCCACCCTTCCTCACCACGACGCAAGGCCAGCAAGGGTCGAAAAATGAGACGACTTTTGCGTCTTTCAGAAAAAGTAGCATATTCTAATATGTGCGCGCAAGCAAAGTTCGTCCCTTACCTACGTGGTTTTCCATAGTCGCCGCGGCGCGCGCTTCAGTCGGCCTGCATCAGGCCCGTCACCTGCACCAGACCGGTCATCATCGGGACCAGCGCATCCTCGATTCTGCGGCTCATGCCGCGCAGTTCGCCCAGCGTTTGCCCCGTGTCTGCGGGGGATTCCTCGAACTCCATGATCAGGTCCTCGGCAATCGCCAGCTTGAACCCCGGATGAAAAGCAAAACCGAAAGCCGTCTCACCCATCTGGAAGATGAGGGGTTCGCCCTGCTCAGTCTCCGCGAGAATCTTTGCGTAAGAAGGTGGCACGGGCCAGTCGCGCATGTAGGTGGCGTATGGAAATTGCTCTGGCAGGTAGCCATTGAGCGAATCGGGCGCCGTGCGGTGGCCGGTGCCTGCACGCAGTTCCAGTGGCGTTGCGCGCGAGCTGCCATCTGCTGCGATTGCCAGGATCTGTGCCCCGGCGCCGATGCCGATGATCAGCTTGTTTGCCATCAGGCAATGGCGGGCGAGTTCCAGCTCCTTGCTCAGCGACGGCACGTCCCGTTCGCCGGCGGTGCCCCATGGGCCGCCGCCCAGCAGGATCAGGCCGTCGCCCACTTCGCTGAGGGCCGGGACGCGGGATCCGGCCTGGAACGGACGCACATAGCGAAAGCGGATCTGACGCGCTTCAAGGTGATCCTCGATGAGGCCAAGGTGATCCGAAGACGTGTGCTGGAGGACCGTGAGTGACTTCACGGCGCACCTTCCAGTTCGCCGACCGCCGCCAGGACGGCATCGGTGAACGCAGCGGGCTGGATCGATAGCAGCCCGGCCGCACCGGCATCCTCGAAGAAGGCGCTAACGGCTTTTGGCACATCTTCGACCCGTATGCCGCGGAGGCTCGCTTCGAGGTCCATCACGATGCGCGGCGGGGCGACGAAGAAATCGCCGCTGAACAGCACTTCGCGGATCGTCCGGCTGGCGGCGCCTTCGACACGAACATAGGCACTTACGGTTCCACCGGGCGTGATGATCTGCCCGGAATGCACGGAGGCATCCCGTGCGGGATCGTCGATGTCGTACACAAACTCGTCGGTGCCGATTTCGGTGGCGAAAAGCTCGCCCGCGCGCGTCGTTTCAGTCTCGCTCAACGTGTCCGGCGTGAAGTCGATACCGAGGTCCTCGGCAAAGGCTGTCGCGAGGCACTCCTTCACTTTCGCCCAGTCGGGCGGTCCGCCCAGCAGCTCTTCCAGCGTCACGACGCGTTTCGAGGCATCGTCCAGCCCGCGCTTGGCCAGTTTCGCCTGCGGCACATTCAGCGCCGACAGCATCACCTGCGGGTCAAGCCGACCGAGGATGGTGCTCTGGTAAATCATCGTGTCGCCGTCGAAGAAGCCGCCGGTGCCGCACAGCTTGCGGCCTTCGACCTCGATGTCGTTGCGCGGGCGGAACTTCGCGGGAAAACCCAGCATCGACAGGCCCCGCGCGGCGGCCTCGCACACTTTCTGCGTAATCTCCGCCAGCGATGTCGTGCCGAGCGCGCGCTTGTCGCAAACGAGCGCCCAGCCGAGCACGCCGGGGTCCATGAAGATCGTGCCGCCACCAGTGATCCGTCGTCCGATCTCGATACCGCTGGCGCGGCAGTAGTCGAGCTGCACTTCCTGGCTCACAGCCTGGTGGCGGCCGACCAGAACGCAGGGCTCGAACTCGATGAAGCGCAGCGTGTCGCCGATCTCGCCGGCGGCACGGGCGTCGATCATTGCCTGATCCAACGAAATATTCATGCGCCCGGACCTCAGCCCGGTGTCGATCAGTCGGAATGGAGCGGGCATGGCTTACTCGGCGGCCGGCGGATCGGCGTCGAGATAGTCGAACTCCTCGCCTTCGACATATTCCTCGCCCGGCTTTTCCATATCCAGCTGGTGGCGGATGCGGCGCAGGTCCGCATCGGCCGGCTTGAACGGATAGGAGGCGATGTTCGAGGGCGGGCTGTCGCCATAAGGCCGGTCGCAGGCTGACACGTCCTCGGCTTCCTTGCCGGGGCAGCCGCTGGTGCGGAAGGCGGTGCCGGCATCGATGATCGCATCCAGTTCGCCGGTCGGCAGGCCGAAGTCCGCGACGCGACCTTCCTCGTCGAATTTCATCTGGTCGACGCGCACACCGGCATAGTCGATCAGGTAACGGGCGAGCTGCACCCGCCGCCACTGGTCGCGCGGCGTCGCCGGCAGGTGATCCATCAGCGAGCCTTTTTCCGGATAGAAGCAGAACATGTGGCTGTGGCCGCCAAGGTCGACCAGTTCCTGGATCAGAGACAGGATCTCATGCTCGGTCTCGCCCATGCCGACAATGATGTGCGCGCCGAATTTCTGCGGCCCGAAGATGTCGCGGGCATCCATCAGGATTTCCCAGTATTTCTTCCAGGTGTGCGGGGACTGCACGCCCTTGCCGCGGGTGCGGTCGAAGATGGCCGGCGTCGCCGCGTCGAGGGCGACGGTGAAGATGTCGGAGCCCATGTCGCGCAGGCGCTGCACGTCTTCACGTGTCATCGTCGTCGGGTTCGACAGGATCGAGATCGGGATCGCATCCGGATCGACATGGTCGGTCCAGGTCTTCAGCACGGTGAACGTGTCCTCGTCCGACTTGGGATGCGTGATCATCGAGATGCACATCCGATGGAACGGGCTGTTCTCCGGATCGGCGCCGACGCGCGCGGCAATTTCGGCCATCGGCACAGCTGGCCAGTCGACGCGGATGAAGTTGCGGTCGGCATAGTCCCGGTCGGCTTCGCGGTGACGGGCGAGGCCGCAATAGGCGCAGTTCGCGCGGCAGCCTTCCGGATAGGTCAGCAGCAGGTTGAGGCAGCGCGTGCAGCCGCAGCGGTGCATCGTGCCCGGCATCAGGCCCAGCGTAATCGCCGCAGCCGTCGACATCTGGACATATTCCGGCGAGCGCATCGCCGGGGTCATGATGTTGTTATTCGGCAGGTAGACGCCCTCGGGACGCACATTGTTGATCAGGACGCGGCCACCATTCTTCATGTCCTTCGGGATTGCTCCCGGTGCGCGGGGCGCCATGACATCAAATGGGTTGAAGTCGCGTCCGGGCTTGGAAGCGCCAGGCTGCGCTGTCTCAGGCTTCAAGCAGGTCATGGGTGTCCTCCCGGATATCGTCATTGGTCCAGTATTGGGGGTAGGCGATCCAGCCGCCGCGCAGGGCATCGGGCGATGCCGTACCGGCGGCATGGGCCGCAAGTGCAGTGGTCCGGCGCTTCAGTGCGCGGGAAAGGGATGCGCCGAAATGGTCTTCCAGGTCTTCGGCATAATCGTCCGGCGCGCCGGTATTGCCTGCCAGCCATTCGGCCGCGGCTTCGCCGGCCATCGTCCCGGAGACGACGGCAGCGGATATGCCTGCACCGGTGACCGGGTTCGTGAGGCCTGCCGCATCGCCTGCAAGCAGGACCAGCGTTTCACCCAGCCTCGCGGCCGGCTCGATCATGCCGCCCGCCGGGATCGGTCCGCCGGTGTGACCGAGGGTGTCGGAGCCGACACGGCCCTCTTCGACAAGCCGTGCGTGCAGGCGGTCCAGTTCCGGCTTCAGCCTGTCCTTGTATTCCTGTGACACGCCGAGGCCAATATTCGCGAAATCGCCTTTCGGGAACAACCAGCCATAGCCGCCGGGCAGGCGCTCCGACAGGAATATGTCGGTGGCATTGTGCGGCTTCAGAAGCGCAACGGAGACCTGGCGGCTCGCAATGATTTCCTTGTTCTCAAGGCCTGCAGCCTTGCCGACCCGCGAGTGCGGGCCGTCGGCACCGATGAGGACCGGTGCGCCCAGAACCTCTCCGCTGAACAGGTGGACGGTTCCGTCCGGCGAAACGTCACGCACGGCGCTGTCCATGCGAATGTCGGCTCCGGCCTTCCGTGCCTCTTCGACAAGGTGTGTATCGAAAGACCGGCGGTCGATCATGATCCCCGGAAATTCCGGCGTCACTTCAGCGCTGCCCGCTTCGACGAATGTGTGCATTTCGGCGATTGGCTGAATTCGCGCACTCTGGGCGGCATCGCCCGCATTAATCAGAGCCGGAACGAACTCGGCGCACTGCACCGGGTGTCCGGGTTCGCTCTTGCGATCCACGGCAACAACGCGAAGACCGGCTGCCGCAGCTGCGCGGGCCGCTGAAGCCCCCGCAGGGCCCAGCCCGATCACCAGGACGTCGATGCCGGTATCTTCGGTCACGCCACGCACGCTGCCTTCGTCTGGACGGCACTGCCGATGTCGGAGCCGATCTTGATGGAGCAGCAGGCGTGTTCCTGATGGTAGGGGCGACCGATGGCTTCCGACACCGCAACCGCGCCTTCGGCCGGGAAGGCGATACCGTCGAGGCCGGCCATGATGGCGTAGGAGTCGGTGACGCGCTTGTGCATGCCGGCGGGGCGGGCGCAGCCGAGCAGGACCTGCCTGTCCGGAATCGTTTCGCGCGCAGCGAGGAAGATGCGGCCGACAT
>Ga0116152_10000333_pt1 | contig 38604 bp, 35 predicted proteins | sample AD_UKC119_MetaG_FD_89894 | JGI IMG/M metagenome (GOLD analysis project Ga0116152, IMG submission 89894) | Active sludge microbial communities of municipal wastewater-treating anaerobic digesters from Hong Kong - AD_UKC119_MetaG | ecosystem: Engineered > Bioreactor > Anaerobic > Digestate... | reverse complement strand
ATAAATGGATACTGGCCACACATCTTATCTGTGCGTCTAAAAAAGGTATGTCTGCCCACCAACTTCATAGAATGATTGGCGTTACTTATAAATCAGCTTGGTTTATGGCACACCGTATTCGTGAAGCTATGAATGAAAGTAATCCTGATATTATGGGCGGTGAAGGCAAAACAATTCAAGCCGATGAAACCTATATTGGCAAGAAAGCGGCTGTTAGGAAGCGCACTAAAAAGGGTAAACCCTCACACTCTAGCCAGTTGTCTGTAGTCGCCTTAATTAGCGGCGGTAAAAGCCGTACATTCCACGTTGACCGCGCAGACGCTAAGAGTGTTTACGACATCCTGAAAAGCAACGTATCTATGGATAGCGTTCTATATACCGATGAAAGCCGCCTATACACTGAAACAGGTAAGGGCTTCCAAGGTCACGAAACAGTTAAACACACCGCAGGGGAATATTACCGTGATGGCGTAACCACGAATAACTGCGAGAACTTCTTCTCTATCTTTAAGCGTGGTATGAAGGGTATCTATCAACACTGTTCAGAAAAGCACTTACAGCGTTATTTGAGCGAGTTTGATTTTAGATATAACACTCGTGATTTAACCGATATGGAACGTGCTGAATTGGCCATGAAAGGCGCAGAGGGTAAACGCCTTATGTATGCGTAGCTGATACGCAAAAGACAGGATAAGACGAAAGCTATTTCTTATCCGATTCCTTCTCTTTAAGAGGTTTGTTAGGTGTAGGCGGGGTGTTGAGCATTTTCAGCAACACTTCGTCACGTTTTTTGTCGTCTGCCTTGATATTCTTTTTTTGCATCATTTAACCAGTTTTTTATATCTTTCCCTTCTATGTAAAGGTCTTGAAATTTTGCTTCATTTTCTTTTGCTGTTTGTAGATAAATTGGGTAATTGTCATTAGCTAGTCCTTTAATCTCTAGACTACTATTATCTTTCAGCTCATATATGTATAGTGTTCCAATATTACACCTTAATAAATAATCGCTTGGTATGTTTTGTAACAAAGCACTTCTTGAATGCCCTGTTTTTCCTCTCAAAATAATTTTTCCATCTATAGCCCCTTGTAAAACAGCGTCTTTAAAATTTATAGCCTCCATGGCGCCATCTATCATCATATCCCATCCGTCATCGTGGGCAATTTTCACTAAATCAAGATAAGATATTTTAGTGATAGGCTTATCTTTTGATTGGCTATTTGAGACGTTATGATTTTTGAATAAATCAATGAATTTATCCCAAAATAAGATAAGCGCACCAATAGTTAAAAACAAAAGTAATAAAATAGTGTCTACATAGGTATGGTTTAGAAATGATGGAAAGTCACTCAATCCAAAATAATCTAACCAAGCCGCTACATTTGTTTTTGCATCTTCTGGAGATATTTGCGTCATTCCAGCACACCCCCAAAATAATAATCCGCCAATTTTCTTAATGTTAACCATACCCTACTCATAGCAGATTCCCCCGTAGAGTCGAGTCTTTGTGCAGTAAAAGGGATAATTGGGAATATTTTCCTATAACTATCTTATAGTACCGGATTTTTAATATACACGCGCTTTTGGTGGAACAGCTTCAACTTCATCGGTTAAAGTGGTCAGCGTTACAGGACGATAATCAATTTTTGTTCCGCCTTTTTCATCCACTTTAATAATTGTGTGCTTCATCCATTTTTCATCGTTTCGATCAGGAAAATCTTCACGCGCATGAGCGCCGCGAGATTCTTCACGGTTAACTGCCGCCGCCAGAGAGGCCACAGATTGATAAAGCAAGTTATCAAGTTCCAGCGTTTCAACTAAATCGGTATTGAAAATCATCGAGCGATCTTTCAAACCAATATCGCCGCGCTTATTAAAGGTTTTAACAATTTTGTCATGTCCTTCTTTCAGCACATCGCCTGTCCTGAACACTGCCGCGTGATTTTGCATGGTATGTTGCATTTCACCGCGAAGTTCCGAGGTTGAAATTTTACCTTTTGCGTTGCGATATTTATCCAGACGATCAAGCGCACGTGCGTCATCTTTATTTTTAAGCGCCTTATGAGGGAAATTCGGCGATACAATTTCTGCTGCACGGATAGCTGCCGCCCGCCCAAACACAACCAGATCAAGAAGAGAGTTTGATCCCAAACGGTTTGCCCCATGAACGGAAACACAGGCCGCCTCCCCAATGGCCATCAACCCAGGAACTACTTTATGAGGGTCTTTCGATGTTGGATTTAAAACTTCGGTGCGGAAGTTGGTCGGAATACCGCCCATATTATAATGAACGGTTGGAAGAACAGGAATCGGCTCCTTCGTAACATCAACACCCGCAAAAATGCGCGCGCTTTCCGCAATCCCTGGCAGACGGGAATGAATAATATCAGGATCAAGATGCATCAGATTAAGATGAATATGATCTTTCTTCAATCCAACACCACGACCTTCACGAATTTCAATGGTCATGGAACGGGACACAACATCACGTGATGCAAGGTCTTTGGCGCTTGGTGCATAACGCTCCATAAAGCGCTCCCCTTCCGAGTTGGTGAGGTATCCACCTTCGCCGCGTACCCCTTCGGTAATCAAACATCCTGCGCCGTAAATTCCTGTCGGGTGAAATTGAGTAAATTCCATATCCTGCAGAGGCAAGCCTGCACGCGCCACCATACCCGCCCCGTCACCTGTACAAGTATGCGCAGAGGTGCAAGAGAAGTACGCCCGGCCATACCCCCCCGTTGCCAAAATTGTTTGATGGGCGCGAAAACGGTGGATAGTTCCATCATCCAAATTCCAACACATAACACCAACGCAAGACCCATCTTCATCCATGATGAGATCAAGAGCAAAATATTCGATAAAAAACTCTGCCTTATGTTTCAGCGCCTGTTGATACAGCGTATGGAGCATCGCATGACCCGTCCGGTCCGCCGCGGCACAAGTGCGCTGCGCCGTTCCCTTACCGTAATGGGTTGTCATGCCCCCAAACGCCCGTTGATAAATTTTACCTGCCGCGGTACGTGAAAACGGAACACCGTAATGTTCCAACTCAATCACCGCAGGAATAGCTTCGCGGCACATATACTCAATGGCGTCCTGATCCCCCAACCAATCAGAGCCCTTAATAGTGTCATACATGTGAAAGCGCCAATCATCTTCCCCCATATTGCCTAGCGCAGCAGAAATACCGCCCTGCGCCGCCACTGTATGAGAGCGCGTGGGGAAAACTTTTGAAATCAGTGCGGTTTTTAAACCTTTCTCCGCACAGCCAAATCCTGCACGCAAGCCCGCACCGCCTGCACCGACGACAACGACATCATATTCATGATCTATAATTTCGTAATTTGAAGTCATATATTTTTACACTCCCGCGCCAAACGCAATTTTGAGAATTGAAACAATTGTCGCCAGTCCAAGCACCAAGAACAAAATCTTCATACCAATAATTTTCATCATCCGAAGACATTTACAGGAAATGTAATCCTCATAAACAACCTGAAGCTCTAATGCGAAATGTTTTAATGTTGAAACCACAAAGAGAATAGCCACAACGATACTCACGGGATGAGACATATAGGTTGTAAACTCTTCGTAAGTTGCATCGCGCAAGGAACAGACGGAATATATCACCCACGCCACCAACGGAATATTAGTCAGCGTCGTAATATTATGCGCAATTTTATGGCCTGTCCCATGATGGGAAGACCCGAGGCCTTTTGCTTTTCCTAAAGGAGATTGAATAGTGTTATTATTCTTCATTTTGTTCTCCCTCCTGAGTCACTGCATTATCAAAATATCCAGACCAACACCCACAGCTGATCTGCCATAAACCAAACGTTAAAAGAGTAGAAAGCAATAGGACAATATTGCCCGTCATAATACCTGATTTTTCATTCACACCGATTCCCATATCCCACAACACGTGACGGATACCATTCCCCATGTAGAAAAAGATCACAAACGCCCAGACGATAAAAACATATTTGCTATAGGGATGATCCAAAAGTGTCATGGTCTGATCATAAAGAGGCGGATTCCACACAACTGCGATAAACCACACCAACGCAGCCATTAAGCTTAAAGCAAGACCAATCCCCGCCATACGGCCCGTAATAGACATTTTGGCATTGTAAGGCAGGCGATAGACCTGTAAGTGTGGTGATAAGGGGCGATCCCGCATTTTCTTATTTTCTGTCGTATCGTCAGTCATGAAATTTCCGAAATTGTTAAGACACGCCATAATAAGCGTTTAGGAAGCCGTTTCCAACCCCTAAACGTATGAAAAACAGGTGTTTTTTAAGCCGCTTTTTGCATAGCATCACGGAGAATCTCTTCCGCGATCTGGATCGAGTTCAACGCCGCGCCTTTGCGCATATTATCTGCCACACACCAGAAATTCAGGCCATGTTTAACGGACTTATCCGCCCGCACGCGAGACACATAAACATCATCTTCACCTGCAATCTCCGCAGGTGTTACATATTCCATGTCACTTTCAACGTCGATAACTGTTACGCCGTCAAAACCATTCCAGAGTTTTTTTGCTTCCTGAGGTGAAAGCGGTTTTTCAAATTCAACATTCACCATTTCCGCATGACCGATAAAAACAGGCATCCGCACACAGCTCGCGCAGACTTCAATATTTGGATCGAGAATTTTCTTGGTTTCAACAACCATTTTCCATTCTTCTTTGGTCATACCATCTTCCAAAAATTTATCAATTTGAGGAATGACATTAAACGCAATCTGTTTTGGAAAAACTTCGTTCTTCGGATCATCATTCATAAAGAAGTGACGGCTTTGGTTAAACAGCTCGTCCATTGCTTCCTTCCCTGCCCCTGAAACAGACTGGTAGGTAGACACTACGATACGTTTTATATTGGCCGCCTCATGCAAAGGTTTCAAGGCCACAAGCATTTGAATAGTTGAACAATTTGGATTTGCAATAATATTTTTTCTTGTATTGCTATTCATGTAGCCTTTCAAGACATGCCCGTTCACTTCTGGCACGACCAACGGCACATCTTCATCCATACGGAAATGAGAAGTGTTATCAATGACGATGGCACCTGCCGCCGCCGCCCGCGGTGCAAATTCAGCCGAAACAGCCGCACCAGGAGAAGAAAAAACAAAATCCGTTCCCTTAAAGTCATACTTCGCCAAATCCTGAATTTTCAGATCTTTGTCCCCAAAAGACACTTCCTTGCCTGCTGAACGTGAAGACGCCAAAGCCACCACCTCACTGACAGGAAAATTACGCTCATGCAGGATAGCAAGCATTTCACGCCCGACATTTCCTGAAGCTCCAACAACGGCTACTTTATAAGACATTTTGATTTCCTTTTTGCTCATCGCGTTTATACTTAAATATGGTATTTTTAATAACCAAAATATCATTCTATTTCAATTGAATAATGTCAAATAAGAAACCATCAATCGAAGAGTTACAGCGGGATTTAGCCAAGGCAGACGCCCTTGCCGAGCAAAAATCAAACTTTTTGGCCACGATGAGCCATGAAATTCGCACGCCGATGCAGTCAGTTTACGGCCTATTAGAGCTAATCGAGCAGGAAAAGCCCGATTCCAACATCCTCAGCATGGTGCAAACCGCCAAGGGGTCCGCCAGTGGCCTGCTTGAGATTTTGGATGATATTCTTGATTTTGCCAAAATGGACGCTGACCAAATGGCGCTTGATATGTTTGAAGTGCCGCTTCGAACGCTTGCCCATGGGATTAATGAAGCTCTGGCGGTTAAAGTTCAAGGAAAGCCCGTGACATTAAATGTTGATGTTGCTCAAGACGTCCCCTTCGTGATTATTGGTGACCCCAAACGCCTGCGGCAAATTATCATGAATCTAATGAGTAATGCCTTAAAATTTACCCATGAAGGAAATGTCACAATTAAAATTACGAAAGCCTGCCAAGTCCTTCAAATTCCTAAAAACAAATTTGGTCTTCGTTTTGAAATTATTGACACGGGTATTGGCATGTCACAAGAGGTCGCCGAAAAATTATTTCAACCTTTTGCACAAGCCGATAATTCCACATCCCGAAAATATGGCGGCACTGGATTAGGATTATCTATCTGTAAAAAACTGGTCGATATGATGGGCGGCAATATCGGCGTCATATCGAAAGAAAATAAAGGATCTACTTTCTGGTTTGAAATCCCTGCCGAAGAAGTGAGCACCGATGTCAGCACCATGAAATTGCCAGAGCTCGACGGTATTTCTGTTCTTTCTGTTGAAGACCACCCACAAGGCGCGAAAGAAATTAAACGTTCCCTTGAGTCTATGGGAGCACAAGTCGAAAGCTGTCCCACTTATGCCGAAACCTTAGAACTTATCATTCGCCGCCCCTTTGATGTTGCCATTATTGACCAAGGATTGCCCGATGGGTTGGGTATTGATCTTATCCGCGAAATCATGGAAATCCGTCCCTTTACTGGCCTGATCATGTATACTGTGCGCGATGATGCAGGCCTTCAACATACCCTGCAATCTTTGGGCGTGACTTATCTGACCAAACCTGCAAGCCGTATAGGTCTGGGTGAAAATGTTCAGGATTGCGCAAGCAAAGTTAAAAAGATGGCGATTGATGGCCCAACAAAGCTTTTGATTGCTGAAGACACCGACAGTGTGCGCGACGTCTTACGACGCCAATTGGATAAATTAGGTGTTCAAGCCACCTTCGTTGAAAATGGGGTAGAAGCCATAAAAGCCATACAAACTGGTGAATATGGTATTTTACTGACCGACCTCCACATGCCCGAAATGGATGGGTATGAGGTCACAAGAACCATCCGTGACAATGACAAAAAATCAGGACGGCATTTCCCCGTTATTGCCCTGACCGCCGATGTGCAAATGAGTCAGCGGCAAATTTATATGTCGCATGGTTTTGATGAATGTCTTTTAAAGCCTGTGTCCTTGGGACAGTTCAGACGCCTGTTGATCCGTTGGGGATTACTGGATAACCAAACAGTACAAAAAGAAGAAATAAAAACACCAAATGATAAAACCAGAACCGCAGCTCTGGATAAAGACGCCATTATAAAACAAATGGGCGGTTTAGACGCGGGTACAATTGAAATGCTTGGTCTATTCATTGAAATGACGCGGCCCTTGATTGAAAAACTGCAAACGGCATCCACAGAAAATAATCTTCATGATTTGAGAGAAACGGCCCATAGCCTTAAAGGGGCAGCGCGCTCAGCTTGCGCCAATATATTAGGTGAATATGCCGCCAAGCTTCAAACCGCCGCAGAAGAGGGGAAAAATCAATCTGACTTGATAGAAGATATCAAGAAAGAATTTGAGCGTGTTGAACAAGAAATAGCGGCGCTTTAATCAGCGGATGAACAATCAACCTGAGTGGGAGGATTCGCCGTAGTTTCATCGCCATCAGTATCGCCGTTAAAATGAGCAACCGTATTGTCCATTAGAACCCAAACACGGAAACAAGTGTTCCCCGCAGGACATTTGGGATCAGCCACACCCGCAGCGCTCGTCAATTCAACAACGCCGCCTGAGGCATCAATGATATCGGCCTCACACTCCGAAAATTCATCATCCAGCTTTTGCATGGCCGATTGCAAGAACGCATCACTTTTATCCGTGCGTGTGTAGAAGAAAACACCGTCAGACGTATTGGAATAAACCCAGTTTTCAAAAAGCTCTGGCGCTGGCGGCATAAACTTTCCTGACTTCCCGCCGAAGATCGCCGTATGTAACTTGGGATCTGCCGCCGCATCTCCTGGATTTCCAGGACACTTAATGTTTCCAACTTCATCGTTTGCCGCAGGGGATGTTAAATAGGTACTTGAAGGATTAATAGGATACGGAAAATTTGGGGTCCCAATTAATCCTGCCTCACCTTCATGATAGGTCAAAACACATTCTTGAATGGTGGAACGGATATAGGCGACTTGGGATTTTAAATCCGTCACCGTATTAAAGCCACTTTGCGCCGTGGTTTGTTGCGAAGACGGACGCATAAAAGAAACCGTCAAAGCGGCCAGAAGAGCGATGGCTATCAGAATATAGACAAGCGCACTTCCAGACTCGTTTTTTATTTTATAAGGTTGAACGCCAACCACCTGATTATCTTTCTAGCAAGACAGAGTAGAAAACAAACTGGTTATTCGTACCGTCATAAAAGCAACCTGACGGCTGTCCCGCAAAGGCGGCACAAGTCCCGCCGCTATCATTGCCCTCTAGAGTTTCAGGCGCGCCTGGGAAAGCATATCCATTTTCCATGTCAACTGATATCACATCCGCTGTCGCAGAAGCTGATAGCAAAGTAGGAACAGCTGTACTTCCTTGCAAGGCGCAATCCGTCGTATCTATTGCAAATTCACTATTCACGCTCTCACAAACTGTTTGAGATACATTCGGTAAAAAGGCAATAATATCATTTCCTGTAACAGCTGTACTCACACCAATATCAGGAACAACAAATTCCGCATTAAAATGCCACGTTCCTTGAGCATTACCAGCCATTAAATCAGCTTGACCTCTCTGATAAACCGCGCCACCTCCTGTAGGATGAAAAACACCCTGCGCCGTAGTTGTTAAAGCACCAAAACCAGAAGGTGGATTAAATTCAAGTTCGGTTGCCGCTGTTCCACTTAAAATCATCCGGATCAACGATGTTCTGAGCGCCGCAGGATATTGAGTCATCGACGCGCCACTTAAGATCGCCTGCTCCCTGTCTGCTGACCCACCGCCTGAACGCGTGGACTGCGTCACAGCATAAGACAGCGCCGCGAATAACGCCACCGCAATAAGGATAAGGAACAGGACATTCCCGCTCTCTGATTTTCTATTTTTTGTTTGATGACCCATAATCGTCTCCGTCTTTATATTTTTTGTACCATAGTTCTTGTTTAATTCTTTGCTTTAGCTTGGATTCTCCACAGATACCTTGTTGACCTTGAGGGCCACAGCCAATTTACTGCTTTTATCGCATTCCCTGCCCACACATAGTTTTTCAAGGGAAACCCGCCATCCATCACCGCCATTTTGAACATGGCCGATGGCCTCACGAAATTCTGTAAAATTAGCAGTGCTGTTCGCCGTAATAATAATAGTCGAGCCATTCGATTGAATATTAATACCGCGATAACTTTCCTTGGCGCTCTTAATAAATTTTTCAACTTCGTCTTTAGAAATAGCGACGTTCTTAATCGTTGGCACAACAGGCTTAAGCGCCGAAATATCGCTTAATTCATGTCTAAGCTTAATCATATGCTGTGTTTGAACGGCCGTATAAAGCCCCGCCGCCGCCGCCATTCCCCAGACAATCGCCGCGGCAATCAGAACGTTTTTCCCTGCATTTTGAGGAAGTTTTTCCAAAAAACGGTTTAAATCATCTGCCGACTGCGCCGATGCATATTTTTTAAGTTTATTGATATCGAATTTATTAAAATCCAATGACTTGCCCTACCTTAATCTTTACCCAAATTATCTCTAATCTATCTAAAATTTTATCAATCAAACCTTAATACCACCTTATAAATAGATACAATTTTATCTATTTATCTTGTTCCTTTAATCCTAACCCGTCCATCTTTTTCTATACCAGGCTGCACCTTACCTTGTATGGTGCCTACACCTTGGCCATAGGCAGGCGGTACAAGAGCCTCCCAGTTTAGTTTTCCGCCATTCACCTCATATTTGACCAACGTGCCGTCAATGGTACGCAGTTCATCCAAAAGTTCCTGAATACGCACCATATGCTTAATAGAATCACTTTGGAGAGCATTATAAGCATCAAGCATCAATTTTTGAGAGGCACGATCTGTATCACTTCGAACCTTCGCCAAATCACGATTAACAAGCAGTGTTTCCAGATTTTGAAGGATAAAGAAGACAAGGATGAGCAAGTTAACAAGAACACCCGAGATTAATAATATTCTCGCCGTCGCCCGAGACAGTTTTTCTGTCATCAAAGTGCGGTTCATCCAAGGCACCTGATCTGCCACCTCTGGATCAATTGTAACAAAATTTGCATCCATGCTTTGAATTTTAGGGAGCAATGTTCTTCCTGCCCCTAAAAAAACCTGCATTCTGCCTGTTTCAGGATCCCAACGCAGAGCCGACGCCATCCCCTCTTGTTCATAAAGATAAACGGTTTCCTTATCCCAATATTCACTATTGCCTGGCAAAGCCGCCGCCAAAGGACACCAACTATCTGGATTGGATGCTAGGGCCGCCGAAGGGCACGCAATATACCAACATCTATTTCCTTCAACAACGTAAGTAAAATGTACTTTCTCTGTACCACATGATTGTGCCGCAGCATTCCAGACGGCTTCTTCTTCTGTTCCGACAACATAGGGAACAGACCCACCAACCAACTCATACGGCAGAAAAGGAGAGAAATTTTTAACGGCAGCCCCCACCTCTCCTGCTGCGAAATCAGCAATCCCAGGTTTAACGCCCGTTCTTGCTGGTCTTCTGTTTTGAGATGAATCCATCTGTCTATTTTCTTTCGCTAAAACCAACTATAAAGCCCCTTCGATTAATCCACCCATCATGCTATCCATACTCATATTCATAACAGTTAGTGCGTAAATGGCACTACCAAAGGCAATAAAAAGAAATACCCCCGTCAAGGCAAAAGCAAGCCATACAATGAGAGAATGCTTTGTTTTCGCCGAAGATGTTCGCATTTCGGCTATTGATTCTAATATGGTAGCAACTTGATCGAGGTCAGACAAGCTTGCGAGCTCCATACGCTCACTACGCGTCAAAGGCGCTCTATCCAAGGCATTTCCAAGACCAATCCCGCGCTCAAGATCATCATTTGCCTCCTGCCAATAACGACTCACTTCAGGGGAAGAGGTCGACTCAGAGGCCTGTTCCAATGCATTATTAATTGGCACATGCCCTTTAAGCATACGGGAAGCCGCCATCATCGAGTCAGAAAAACCCAAATCTCTTAAATACCCTCCAATCAAGGGGATTTTGCGAACGATTCTTGCTGTTGGCCAATCTGCCTTTCCTTTGTTCATATAGAAGGAAAAGATGGCCCATGCCATAAAACCCCCAATAGTAAATGACAAATAAATAAGAATGTCCCAAGTCAAACTTAAATTGGCAACAACATGATCGTACTCTGCCTGCTTGGCTGCATCGGTTGGACGGTTATCGTTAAACCATCCTAAAACCATATCCTTCCCCCAAAAGAGTGACTGCACAATCGTAACCACATCAAACCCAAGCCATCCCATTGTCCCCATAATGGCGCGAGCATTTTTTTTCTTTTGTGTAATAGAGTGAATGGCGTGCGGAATTCCCTCTTGCAGTTTATTAGCTTTTTCGCTCCCTGCCAGAATTGCAAGTGTCCCGTAATCAAAAATGTTCAATGCCTTCAATGCATCAATAACCCCAAGCCCCCTGGATAAAGCTTCACGAGCGGGTGCCAAAATATTTTGCCGCATGGGATTATTTTCAGCTTCAATAATTTTCCAAAGCGCAACCCCAGGCGACGAAACAGAAGTTGAGCGAAACATAATCCCGCGAAGTAATTGCACCTGCCACCATGTAGACCGGGCCAGAATTCTTTCTATAGGGGAGCGTTTATGCGCGCGGATAGAAAGGACATATCCGCCTTTTCTCATCACTTCTGTTCTGACATCATCCTCGGTTGGCAAGTAAAAGGATTCAACAACCTTTTGGGGTCCCCCTGCACTTTCGTAGGCTATTTCAGCAACCCATTGTTGCATGACATCCCCCCACTTATTCTTCCAGATAGGAAAGGGCCGCTTTAGGATCTACCATGCCCGAGAGAAGTAAATCAATCAGCCCTTCACGACGCGTATGAATCACAACACCTTCCTCTTCGGCGATTTTGTTTACATTGTGTAACATGGCTTCATAAATACCATTTCTCTCTCCTGGAGGAGACATAAGAAGAATGGCATCAAGCAGCAATGTTCGCCCTGTAATACCTGTACGGTTACAAAGATCACACCCTGCGGTGTTATGTGTCTTTACTTTACAGTCACCCGAAATACCTAATTGCTTAAGCTCTGATTCACTCAAAACATTTGATGCAACATCATCATGTGCACAGCCCTGACACAAAGTTCGAACCAAACGCTGATTCAAAATAGCGCGCACCTGCTGTGACAATGTAAAAGTAGATGAGCGCTCACGCTCCGCAGGCATCAAAGATTTCATGCGTTCAAAAGTCTGCAATGCCGTATCTGCATGGACGGTGGAAATAACAGTATGTCCTGACTCCGCCGCCCGAAGCGCCGTTTCCACGGTGTCCGCATCACGCATCTCTCCGATCACAATATAATCAGGATCATGACGCATAGACGCGCGGATCAGATCAGCAAATTCACCGCCCACCTGATTGGGGCGCACCTGCCACTGCGTGGCATAACGCAGTTCATATTCGATTGGATCTTCAATTGTTAAAACATGTTTGCGACGTCTATCAATTTGCTGCACGCAGGCATAAAGCGTTGTGGTCTTACCAGATCCTGTTGGACCTGACAGCAAAATAAGACCGCCGCCGCCCTTGATTTCTGGCGCCAATAAATTCGCGAGATAATCTCCAACATCTTCATGCATTCTAAACAGTTCATCAAAACCCTTCAGCGTTGCCCGGTCCAAAAGACGTAATGTAATTTTTTCACCGTCTTGTGCCTGTGGTCCTGCCGCAACACGAACATCAATTGACCGTCCCTGCCACACAAAAGAAAAACGTCCATCCTTGGGTGTAACACGATCCCCGAAGTTTAGTCCCGCATTTCTTTTTAAGAGTGTTGTCAGACGCGCCATTGCTTCCGAAGGCAAAAGATGGACTGGAATTAAGTCTCCATCAATTCTATATTTAATCCAGTTTGGTGAATCTGGATGATTATCTTGAACCAAGTGAATATCAGAAGCCCGCATCTGTAATGCTTCTGCCAACATATCCCGTTCAAAACGGTTGAGCAAAATACCGTTATCAATGTCACCCATCCATTGAGACAAGGTTTTTTCACAGCGGTCCGCCGATAGGTCATTAACCGAACGAAGCGTTTGGATCAATTCCGCACGATCCCAAATTTCAATGTCCAGTTCTTCAACGTGAAGGCCGCTTTTGTTCGCAACAGAAATTAAATTCTGTTTTTGTTTTTCGTTCAATTCCTGAAGGGGTGCAATTTTTAAAACGCCTTCCTGAAGCCCAATTAAATGAACATTGAGCGGAAGCCAGGATTGCACAGGAAGCATAGAGCGAAGTTGATCCCCTGTTGCGCGATGTTTGATCCCCTCTTCTTCTTGATCAGCCACATTCAGAGAAACAGCGCCTGCCATATCAAGCAATTGATCCGTCGAACGAGACACACCCATGCCTGAAAACATGGCTCGTTCTTTCTGAACCATATCCAGATAACGTTCACGCCCTTCTTTTGAACGCACCTTACGTCTGTCTTGCCATTTGCGACGTTCTTTTTGCCCCTCAGGAGGACCTAAATTTTGTTGGCGGCGCTCCCTTTTTTCACTACGGCGCTCTGGCGCAGAAAGAGAGTCCTCACCAATTTTCAAATCTGAAGAAATTATTTTATTGTCATCTGACATTAGTTCGTTGCCTCACTAGAGCTCGTCGCTGTTACCTCTCTTGAAGAATTATCGTTAGAAAAAGAAAGAGAGTGATCGAACAACAACAATATTCTTTGGTTAGAACCAAAAAACTCCACGGCATTAGGTCTGATAGAAATACGCCACAACACCCCGCCAATTACAGTCTCCTGATTATCACTGACAACACGGCTGCCGCCTGGTCCAGAAATAATCGCACGATTTTTTGCTAAGGATGTCACTTTATACCCTTCCAACGCCCCTGACGGATCTGCTTTTGTATTTGAAGCTTGTCTCGCAGGCGCTGCCTCAACCTGACTGGCAGGAATCGATGGAATGGCCGCCAAAATATCAGCAGCCGACAGGTCATTATAAACGATTGCTTTTGTATCTTTGTTCACGGCCTTAGAAGCCATACCACGTATAGGCAGCACCAAAATACCGCGCGCACCATCATGCATAACCTGAACATCGTCAAGAATAGCACCCTCACGCACGGGGTCCCATGTCAATGTTAGAGGACAGGCTTCGACAGGAGCCAAAACAGTTTTTGTTGAACATCCGCCTTCAGCCACTTTTATACCGTTGTCTTTATTCGACAGACGAATATCACTGATGGACAAGGGTGCATCGCCTACATTAACCAATGAAACTGTAATCGCCGACGTGGTTTCAATACCATTCCCAAAATCAACATCAGTTTGTGATGCTGTTAAAAGACCTTTACCTGGAACAGCTTCGGGGAACACACCAACCTGTTGGGCCTGATCAGGTTCATAGTCACCATCCAGAAGAACACTTACAACCCCAGTAGGGCCATCATGATTAACAATGATCACACCCGTGGCAGGGCCGCGCTGTTTCGGCGCCCAAGTCACTGTCGCGATACAGGCTTCCCCCGATAGCAGTTTTTCACAATCTGAACTTAGAGAATATCCAGCCTGATCATTAGATTGAATCTCCATCGATGAAATATTGATTTCCTTTGATGTCACATTCCGCAAAATCACCGACCGAGTTAAAGGGCGACTATCTTTCAATGTCTGAAACTTAAGTTCTGAAGGAATGGTATCCAGATCGCTAATAATATCATTCGTTGCATCATCTGAGCGTTCCACTGTTCCTGAAATTGTCGCCGTGATCAATTTGGATCGTCCATCATGGCGCATCAACATTTCAATTCTGAATTTTCCAGGTTGCAACCCCTTAACAGATATCGCTATCGCACACACTGCCGCAGGAGGAAGCGCTTGCTGAATACATTCATTCTCACCAACACTCGCCGATACATTAGAAGAGGGATAAAGACTGATAGATCCAGAAGTAATAGGTTTGGTACCATCATTGCGCAAAAGAACAACAACTTGAGAAGCCGATCCCAATGCCACAGATCCCGCATCAATTTTGGCTTCAACAGCGCTTAAATCGCCGCCCTTTCCCGCAGCCGCCCCACGCACGCCAGGATCCTCAAACGCGGACTGTGCAAATACAGGTAGTGGTATCGCCATAAGGAAAAATACAAACAAGGTGACCAACGCACCTTGTTTCCTTAATTGCTGCATTTTTAATAACGAAACCATATTTATTCACGTATTTAAATTTATAAACAGTATATCATACAAACCATCAAACTTAGTAACCGTAGACCATTCAAAACACCGAACGTCCATTCAAAAACTCATTTTTGTTTTCATAACCTATCTATTATTCTGTCTTTCTGGCAATTTTATCCATTTTGAAATATATCCAGATACCAATCCGCTCGCCGTTTTATACTCATCTCTAGCCACATTTTGAGCCTGCTCAATCTCATTTTCGTTCGCAACTTTTACATTTGATATATCAGATTGCACCTTTTCAATCACATAACTTTCCGTTGAAAGAGGCTTAAGTTTTTTCGTATTCATCAGTTCTATCGCAGGGGCCGTCATCATATTATCTACCGCAACAGACGGTGTCGGCACCGTATCTATGATAGGCATTTCTGATGGCGGAAGGATAGGGGTGGGTGCGCGACTTACTTCCCTTTCGATGGATATCGCTTCTGCCTCAACAGGCTGAAGCGGAACCAGAGGATCAATTAGATCTGAAGAAACATTTGATGGCACAGGAGCATTACTTTCCATGACTTCTTCAGGGATGGCCGCAGAAATATAATCAGGTAATTTTTCACGTAAAAATTGTTTATAGCGCGCATCATCAGGCGCGGTATAAACGATAACGCGTGGGCGCAGCAATACAACAAGTTCAAGATTCTCTGTTTTGGCGGTGCGGCTATCTGGAATAATAGGCTCCATAAAACCAGGACCACGAGAGTCAAAATTGTCTGTTTCCCGAACCAAGCCGCCAATCAAAACAGAATCTCCTGGGCGCACTCTAATTTGCGTTGTTAATTCACGCTCGGTTGTTTGGGGTAGTTGAATTGTTGTTTGTCCGCCGCCTGCATCTGTATCAAAAGCAAAGTCATCAATCTGAACAACGTTCGCCAGATTAATATTAATATTGGAATAAACTGTTGAACGATCCCAAGAACTTCCAATTGTGAGCGTAAATCCGCTATCGACAGAATCCGTACTCACAGACGTTGTTGTGTTATCGCCACTAATAGTTGAAGAAACTTCAGACACATAGTTTTGCGTATCTGCCACACGAAGTTCTGCCTTCGCGCCAGACAAAACCGTAATTTGAGGTTGAGAGATTGTCTTAACCGCACCAAATTGAGACAGGAACTGTACAAGCTGCGTTGGTGTTGCACCTAAACTGCTTGTCGTTGGCAAACCAATACTCACGGGGTTTGTAAAGTCAGCGGCCACCGAACCATTAAACGCGATGCTCGCATTAAATTTTCCAAATTTTTCTATCTTACTCCAATCAATCCCTGCAGAATTTCCTGAATTCAGCGCCACTTCCCAAATGTAGGTTTCAAAAACAATCATCGCCGTATTGGCACGTAATCTTTGGAAATAACTTTCTGCAAGTTTTGAAGTTCTTTGTGTTGCGGTATAGATGATAGAACGTGTCGTTGGGTCAGACACAGGTGCCGTTCCCCCTGTCCCCAAAACTGCTGCCAACCCTTGCATCACATCGGTAATGTATTGCGTACTTCCTTCCGCATCACCAAGAGGGGGAAGTGTCACAGTAAAAGTTTGTGTATCTTTAACGACCAAACCGCCATCTTCGAAAGAACAATAAAGATCTGCCAAAGAACATACGCGATGTACAACCTGATCAAGAGGACCCTTCAAATTTGCCACCGTCACTTTACGACTTAGCCCTTCTTCCGTTTCAAAAGAAATCGAAACATCGTAGTCCGCCAAAATTAGTTGGAGTGCGCCACCTAAAGTTTCCGATCTTAACTCAAAAGGTCCAACAATTTCGGTAGGCAAATCACCCCCAGAAATTCTTTCAGGCACCAAAACATCTGCCCCCAAAGGCAGGTACATAACACTATCTGAGCGTTCGTTAATCGCCTCTTTACGCTCTTCTGCTGTTGTGGGCGCAGGTATTTTCACGTTACGCGAATCTGGAACGCTGACTTCCGAACATGCCGAAAGCCCTAGTAAAAGGGCCATCAAAGCTGCGCTATAAAACCCTAGCTTCTTCATGCTCCCGCCCTTTTCTTCCGCACCGCTAAAGAACGTTCAACCGCTTTGACAAGACGTTCTTTTTCGACAGGTTTGATTAAAACCGCGCTCACATTCCAGTCTCCTGATTTTTCCAAAATGTCAGGGGCGTTATCCCCCGTTACAAGAATAACAGGAATGTCTGACTCCATCCCTCTTAACGCCCGCACAAAAGTAAATCCATCAACAGGTTCCATCCGCACATCAACAATCGCCATGTGAATTTCTTGACTCTCAACAATTCTCAACGCCGCATTTCCATCACTCGCTTCGACAATTTTGTGCCCTGCTTCTTGTAAATATTTTACAATTTGCATTCTCACAAAGTCGTTATCTTCAGCGACAAGAATAATAGAAATATCAGTCATGAAATATGGCTCAGGAATCAGAATCGGTTTTTTACTTTAAAAGCGGTTATTTTGAATAATTAAGAAAATTAAGAACTAGAGTGTTGTTTTGAATAAAGAATCAGACTCTTTATAGTAGGACACATTAGAGAATCGTGCAATCCTTCAATGAAATCATGCTTTTGGCAGAAATAAAGCCCAAAACATAAAAAATATTATGTCATTATAAAACGAGTTCTCGTTAAGAAAATATGGAAACGCTTGCTCTATTATGTTTAATATCTGCTCTAGGATTACTGATCCTGTTGGCCATTATTGATTTTAAAACCTACCTTCTTCCCAACATTTATGTCGCTCCATTTGCCATATTAGGAGTTTTATTCCATTTTCTTATCGACTTTTACTACCTCTCTACAGGCGAAATGCTTGCAGGCGCCGCCGTCGGATTTGGTGTTCTCTACGTCATTCGTGCCGCGGGAAACAAATATTATGGTCAAGACTCACTGGGATTAGGGGATGTAAAGCTTTTAGGCGCGGCAGGATTATGGCTTGGCCCAGAAGGCGTGCTATTCGCCATGACTTTAGGCGCTTTTGCAGGCCTTATTCATGGCATTATCTTTGCGATACACACCAAAATTAAGACCAAGCAGCCCTTTTCCTTGCGCCGCCTGACCATCCCTGCAGGACCTGGCTTTGTTATCGGAATTCTACTCGTCGGGGGATGGATGTACCAAAACTTTATTATCCAGTCCGTTTACGACCTCATCCCCTAAAATGCTTGCACTTATTATAAAGTCGCGCTTATAGTCTGTTTTTGATGACACAGCACAGCGCCCAACCTTTTGAAAAAGTCAACCGCTCAGCCTTTCGAAACAAGCATTTGATAGGAATTGAGGATCTATCCGCCGATGAAATTAACATCATTCTTGATCTGGCCGATTATTACGCCGATCGTCTTGATGAGCGCGAATTCAAGCCCAATATTCTGAAAAATCAAATTGTCCTGACTTTATTTTTCGAAGATTCAACCCGCACCCGCACCTCTTTTGAGATGGCTGCAAAACGGCTTGGCGCCGATGTGATCAATATGGATGTACGCACAAGTTCGATCAACAAGGGAGAAAGTCTTCTTGATACCATCCAGACCTTAAATTCCATGCTACGCCCTGATGCCGTAGTTGTCCGGCACAGCGAATATGGCGCGCCTAAATTTGTCTCTTCTGTTGTTGATTGCCCCGTCATTAATGCAGGCGACAGTTGGCATGAGCACCCAACACAGGCCCTTCTTGATGCCTTAACTATACGTCGCCGCCTGGGAAGTATTAAAGACAAAACGATCGCGATTTGCGGCGACATTGCCCATAGCCGGGTGGCTTCATCCAACATGATTTTGCTTAAAAAGCTTGGCGCTAACATCCACATCGTCGCGCCGCCTGCCTTAATGCCCGAAAAATTTCCTACACCCGATATTCAAAAATTCGACAGCATGAAAGACGGTTTAAAAGGATGCGATGTTGTGATGATGCTGCGCAATCAAAAAGAACGTATGCAAGCAGGCTTAATTGCCTCAGAAGAAGAATTTTTTAAACAATATGGTCTGACCAAAGAAAAATTATCCTACGCCAATAAAGGTGCGCTCGTCATGCATCCTGGCCCGATGAATCGTGGTGTCGAAATTGCCGATGACGTTGCCGATGATAAAGACCACTCCCTGATTTTAGAACAGGTCCGAAATGGTGTGCCAACCCGTATGGCCGTCATGGATATTTTGATGAAGGATAGAAGTTAATGGAAGATATTTCTCTAGCGCATCAAAACTTATATTACGTACCTGGAATATTAAACCTTCTTGCTGCTTATCTAATAGGTTCAATCGCTTTTGGTTTTGTGCTTTGCAAAATTTTTGGGTATGGAGACATTCGCAAAATTGGATCAAAAAATATAGGCGCTACTAACGTACTAAGAACTGGTAATAAACTTTTAGCATTAGCAACACTAATATTGGATAGTGGAAAAGGTGCGATTGCAGTATTAGTTCTTACTTATTTTTTTGCTACAACTCCTGAAGCAACTACAACTTTACCAAGCATCAGTTCACAAGCCTATATGTTGTTAATCGGATTTTTTGCAATAATAGGGCATTGTTTCCCTGTTTGGTTAAAATTCAGAGGTGGAAAAGGTGTTGCAACTACCCTAGGTGTTTTTCTTATTTCTACGCCTCTACTAGGATTAATTGCCTGCATAATATGGTTATTGATGGCCTTAATATTTAGAGTATCATCTCTGTCTGCTTTGATCGCCGTTGGCCTTACTCCTTTAATTGCTCATTACATCTATAATGATCCAAATATATCTGGTCTCTGTGCCATGATCGCCGCACTTGTGTACCTTAAACATCGTGAAAATATTAAACGCCTGTTCAGTGGCCAAGAACCCAAAATAAATTTCAGTAAAAAATGAATTTATTTGAAACCAACCAAAACCCACAAACAGATTTTTCATTAAATGAAAAACTGGATTGGCTGCGTTTGATCCGCACAGAAAATGTTGGTCCGATCACGTTTTATAAATTGATCGAGCGTTATAGCTCTGCCTCTGAAGCCTTAAACGCTCTCCCCGAACTTTCAAAAAAAGGCGGACGCAAAAAGCCACTCGTTGCGCCAAATAAAAACACCATCGAAAAAGAATATGAGGACTTACAAAAACTGGGCGGTGATATTGTTTGTGTGAATGAAAAAACCTATCCACTGGCTCTGGCCGCCACGGATGATGCGCCGCCTGTACTTTCTTACTTGGGTGACATTAATTTAGTCCGCGCCCCATGCCTTGCCATGGTCGGCGCACGTAATGCTTCACTTAACGGTAAAAAATTTGCCACTAAATTGGCAAAAGAACTCGGTCAGTGCGGACAAATCATTGTCTCTGGCCTCGCCCGCGGTATTGATACGTCCGCCCATGAAGGAGCCCTTGCGACAGGAACAATCGCCGTTGTTGCGGGCGGAATTGACGTCATTTACCCCCGTGAGAACGCAGAACTTTATGAACAAGTTAAACAAAAGGGGCTTATTTTTGCAGAAAGTCCACTAGGGATGGAGCCTATCGCCCGCCACTTCCCCAAACGCAACCGCATTGTCTCTGGTCTATCGGCGGGTGTTATTGTGGTTGAAGCCACCTTCAAATCAGGCTCTTTAATCACAGCGCGCATGGCAGGCGAACAGGGAAGAGATGTCTACGCCGTCCCTGGATACCCACTCGACCCGCGCGCGCAAGGACCCAATAAATTAATACAGGATGGCGCGATTCTCGTTCAAAATGCCCATGATATTTTAAATGCCATGAACACCTATAGCGGTGGTAAAGCGCTCCATGATTATAGCGCGCAAGCCCTACCGAATCTCAGCCTTGTCTCTGAAAATACAGATGAAAAAGAAATCGAGGATGTTCGCGCCCTGCTCCTACAAAATTTATCGCAAATGCCTGTGGGAGTTGACGAACTGGCCAGAGTCTGTCATGTGTCAATTCCTGCCCTACAAATGGCAGTGTTAGAAATGGAACTGGCAGGGCGTCTGGGGCGCCTTCCTGGAAACCGCGTTGTATTATTGGATGAATAAGGAATAACCTTGAGCGCACAAAACGTCGTTATTGTTGAATCTCCTGCAAAGGCCAAGACGATTAATAAGTATCTTGGTAGTGATTATGCTGTGATTGCATCCTATGGCCATGTCCGTGATCTGGTGAATAAGGATGGTTCTGTTCTCCCCGATGAAGATTTTAAGATGACGTGGGAACTCGGCGATCGCGCTAAAAAGAACGTCAATGACATCAAAAAACTCGTCAAAGCCGCCAACACTGTCTATCTTGCCACTGACCCCGACCGCGAAGGAGAAGCCATCAGCTGGCATATCAATGAAATTTTAGAAGATGGCGCTTTATTAAAAGGCAAAAAAATTCATCGTGTTGCTTTCAATGAAATTACAAAAACGGCTGTTCAAAAAGCCTTTGATCATGCACGTGAGCTCGACCAAGATTTAATTGATGCCTATATGGCGCGGCGCGCTCTTGATTACTTAGTCGGCTTTAACATCTCCCCCATTCTATGGCGTAAATTACCAGGCTCACGCTCTGCAGGGCGAGTGCAATCTGTCGCGCTGCGTCTAATTTGTGAACGTGAGGCCGAGATTGAAGCCTTTAACCCGCAAGAATATTGGTCACTGGAAAGCCTACTACACAGCAAAGACGGCGCCCCTTTTACAGCACGGCTTACAACCTTATCTGGGAATAAACTTGGTAAGCTAGACATTGGTTCTGAAAGCGAAGCGAACAAAGCCGCTGCCCGCATTAAAACCAAAGATCTTAAAGTTCATAAAATTGAAAAGAAACAAGCACGCCGCAACCCTTACCCACCTTTCATTACATCAAGCTTGCAAATGGAAGCTTCGCGCAAATTGGGGCTTTCTGCTTCACAAACGATGCGCTTGGCACAACAACTTTACGAAGCTGGTCTTATTACCTATATGCGTACCGATGGTACAGATCTATCGCAAGAAGCCGTTGCTCAGGCACGCGATCTGATTAAAAAAGATTACGGGGATAAATATCTTCCCGATGCGCCGCGTCTTTATAAATCTAAAGCAAAAAATGCACAGGAGGCGCACGAAGCAATCCGCCCAACAGACCTTTCAAAATCCCCTGCAAAAATTACAGCAGATTACGATGCGAAGCGTCTTTATGAACTGATCTGGAAACGCACCATGGCATCGCAGATGGAAAATGCAATCCTCGATCAAGTCGCTGTTGATATTTCTGACGGAACAGACGATGTTGTCTTGCGCGCCAATGGCTCAGTCATTGCCTTCGATGGTTTCCTGACGCTTTATATTGAAGATAAAGATGACGAGGAAGAAGACGACAGCGCCGATGATAAAGACCGCATCCTGCCGCCGCTCAGTGAAGGGGATAAAATAAAACTGATGGAGGTGCGTGAAAATCAACATTTCACACAACCTCCACCGCGTTACTCCGAAGCCTCTCTTGTCAAACGGATGGAAGAACTGGGCATTGGCCGTCCATCAACTTACGCTTCAGTTCTTCAAGTTTTGCGTGACCGTCAATATGTGATGATGGAGCGCAAACGTTTTGTCCCTGAAGATCGCGGCCGTTTGGTAACATCCTTCCTTAAAAGATTCTTCGCCAAATATATGGATTATGATTTCACGGCAAATCTTGAAGAAGAACTAGATGCCATTGCCGCAGGTCTTACACCGTGGAAAGAAGCTTTGCGTCAATTCTGGATCGACTTCTCCAAAAATGTTGATGACGTCAAACCCTTAACCATTACCGAAGTGATTGATTATCTAAATGAAGAGCTTGGCATTCACTTCTTCCCGCCGCGTGATGATGGTCGTCCTGCACGTGAATGTCCCGCCTGTAAAAAAGGTGAGCTGTCTTTAAAGCTTGGAAAATTCGGCGCCTTCATTGGATGTTCTGATTACCCAGACTGCAAATTCACGCGCCCGCTTCTTTCAGGCAATGAGGATGATGGGGCAGATCTCGCCAATGAGCCAAAAGAACTCGGCAAATGTCCAGACACAGGGCGGTCTGTCTCTTTACGTCGTGGCCCCTATGGCCCTTATGTACAAATTGATGCCCCGCCTGAAACGGCGGAGGAAAACGCCACCTATGACGAAAAAGTGGCTGCTTATGAAACCCGCTATGCAAAACGCGTTGAAACTGCAAAAGCCAAAGGCAAAGATATTCCAGAGAAAAAATTGCCTAAACGTCCCGTCAAAAAACCAAAACGCCAGGGTCTGCCCGCAGGTGTAAGTGTTGATGATGTAACCTTGGAAAGCGCTCTTTCTCTGCTTTCTTTGCCCCGCGATATTGGACTTCATCCCGAAAGCGGCAAGATGATGAAAGCAGGCATTGGCCGTTTTGGGCCCTTCGTCATGCATGATGGAAAATTCGCCTCCATCCCCAAAGACGAAGATGTCATGACCATTGGTATGAACCGCGCTGTTGATCTAATCGCCCAAAAAGAAGAACGCGACGCCGCCAAAGCAGCAAAAGGCACTACCTCAAAAGCTCCTGTGAAAAAAGCGAGCAAGAAAAAAACTGCAAAGAAAAAGCCTGCAAAAAAAGCAGCAAAGAAGTCTTAAGGCTTAGATTCTGTTTGTTCCATCGCCCCACGCTATTCCGCATAGATTACACGGACAAGCCGTACAGCAATGACGATAAAAGAAAATAAGGCACGAATATCATGATACAAAGTAATCACACCTCAAAAAATAGGAACATATTCAATATTGATCGTTTGTTGTTAACTATTTATTAATAAATTATATGTAAAAAGTCATTCAATCAAAAGAAAGATTGAAGATGAGTGATCCAGATTTATATAATTGGGAAGACCCCGCACGGCGCTTCGCTGCCCAACAACGTGAAGCGGCAAGGAAAAGTAGGAGCAGCAGTTTTGGTGGAGGTACTTCAAGTTCAAGAAAAGCCAGTTCTGCTTCATCTGGAACTGGCAATATAGATCCAGAAATTTCAGGAGCCGCAATGGTGGTAGCAGGCACGGCAGTGGCTGCCGTAGTGGTAACAGTAGCCGCCGTTGCCTATGGGGTAACAAAAATCACTTATGAGGGAATTAGAAGAGGGCTTAATATAAAACAAGGTCTTCCAATTGATAGTAATCAAAATAATGTAAAAGCAGTTGAGCTAACTGGAGGATTATTCGCCGCTATAGCATCAGTTGCAATAGCCGTTAATTCATATAATGAAAAACAACATCAAATACTAAGTGCAAAATTTCCCTCCATTGCTGTTGCTTTTAACAAAGGAAATCAAAGTTTTGTGAGTAGTAACGTTTCTTACGAAACAGCAGCAAAAGCAGCCATTTCAGAATGTAAAAGAAAATCAGCCAACCCTTTCTCTTGTGAAGTAAAAGGAAAAGTTCCTGCTGGACAGCCTTTATGTATTGACTATGGAGCTGCTGTTACGATGCAAAGATACATGAGTAATAATATGCCTAATTACAGAATTGTTGGCGCTAAATATTTTATAGGTTTTACTACTGATAAATCTCAACCTAACACCGCAACGGCGGCATGTTTAAAAGAACTGGGATATAAGGGCGAATGTACCAAATATTATGGCAGAACCTGCAACTTCAACTAACCATAATATCCCTGATACCACTCAGCAAAATTTTGCAGGCCCTCTTTGAGGGCAGTGGTTGGTTTGAAACCAACAGCTTGTTCAAGCGCATCAATATCCGCATAGGTTTGATAAACATCTCCCGCCTGCATGGGTTTCATCTTGAGCACCACTTTTTTACCTAGCGCGTTTTCAGGAAACCTGATCATATGTCAAAAAAAACAGGAATATATTCCAAAATATTTTGTTGACTTTTCGCCGCTTATGCTATATGTAAATTAAAAATATTAGCGGATATTTAGAAATGAAAAAAACACGGAAACAAAAAATTAAAAGAAATTTGAGTGTTTTTGCGCTTGCAGCTGTTAGCTATGTTGTGCTGACCCCATCTGAAGAAGAGAAAAATAAATACCCTGCCATTGCCGTTGCAAGCACAGGGCGGGTGGAAATGGATGCAAGAGTAAAAGAAGCAAAGGCACATGCCTGTGGTTATGGATTGATAGAAGGCTGCAGCGTTCCCTTTTCAACAAGTGCAGGAAAGCCACATTGCGTTAATTTTGCAAATGTCATTACGACAGTTATTACTCCCTCCTCCTATGAAGAGTTTAGTGAATTTCTATATTCAAAAACAGAAAAACCAATTACCGAAGAAGAAAAAGGCGAGCTTTGTAAAAACTACCAAGGGAAATATTTTGATTATTGTAAAAACAGAATTCAAACAACCTGCAACTACACGCCCGAATAATATCCCTGATACCACTCAGCGAATTGAGTAAGACCATCTTTGAGAGCCGTGGTCGGTTTGAAACCAACAGCTTGTTCAAGAGCATCAATATCCGCATAGGTTTGATAAACATCCCCCGCCTGCATGGGCTTCATCTTGAGCACCGCTTTTTTACCTAGCGCGTTTTCCAACAGCCTAATCATATCCATTAATTTCACAGGATTATTATTCCCGATATTATAGATACGGTACGGCGCGTTACTACTTCCAATATCTGGTGAATCTGCTTTCCAGTCTGGGTTTGATGTCGCTGTATGATCCAATAACCGAACCACCCCTTCGATGATATCATCGATATAGGTAAAATCACGAAGCATATCCCCATTGTTGTAAACTTCGATTGGTTCACCGTTCCTCATTTTGTCAGCAAACTTAAAATAGGCCATATCAGGACGCCCCCACGGACCATAGACCGTGAAAAAGCGTAGACCCGAGCACGGCAAACCATACAGATGGGCATAGGAATGTGCCATCAATTCATTCGATTTTTTTGTCGCCGCATAAAGGCTAATCGGGTGGTCAACCGAGTCATTTACGGCAAACGGCACTTTGGTATTAGCTCCGTAAACGGAAGAAGACGAGGCAAAAACCAGATGTTTAACGTTGTTATGGCGGCACCCTTCCAGAATATTGATAAAGCCGTCAATATTAGAACGAATATACGCCCGAGGATTTTCAAGCGAATAACGCACTCCCGCCTGCGCGGCCATATTGGCAACAATATCAGGTTTAAAGTCAGAAAAGGCCTTTTCAATCGCCTGATCATCCTCTATCCCCGCTTCCAGAAAAGTGAAGCTGTTATGTTTTTGAAGAATAGCCAAACGCGCACGTTTTAGAGAAACATCGTAATAATCATTCAGGTTATCAATTCCCAAGACCTCATGCCCCATGGCGCAAAGACGCTGCGTCAGATGAAAGCCGATAAAACCTGCTGCGCCCGTCACGAGTATTTTCTGCATAATGCTTCCTTTTGATAATTACCCATTGAGAAATAACAGATAAGCGCGATACACTCAACACATGACATTTCCACACATAGATGAGATCTATAACCATATCCGTATCAGCACCGAACCCCAAAACAAGCGTGAGATTGCCCGAATCTTTCGTATCAAAGGCGATGACCGTAAAATCCTGAAGCAATATCTGAGGCAGCTAGAGGCGGATGGCAAAATTTTCAAAAGCGGTAAAAATGAATATAGCGTGCCTGGCGCTTTACCTACTGTTACGCTCATCCAGATTACACATATTGATATTGATGGGGATGTCTTTGCAGAACCTGTAGATTGGGACGAAGCCGTTCAAGGACCCAAACCGCGTATTGAATTATTATCCAATGCCCCAATGAAAGAAGGCGACCGAGCGCTCGCCTCCCTCAAAAAATTCAGCGATAAATTATATGAAGGAAAACTTATCCGCCGTATTGATCGTGAACGCGCCACTGTGCTGGGGCAATTGGTTAAAACTGCACGCGGTTACATCCTGCGACCCACCCACAAAAAAGCAAAATATGATTTTGATGTGTCTGAAACAGATATGAAAGGAGCAAAAGTCAACGACCTGGTCATTGGTGAGGTTATGCCATCCCGCGGGTTAAAAAACCGAAAAGTGCAAATTACCGAAGTGATTGGTGCCCGCGATGACGTCAACGCCATCAGTTTAATCGCCCTCCATGAAGCAGGATTGCACGAACATTTTTTAGAAAAAGTAATTGAAGAAACTGTGGGATTGAAAGTCCCACCTTTAGAAAACAAACATGGTAAACGGGAGGATTTACGCAAGATACCTCTGGTCACAATTGATGGCGCCGATGCGCGGGATTTTGACGATGCCGTCTTTGCTGAAAAAACCGGAGATGGTGGTTTTCATTTAATTGTTGCAATCGCCGATGTTGCCCATTACGTGCGACCAGGCAGCGCACTGGATAGAGAGGCCTATAAGAGAGGAAATTCAACATACTTTCCTGATCGGGTTGTACCGATGTTGCCAGAAGCCCTGTCCAATGATCTGTGTTCGCTGCGCCCAAAAGAAGATCGTGCCTGTATGGCCTTTCATCTTTGGATTGATAAATATGGCGACCTTAAAAAACAAAAAATTGTTCGAGGTTTGATGCGATCTCAAGCGCGGTTGATTTATGAGCAGGTACAAGCCGCCAAAGACGGAGTCGTTGACGACACGACCGCACCGTTAATGAAAAATGTAATTGAACCGCTTTATGAAGCTTATGCCATTTTGGACAAAGCGCGGCAAAAACGCGGCGCTCTTGATCTTGATCTACCCGAGCGTCAAATCTTAATTGATGATAAAGGAAAAATGATTGGTGTAAAAAAACGCGCACGATTAGATGCCCATAAACTAATTGAAGAATTTATGATTCTGGCCAATGTTGCAGCGGCACAAGCATTGGAAGCCAAACATGCCCCTTGTGTCTACCGGATTCATGACCAGCCTTCTGCCGATAAACTGGATGCCGCGCATGAATTCGTCGAGGCCTTTGGTTTAAGCCTTCCCCGTGGGCAGGTCACGCGCCCTGCACAAATTAATCATCTATTAGAAAAAGCGGCGCAGTCCCAATACTCACAATTGATTTCAACCGTTATTCTACGCACACAATCGCAAGCCATATATCACCCTGAAAATATCGGACATTTTGGATTGGCGCTACGTCGGTATGCCCATTTTACATCGCCAATCAGGCGCTATGCAGACCTGCTGGTGCATCGTTCCCTGATTCGTGCTTATGGGCTTGGTGAGGGAGGACTAACTGAAGAAGAAAAAGTAACCCTAAGTGAAAAGGCCGAACATATCTCGCAAACCGAACGCACAAGTGCGGAGGCCGAACGAGCCGCCATTGATCGCTTTACAGCCGCCTGGATGAGTGAGCGAATTGGTGTAGAGTTCAGTGGTATCATTTCAAGTGTAACACGCTTTGGACTATTCGTGACTTTAGACGAAAATGGTGCAGATGGATTAATCCCAATGCGCACCCTGCCAGATGATTATTATATCCACGATGAAAAACAACATGCCCTTATCGGGCGGAAGCACAAACGGATTTACCGTCTGGGGGCGCCTGTACAAATCAGGTTAAAAGAAGCCGATGGACTAACGGGGTCATCGCTTTTTGAACTCGCAAACGATAAAAGTGCGGACATTCCTGGGGTAAAATTCAAGAAAATCCAGACTTACAGTGGAAAATCTGGGGAAAAAAGGGAGACAGAGCGCAAAAACCGAAAACCACATAAAACCAAGCAACAAAAGGCCAAACCCCGCAAAAAACCTTCAAAACCCAGAAAATAGGGCTCTAAGGCACATTGAATGCTTGACTTGGCAATAAAAATGGCTATTTTCAGCCCATAATTTTTAAAAAGGGTTAGCAAAATGGCTAAGAATGCAAACGCAGTAAAGGTACGTATGGAAAGTTCTGCAGGAACTGGATACCGTTATTACAAGAAAAAGAATCCTAAAACTCAGACTGAAAAGCTGAAAATGATGAAATATGACCCATGGGCCGTTAATGAAAAAACAGGCAAACGTGGTATGCATGTTCTATTTGAGGAGAAAAAGATGCCTCCTCACAAAAAGAACTAAGATTATTCTTGTTCATCAAAAAATTAGGCGCCATCAGGCGCCTTTTTTATTGCTTAAGATATTGTTGATAAAAACAGAGGCTATTCAATAAATAACCGTGGTGCAGGTTTATAGTCATCAGGATTGAGCTTGCCTGTTTCATGAAAGTAACTTGTATTCCGGCCGCTCTCTTTGGCTTTGTAAAGAGCATCATCTGCCTCCTTCATCACCACTGCAGCATCAGCGACAATTCCCTTACCCACAACGGTTCCTCCGATTGAGGTTGTTATCTGAAGTTCGCCTGTCGGTACGCTACAAATAAATGGAACATCTTCGATAGCACTGCGCAACCGTTCAGCAACAATGTGTGCCATCTCTTCGTCCACATCAGGGAGCAAAGCGACAAATTCTTCCCCGCCTAAACGCGCTACCATGTCAAATCCACGGAGCTTATCTTGCAAGCGGGCTGCAAATTCTTTTAAGATTTCGTCTCCCACCGCATGACCATAGGTATCATTCACAGCCTTAAAATGATCAATATCAATCATCAAAATCCCTAGTGACTTACGGCTCGTTTCATTTTTCTGAAGAATTTTTTGAACATGAACATCAAAATAGCGGCGGTTGTATAGTCCCGTTAATGTATCTGTCAGCGCCATAGACAAACTAATTTCGTAGGTTGCGCGCAGACGTTCTTGAAATCTTTTACGGCGAACTTGCGTCCGCACCCGCGCCAAAAGTTCGTTCCCGTCAATGGGGCGTAAAATATAATCATGTGTTCCAATTTCAAGGCCATGTGCTATACGGGACATATCCTCTTCCGCAGCCACCATCAAAATAGGGATGGCACGGGAACGATCGCTCGAACGTAAATGCGAGCACAGTCTAAGCCCATCTTCATCCTGCAAATTCAAACTGATAATCATAAGATCATAATCAATCGTGGTCATTTTATGCATGGCATCAATACCGTTTTCTACGACATCAACAACATCATTATCAACTTTTAGTGTCTCCACACATTTTTCAGCATCGTAAGATTGATCTTCGACAACAAGGATACGCGCGTTTTCAACAGGCTCATTCATTACTGTGCCGCCCTTATCTACAACACCAAGTTGTGAGGCAGTATTTTCACGAATACGCCATTCATCAACAGTCATTTTGAGACGCACGAGCGAGCGCACCCGCGCCATCAGCGCTGTATCATTCAACGGTTTACTCAAAAAATCATCTGCCCCTGCTTGCAATCCACGCACACGATCTGCGGCATCTGTTAGCGCCGTCACCATAACAACAGGAATATGGGCATATTGTGGGCCTGATTTAATTTCCTGACAAACTTCAAACCCATCCATTCCAGGCATCATCACATCAAGCAGCACAATATCAGGGCTTAATGTTTGAACTTTTTCCAGTGCTTCAGGGCCACTTGTAGCGGTTAAAACATCGTAATACTCACTCGCTAACTTTGCCTCAAGCAACTTCACATTGGGAAGAATATCATCAACAACTAAAACACGTGCAGACATTTAAAACTCTCTTTTTCAATTTAAATATTTTTTTATAACTTCAATAAAACCAACAACTGAAATAGGCTTAGAAATATAATCTTCACAACCACTTTCACGAATTTTTTCTTCGTCACCTTTCATTGCAAAAGCCGTCACTGCAATAATAGGTATAGATTTCAGATCTTCATCCGCCTTCATCATTCTTGTTACATCCAAACCCGAAATTTCAGGCAGTTGAATATCCATTAAAATTAAATCAGGGGCCTTTTCACGCGCAATATTCATAACATCTTTTCCATTTCTGGTTTCCAAGGTTCCTATACCATGCGCCTCTAACAAATCATGAAAAAGCTTCATGTTTAGCTCATTGTCCTCAACAATCAGTACAGTTTTACTCATTCTTTGTTGTTATGCCCCTTACGCATTTTGACCGCTTTGATACTATCAGGAAAATCCCTATTAAAATATTAATATTATTGATTATTTTTTGATGTTTGAGAAGTTTTCTCTGGCTGCTTTTCCCGAGAGCATTGATCCCCCTGCACACGCTCTAAAGCAACGAGTTTCTGGGTAACAGAGAAATCGTCATAATCAATTTTCATATCTGAAATGACGCCATTTTCATGAAAAATCATGTCCATTTCATAATCAGACGCTTCTTCTGCATGAATTGTTGGAAAGACCGCCATTCTGACTTTCCAAGCTTTCGTATTCAGCAGACTCATATCCAAAGACTCCGAAGGATCAATTTCTTTCATAGGATTTATTTCATTACCAATAAAGGTATTAATTTCAACGGGACCTTCATCATCACTGCCATCAAAAACAACCGCCTGAAAGAATTTTTTATTTGCTCTTGCTTTTTCGATCATCTCTACTGTATGCGCCATGGGAAACATTGCGCCTTTTGCCAAATCAAACTTAAGATCATCAGGCATGGTGAATTTTGCAACTCCGCCTTTATCAGCCGTTGTCGCTCTCCCCCTTAATTCTTCATAGAGTGTGTTGTCCCGCTTACGCCGCGCTGAAAAGCTAAAACTTTCTCCATCAAAGGTTTCAAAAGTTGAGAAATCCGAGGTTATACGCATGCCTGGACTATCAGCATATTCATAAATTAAATTAAAACGGTGATCTGTAATCCATCCATCACAGGAAGGCTTCCATTCATAATACATCTTGCCACTAATGTTTATAACATTAGACCCGCTCCGGGTTTCGACCATTTGAATATCATAAAGTGCCTTATGCGGAATAATCAGATCTGTGACATCTTCGGCTGCTTTTTTTCCTTCCAAAAGCCCCATGGCCTGTGCATTTGCCGTCACTAATAAAAACAGAGCCGCAAAAACAGGAAAAAAATGCAAAAACTTCATAAAAATCAGACTTCTTTAATAGAAATTGAGGTTATCATTCATCATACCGTAATTTAAGTTCAGGCGAAAGTTATTCAACAAAATCACCAGTTTATCGGGGTTTTGCGGCAATCCTTGCCGCCCTATGGCGCATATTACCCCGTGAAACCCGAAAAGACGGCGAATCTGCCCCTTCGAAAAGATATCAAATCCTTGAAAAACGTGTGTTTTTTGAGTTGGCATAATCTTCGCAAGGATGTTCACAAGATTAAAACAAAACACGGTAGGATAATGCTTGAAAACACCCCCAGTGCCAATAATAAGGCTCCACAACGCGGCAAATGGCTCAATGACGCAGATGAGATGCTATCTTATCTGGAACGTCACGACGGAACGCTAGATAACGCCCATGATACCGCCTCCACCGCCGCATTGTTAAAGGAAGCGCGGGCTATTATTTCCAAATCCGAAGAGAGAATTGCCGAACTGGAAAGATTATCCAGCACCGATGAATTAACAGGGATTACCAACCGCCGTGGATTTATGAGAGCCTTTGACCGCGAACTCGACCGCGTAAACCGTAATCTTTCCCAGGGAGGATTGCTCGTCATGATCGATCTGGATAATTTCAAAATGATCAATGACAAGCATGGTCATAAGGCAGGCGATACAGCCTTAAAGGTTGTTGCGAGTGCTCTGGCTACGGATATTCGTCTCATGGATATTGTGGCACGACTTGGCGGAGACGAATTTGTTATTTTATTCACCAACACGACCCGTAAAGACGCATTAGAGCGCGCGCAGTTTCTAATTAAAAAACTGAACAACCTTTCCTTTATCTGGCGTGAAGAAGAAGTCGCTATTCGCGCCTCACTTGGTTTGAAAGAATACAAAAAAGGAAGCCGCGCCGAAAATATTTTTAATGCAGCTGATGCAAGCATGTATGAAAACAAAAAACAGATCAAACAACTTGGTATAAGAAAACAAAATACAAGAATGGTTTAGAAAACAACAAGTTTCGCCTGCCGCCCTCCCTAACCGTGAACCCAAACCAGGCAGGCGATTAAAAGAACCCGGCCGCTTCCCCTAAAGCGCCGGGTTCGCCTTTTTGTCTTAAAGATGGTCAAAGATTATCAAGAAATTGCATAGCGCGTACCGCCAGAATATCAGGCGGCATATCATTATGGCCATATCCTTCTAACTGAATAATTTCTTTGGGCTCTTTTGCCGAAGCAAAAAGATTTTTTCCCAAGGCAGGGGGGATCGTTTTATCATCCATTCCCTGCAAAATAAGAAGTGGGGCATCCATATTCCCTATTTTTGATAGGCTATCAAATTTATCTTTCATCAACAAACGCACGGGCACAAAAGGATAAGATTTTGCCGCAACATCAGGAAGATTTGTATAAGGAGATTCCAAGATAACCGCTCGCACATTCGGGAATTCTGTTGCCATTTGTACTGCTATTCCTGTCCCTAAAGACTCACCATAAAGAATAATTTTATCTTCCGAAATTCCAAAATTTTTAAGACGTTTAATCCACGCCCGTGCATCATTATAAAGCCCTTGCTCACTTGGCTTACCACGATTGCCGCTATAGCCGCGATACCCTGCCAACAAAAATCCATACCCTTGCGCTGCATAAGGAGCAATTTTATAAATCGCGCTATCAACACTCGACGCGTTACCATGAAAAAAGATTATTGTTTCTTTAATATCTTCGGGATGGCGCATCCATCCGTTTAAGGTCAACCCATCTATCGTGTCTGCCGTGACTTCAAATACCCCATCAGCCGCATAAAAACTGACATCTGGAATGCGATGTGGTGGGAAGTAGATCAGCGAGCGTTGAAAAATATAAAGCACACCCACAAGACATACATAAATCAATGGAAGATAAAGTAGGTATTTCATAGGGCCTTTTTATCACTAAAACCTATAAGACACCAAGATCTTTGTTGTCAGGGTTTGAGGCAGGCTTTAAGGTTAAAATTCAAAAATGAAGCAAAGGAAAGAGCGATTTATGGGACGCGAATATTGGGAAGAGCAGAATAATCAAGACAGTAGTGAAAACACACCCAAAGTTGTCGATTGCAACGGCAATGAACTCAAAGACGGGGATAGTGTCACACTGATTAAGGATTTAAAGGTCAAGGGCGCAGGACAGACGCTCAAACGTGGCACGCTCGTCAAGAATATCCGCGTGAACCCAGACAACCCTGAAGAAATTGACTGCTCCACTAAAGAGATTAAAGGACTGGTGCTTAAAACCTGTTTTGTGAAGAAAGGTTAACTGTTCGTCGTCATTGTGAGCGAAGCAAAGCAATCCATACCCTCTCCTGTCATCCTGAGCGAAATAAACGCCAGTGAATGAAGCCGAAGGATATTATATGGATATAACGGTAAAGATCCCTCGACAGGCTCGGGATGACACTATTGTTTTTACTGGATTGCCGTGTCGCGTTACACGCTCCTCGCAATGACAGCAGTTAAAAGAAACCTAAGTTTGTTATATAAAAATTATTTAGAAGATAACTCCTCAGATATTTTATCGTGAATTTTAGGTTCCCAATTAGCTGCCGTTATATTAGTTGAAACAGCTCTTTTTGAAACAACTTCCACTTCCGTTTCTTTTGAGCCAAGTGATTTTAAAAACACTGCGACACGCTCTCCCCAACTAAAAGGTGTTACGCCATACGTGGCAACAATATTACCTTCTTCTTTATTTTCTTCGACTACTTCACCATAAGTAGCATTAACAGCATTTATAGAAGCATTCCATGTTGCATCATAGCTAGCCGCATAAGTTTTAGTTAACCCCGAACCTTGAGCTGTCTTTGCTGCATTTGAAGAAGCACAGGCCTGAAGGTTTAAAGTTAAAAATATAACAAAAATCAATTTATAAGTTTGCATTAGATTTTCTTTCTATGTCTTATGCCGCTTCTGATTTTACCTTTGCTTTGGGTAAATCCAGTTTAATATGCAAGTCTTTCAACTGCTCTGGCGTGATGTCGTTCGGGGCGGACATCATCTGGTCTTCATATTGACCGTTCATGACGAAGGCATAAACCTCACGCAGGTTCGGCTCATCCGCCAGCAACATGATGATGCGGTCAATCCCAAAGGCACAACCGCCGTGAGGCGGCGCACCAAAACGGAAAGCATTCAGCATCCCACCGAATTTGGCCTCAAGCACAGACTTATCATAGCCCGCAATTGCGAAAGCCTTTTCCATGATCTCCGCCTTATGATTCCGTATGGCGCCTGAACAAAGCTCAAACCCGTTACACACCGCATCATATTGATAGGCATAAATTTGTTCAGGATCTTTGTTCAACAAATCATCCATCCCCCCTTGAGGCATAGAAAACGGATTATGGGAGAAATCAATTTTACCTGTTTGTTCATCACGTTCATACATTGGGAAATCTACCACCCAACAGAATTTGAAAATACCGCGTTCGCGCGCAAATTTATGCCCTTCGGGTAGGGCATCACAAATAGCATTACGCGCCGCCCCTGCAAACTTAGCCGCTGCCCCTTCTTTGTTACAAACGAAGAAGATTGCATCACCGTCTTCTAACTCAGCAATTTTTTTCAATTCATCTTGCGCGGCAGCAGGAATGAACTTTGCAATGGGCCCTGCACCTTCACCATCTTTAAACAGAACATAGCCTAGACCTGGAGCGCCTTCGCCTTGCGCCCACGAATTTAATTTATCAAAGAACGACCGTGGTTGGTCAGCCACTTGCGGCGCACGGATAGCACGCACCACACCACCTTTTTCAATCACACCTTTGAAGGCTTTGAATTCCACATCATCACGGGCAAAAACCGACGTGACATCGACAATTTCAAGCGGGTTACGAAGGTCAGGCTTATCCGAACCATATTTGAGCATGGCATCTTCATACCGCAAATGGGGTAACCATTCGACTTTATGCTTCGTACCTGTAAAGTCATTAAACTGTTCAAAGATACCCGCAATCACTGGTTGGATAGCGTTAAACACATCTTCCTGAGTTACAAAGGACATTTCAAGGTCAAGCTGGTAAAACTCAGCCAAGCGATCGGCGCGGCCATCTTCATCACGGAAACACGGGGCAATTTGAAAATATTTATCAAAACCTGAGACCATCAAAAGCTGTTTAAATTGCTGCGGCGCTTGCGGCAAAGCATAAAACTTTCCTGCATGAAGGCGTGACGGCACAAGATAATCCCGCGCCCCTTCTGGAGAAGACGCCGTCAGAATAGGGGTTTGAAATTCTTGGAAACCTTTTTCGCGCATGCGTTTACGCATTTCAAAAATGACATCATTACGCAAACGGATATTTTTCTGCATTTTCTCACGACGCAAATCAAGGTAACGATATTTCAGGCGTATTTCTTCTCCTGCCCCATCATCTTCGGCCACCTGAAACGGAATAACATCGGCTGCGCCCTGAACTTCAATTTCCTTGATATAAAGTTCAATTTCCCCCGTAGGCATATTTTTGTTCTGAGTTTCCCCTGGACGAACGCGCACCTCCCCTGTGACTGTAATTACACTTTCGGGACGAATTCTTTCAATTTCAGCCAAAAGCGGAGATCCCTCATCCACCACGCATTGGGTTAAGCCATAGGTATCCCGCAAATCAATAAAAAGCACACCACCGTGATCGCGTTTTCGGCTAATCCAACCTGAAAGTTTGACGGTTTCTCCTGCATTTTCCTGACGAAGCGCGGCGCAAGTATGGGTGCGGTATCTATGCATAATCTATAAGTCCTTAAAAAATCAGTAATTAAGGGGCTTTTATAGCGGATTTTAAGGGGGAATGGGAAGGTTTTATTTCAGCTTTTTAGGACAGAAGAGGCGCAGGCCCTGTACATTGTGACAACATCTGATCAAGAGTTTCTAAACCCGAGCGCAGCTCTGGCGACAATTGTTCTTCAACAGACACTTCCTGCTCCACAGCTTCGGCTTGAAAATTCTGGGTTAGCCCTTCTATCACTGCTGATAACTGACGCCCCACTGTAATTGTCCTAATAAAACCGTGAGGATTTTCAGCCTGTTCGCCTTCAATGTCCAATCTGACTTGAAAGCCATTACCCTGCCCTTCAATAACACCAACTCTGCTGACAAAAGATGCAGGCGTTCCCCCTAAAAACTGCTTCGCAGCATTTTCCGTACATTCAATATCAACCTTGAAGGCTCCCTCTTCAAAGCCACGCATAGTTTCTTCAACATCTCCTGCGACAGCAGATGTTGCCATTGAAAGGGCCAAAGTTAGAGAAGGAAGTGACAATATTTTCATGGAGAGTGTTATACGCTTATTTTTTACATAATTCAATAATATTTATAGCAAACCTAATTTTATTTTGAATATCAGGCGCTTGGGGTGTACATACTACAGATGATTATCAAAACCCAAGAACAACTGGCAAATATCTGCGCCACCTTATCTCAAAAACCCTATATCACGATTGATACCGAATTTTTACGGGATAAAACATTTTATTCAAAACTCTGCCTTGTTCAGCTAGCTGCCCCTGATGTTGATGCAGTAGCCATCGATCCTATTGAATTCGACCTTGATCTAACACCGTTTAATGAACTTCTGCAAAATGAAAAAGTGATTAAAGTTTTTCATGCAGCGCGGCAAGATTTAGAAATTTTTTACCAGATGAATGGAAAAATACCGCATCCAATTTTTGATACACAAGTCGCCGCAATGGTCTGCGGATATGGAGATTCCATCGCCTATAACAAGTTGGTACATGACATCACAGGGCATAATTTAGAAAAGAATGCACAGTTTACGGACTGGTCACGGCGCCCCTTATCTGACAAACAAATGACTTATGCATTAAACGATGTGACCTATTTACGGGAAGTTTATGAAGTGCTAGATGCCCGCCTTATTAAACAAGAGCGTCATCATTGGGTTGATCAGGAAATGGATGTCCTGACAAACCCAGGCACCTATGACATGCCTGTAGAGACAATTTGGCAACGTATAAAAATCCGTAGTGATAAGCCTGAAATTCTTGCCATTTTACGCGAGCTCGCCATATGGCGGGAAGAACTGGCACGAAAAAAAGATATTCCACGAAGCCGCATTATGAAGGATGAGGCTCTAGCCGATATTGCCATGTACATGCCCAAAGATTTAAATGGCCTCAGCCGTATTCGTAACGTCCCCAAGGACGCCATCAAAAATCATATTGGTGAAACCTTACTAAAGCTTGTCGAAAAAGCGCGTCAAAGTGACAAGTCAACCTGGCCGCAAGTCAAACGCGGGACACCCTTCCCCCGTGAATTGGCGCCAATACTTGAAATGTTAAAATTACTGCTGAAAATTAATTGCTCCGAAGCGGATGTAGCAGGAAAGCTTGTCGCAAATAGCGACGACTTAGAGACCATCGCCACACAAAAAAATCCAGATTGCCCTGCCCTGATAGGGTGGCGATTCGAGGTTTTTGGGAAAGATGCCCTTGATTTAAAGGCTGGGAAACTCTTTCTAGGCATAAAAAATGGCCAGATTGCCAAGATTTTGACAACGCGTTGAAAAACATGATAAATTTACATAATAATAATACTCATTATAACAATTTGAGGAACTGGAATGCAGTTTTTTGTAAAAATGGCAAAAATATTGGGGTTTTTCCCTGAAGCTCAGCCAACCTGTGCTGATATT
>Ga0116152_10000332_pt1 | contig 38615 bp, 29 predicted proteins | sample AD_UKC119_MetaG_FD_89894 | JGI IMG/M metagenome (GOLD analysis project Ga0116152, IMG submission 89894) | Active sludge microbial communities of municipal wastewater-treating anaerobic digesters from Hong Kong - AD_UKC119_MetaG | ecosystem: Engineered > Bioreactor > Anaerobic > Digestate... | reverse complement strand
GACCGGTCGCCTTCGGTTCGGGAAACACGTCCTTGATCAACCGCCACTGCTCATCCGTGAGCCGATGTCGAATCATGATGAACTCCTTTCATCACTGATTTTCTTATGACATCTGACACTCTTGCAAATAAAATCGAGTTTTCAGACGGAGCCTAGTGCAAACGGCGAACGAGCGAGCCCGCCGCGACCGATTCCCGAGGGCGCCCCAAATGAAAACAGGCCGCCTCAATTGAGACGGCCTGTTCAGATTCTCATTGCAGTGGATGCGTCGCTCAGCGGCGGCGGCGGATGTTTCGCTTCATGCCGACGAAACCGACAAAGCCGAGGCCGAAGACACTGAGGATGCCGGTTCCACAGGCGCTGCGCGTCGGCAGCGACGGGACGTCCGTCAGCGTGCTGGCGATTCGCGATCGCGTGTTGCAGGTGTAGGTGAACTTGTAGGGCTCCTGCGGATTCGAGGAGTTCTCAAGCTCGCCCTGGCCTTCCCAGCTCATTTCCACGAATCGATCGCCGTCGGCGTTCGTCGTGATGCGGCCTTCCGAGACGGCCGGCAGAATGACCGGAGAGACAAAGCCAAACGATCGAAGATCGTTCGTGAACGTGATGTTGTAGTCGTCGTTGGTCACGAAGGTGTTCGTCGTCGTGTTGAACGTTCCTTCGGAGTTGTCGATCCGGACATGCAGCGTGCCCGTGCTGATGCCGAGCGGCAGGATCAGGGGCTCAATTTCCTGCTCGTACGACTTGAAGCTGGCGGTCCCCTTCGCCTCATCAATATCGAGATTGAATCGCGTGTAGAAGACCTTCGACGACGAGTTGATTCCCAGGTCGGGGAAGTTCAGACTGAAACTCGTTTCGAAGTCCGCGTCCTCATAGCCGTAAAGCGTCTGCACGCTCTGAGCCAGCGCGGGAGCGGCCGCAAGACCGAGGACCATGACAAATGCGGGAAGACCACGAAGCTTCATAGCTGACAGGCTCCTTTCGACAACCGATGATTCCTGTTTTCTTTCGATGAGTCCGCGACGTCGTCGCGGCAAGGTACGCATCCGCGTTACGCAGACGCAGTATATACGTTCAGTTCGAATTTTGCTCGGGCTCAAGACAATAAATCACGCCGTCCTGCGTCCCGATGACGAGGACGCCCTCCCCGATCGCGGGAGAGGCCGAGATCGCCCCACCCGCCTCGAAATCCCATCGCTTCCGCCCGGAGACCGCGTCCAGCGCGTAGAGGCGACCATCGTCACTGCCGACATACACGATGTCAGCCGACACGACGGGAGAGGAGTCCACGCGGCCGCGCGCCCTGAAACGCCAGGCCTCGTCGCCCGACGCCTGTCGCAGCGCGTGCACGGCCTTGTCCCGGCCGCCTATGATGACCAGATCCTTCCACAGGGCCGCTGAGGATTGAAACGGGAATTCCCGATCGGCGTCACGATATTGCCAGATAATTTCGCCGGTCCGCCAATCGACGCAGATCACTTCATTCCCAAGGGTCCCGAGATAAGCGCGATCGCCCGCCACGGCGACGGCCGAGGCTGTCTGGGCCCCGTACCGGATCGATCGGATCTCGACGCCATCGGATCGGCCAACAACGTGCAGCGCCCCGTCGCAGCCCGCCGCCAGAACCGCGTCGTCCATCAGGGCGACAGTGCTGTGAATCTGCGCCTCCGTCTGAAACCGCCATCGCTCGGCGCCGCCCGACGTGTCGATCGCATAGACGACGCCGTCGTATGACGCGAATACGAGACGCCCATTGTCGACGTGCGGCGACGAGATGATCTCTCCGCCGGCCTCAAACGTCCCAAGCGCGGCGCCCGTCTTCGCATCCAGCCAGTACAGGACGCCGAACTCGTCGCCAAAATACACGCGTCCGTCCGCCACGCAGGGCGACGACGCGATGGCCGCCTCCTCTTTCGTCGCGCTCGTCCATCGGGGTTTGCCCGTCGCCAGATCCAGCGCAAGAAAAGCGCCGGACTCGCAGCCGACATACGCAACGCCGTTTGCGATCGCGGCCGTCGACACAATGGCGTCGTTGGCGCTGGCCGAGAATCGCCATCGCACGCGCAGAGGCGGGGTCAATCGCTCGGACGTGACGCCTGTGTTTCGGTCGTCGCCCCGGAACATCCGCCACTCCGATCCGACAGACGCCGGCGTCGCATTCGACGCCGCTCCCTCCGCGGACGCTGACGTCACGCCTCCCTTTGTCGGTCTTGTGGAAGGCGCGCGTTCACCGCTGTCGCAGGCCGGCGCCAGCGCGACCGCGATCACGCACGCGAACCAACGGACATGGCGTCGGCGCGGGCGCCAGTCCGTCCGGATGGCATTCGGATCGAGCAACGCCGACCTACCTGGGTTTGTAGTGAAGGACGAGGGCCACACCCGCCGCCGCCATGAGAATCCCGACGTAGAACTGCCACGAGGGCATCGTCTGGGGCCTGGACAACAACATCGCAATGACGACGCTCATGACAGGCGCCCCGGCGAAGACCAGCGGCGGCACCGTTGTGGGCCCTCCGCCTGACACGAGCGCCAGGATGATGCAGAGCGCGCCAAGCGACCCCAGAACGCCGGCCCCCGTTGACCACAGGATGCCTCTCATCGGGAAGACCGTCGGCTCACGCTTCATCACAAAAATCAGAATGCCCGGCACGATGATCGCCATCAGGAAGTAGGCCACGCCGACAAACATGAACGCCCGCAGGGGGCCCGTCGGCGACGTCTCAGTCGGCTTGAATCCCAGTTGCCCCTGGTGAAGCGTCGGGATGTACGTCCCCCAGAAAATGACGGTGCCCAATACGAACCAGAGCCAGTGGATCTTCATTCAACCTTCTCCATTTCTTTCAGGATCTCGGGCGCCGGGCGCCCGCGGGAATCTCAGCGCGCGTTCAGTGTTTCGAAGCGACGACGAAAATCGTCGGGAATATCGATCGATCGGAAGTGGCCGTCGCGCATTTCACAGCAGACCATGACGACGTGTCCGTCGGCCAGGCGCTGGCCGTCGCGCTCGAACGCGGCGTCATAGGCGACCGACTTGCTGCCCATCCGCGTGATCGTCAGTCGAATCGTGACTTCGTCCTCAAACCGGATGGGGCCACGGTACTCGCAGGCCACTTTGATCCGCGGCCAGCTGATCGTCCGATCGCCGTCCGGCTGCACGACGCTGAGGCCGATCGATCGAAACATTCGATGTTCGGCGACCTCCATCCATCGAAAGTAATTTGAAAAATGGACGACGCCCGCCAGGTCCGTCTCGGAGAACTCGGCGCGGCGCGTCGTTTCGAAGGTCAGGTTCATACGCTGTTCATCCACCTCGACGTTGGGCCGCCGGAATCGATATTGGGAGGGGATTGTGCGAAGCGGGCCATCCTCGGTCAAACCACGGAGCTTCATCATAGTCGCGCCCCACCCGATCGCCGGTCCCGCCGGCGGGCCGACAATCGGCGCCCGGATCGATTCATCACGGCAAACCGGAGTTCAACGGGCAATAATCCCTGAAGATGCTCGCATCGCCGACTGGCCCCCCCGAATCCCGTTGGAGGACGCCCGGCGACGCGATAGGATGAAGCCAAGAAAGGCCGATACCCGTGATGACGTCAACGATCGTTCAGCCCCGTCCCTTGATACTTGCATCCGCCAGTCCCCGGCGCCGCGAGCTGATGACCGAGCGCGGCTACGAATTCGACGTCATTGAGCCGCCGTTCGAGGAGCCGGACGCGGCCAGCCCGCATGTTCCGCCGGCGAATCACGTCGAGTCGCTCGCCTTCTTCAAGGCGCGCAGTGTCGCCCGGAAGTTCCCCGATCACACGATCCTGGCGGCGGATACGATCGCGTACCTCAACGGCGGGATCATCGGCAAACCCATCGATCGCAGCGACGCCCGGCGAATTCTCGAGGAAATGAGCGATACGACTCACGAGGTCCTCACAGGCGTCGCCCTCTACGAGCCTCGAACAGGACGCCGCCGCATCGCGCACGACATCACGAAACTCCGAGTTCGCGAACTGTCCGGCAGGGAGATCGAAGCCTACCTGAATACCGGCGAGTGGATCGGGAAGGCCGGCGCCTACGGCATCCAGGACGAGGGCGACAAGTTCGTCGAACGAATCGAAGGCAGTTTCAGCAACGTCGTTGGTCTGCCCATGGAACTCGTCGAACGCCTGTTCGCTGAATGGGATGGCGGTCAATAACGTCGCAGCTGCAGGGTTCGCTGTGCGAACCAATCGCCGGAAGTTGATTCAGACTCACACCGACTCGACTTCCACATGCCGACGTGAGGCGTCGGCATGCGACCCGGCCGGAAGTCGAATGACACTGACGCCTGCTCGACTTCTCATGCTTGCCTTGAAGGGCAGGCATGCCACCCTGTAGGGTTCGCTGTGCGAACCGTAAGCCGGCAGTCGAGTGAATCGCGGGCTTGCGCGACTTCCTCATGCCGACGTCGGGCGTGAGACTGTCCGGGAATTGTGTCGCCCTTTCAGGGCAAAACCCGAGGAAAAAACGCTAACCACGGGTTGCGCTCCGACCGCTATGCGGTCTCCGCTCCACTCGTGGCTAAAAACTGACGCTCCTTCGGAGCTGTGTTGGCCCTGGAAACACCGGCGTTTACGACGGTTCTGCAGATCGCAAATCCTCACTCGATTTCCCGGACAGCGTCACGTTGAGCGTCGGCATGCCACCCGGCCGCGTCGTGGGTTAGATTCTCCCTGCAATCTCGTTCCACATGACGGACGCTCATTGTTATTGGAGAAGATCGCGCGCATCGGGCGGCGCGGATGAGCCCGGCATTCAGGTTCGAAAGGTCATTCCCATGGCTCCGATGTCCACCAGGCGATTCGCCATCGCCCTGCTGCTGCTCGTCATCCCCACACCCGCCATGGCCGATGACAACACCGACGCCAAATGGATCGGCGAAGCCCGTCAGGCGCTGCAATGGCTTCGCGAAGGCAAGTCGGAGCAATTCGTCGAGGCGTGCAATGACACGATGAAGAATGCCATTCCCGCGAAACAGCTCGAAGGACTCTGGACGCAACTCGAATCCAACTTCGGCGCCTACGAAGGCGAGATCTCCGCCACCTGCTCGAAGATCGAGAAGTACCAGACTGTCACACTCGTCAGCAGGTTCGCCAATTCCGCGCTGGACGTGCGCATCAGCTTTGACGTATCCGGGAAAATCGCCGGTCTGTTCTTCACGCCTTCTTCGCAGGACGTCGCCTACACGGCGCCCGACTACGCCGATGAGAAAAAGTTCACCGAGCGGCCCGTCAAAGTGACATGCGGCGCGTTCTCGCTGGACGGGACGCTCACGCTGCCAGTTGCTGAAGGTCCCCATCGGGCCGTCGTCCTTGTTCACGGTTCGGGACCGCACGATCAGGACGAGACGATTTTCCTGAACAAGCCCTTCAGGGACCTCGCGTGGGGGCTGGCGACGAAGGGCGTCGCCGTTCTTCGCTACGAGAAACGCACCAGGAAGTACGGTCCCCAGATGGACCCCACGACGGTCGACATCGATTCGGAGACCGCCGATGACGCGATCGCCGCCGCACAGCTCCTGATGGCGCGGCCGGACATACAGGCGGATCACGTGTACATCGTGGGCCACAGCCTCGGCGCCAGCGCCGCGCCGTACATCGCGTCGAAGGAGCGGCGCATTGCGGGTATCGTCTTGTTGGGCGCCGCGGCGCGGCCGATCTACGAACTCGTCGCCGATCAGATTCCCTACCTCGCCCGGATCGATGGAACCGTCACGCCTGACGAACAAAAGTCGATCGACGAGACGCTGGCGATGGTTTCAAAGCTGCGATCGGGAAAGATCGAGCCGGGCGACACGCTCCTCGGCGCCCCGGCGCAATACTGGAAGGCCCTGGATCGGATGGACGCCGTCGGATTTGCCCGGAAGTGCACGAAGCCGATGCTGATCCTTCAGGGAGGTCGCGACTATCAGGTCACAGACAAGGAGTTCGAGATCTGGCGCGAACAGCTGCGCGACCACAAGAACGTGACGCTGCGCCGCTACGAGAAACTCGACCACCTGTTTCACGCGGGCGAAGGCAAGTCCGGGCCGGATGACTATCGTCGGAAGGGATACGTCGATCCCGTTGTCATCGCGGACATCGCCGCATGGGTGAAACGCCAGGACTGACGCTCGCGATCCGATCAGCGCCCGTCGCGCAATGGACTCTGGACAGGATCCCGCCGAATGAGACCGCCCCATTCAAGCAGGCCGAAATGACGCGATCATGGAACTGACGCCGCCCTATCGACTGGCAACCGGCGATGACGCCCGGCCGATCGCCGAACTCGTCAACATGGCCGGATCGGGCATGGGGCTCCATATCTGGGCGACGATGGCGCGGCCGGGACAGTCCGCATGGGATGTCGGGCTCGAACGCGCCCGCCTGGGGCTTGGGGGCTTCGCCCATCACAACGTCGTCGTTCGAGAGGCGGCCGGTCGCGTCGCCGCCTGTCTCATCGGCTATCGCCCGGAGAGTGTGACGACAGCGCCGGCGGACCAACCCCATCCCATCATCGCCCCGCTCGTGGAGCTTGGCCATCTCGTCACCAACAACTGGTTCCTGAATGTCATCGCAACGTTCCCCGAATTTCGCGGCCGCGGATTCGGCTCAGAACTGCTGGAGATTGCGGATCGACGCGCCCGCGAGGCGAGCTGCGAACGCATCAGTCTGACGATGTCCGACGCCAACCACGTTGCGCGACGACTCTATGAGCGACACGGCTACTCCAGACGCGCCTCGAGGCCAATCTTCAGGGGAGACTGGGAGCACGCGGGCGAACACTGGCTGCTCATGGTCAAAGAGCTGTAGATGTCCGCGTTCGGGCGACGCCCGACAAATCACAAATTGAACGCGGGACGCGCTGTGATTACCATTTCGCAAAATCGATGAAGACTCACGGAGGAGCCGATGAAACCCTATCTTGATCTCGTGCGCACTGTCCTCGACGAAGGCGAGCACAAGCCCAGCCGGACGGGCGTCGATACGATCAGCCATTTCGCCGCCTTCTACAGCGTCGATCTCGCCAACGGCTTCCCCCTGCTGACGACCAAACGCGTGAACTTCAGCGCCGTCCTGCGCGAGCTGCTGTGGTACCTTTCCGGCGAGAACCACATTCGTAACCTGCGCGAGCACACGAAGATCTGGGACGACTGGGCGGATGAGGACGGAAACCTCGAGACCGCCTATGGCCACTATTGGCGCCACTTCCCCAGCGCCACGCGTGACGCCGGCGGCGAATGGCGCGTGCGCGAAGTCGATCAGATTCAATATGTGATCGATCGCCTGAAGCGCGAGCCGACGAGCCGGCGTCTCGTCGTCACCGCGTGGGAACCCGGCAACGCCACGACCAGCAAACTGCCGCCCTGCCATTACACATTCGCGTTTCACGTGTCGCGTGGTCGGCTCAACTGCCACCTGACGCAGCGCTCGGGCGACATCGCCCTCGGCATTCCGTTCAACATGGCGGCCTACTCGTGCCTGACGATGATGATCGCCCAGGAAGTCGGTCTCGAACCGGGCCGTTTCGCCCACTCGATTGTGGACGCCCATGTGTACGCGGCCGAGGCCGGCAGCAAGATGGCGGACTACGACCATGTCGGCGGCCTTCGCGAACAGCTCACGCGTGAACCCCTGGCGCTGCCCACACTCAGGATTGCGAAGAAGCCCTTCGCCGAACTCGCTTACGACGACTTCGAGCTCGTCGGCTACCAGTGCCATGACCCGATCCGTTTCAAGGTTGCCGTCTAGCGCGCCACAATTCACTGGCGCCCGGCGACACGCGTCGCCACTCGTGACTCGAAACTCGTCACTCGCTACTCGCTACTCGTCACTCGCTACTCGAAACTAAGAAATGAAACTCACGCTCATCGCCGCCATGAATCAGGATCGCATCATCGGCGTCGATGGTGGCTTGCCTTGGCACATTCCCGACGATCTGAGGTTCTTCAAGCGCCAGACGAGCGGTCACGCGATCATCATGGGCCGCAAGACCTACGACTCCGTCGGCAGGCCCCTGCCCAAACGACGCAACATCGTCATCACGCGCCAGGCCGACTTCGCGCCGGGCGAGTCTCCGGCGACAGGGCTCAACGCCGACAGGACCAATGAGGTCCTCTTCGCCAATGGCGCCGGCGGTCCCAACGAGGCGACGCATCTCGATGTCGTCCACTCACTGGAGGCGGCCATCGATCTCTGCCGATCGCGTCACGAGTCGATCGCCTTCGTGATCGGGGGCGCTCAGATCTACGCGCTCGCCCTGCCCCTCGCCGACGAAATGCTGATCACGCATGTCGATTTGTCGGACATCCAGGGCGACGCCCACTTCCCCGAATGGAATACGGCGGAATGGGCGGATGACGGCGTGGTCGACGCCGAATTCCCCGCCGCCCGCCGATACATCCGACGTCGATAACGCGATCTGCGCAACAGCATTGTGACGACATCCATGCGGTCCACGCGCAAGCTCCGCCACGTTCGACTGTCAATCTGACAGCCCGATACAGACAAATGACTGAATCACACCGCTCGATGGCCCGCGTACCCACCGTCGGGCGTTGGTACGGGAATTGCCTTTCGCTCCTGTGACATGGCGGAGACGACAATCGCCTGACTATGATGCAGCAACGCGACGCGCGTCGTTTCGGCTTGCGATCGTGTGAAACCCCTTCCCATCACGCGCAAGCGTCGCAACGACAGACAGGTTCCGTGTCGCGCGAGGTAAATCGCGCGTTCGATGGTCGAACGCGACACTGTTGTCTGTTTCTGACAAGGAGGCGTAACCATGAACCTGATCCCCTGGAAGAATCGCAGCGACTCACTCGAGACATCCACATCGCCCGACCTGCTGAAGGCCTTTGAGCGACGGCTCGATCGGCTTTTCGGCGAGAGCGTATTCGATCTCGCCAACGACTGGTTCGACTGGCCGCGCGGCGCGACGCCCGCCATCGACATCGCCGACGACGGCAGGACGATCACTGTCGAGGTGGACGCCCCCGGCATGAACGCCAGAGATTTTGAGGTCAACGTGGCGGGTGACGTCCTGACGATCTCCGGCCACACGTCGTCGGAAGAGAAGGAGGAAAGCGACAAGGGATGGTATCGACGTGAACGCCGACACGGCGCCTTTCAGCGCAGCGTCCGGCTGCCCGCGGCGATCAAGCCCGACGCCGTCAGCGCGGAATACAGGGACGGCGTGCTGAAGGTCCGATGCGCCAAGCCCGCCGGCATGCAGCCGAAGCGAATTGAAGTGAAGAGCTGATCGATTGCCCGCAGCCTCGTCGCCCGATGGCCGCCCCGCGGCCGGGCGACGTCGAGGCGGGCCGGACGCCTCAGAGCCCCGCGAGGTACTCTTCCATTTCACCCCTGGCGTGGAAGTCGCCCACTTCGCCGGCCTTTTCAATGCCGCGGCGCAGCTCGACGCGCGCGTCATCCGTCCGTCCGACGGAGGCCAGCGTCTTGCCCTTATGGAAATAGGCGCCGACGTAGTCCGGATCGACGGCGATCAGCCGATCGAACTGGGCGAAGGACTCGTCCCAGCGTTCCTGTTTTGCGAGTTCCATCGCCAGGCCGAAGTTGAGAAACCCGTCGTTGGGCTCCTTCTCCAGCAGCGCCCTGAGCTTTGCTTCTTTTGACATGCGATTCATCCTAATCGACGGCGCCGCGGTTGTCTTTCCGACGCGAGTCGCGCCGGACGGAATCACGCCACATTCGGGGCCCTGAGGTTGACGCGCCGCGAGCCCCGTCAATACTGGCTCGCATGCGTCGAATACGCCCACCATTCCTGTCCGCAGGCGTGCTCGGTCTTGCCACCTTCTGGATCACGGGTTTCTACGTGATGAGCCTGCTGAACGCGACGACCGACATGGCGCCCGCCGTGCGGCTGACCCATCGCGCCAACCACGTCTATATCCTCTTCGCCGCCCTGATCAACCTGGCCGCCGCCGGGGCGAGTCGCCCCGCCGCTTCCCGGCTGCGCCGTATCCTCTTCGGCGCCGGCGCCACGCTCGTCGTTCTCAGCCCCCTGCTGACAACCATCGCCTTCCTCGTTGAACGCTCCAATGTATCACCTTGGCGCGTCTGGACGATGGCCTCGATCTTCGCCACGACTTTCGGCGTCTTTGGTCTCGCAATCGGCCGGGCGTACGGCGCCGCGCCCCCGCTCGATTCGCCGCCCGCCGATTCCGACGCGCAGCGCGACGGCGAAATCCACTCCGCCACCGACGAATCACTGCGAACATAAGAAAGGCCCGGCGCCCCGGAGGGCGACGGGCCATGGATTCGTGTGATTCAGCGGACGCGCCGACCTAGCCGGCGGCGCCCACCTTCTCTTTGCCGAATGTCGGCTGCTCGTCGCCGCTCGGTCCATACGCCGACGGCACGAACGCCCCCATCAGGCGAAGGTAGACACCGAACTGACCGCGATGATGGTAGATATGGTTCATCAGGATGGTTCGGACCATCGCCGCGCGCGGAATTTCCAGAATCGTCTGTCCACCCGCCGCCATGCGCCACATCTGGCCCATCCGCTCGTCCGTCAGCGTCGGTAGCTGCTGTTTGACTGCCGCGACACTGGCGTCGTGCGCGGCCAGGACCTCGTCGACGCTGGTCGCCTCGGGGAAGGCCTTTTCAAAATTCGGCGGCGCCGCCTCATCTTCCATGGCCATACCGATGATACCGCCGGGCGCGGCGGCGATGTGCAGGGCCAACTGGCCGGCGGACAGCGACTTCTCGTGCGGCTTCCAGCTCAGCTTGTCGGCCGGCAACTGCTCGAGAAAACGCCGAGTTGTCTTCGCCTCATGTTCGAATTCGTGCGTGAAATTCTGTGCAATGTTCATTGATACGTGCTCCTGAGTTTGTATGAAATTCACGGGCGCTCAATGGGGTTTGAGCGCGATGTCGATCGTCAACGCGTCGTCCCGGCGCCGACGAGCGCCCCGATGTAGGCGCCAACATGGCGCAGGTTGCTCTGAATCACTGAAACGTCCTGCGAGGCCTTGTAGAGAATCAACGCGCCCTGAATCGTCCCCATCCAGAGTCGCGCAATTCCGCCACTGTCGATGGCAGCGCCCTTCGCCGCGGCCGCCTGTTCGACGAGCGCCGCAAACATCGTCTCGCCGCCGACGAAACAGCGATGGGAAGCGTCACGAAGCGCTGGATTGGTATCGAAACACTCCTGGGCGATCGTTCCGGCCAGGCAGGACTTGAGCTGATCGGGATGGCTGAAGATCCCCGCATAGAAGTCCATGCATCCCATCAGTCGCTCGACAGGGTCCTCGATCGCGTGATAGGAAGCCGCCGCGTCCATCGCCGCCATGTCGCTCCCCCATTTCTCGAGGCACGCCTCGGCGAGGGCCTCCTTGCTGGCGAAGTGATGAAAAAACGCCCCTTTGCTGACACCCGCCTCACGGCAGATGTCGTCCACCGTCGTGGCGACGTAGCCCTCCCTGCGAAAACAGAGCGAGCCGGCGTTGAGCAGCGTTTCGCGGCTGGATGGTGACTGACGGGGCGACATGGGTGGAACCATACCAACTGGTCGGTATTGAGTCAAGTGTGCGTTTGCTTTCACCATCGCCGGCGCCGTCGGCGGTTGGATCCCATCCGCCCCCATCGACGACTCCGTCCTGTAAAAAATGCCGCAACACGATTTCCGTTCGAACGGAATAACCAGAATCGCATATCCATATCCGTATAAAGCCCCATACCGATCAGTTCGATATCCCTGTCATCAATGACGCAGCGCCAGCCACAAAACGCCTCGGTCTCCCCCACCGACCTCGCCCGGTCCGACGCCCGACAGCGTCGGATGAGCAGTGAGTGTGAGCATCGGGCGATTATTGAGCACGCCGCCGACGGCATCATCACAATCGACGCCGAAGGTCTCATCGAGTCCGTAAACCCCGCCGTCGTGCGACTGTTCGGATACGCCGAGTCCGAGCTCCTTGGCAGCAACGTCGCCATGCTGGTTCCGGACAAGGACCGCCATCGGCACGACAGCGCCCTGAAGCGTTACGTGGACACGAACAACGCGGGGGGTCCCGGACTCGGCAGGGAAGTCGATGGCCGACACAGGAACGGATCGCTGATTCCGATCTATCTTTCCATCAGCCACTTCGAGCTGGACGGCCGCCGGCATCTGACGGGCATCATTCGGGATCTCTCCGACCGCCACAAATACGAGGCGTCGCTCCGCCGCATCAGCGCGATCTTCGAATCGTCGAACGACGCCATCATCAGTACGACCCTCGGTGGCGCCGTCACGGACTGGAACGACGCGGCGCAGGAACTCTACGGCTACACGGCCGAGGAAATCATCGGTCACAACATCGCCGTCATCATCCCGCCCGGACGCGAACAGGAGGGCGCGCAGATATTTCGCCGGATTCGCAACGGCGAGCGGATCGTCCAGCTCGAGACGCAGCGACGCAGGAAGTGTGGCAGGCTCGTCACGGTCTCCATCAACATCTCGCCGATCCGCGATCGCAGTGGCGCCGTCGTCGGGGCGTCCGCTTCCGCACGTGACATTTCAGCGCGGAAACGCGTGGAACATCAGCTCCAGGAACGGGCGGATCGCATTCAGGCGATGAACGACGAGCTCGAACGACAGCGCCGCGCCCTGGAAGACACCAACACGAAGCTGAACATCGCACGCTGTCAGGCGGAGGCGGCCGCCCGCGCCAAGAGTGAGTTTCTCGCCAACATGAGCCACGAGATTCGCACGCCCATGACAGCGATCCTCGGGTTCATTGGCATCCTCAGCGAGATGGACGACCTGTCTCAGCCCGAGACGCGTGAGATGCTGGACACGATCCGGCAGAACAGTCATCACCTGCTCCGGATCATCGACGACATTCTCGATATCTCGAAGATCGACTCGGGCAAGCTGCACATCGACGCGACCCGATTCAATCCCGTCGAAACCATCCTCGACGTCATGACGCTGATGCGCGGCCGGGCCAACCCCAAAGGTCTCTATCTCGAATTCGACGCCGTCGGCGACCTCCCGCTGACGATCACGTCGGATCCGATGAGGCTCCGGCAGATTCTCACGAACCTGATCGGTAACGCGATCAAGTTCACTGAAACGGGCGGCGTTCGCGTCACGGCGCAACTCCTTCAGGAAGGCGACAGCCCGATGCTCGAAGTCTGCGTCGCCGATACCGGCATCGGACTGCCGGACGACCCGGGGCGCCTGTTTCGCGCCTTCGAGCAGGCCGACGCCGGAACGACACGACAGTACGGCGGGACCGGCCTGGGCCTGAGCATCAGCGCCCGACTCGCGCGTCTCCTCGGCGGTCGCATCCGGGCGACGCACGCGCCAGACCAGGGCGCCGAGTTCCGCGTCACGATCGCCGCGGGCGATCTTCGCGATGTCCCGATTGTCAGCCCGCAAACCTATGATCAGAAACCCGAACATCGCGCGCGGCGGGCGGCGCACACGCTTCCGAGTTGCCGAATCCTCGTCGTCGACGACGGCGTCGACAACTGCCGACTGCTGACTCACATCCTGACGCTCGCGGGCGCCGATGTGGAGGTCGTCCACAATGGCGCAGAGGCCGTCGAGCGGCTCGCGTCGGATCCGCGCCGGCGGCCGACGCCGGACATCGTCCTGATGGACATGCAGATGCCTGTCATGGATGGATACGCCGCCACGCGCACGCTGCGAGAGAACGGCTGTCATCTTCCCATCATTGCGCTGACCGCCAATGCGATGCGGGACGATCGCGTACGCTGCCTGGACGCGGGCTGCGACGACTACCAGTCCAAACCAATCGATCGACTGGCGCTGCTCGACACGATTCGGCGGCGCCTCGCCTCTCTGCGAACTTCGACAACGGCGGACACGGCGACAGGCCGGAATTCGACGGTCCCCGCCCCTTTCTCCGCATCCGCAGCGCCCGCTTCCGGCGAGCGATGACGGTGACCTGCGCGGCCAGGCTGGCGTGACCCGATGCGCGGGCGTCTGTGACAACAACATGTCGCCCCAATTCCTGATGCGAACACGCGTTCGGCGTTACGGCCCGATGGCCAATCCGCGCGCTGACTCACATCGCCCACGCGACGATCGCCGCCGTTCTATGCAATTTGTATGCAAAAATGCGTGATTCGCCCCTGCCGCCCCGGTTATACTGGGACCATCCAGTGTTCGCTGTCCTTGGGGCCCATAGCGCCCTGTCAGACATCGTCGCGCGACGTGGCGATGTGGATGGTGTGGCTTTTGGGGGCGCAAAGCCGGCCTGAAGCCGGGGAGGTAAGGTATGTGGGTTCCAGGGAGAACGATCGTTGTCATTGCGCTGATCCTCTGCGGCGCCGCGCCATGGGCGCGGGCGCAGGACAGCTGGGTCGAGTTCAACGATGAAACGGCCTCGCGACTGATCGCCGCATCCGCCGTCGGCGCCGCTGACACACAGGAAAAGGACTACGCGTGGGGAGATGTCGACCATGATGGCGACATCGATCTCATCTGCGTTCGAAAGCAGCCTTTCACAACGCCCGGACGCCGAACAAACGTTCTGTTCATGAACGAGGGAATCGCCGAGGGCCATCCGATCAACGGCGTGCTGGTCGATCGAACGTCGATCTACGCGGTCGACGCCGACGACGGCGGCCAGGGCTTCCTCGATGAAACCAACGATCGCGATGTCATTCTGACTGACGTCAACAACGATACCTGGCTCGATATCATCACGGTCGCAACACTGAGTGACGGCCTGCCGAAGACCATCTCCCATCCGCGCGTCTTTGTGAACAAGGGAGAAATCGGCGGCGTCTGGCAGGGGTTTCGCTACGAGGAAGCCCGCTTTCCGCAGCTATTGACCATCCCCGGCGGTCTCGCCGTCGCGCCCCGACTCTGCTCCGTCACGGCGGCCGATGTCGACGGCGACGGCTTCGTCGATCTCTACGTTGGCGACTACGACTCGAGCGGCGTGGGCGGCGGCTTCCCGGAGGCGGCGAATGCGGACGTCAACGATCGCCTGCTCATGAACGACGGCACGGGCCACTTCGTCGATTCCAACCAGACGCGCATGAACAGCACGATGCTGCTGTCCGCGTTCGCGATGGCGTCGGTCTTCGAGGACATGAACGGCGACGGCTTCGTCGACCTCGTGAAGGACACGGCCCTCAACGCGCCACAGCGCGTCAGCGTCAGCTACAACGACCCGTCGAATGAGGGCTTCTTCAACGACTTCGATGTCGTCGATGACAACGCCCCCTATCACATCACGGTCGGCGATCTGAATGACGACAGCCGCCCGGACATCGTCGTCACGGACGACGGGCGCGATCACTACCTGCTCAACCAGGGCAACGGCCCCGACGGCCTCGCCAACTTCACGCGATTCGATTTCATCCGCTCTTCAGGAACGGACGCGGAATTCGGCGGCAACTCCTTCATCGCCGACATGAACAACGACGGTCTCAACGACGTGTTCATCTGTGACGTGGACGTGGACATCGATCAGAACTGCAGTCGCCGACTCCACCTTTATCGCAACCTCGGCAATCTGCCGAACGTGACGATGCAGGAGCAGGGCCCGGTTCAGGGCTGGAATCACAACGGCGCACATGACATCGCCGTCTTTGACATCAATGGCGACGGCTGGCTCGACATGGTCATCGGCCATTGCGCCGGAACCAATGTGTGGATGAATGTGCCACCTGTTGGTGTCGGCTTCAGTTACCCCGACGGTCTGCCGGCCAACCTCACGCCCGACACGCCGACCAGTTTCCGCGTTGTCGTCACGGATCTCGGCCTCGCGCCGACGCCTGGAACAGGGCGCCAGTTCGTCTCGATCGATGAAGGCCCATTCGTCGAATCGGCGATGACTGTCCAGTCGACGAATACCTATGTCGCGAACCTGCCGGCAACGCCGTGCACATCGACACTCCGGTACTACTTCGCCGTCGGGACAAACGCCGGCGATGAGACCGACCCGCCCGGCGGCGCGTCGTCGCCCTACTCGGCGCTGTCCTCAAGCGGCTTTGAGGTCGACTTCGACGACAGATTTGAAACCCCCGTGGCCGGCTGGACAGTCACGAACGACGCGTCGCTGACCTCCGGCGGCTGGGAACGCGTCGACCCGATCGGCACCTTCTTCCCTGATGGAAGCACGACGCCGGCGCAGCCGGAAAACGACTTCGGCGCCGCGGCCCAGGAAACGCACTGCTACATCACGATGCAGCAGCCGGCGGGCTCCAGCGCGTCGGGCGTGTCGGACGTCGATGGCGGTCCGACAACGCTGACCTCTCCCGTCTTCGACCTGTCGGGAACGGACGCGTCGATTACCTACGCCCGCTGGTTCTTCTGCAATTCGCAGGGAACCGCGACGGAGGACTCCCTCGTCACGGAAATCAGCAACGGCGGTCCGTGGGTCCTCGTCGACGAGACCTTCGGCACCGGCGGCGTCTGGGAGGCCGTTTCGCTGAACGTCAGCGACTACGTCACGCCGACGGCGACAGTCCGGATTCGATTCCGAACGCAGGACAATCCGAACGATTCGATTACGGAGGCGGGCATCGACAGCGTGACCGTCGGCCGACTGATCTGCCCCGTCGCCTGTGTCGACAATACCGACTGCGACGACGGTATCGCCTGCAACGGCGCCGAGTTCTGCCTGGATGACATCTGCCACGACGGCGCATCCCCCTGCGAGGCGCCGATGGATCTCTGCAACGAATCGACGGACGAATGCGTGGAGTGTCTCGGCGACGGCGACTGCGATGACGGCGACTTCTGCAATGGTGTCGAAACCTGCGTTGGCGGCGTCTGCCAGCCCGGCGTTCCGCCATGCAACGCGGGGCTCACCTGCGACGAAGTCAATGACATGTGCGTTGGCTGTCTGACGGATGGCGACTGCGACGACGGGAACTTCTGCAACGGCGCCGAAGTCTGCGGCGGTGACAACACCTGCTACGCGGCGGGCGCCATCGGCGTAACCAATGGGACGTTTGACAACGGGACCGGCTGGAATCCCAACGCCCCGGTCGGCGGCGCCATCACCTTCCCCGGCGCCCTCAACGTCGTCGGTCCCAACAACAGTGACGGTGGATTCGCCTGGGCGAGCCAGCCGGGCGTCATCACAGGTGGTTCCCTCGAATTCGACCTCCTGTCGTACACATCGACTGACAGCGCCGCCTGGGATCGCCCCGTCGTCGTCGTGAACGGGACCTTCTTCGGCCTTAACAACAACGGAACGATTGGCTCGGCCATCGCCACGCCGGCCAACGCCGACTTCGGCTCGATTGACAACGACAATCCCGTTTCAACGCCGATCCACTTTGTCGTGGACCTGTCGGCCATCGCCGGAGCGGGCCCCTACGAAATCGGGTTTGGCGTCATGAGCGCCGATGGTCTTCAGGGCGCCGGAACGGCCCGGTTCGACACGATTCTTCCGGCCGCGACCTCCGGCAATCCATGCCCGGGTCAGTTCTGCAACGACGTGATCGACGACTGCGTTGAGTGCCTCGTCGCCGCCGACTGCGACGACGGTCAGTTCTGCAACGGCGCCGAACTGTGCGTCAATGGTTCCTGTGAACCGGGCGTCGCGCCGTGCGCGCCAGAGGTCTGTGACGAAGTGAATGACACGTGCCCCGTCGCGCTGCAGCCCGCGCCGGGTGAACCGATCCTCGGATTGTCCCCCGCCGAACTGGCGCGATTCGAGGCCGGTCGCCTGAAGTTCGACGAAGTCCTGACGGACGTCGCCGGTCTTGGCCCCATCTTCAATCAGAACTCGTGCAGCGCCTGCCACGCGACGGGCGCTCTCGGCGGCGCCGGTTCGATCCTCGTCACACGCTTCGGCGCCGTGGACAAGGATGGCTTCGTCGACCTCGCCGAGTTCGGCGGCTCACTGCTTCAGCACAGCTCGCTCAGCGCCGAATGTGGTGAGACGATTCCACCCGAGGCGAATGTCGTCGCCAACCGCGCGACGCCCGCCCTCTTCGGCTTCGGACTCATCGACGCCATCGACGACGCCGACATCCTGGCGAACGAAACGACGCCGCCGGAGGGCGTCAGTGGTCGCGCCCACATGGTTGAGGCGCTCGAGGCGCCGGGAACTCCGCGTGTCGGCCGCTTCGGCTGGAAATCGCAGGTGCCGACGGTCCTGACCTTCTCGGCGGACGCGTCGCTCAACGAAATGGGCCTGACGAATCGATTCCTGCAGCAGGAAAACGATCCGAATGGCCTGCTTCCCCCGGCGCTCATCGACTGCGACATGGTCCCGGATCCTGAAGACGGACCAGAAGGCGGCGTCATGGGCGCCCCGCACTTCATCGATCGCGTCACGGACTTCCAGCGATTCCTCGCCCCGCCGCCACAGACGCCGCGATCCGGCATGTCGGGGGAAGCGATCTTCAACAGCGTCGGTTGCGCCGACTGTCATACGCCCGCCTTCAATACGGGCGTTGTGGCGGAAGCCGCGCTCTCCTCGAAGACGGCGAAGGTCTATTCCGACTTCCTGCTGCACGACATGGGCGGCCTGGGTGATGGCATCGGACAGGGCGACGCCGGTCTGACGGAAATGCGAACACCGCCTCTCTGGGGCATGCGACTGCGCACGACATTCCTGCACGATGGACGCGTAACGAGCGGCTCGTTCGCCGATCGTGTCAACGCCGCCATCGCCGCTCACGGCGCCACGGGCAGCGAGGCCGCGGCCTCCGCAGGCGCGTATGCGGCGCTGTCGATGTCGGAGAAGTCAGCGATGATCGCCTTCATGGACTCGCTCGGCCGGCGCGAGTTTGATCACAACGGCGATGGCGCCATCACGGCCTTCGACCTGGGCGTCTTCCGTCTGTGCTACGACGCGAACGGCCCCTACTCGCCGGATGACGCCTGCGCCGTGTCCGACGCCGATCAGGATGGCGACGTCGATGACGACGATCTGGCCCTCTTCCTGACGGTCTATACCGGCTCACAGGCGGACTGCAACGCCAATCTGACTGATGACGCCAGTGAAATCGTGTCGGGGCTTGCGGACGACTGCAATATCAACGGGATTCCGGATGACTGCGATCCGCCGTTCGATCTTGTCGCGGAGTTCGTCCAGCAGTTGCTCTTCGCATCGTCCACGGAACTGGGCCCCATCTGCCCGCGATTCGACAGCAACAACGACGGCCTTCTCGATGGTCGCGACGTCAACGGATTCACGCAGCAACTGCTCCCGTAACTGACCTGGAGCGATTCAGCGGCGGGCGGACTGAAGAAAGGCGATCTCAGGATCGCCCCGCCGCCGTCTGCGCAACGAGGTCGTTTGCGCTTTGGCGCGATGACTTCTTCTGAAATCCCGGAGAATTCGAGTGAAGACAGCCCCCCCATGCATCAGGGGGTTGTCGATCGCCTTCTCAACATTCCCGTCCCAATGGGCGCAGACCAGAACTGAACACGCTCATCCAAGTCCCGCGGTTCTCAAGCGTTGCGTATCATTCGGCGTTCGCAACGCCGTACACCACCGTGACGACACGGCGGCTATGAACGACGCGAATGCTGAGATGTTTCCCGGAAGTCAGGGACGAGACAGGAAAAATGGCGGCCGGACAGCGAAGTGAAAGAACTAGACGTACAAAGGCAAAACGACGTCGCTGATTAACTCCGCTGCCGGCCAGCTCCCACTCCTCCCCTAAGTCGAGCAGAGCGAACGAGCGCCCGAAGGCCTCGCTGAATGCCGTTGGCAATTGGCGTGAACAGCCCCGTCATCGACATGATGACGACGAGAATGATCGAGCGGAACGTGACGCTCGACGGGGCCATCCCCTGACAGCCTCTATTCTGCAAACTCTGTCGCCACAGTACAAGGATTCAGCATAATTTTTATGCGACGCGAATTGTATATCGTTAACATCGCCACACTGGTGGTCGAGTTCCCGTGAAAGCGTCGTCTGATCAGCTTCCCAGCAGTTGATCGATGAGCCGGCCGATGTCCTCGTCGCCTTCTTCGACGACGATCGGACCGCCAGACGATCCGATCGGCGCGCTGCGTTCGACACTCGTTGCGGCGTCGAAGAAGAACACGGTGCCCGACAGTCGAATCCGAATGGTATCGCCGCAATCGAAGTCGACGTCTCGTCGCCACGCCTTGTCGGCGTCCGCGTCACCGAATGAGAAGCCGGCGCCGTCACGAAATCGAGCGCCCTCGAACGTAATCAGCTCCAGCTGTCCGTCGCAGTCGAGATGAATCGTCGCCGTTTGATAGGGCGCGACCGCCGATACGCCGGCGCCGTCGGAGACGGACTGCGGATTGCTGAAGGCGTCCTCGAGAATATTGCGACTGTCGCTCATGCGGATGTCCGGCGTCGCCGTGAATCCCGTGCCGTTTTCGACGACGACTGTCACGCCACGCTGAAACAAGCCGCTCACGGCGTCGCAGCCCGTGAAGCACAGCGCCGCAAAACCGATCAGGCAGGTCCAGCCCATCCAGCGTCGAACATTGGCTCGCATCATCAAGATATGTCCCCCTGGGCGATTGACGACCGCGTTTGCGCGGCGACGTCTCCATCATCGGTCCGTCCCGCCGACCGCTTTCGACCCGACTGTTTCGCGCAAAAATGGCGCACGCCACATTCGCGCCATCGCCCCGCTTTTCAGGGGGCCAGGCCCCCTGAAACGCCCCTGGCGCCCCGGATTCGTTGGACATTTACTCCTTGTGGGGTAGAGTGTAAGGACCGCTGGGGAGACGCTGCGCACTGACTTTTCATGCGTTTCCGTCGGCGCCTCGCTTGCAAACGGAAGGTGTTCCATGCGCGTTCGAGAATCCGGACGAGGCCTGAGCCTCGCAATCATTCTCAGCATGATCGTCCTCGTCGGGCCGGCCACTCGAGACGCCTCGGCCGTCGTGACGGAGATCGTTGGGTCGGCGCGGGCGCGTGTCGTCCAGTTCGGTCCCAACATCCCGACGGAGTCCGACTCGAGCGTCGCCTCCGTACCGACGACTGTCCCCAATCCCCCCGCCATTGCCGAAGCGCAGCTGTCGCGCGTAGAGCCCGGTGGCCAGACGACCGCCGGCGGAAGCGCCCAGGCCGTCTTCGAGCCGCCCAATCTGAGCGGATTCGGTCTGCCCAACGATGTCGGATTCGATCTCGGCTGTTTCACGGATGACAACGAGACGACGTGGCTCGTCGAGGGCGCCGTCACGGAACGGCGCACTGTCGTCCTGGACTCGAACCAGACGGGCACGGAGATCGTCGTCGGTCCGACAGAACGGGCCCGAAGCCGCATCCTGCTCTCCGGCGTGATGCTGATCACGTCGCTCGATCCTCAGCGGGATCTTTCGGGCGTCGAGGTCGAACTGAACGTGTCCGTCACGAAGTATGACGACATGGAGACGCCGCCGTCCGAGGAAGTCCTCGCCGGCCACCTTGTTCTTCGCGGCGGTCCCCTCGGCGCCGTCACTGTTGAGGAGGCGACGGGGGCGTTCGCGACGATCGCCCCGCCCGTCCTCGACTTCTCGGCGCTGGTCGTCAACCTGCCGCTGATCAAGGCGGTCATTTTCGCCGGTGTCGAGCTGCCGTACGAATACAACTATCGCCCCAATCGCCCTTTCGATCTCGAACTGGAAGTGACGTCGCAGATTCGAAACATCCCGGGCGGAACGGGTGGCGCCGCCGTCTTCGGCCTTCCCCAGACGGGCCTGGGGGACATCCTTGCGAAGGTGAAGCAGGACGATCGCGGCGATCAGCTTGAGGCCGTCATTTCCGAGCAGGTGGACACGACGGGCGCGGCCTACCAGGGCGTCGGCATTCCCTCGCTGTTCCCGGCCTGCGGCCTGTTCGGCATCGAGACCGCCCTGACACTGTTCGCCCTGGGCGGCGCCCATCGCCTGCGACGTCGAAAGTCTCATGCTCGCTAAGCTCGGCGCCCAGAACAGCGACGTCGGGGACGTCATTTTCTGGTGCGTGATCTTCATTGTCGCGATCGTCGTCATCGTCGCCGTCGGCATGGTTCTGCGTCGGCGGCTCGTCGGCGACACGGACATCGCCTCCGCCGACAGCGCACTCACACTCCAGCAACTGCGAGATTTGCGCAACAGCGGGCAGATCTCGGAAGCCGAGTTTCAAACACTGAAATCACAGATCATCGCGCAATTCAAACCGACGAATTCCGACGTTTCGGACTGATGCGCAGGTCCCGCCGACGCAAGCGCTTACGTTCTGGAATGTAATAAAGCCACCCGTCAGGTGGAGTCGATATGTTGCGTGCAAAGAGATAGAATTCCGGTAAAGTGAAGTCATCGAAGGACTCAGTGTCATCGCGGAAGGAATTTTCCCTTGTCCAACGGCAGCAACAGTGGCGGGAATGACGGCGATCGATCGGGCGGCGGAAACGGCGGCAACGGCGGATCCGGATCGCAGCGACGACGCAAGCAGAGTGTCTGCAGCTTTTGCGGCAAGACGCATCGCGAAGTGGGCCCCATGGTCGAGGGACCGCGCGACGCCTACATCTGCTCCAACTGCGTCGACCTCTGTCACAATATCATTCAGCAGGAGAAGCGCAAGGCCAGCGGTCTTCGCCCCCTGTTCCACAAGATCCCGCTTCCTCGCGAAATCACGGAATACCTCGATCGCTACGTGATCGGCCAGGACCACGCCAAGCGCAACCTCGCCGTCGCCGTGCACAACCACTACCAGCGACTGACACACGCCGATCGCGCCGAACCCGATGATGTCGAGATCGAGAAGAGCAACATCCTGCTCATCGGCCCGACCGGTTCCGGCAAGACGCTGCTGGCGAAGACACTCGCCCGCGTCCTCGATGTGCCCATCGCCATTGGCGACGCGACGACACTGACCGAGGCCGGCTACGTCGGCGAAGACGTCGAGAACATTCTGCTCCGCCTGCTGCAGGTCGCGGACTTCGATCTGGAAGCGGCTCAGCGCGGCATCATCTACATTGACGAGATCGACAAGATCGGCCGCAGCTCCGGCAACGTCAGCATCACGCGAGACGTCTCCGGCGAAGGCGTGCAGCAGTCCCTGCTGAAGATGCTCGAGGGCACTGTCGCGAACATCCCGCCCCAGGGAGGTCGCAAGCATCCCGAGCAGCAGTACATCCAGATGGACACGTCGCAGATCCTCTTCATCTGCGGCGGCACCTTCAGCGGCATCGAAGAGATCATCAAGCGACGCATCGGGCAGAAGACGATTGGCTTCGCCACGGAAGGCGCCGCGGAAGACACGGCGAACGAGCGATCCGAAATCCTGCGGCAGGTCACGCCGGAGGACCTCGTCGAATTCGGCATGATTCCCGAGTTCGTCGGCCGACTGCCGACGACCGCGACGCTGGGACCGCTCGACGAAGCGTCCCTGGTTCGCGTCCTGACGGAACCGCGTAACGCCCTCTGCCGCCAGTACGCCAAGCTGTTCGAACTCGCCGGCAGCGAACTCGAGTTTACGGACGGCGCCCTCAGCGCAGTTGCAAAACGCGCCCTCACACGTGATACCGGCGCCCGAGCCCTCCGAGGTGTCGTCGAGGAAATGATGCTCGACGTCATGTTCGAATTGCCGGAGGAGCATCGCAAGGGCCACTACGTCGTCACGGAAGAGATGGTGCGAGGGGAGATTCCGATCGAGCCCGTCAAGGCCGAGGAACGCCGAAAAGAGTCTGCGTAATTCTCCTGAGTCCGCCGATATTTCACGCCACAGCGACGAGATCGACGCTGTGGCGTTTTCATGCGCCGGGGTTGTTCTCATACCCACTGCGCTGGAATCCGATACTTAATGCGGTATGCGCCGTCCGCGTACGACGGCCGAACTCCCTGGGCACGAGAAGCGAGACGATAGACGTGAGCCAACCCGCACCATCGACACCGCCGACGCCTTCCGCCACTGTCATGATGCTCTGCCCGCACCTTCGCTGCCGCAAGATCCTTCGCGTTCCGCAGAAGTGTCGCGGCAAGCAGGTGAAATGCCACTTCTGTGGCAAGACCTTCCAGGTCCCGATGGACATCAAGCCCGCCGAAACACCGAGCGAAGACACGGTCTGACCTGGCGTCATTGTCCGACAATCCCCTCCGAATCGCATCAGGAATAGACAACACCATCTTCACAAACCGCGATGACGTTGCGTCAATCCGCGCAGCGCGCCGCCCCGTTTCCGACGCGCGTCGACACATTTTCATTGACAGTCTGCGCGCAGCGTCAGTAGCATCGACCTCCGTTAAGGCCGGATGCGAACAACGATCATTGTGGCTGCTCTGAACGCGGCGCGCATCGAATCGCCCGTTATCAGCGGCCGTCGCAAGCTCGGGTGAATCTGAATCTGTGACGCCCGGAATCGTTCAAACGCCGTCGCCCAGCGCGCCGGTGACATCCGCAAATCGAATTGTGCCAATCATCGATCGCGACTCCCGAGACTGAGTCGTCGGGATCGCTCGCGCTCCGCCATCACGGCGACCGGAGAATCCGCACGATCCGGCCGCCGTCGATCCTGAAATCGTCGTGCGGACCCGCAAACGGAGGAGAGACAACGATGAGAATGTGGAGAGCCCGTCTGATTCCCGGATGGTTCGCGCTGTCGGCGTTCGTTCTGCCCGTGGCGCCGGCCCTGGCCGAGCACGGTCGTTTCCTGCTCGACGCCGCCAGCAACCCGGACGTTCAGACCTACGGAAACGCCAACCCCACGGCCTTCGATCAGAATGTCCGGGATGACACGAAGAACCTGAACGCAGGAACGATCAGGTTCGACTACGACACGTTTACGTTTCCGCCCGGCAACGCGGCAGGCGGCGGCTACCTTTCCGGTGGGTTCTTCATGAATCCGCAGATCCGGCTCAAGCCCGGATTCACGCTGGGCTGGGTTCAGACAGTGACGTCCGACTACACCGGCGACAATGAATGGAATCTGCCCGCCCAGAACGCCGGCTGGTTTCCCGACGCGGACCCGATGGATCGGGCGCCGGGCGACTTCGGTCCCTCCGACACGCTCCTGGCGCCGACCTACATCCTGAACCTGCCGGACGCCAACACGACCGGCACGGCGCCGACACTGGGTTTCACGGACCGACCGGGGCGCGCCTTTGCCAATGGCAACCAGACGTGGCTCGCCGAGCTCGGACTCACCTGCATCTCCAACACGGCCACACTCGACATCGGCGGCCAGATGTTCCGTGACGTGCGCGTGATCGACACGTTTCTCTGGGGCTTCAACTTCAACGGCCTGCCTGTTGCCAACCCGGGCGAGCCGGGCATCGCGAATGTCGGCGCCGACGCGCCGAGTTTCTGGTCCGATCCCACGCCGACCTATCTCAACACGCTGAACGGCTTCTACGACGGCATGGGTGGCGGCGGCGGCGACAACGGGATGGGCGGCATGCTGCCGGCGCTCGCGACGGACCTCTACCACTTCTCGAACAACTCGAACTGCTTCGAGCTGATCCCGGAGCCGGCGACGCTGCTTCTGCTCTGCCCGGCGACGCTTCTCGTCCTGCGCCGACGTCGCGCCTGATTCGCCGCGACACAGCGCGACACGTTCATTCGCAACCATCGGGCCGCTGTTCCAGCGAGGACAGCGGCCCGTTTGCATTCCCCATTTCCGACGATTCCCACGCCATCGATCGAGCCCGTCGCCTTGTCTTACGCCGAAAAACCACCGATAATCCGGGCTTTGCCCGCCGTGCGGCGAGATCGACCAACTACCTGGAAAGACGAACGTTATGGCAAAATCCTACGACCCGTCCGCGGTCGAAAAAGAGATCTTCGCATTCTGGACCGATGGGACCTGGTTCCAGGCGGCGCCGTCCGCCGACGGCGAGTCCTACTGCGTCGTTATTCCGCCGCCCAACGTCACGGGCGCCCTCCATCTCGGCCACGCCCTGAACAACACGCTCCAGGACATCCTCATCCGCCGCGCCCGCATGCAGGGTCGGAACGCCTTCTGGCTCGTCGGGACCGATCACGCCGGCATCGCCACGCAGGCGACGGTCGAGAAGCGCATCCGCGAGGACGAAGGCAGGAGCCGCCACGACCTCGGTCGCGACGAGATGGTCCGCCGCATCTGGGAATGGAAAGAGAAGTTCGGTGGCCGCATCGTCCAGCAGCTCAGGCTGATGGGCTGCTCGTGCGACTATTCGCGCGAGCGCTTCACGCTCGATGACATGTGCGCCAAGGCCGTGCGCGAGACGTTCTTCAAGCTCTTCCGGGATGGCCTGATCTATCGCGGCAAGCGACTCGTCAACTGGGACACGCACCTGCAGACGGCCGTCGCCGATGACGAAGTCGTTCACGAAACAATCAAGGGTAAGTTCTACTACTTCAAGTACCCGATCATCAATCCGAAGCCGGGCGAACCCGAGTTTGTGCATATCGCCACGACGCGACCTGAAACGATGCTGGGCGACACGGCCGTCGCCGTCCATCCGAATCCGGAGGCCGGCATGGACGCCGCCCGCGCCGAGCTGGAGGAAAAGCTGAAGAAGGCGTCGGAAAAGGAACGCCCGGCGATAGAGAAGTCGATCGAGGCGCTCGCCGAACAGCGCGCCACGAAGCTCTCGCTCCTGATCCAGCTGCGCGACATGGCCCGCGATGGCCGCAAGGTGCGTCTGCCGCTGACGGATCGCGAGATTCCGCTGGTGTGCGACGAGTGGGCGAATCCGGCGCTCGGCACGGGCTGCGTGAAGATCACGCCGGCCCATGACCCGAACGACTACGACGTCGCGCAGCGCCACGACCTGCCGATGATCAACGTGCTGACGGCCGACGGCAAAGTCGCCGACATCATCGAACTCGACGGCACGCCCAACAAAAACTCGTCGACCTACGCCGGCCTCGCCTTTTCGACAGCCGGCCGCAAGAAAGTCGTTGAGCAGCTCGAGGCAATCGGCCTCGTCGAGAACATTGAGGATCGCCAGATCGAGCTGGGGCATTCCGATCGCAGCAAGGCGCCGATCGAGCCCTACCTGAGCGATCAGTGGTTCGTGCGGATGGGTGATCTGGAACCGGAACACGCGGCGCGCGTGCCGGGCCTGCGCCATCACGCGACGGGCCTCGCCCAGATGGCGATCGACGCCGTGAAGCGCGGCGACGTCACGTTCCATCCGGCGCGGTACGAGAAGACCTACGTTGACTGGCTCGCCGAGAAGCGCGACTGGTGCATCAGCCGCCAGCTCTGGTGGGGACATCGGATACCGGTCTGGACAAGCGTCATCCACGACGAAGCGGGCGGCCGCGCCGAGGACATCGACTCTGGTGGGACTCCATCGGCTCGCCTTCAGGAGACGATCGCCCAATTCAACGCCTATTTCTCCGCGGTCGGGGTCTCGGACACGATCTGTATTCGTCCGGAATCGAACGAAACACAATCGTGGCTGGCCATCTGCGCGATTTCTCCGGAAGCTGAGCAGGCAATCGAAGCGATCAATATCGCATATCGAGCCGATTCGGACACCAACCTGAAAGACGCGCTGGCGAGCCACAACCTCGCGGCGATTGGCGCTGTCGATAGCACACTGAGTCTCCTTTCCGACATCGCGGGAATCCATGAAGCCCCGTACAGCGAAGACCCCGACGTCCTCGACACGTGGTTCAGTTCCGCCCTGTGGCCGCACAGCACGCTGGGCTGGCCCGACGCGTCGCTGGATGACAAGGCGTCGCTGCTCGGCGCCTACTATCCCACGAGCGTCCTTTCCACGGCGCGTGAAATCATCACGCTCTGGGTTGCCCGCATGGTCATGACGGGGCTTTACAACGTCGGGGAGATTCCCTTCCACGACGTCGTCATCCATCCCGTCATCCAGGACGGCAATGGCCAGAAGATGTCCAAGACGCTTGGCAATGGCGTCGACCCCGTCGATATCATCGACTTCTATGGCGCCGACGCCCTGCGCTTCACGCTCGCCGACCTGGCGACGGAGACGCAGGACATTCGCATGCCCGTCAAGAGCCAGAAGCTCCCCGATGGTCGACAGGTCAACGTCAGCCCGAAGTTCGAACAGGGTCGCAACTTCTGCAACAAGCTCTGGCAGGCGTCGACGGGCTACGTCTTCAACAGCCTCGAGGGCTACGATCCGAAGCCTCTCGATCCGAAGTCGCTGAGGCTGGAGGATCGCTGGATCCTCTCCAAGGCGCAGTCCTGCCTGGCCGCCGTGAACAAGTCGCTCGACGCCTATCGCTTCAGCGAGGCGATGAAGACGCTCTACAGCTTCATGTGGAACGACTACTGCAGCGACTACATCGAGATGACGAAGGCCCGCCTCCAGGGCGCCGGCGACGAGAAGGCGGCCGCCCAGCAGGTCCTCATCCACACGCTCGACACGATCCTGCGGATGCTGCATCCCTTCATCCCGTTCGTGACGGAATCGCTGTGGAAGGAACTGAACGACGCGGCGCCGAAGCGAGGCCTCACGACGATCACGGCGGGAGAATCCGCCCTGATCGGCGCCGCGTGGCCGGCCGTGGACGCCGCCCTGCTGGACGAACACGTCGAAGACGAGATGCAGCTGCTCCAGGGCGTCATCAAGAGTGTCCGGGAAATTCGCGGCAACGTGAATGTGTACCGGAGCAAGGCGAACGAGCCGACGCTGCGCACGCTCCCGAGCGCCGTGCTGCTGGCCGACGATATCGCGGCGAAGCTCGTGGGCCGCTATACCGACTTTGTCACACGGCTTGCCGGCTGCGACGCCATCGAAGTGCGCACGGACGGCGCGAAGCCCGACGGCGTGATGACGAACGTCGTGGGCGCGATACAGGTCTGTGTTCCTGTTACGGACCTGCTCGACTTAAGCGCCGTGCAGGAAACAGAACGCAAGAAGCTCGACGATCTTCGCAGGCAGCTGGCGTCGACCGAGAAGCGCATGAGCAATGAAGCCTATGTGCGCAACGCGCCGCCGGAGATCGTCGAAGAGACGCAGCAGCGCATCGCCGAACTGAAGACTCAGATCGCGGCGCTGGCGTCAAGCCTCGGCGAATGACTGCGGCGCATGCGGGCGGGCGCAGAGGCGCTCAGCAAGCGCGTTGTCAACAACGAAATCATTGGAAAATCGTCCCCTTTGCAGGGTCAAAAGACACGAATTGGCATCGCAATCGTACGCAATACGCATCCGCTTGCATCGCGGCGTGCAACGCGATACGCTCGGCGCTTGTGCGAAACACAGGAGATTTCGACCATGGATGTGCGTATGGACCTGGCTCGCATCATCATCAAAGAGACCAGCGACCAGCAGTACATCTTTCTTCGCGAACACGGCGGTGATCGCGAGTTCCCAATCGTCATCGGCGACAACGAAGCCTACGCCATCGATCGGCGCCTGAAAGGTAAACATCGACCGCGACCGATGACACATGATCTTCTGGCCGACATCATCGAACAGATGAATGGCGATCTGGAGAAAATCGTCATTAACGACTTGAAGGATCACACGTTCTACGCCAAACTGCTGATTCGGCAGGATGGTCGATTGCTTGAGATTGACAGTCGACCTTCCGACGCGATCGCACTGGGTGTTGCGAGCGATACGCCGATTTTCGTAAGTGAGCACGTTCTCCGTGAAGTGTGCCGCGACGTCTTTTGACTGGGCGCGGCGCCGGGCGGTTCTTGCACCAGAGAGTTATACGAGATGCCCCAGACCGATGTCTGTGTAGATACGGTATCGCGCTTTGATACGCTTCTGTCGGAGCAAACGCAAAAACGAGCCGTCGATCCCGCGAATGTGTCCACCGCCGCCCTGCCGGGCGTCATCGATGTCATGGGGGGCATCGGCGAGGACGCGGGATCACTCGTTCTGACAGCGCCCGTGGGTCACACGATCCGCGCCGCCGCCTTTCCTTCCGCGGACAAGAAGATCACCGTCGAACTGCACGCGGCGCCCGCCCACGAAGTCGTCACGATGCCGGCCGACGCCCTCGTCGGTAACGATGGTCGCGACGCCATTCGCAAGCAATGCCGCAATGAAAAGGCCGACTGGGCCGCCCCGCTCCTGCTGGCGCTCAGCCGCGCCGCGTCGGAGGGCTTCCTCCCCGAGATACACGACGGTCTCCACGTCATGATCCATGATGGCGCCCCTGAAATGGCTGACGTGGGCCGAACCCATGTTCGCGTTGCCACGGCGCTGGCCGCCTGCTGCGCCGATGGCCTGGATCATCCGCGTCGCGCCGCCTTCGCCGCCCTCTGCGCCGATTCGATTGACGCCTTCAGCGCCCTGCGCTCCGTGCGCACGCCCCTGACGGCCCTGATGAACGCGCCGGGCGCCGCCCTGATGCAGCTTCGATTCAGCCAGCCGCAGACACTCTGCGAACCGCTGGCCCTGCCGGACAATGTCACCATTCGCGGTGTCATCACGCGGCTCGCTCGTCCCACGACCCATCAGCGCATGGTCGAGACGCGCACCTGCTCCGAGATGGGCCATCGCCTGATCCTCGATCTCCTGCGGCAGGATGGCGTCCCGTTCGACGCGACGTCGCATCGCCTGGCCTCTGTCACGCCGCCGGAATTCGTCGAGCGCTATCGCGATCGCATGCCCTCGCGCATCACGCGCGACGCCTTCGTCAATCAGTTCGGCGCCCTGCGAGGTCTCGACGACAACTTCGCGAATCCCAAGGGCGTCTACAAGATTCGCTCCCGCGCCGAGCACCACATCTACGAGAACAAGCGCGTTCATGACTTTGTCACACTCATCGCCCGCGCCCGCCGCACGGGTGGCGATGCGGCCCTCATTGCCGCCGGCGAACTCATGTACGCCTCGCACTGGAGCCACAGCCAGCGCTGCGGCATCGGCGGTGTCGAAGCGGATCGTCTCGTCAAGCTCATTCGCGACCAGGGCGAAAACGTCGGACTCTTCGGCGCCAAAGTCACGGGCGGCGGCGCCGGCGGCGAGCTTGTCGTCCTGATGCGGAATGATGAAACGGCCAACGCCGCCCTCCATCGCGCCGTCGATCAGGCCCGCAGTGAGTTCAAGCAGGAAGTCATCGTCTACGCCCCGCCGCGACCGGCGGCGATGGATGCGCCCAAGCCCGCCTGATTTCGCCGCATCCCCTCTCTCATATGAATGCGGACGGCGCCGTGCCTCTGTCGATCACGTTCCAGGACGACACGATCGAATTGCTCTTTATTTCGGATGAAAATGGCGGCCGGCTTGCAGCCACATGCTTGCCTTCGAGGGCGAGACGATCCGGTAATTCGGGAGTTGACGGAGCATGGACGATCCGCGAAGAAACACCCATGTTCGCAGGAAGAATGAACGCTCTGAAAGAGCGAAACAAGACAGCCCAGGGCGAGCACGCCATCCGATGGTGGATCTCCAGAACAGCTATCAACGCTCGGATCATGTGGCGGGCAAAACCCGCCCTACGAGTCTCAGTGCTCATGGACGGACGCTCGTCGAATTGCCGTTCCGGCGGGATCGCGCGACAATGCCCCACGCATGCGCGAGTGGGCCCATCGTCGGCTGTGATCGAAAGCCAGCCACTCGCGACGACGCCACGAAAGGTCAGACATGCCGCAACGCATCCTCGCCGCCATCACGCTCCTCTCGACGTTCGCCAGCGCCGGCGCCTTTCCCATCAGGTTTGTCGTCAGCGTTCCGGAGAACACACCGGACAAGCCCATTTACATCGTGGGCAGTCATCCGAACCTCGGTGAGTGGCGCCCCGACGCCGTCTTCATCACGCGCAATCTCGAAGGCCGCTACGAAATCACGCTCGACCTGCCCGCGGGAGACTATGAGTACAAGTTCACGCGCGGCGGCTGGCCCAGCGTCGAGAAATCCGAGACGAATACCGACGTCCCCAACAGAACGCTGAAAGTCACGGGACCCATGAAGGTCGAAGTGAAAGTCGCCAACTGGGCCGGCGTCGATCCCGTCCGAAAGTCGACCGTCACGGGAGAACTTCGATTCCACAAGGATGTCACGTCGCGCTTTCTTCCCAATGCGCGCACGATCGCCGTCTGGCTGCCGCCGGGATACGACACAGACGCCGAACGACGCTACCCCGTCTTCTACATGCATGATGGCCAGAATCTCTTCGACGCCGCTACGTCCGCCTTCGGTGTCGAATGGCGGGCGGATGAAACGGCCGATCGCCTGATTCGCGAGAAGAAGATCGAGCCCATCATCATCGTCGGCGCCTGGAACACGCAGTCGCGCACGGACGAATACACGCCCGATCGCGACACGGAACGCGACGCCGGCGGTCAGGGCGACAACTACGCGAAGTTCATCATCGAAGAGCTCAAGCCGATGATCGACAGGACCTATCGCACGAAACCCGATCGCGACAACACGGCGATCGGCGGAAGCTCCCTCGGCGGTCTCATCTCGCTGCACATCGCGATGGAACATCCCGACGTCTTTTCCAAATGCGCCGCCGTCTCGCCGACGCTGATGTGGGAGGATGACGCCATCCTCAAGCGCATCCGCGAAATCAAGGCGAAGCCGCTCAGGCGGATTCGACTCTGGTTCGACATGGGCGCGAAGGAAGGCGGACAGATCGACTTCTATTCCACGGCAATGCGAAAGACGGACACGCTGGAGTCGATGCTCCGGAAGGCCAAACGCAAACCCGACGTGGACTACAAATACCTGAAAGTCGACGACGGCGAGCACAACGAAGCGAGCTGGGCAAAGCGTTTCGATCAGATCCTGCTGTTCCTATTCCCAGCGGATCCGTCGACGGCGGCGAACGCCGACAACGCCCAGGAGTGACGCTGCAAAGAACAGCGGCAGCCCCGATGCGCACCCGGCCGGCGCGATCACCACGTCCGGTCCATCCCCACTTTCGCCCTTGTCGTTGTCATTTTCATTGCCATTTCCGCCGCCGACATTGTCCGGCGCGCTGTCCGGATCGATCGGAATCAGGCCGCTCGTATTGTCCGCCGAACGAACGCGCATCACGCGACCGCCGATCAGCTCGCAGTAATACAACGCCCCGTCGGGTCCCTGCGTGAGATCGACCGGACCTCCCTGCGCGTCGACAAACAGCTCGTGCGACACAACGTTGTCGCCATTCAGCGTCACGCGATAGATCCGCTCCAGTGTGTACTCCACGTGAAAGAGGTTCCCGGCATACTCGGCCGGAAAATTCTCACCGCTGTAACAGACGATTCCGCACGGCGCCGAGCCCTCTTCGTGATAGGTGTAGATCGGATCTGTGAAGGCGTCGGCCGACGTCGCGTCGCCGCTGAAGCCCTCGACGATCGGCCAGCCGTGATTGGCGCCGCGCGCGACGAGGTTGATCTCCTCGCGCCGGAAGAAGCCATCCGAGCCAACGTCGATCGAGAAAAGCCGTCCGTCCGGCGCGAAACAGAATCGAAACGGATTGCGAAACCCCATCGCCCAGATGGCCTGCGGCGCGCCCGTCGGCGTCGTGAATGGGTTGTCAGACGGCGTGTCGCCATCCGGCGTGATGCGGGAGATCTTGCCGGCGAGCGTGTTCAGTGACTGGGCGTTGTCGCGCTGCGTGTTGTCGCCGATTGAGAAGTAGAGCATCCCGTCGGGGCCGAACGCCATCCCGCCGCCGTTGTGAAAGGCCCCGCCCGTCGGAAGGCTGCGCTTGATGACCGTCCGATCGACACCAACGCGGCCATCGTAGCGATAGCGCACAATCTCCTGCTCTTCCGGCGTCACTGTCGCGAAGGCGTAGACGAATCCGTCGCGTTCGAAATTGGGAGAGACGGCCAGGCCCAGCAGGCCGCTCTCGAAGAAATCATGTACCTGGATGTCGGCGAACGAGTCAGTCAGCACCCGCCCACGGTCCACTATTCGGATACCTCCTGATCGTTCGCCGACAAACAAGCGGCCGTCGGGAGCAAACGCGATCGCCACGGGACCGTTGAGACCTGTTGCGAAGGTCTCAACGACAAACCCGGACGGCGCCGACTCGGCGGCGCCAAGAGCCGAAACACCGCACAAACCGACAAACGCCGCAAGTACCAGGCCAATACGAATTCGAGTCCGTTCCGCCACCTAACGCCTCCATGTCCAACACCCTGTGCCACTGCCCCGAGCGTCGTGTGCCACTGCCCCGAGCGCCGTGTGCCACTGCTCTCAAGCAGTGCGGTATTCGCTGGTACGAGATTCCCATCTCGTACCCACGCCCCGCAGGAATCCCTTCGCCGCTGGTACGAGATTCCCATCTCGTACCCACGCTCCGCGGGAATCCCTTCCCGCGCTCTCGACGTACCGGCAAGTTCAACCCACGAGCGCCAATCAAAGGCCGTCAGTCAACTTCGCAGCCACATGCTTGCCTTAAGGGGCAAGCATGCCACCCGCCGCTCACGTCCAGTCAGATCCTCAACACATTCAGAGCCGCCGCGTCCTCGCGGCGAAGTCCTGCATAAAGCGCGTCCCCTGCAGTCGCCACGCGGAGGACAGCGAGGCTCTGATTCCGCCGCTGGTACGAGATTCCCATCTCGTACCCACACTCCGCGGGAATCCCTTCCCGCTCACGTCCAGTCAGATCCTCGACACATTCAGAGCCGCCGCGTCCTCGCGGCGAAGTCCTGCGCAAAGCGCGTCCCCTGCAGTCGCCACGCTGAGGACAGCGAGGCTCTGATTCCGCCGCTGGTACGAGATTCCTATCTCGTACCCAGGCTCCGCGGGAATCTCTTCCCGCGCTCTCGACGTACCGGCAAGTTCAACCCACGAGCGCCAATCAAAGGCCGTCAGTCAACTTCGCAGCCACATGCTTGCCTTTGGGGGCAAGCATGCCACCCGCCATCAGCTGAACAGCGCCGATCCGATGTTCTCGTCAAACGTCTCACCTTCGAGCTTGAAGATCGGATCCGGGTTGAAGCCGAGCCAGTCGCGAATGCACGACGAGAACACGGCGCGGAAGTCGACGTAATAGGGCAGCGAGCCCTGGTTCAGGTCCGCCGATGTGACGGCCTGTCCCTTCAACCCGCCGTTGACGCCATTGCCCACGACGATCATGTGACCGCCGTAGCCATGGTCCGTGCCGGGGCTGCCGTTTTCGCCGTTGCGTCGACCGAATTCGCTGTAGAAAACGACCGTCGTGCGATCGCGCATGCCCATCGCGTCGATGTCGTCCATGAACTGCTGGAATTCCGAGTCGATCCGCGGAAACAGCGTGGCGTTCGCATCCGCCTGCGAGGCGTGCGTGTCGAAGCCGCCATACCGCAGCTTGATGATCTGCGTCCCGAGATCCGCCGACGCGAGCTGCGCCGCGCGATAGAACTCGCCGCGCGCCGCCCCCGTCGAGGTAAACCCTTCCGTTCGGGCCCGCAGATCCGCGCCGAGCTGATCGATGCGCTTGTACGTGTCGCGCACAGCCTTCTGGGCGTTGCTGCCCCCCGCCTTCAGGGCCGCGAGGCGACCAAACGCCTCCTGCGCCGCCTTGCGATAGGTGTTGTCGGGATAGCCATACTGCGTCGGATTTCCGACCGTCTGCGTATCCAGAACACCAAACGGCTCGTTGAAATACGTCCGTCGCAGTCGCTCATACCACGACGCCGATGTCGCCGACGGCGACGACAGATCACGAACGCCGAACTTGAAAATCTCCTGGCTCTCAAAGTGCGAGCCGTTCCCGTCGGGGTAGGCGACCTGCTGCACGACGGCGACGTTCCCCGCGAGGAACTGGCTCGCGATGAAGGAGAACTGGTTGTTGATGCCGTAGTCCGTGTTCCCCGGAACGAGCGTCAACTCCGACGCCGGCATCGCCAACTGGGGTCGCTTGCTCAGGTACACGCTGTTGTTGTGCGGGATGAGAAAGCTGAGCGAGTCAAACCCACCCGCCAGCTCACACAATACGAGCAGATTGCCCGTGCCGCCCGTCGATTGGGCAAACGTGGATGCGACACGCGCCAACAGCGCATCGCCGATCGCCAGGGCGCCCATCGTGGCGCCACCCGATTTCAAGAAGGCCCGTCGATTCAGTCGCAGCCATTCCTTGCAGCCATCCATAACCGTACCCTCCGATGCGTCGCGCTCCATCGAACGCGTCTGATTGGCCCCTGATGTCCCGAAAAACTGAGCTACTGAAAAAAACCGTGGTGTTGCGATGCGATGGCGAATCGGTCGGCGCCTATCGGCCGGCGACACGCTCGTCCATCGCCATGAGTCGGATCATCTCCCGCACGTGCTGCGGCTGGCGATCCGGTTGTTCCAGGTGGAACGCGAGGTAACCGTTCTGATCGAGCACCTCGACATAGATCGCCGTCTCTTCCGGCGTGAGCGTCAGATGGAAGACATCCGCGATTGACTTGACCATCTCCTCGCGCACGTCGCGCTCGTCCCATCGGGACTCGGGCGGCAGGAGGTGATAGGGAAGACCAGTCGTTCGATCGGGACCGAACTCGAGGAAGCGTCCCAGCGCGTCGACGCGATTGAGCACCCACTGATCCTCGAGCCAGGCGCTGTCTTCGGCCCAGCCCTCGACGCCCGGCGGATTCATCAGCTCCTGGCCCGCGTCGCGCAGATCGTTGACGAGCCGATCCAGCAGGAATCCCTGGGAATCTTCCGAGGCGAAGTGCATGTCCAGCGTCCGCGCGAAGCCCACCCAGTGCTCGACGGGCGACGCGATCTGATTCGTCTGGGCGTCTTCCGAGAAGAAGGCCTCCGACATCAGCAGCGTGCGCACGACGGGTTCGATTTCGAATCCACTCTCGACGAACAGATCCGCCAGTTCCTGGACCGTCTCGTCCGACGGATGATCGTGGACGAAGCAGACAAACAGATTTCGCGCCACGTATTGCGCCGCTTCCGGTTGTTCCAGCGTCAGGTCGATAACGGTTTCGTAGTTGTAGTTCGCCGGCGTCGCTCGGCCCGGGAAGATCGACTTCTGCGTTTCATCGTGCTTGAAGATGTCAAAGACCGGTCGCCGCGGTTCGCCACTGTCGCGAATCAGCAGGGTCCCGGTAAACGCTCTCGCCGCTTCCTTGATGTCGTCTTCCGTATAGAGCACGTCGCGACCGAGCGTGAACAGTTCCCAGAATTCCCGCGCGTAGTTTTCGTTCGGCGCGTCCTTCGGGCTGTTGCCGCCGTCCAGCCAGACGAGCATGAGCGGGTCCAGCGTCAGGGCTTCGAGGAAACTCCGATAGTTCGACAGCGCGTTGGCGCGAAGCATCTGCCAGTGCATCACGGCCAGGGCGTCATCGACGCCCGAAACGACGCGTCGCGATGTGGCGAAGCGATCGTGCCAGAAGAGCGCGAGCCGCTCATGCAGCGGGTTGTTCCCCTCCAGCATGTAGACGAGCCAGCGCTTCGGCATGTTGGACTCGTAGGAATCCGCCAGCGTCTCAACGGCCGCCGATTCCGGCTTGAACGCGATGAGATCTTCGACCGCGTTGGTCAGTCCGAGCTGCACGACCTCCTGAACACGCTCTGGCGTGCCGCCGAACGCGGCGCGACGCAGTAGATGCCACGCCTCGTCAGCGTTGATGTCATCCGCATGCGCCTTGAGCGATTGGCTCTTGGGACGTTCACCGGGACCGCCACCGCCATCCCCGCCGTCGCCGCCACCGTCACCGCCGCCGGGAAGCATGCCGTCGAGACCGCCGTTGTCACAGCCGCTGTCGACACCACATCCCGTCGCCAGCGCGACGCACGTCAATAGAGTGAGAAACCGCCATTTCTTTACATAGCCAGACATTGACCGACCATCCCTATGTCATCCCCGATTCCATTCGGGGCGCACGCGCGCGTTTGGCGACGTCGCCGCCAGAGCGTCGAGTGCCGACAGTCGCCTCATCAACGCGCACGATCCGAGGTCGCGGCGCGCTGGGCCGATTGCGGACCCTGATTCGGTTGTGGCTGGCTCCAGTGAATACAGATTGCAGGACGGATGAGGAATCCGCCTTACCCCTAAGATTTACGTTTCATCCGCAGGCCGGGCAAACGAAATCTCCCCCAAAGTCCCTATTCGCGCCAGGCGATCTATGTTCTCCAATCTCCCACGACGTGGCGCTCGGTCGCCCCGCAGCGCCGCCCTCGGCGTCTCTGGGACGATTCCTTATAAGACGCGACCCGCTCTCCGACGTAGCGACGGATCGTTCCTACGGGTGAAGTGAAGACCGCCAAGCGGTCGCAGCGCGACCCGTGGACAGCGATTCCATTTGTTGATTCACGCCCCGACGGGGCCGGAGGAATGCCCGGCGTGCCTCGGCTCGCCCTGCTACGCTGGCCTGTTCCCTTGCGGTCACAGTTCGGTTCGGCGCGCTGGCGCGCACGACGTTCCGAGCCGGGCCAGTCATGGCCCGGTCAATCCGTCGCGCTCCGCGTGTGCCACCGTCGCGGCATACATGTTCGAGCGATGGATGTTCCATGACAACCGCCGCATCACTGCGGCGGCTCGGAAACCAACAGAATTGCGACGCGAAGACTCGCTCCGACCGAGCGACGGAGCGTGGCCACGGGTGAAGTGAAGACCGCCAAGCGGTCGCAGCGCGACCCGTGGACAGCGATTCCATTTGTTGATTCACGCCCCGACGGGGGCGGAAGAATGCCCGGCGGGCCTCGGCTCGCCCTGCTACGCTGGCCTGTTCCCTTGCGGTCACAGTTCGGTTCGGCGCGCTGGCGCGCGCGACGTTCCGAGCCGGGCCAGTCATGGCCCGGTCAATATGTCGCGCGCTGCGTGTGCCACCGTCGCGGCATTCCCGTTCGATCGATGGATGTTCCATGACAACCGCCGCATCACTGCGGCGGCTCGGAAGCCAACAGAATTGCGATG
>Ga0116152_10000331_pt1 | contig 38655 bp, 37 predicted proteins | sample AD_UKC119_MetaG_FD_89894 | JGI IMG/M metagenome (GOLD analysis project Ga0116152, IMG submission 89894) | Active sludge microbial communities of municipal wastewater-treating anaerobic digesters from Hong Kong - AD_UKC119_MetaG | ecosystem: Engineered > Bioreactor > Anaerobic > Digestate... | reverse complement strand
TTCGAGGCAGACCCGAGAGGTTCCGGCTTCGCGGCGCCTCTGACGGATCTTCGGCGACTTTTGCCGATGTCGCTCCGGACCTGCCGGCGCCGGGGCGCGGCCGACTTGTCGGCGGCGGGCCGGGTGTCGGGACAACGACCTCCGGCGCGTTCACGACGGGCGCCGGCGCCGCGACCACCTTGGTCGGCGCCTCGCCGGTCCAGAACAGGCGACCGACGGCCACGACAAGAATCAGAAACAGGACGCCCAGTCCCGCGGTCTTCTTTTTCTGAGCCGCGGCGTCGCGCCTGAGTCGCTCAACGAGCTGTCGGATCGTCTCACCCATTCGACTTGCGGACCGCATCCCCTCCGTTGGCGAGAACACTCGGCAGGTTCCCGATCAGGCGATCGTGATTGTGATGAAACGCCTGAACCACCATCGTCACGTTCAGCTCGCGTCCTGACTCGTCGACCGCCTCGACCTGAAAACGCTCGACGTAGGCGAGTCTTGGCAGCGTTTCGATGGCGTCCAGCAGTTCGAACGCCTTTTCAAAGCTCGATCGAAACACAATCTGCACAGGCAGGACGCCGGTTCCTTCGGCGAGCTGAAGGCGTTCCGGAAGGTTCTCCCCCGACACGCGCGTTGCCGGAAGCGGCTGTACGTTGAAGTCGGCAATCCCCGTCTTCGACATGGCGTCCGATAGTTCATTGAGAAATTCGCCCAGTCTCCGATCAGAGGGCAGACGTCGGCGAAAGGCGCTCACTTCGTCGGAAAGCGACAGGAGCTCCCTGTAGAGCCCGCTGATGTCTCCGACCTGGAACTGCTGCGTGCTGACGGCCAGCTGCTCGGCGGAGATCGAGTCGCGCAGGTCGCGCAATCGTCGATTGCCGGGCATAAGCAGGCCGAACGTAAATCCGAGGCCGGCCACGGCGACAATCGAAATCGTGATCACATTCAGTCGCTTGGTGCTCATCGCTTCGGCGCCGCCTCCTGTGCCATTCGACAGGTCATTCGAAACCGACGAGCCGCGCGTCCCGCGTACATCGTCGGTTCCCGAACGTCCATGTCCACTTCGAAGAAGGCGGGACTCTTGTCCAGCGCTGCGGCGAAATCGATGATGTCCGGAATGGACCGGGCGACGCCATACAGCGTCAGGCCCCTGCGCATCGACTCAATTTCCGTCAACGTCGGCGCCATCGGCTCGGTTCGAGTCGCTCGCGGGTTCCGACGGGACACGGGCGCCTGCGCCATCGCGGACTGCTTGCCCGTTTCGACGGCGTACTCGCTCATGGACGGTTCGTACATCTGGATCCCCGTCAGGACGATCGAATCCGGAATCCGCTGACTGAGTTCCCCGAAGACCGATACCAGGCTTCGCTCGCCGGCCAGTTCGCGCATCAGGTCCTGGAGATTCGTCAGGGCGGTCCGCGCCTGCTCCATCTCCGCCTTGCGCGTCGCGAGACTCTCCATCTGAGCCTTCTGCGCCGCGACATCCTGCATCATCGCTTCCGCGGAACTGATCTGGTAATAGTGCGCGCCAACCCAGACGAGCATGATCGAGAAAATCCCGACGATGCTGGCAACGCGCTGGCGCACCATTCCGCGCACGCGACGGCGCTCGTGGTACTCCGCCGGAATGAAATCGCAATCGCGCGAAACCAACGCCCTCTCCTTCGACGCCTAGGCGCCCTGCAGCGACAACGCCTTTCGAAGCGACGATCGCCCCGTCGCGGCGCCACCGACCCATCGCGTCCCGCGAAGGGCGAGTCCGCCGGCCACGGCCCACGCGGGCTGAAACACCCGCCGTTCCCGACCGCCCATTCGATCCATGCCGGCCATGCCGCGAAGCGGATGGCCGATCGTGCACGGCACGTCAATCAGTTCGCGCAGCAGCTCCACGACGCGCGGCTCCGCGGCCTCTCCGCCCACGACCGTCAGGCTTTCGGGGCGACCGCCACGGAAGGTCACGGCGAAGTACCGCAGGCACAGCTGTACTTCCCGACACAATCGTTCAATCAGCGGGCGCAGGGCGTCGCCGATCGTCGAGGCGATCTCCGGCGGCACGCCCGACTCCTCGTCCGCGCCTCGGCGCCCCGACTCCATCAGCCGAACGCGCAGGTCCGCCGCTTCGTCCACCGACACATCGAGCGCGCGGGAGACGGCCTCATTGAACTGGTGTCCGCCGATGTCCACGACCTTCACGAACGAGATGTGGGCGCCGCGCGTCACGATGATGGTCGTCGCCGTGAAACCAATCTCGATAAAGACGTTCACTGAGTTTTCATCTTCCGTCCGGCGAAGGAACCGAACGAAACTCCGCGCCACGGCGCAGGGCGTGATATCGATTGCCAGCGGGTTCAGCTTCAGCGTCTCAAGAAGATCCAGTCGCGCCGCGACACTCTCACTGTTGGCGGCGAAGGCGACGACCTCTTCCTTCTGCTCATTGCCGTGCCGGACTTCACCCACATGGATATACTGAATCTGGACGTCACTCGGCTCCGCTTCGAATCGGGCCAGGGCCTCAAACAGCACGGCGTCCTTCATTTCTTCCGCCGGCATCCGGGGCAGTCGCAGATTCTTCAGCTGGACACACGACGCGCCGAGCGCCGTCACGACCTGATTGCCGTGGAAGGACGCCGACGAAAGCGCCTCTCGGATCGCGGCCTGCAGGCCCGACCCGTCCGAGGCGCCGGCGGAAATCGGACACTGGGCGGCGGCGTGGACCGTGGGCGTGCCGCCGACGTCCGCAAACTGAATCGCGCGCACGAAGGTCGAGCCGATATCCAGCCCGATCACGCCCGGTTTGTTAAGCCGCCTGAACAACCGCCATTGCCTCCCGCCGCCCTCTCGGGGCGTCCACCTGTTTCGGCGCACTTGCCGCGCCTCGTCATGCCGAACGTTCCGAACACCCAGCGCGTCAGCCGCCCAGCAGGTCATCCAGCAGATCCGATACGGCGTCGGTCACATTGGTCCGCGTCGTCTTGTCCGCCGTCTCATCGACGATCGTCTCCTCGCCCGTCTCGCGAGTGATAACGCTCGTGTCTTCGCCGATGCTGCGCGTCAGGCCCGAGGCCGCCGCGACAGTTTCCACGGGAATGACCTTCGTCATCGTGGTTCGCGTCGTCGTCATGCCTGTCGTCGGAGAGATCGCGATCTCGAACGTCGATTCGCCACTCGTGATCTGCACGAGGGCCGGCACGTCCTGATCGGGCACGCCGACGCCGTCGAATCCGACTGCGTCGTCGCCATTGAAATCCACGCCGGTAATGTTCACACCCTGGAAGTCGCCATCCGTCGATACGATGTAGGCCCTCCCCGTGCGTTCGTTCGTGATCGCCGTCGATGTGTCCGACTTGCGCGCCAGATGATAGCGATCGTTCGCCAGATCCACCTGAATTACGATCGGATCGATCGGGTTCGCAATACTCATGCTCTGGGCGTACGCGATATCGCTCTCGAGCTTCATCGCGAAATTGCGACCGCGCTGCGTATCGATCGCGCCGGAATCGGGCATCGCCGCAACGAACAGAATCGTTGCGACAACGACGACCATCATGACTTCGATCAGCGTAAAACCACGTCTCGTCATGTCATCTTCCCCCAAATGAACACCGCCGCGCGGCGGCGCCCGCTTAGCCCTTCGCGCCCGATTTGACGCGCGGACCTTCTCGGCCCTCCTTGCGCGTATCGGTCGTTTTGATCTCCACCTTGACGGTCTTGGTCTGCAGGTGCCCCAGGATCGCCGATAAGAGCCGATTGGTTTCCCTGGATTCCTCGACGATCTCCTTGCGCTGTTTGGCTGTGTCCGGTATCTGCGCCTGCGCCGCCGGCAGGGCCGGCGCCCGCTCGTAGGCCAGTTCGACCACGACAATCGACAGCAGGACCGCGATGATCGTCAGCAGCGATCGCGTGTATCGATCCAGTTTTATGATTCCGTTCTCCATGGCCGCCCCCATTCCTAGTAGTCGCTCCAGCTGATCAGCGTGTACGGCATCGCCGACACGCGGAAGTCGTAGAATTTTGCGTAATGACTGTTGTAAGTCAGCGTGACGCTGGCGCCGGAGGCGTCCTCATTTTCGATCGCCTCCGAGTCCGTCGCGATCAGCGCGCCGTTGATACTGACTGACGCGTTCTTCTTGTTGCCGCCATTCAGCGTTTGGCACAATGTAGCGCCGTACACCGAGAGCCCCGCGGAAGCCGTTTCGACGCGGATACTCCCGCTGCAAACGATCGCCGGATAGTTGGCGACGGCCGTCAGTTGGCGCGCCCCGCTGTCCTTGATCTTCAGGTCGCCGTCCACCACGAGCGTTCCGTAGAACGTCAGGCCAGACTCAAGCGTGAGATCGCCCTTCTTGACGACGACGATGCGACCCGGATTGTCGGTGTCGGCGTCGAGGATGCCGTTCAGCGTCCCGGCCTCCGTGGCGTCCATTGACGAGCTGTCGTAGTAGTAGGCGTTGCAGGTGGACCCGTTCACAATGTACTGCGTGTACGCCGACACATCGATCGTCGGCATAGGTACGGCGTCGACGTACGACTCCGTCGTCGGCTTCGCTGAGAGACTCAGCCACAGGATCAGGCCCGTCGACGACATTGTTCCCGTGCAGTCTCCCGAATAGACGATTGCGCCATTAGCGTGAACGGGACCGATGACACGGACACTCGATGATGCGGTCAACGTATCACCACACAACGCGGCGTAGGGCACTTCCACGAGTGAATCCGGCCGCATCTTGACCTTCGCGCGGACGCCCCGCTTGCCACGGGCCTCGCCGTCGTTATCCATCGCAAATCCGAACGCGTCGATCTGGTAGACGTCCGTCAGCGTGGCGTCCTGCGTGACGGCCACGTTGATGAAGTCATTCGTCGAGTCGATTCGCAGCGCCCGGGCGCCGGGCCAATAGGAACCGTCCGCGACATCGTCCGGCGGATACAGCAGGTAGTGGCAGGCGATATCCACGCCCGAGCCCGCAAGGTAGGACGCCCGGGACGAGGCCATCAGGTTCTCCGCCTCCGTGAGCACGGACGCGTGCGCCTCGAGAAAGGCCGTCGCGACGGAGAAGGCGACGACCGCCAGACCGAGAACGATGATCAGCACATAGCCACAGCGACGGCCGGCGTGCGGAGCGACGCGCACGCGCGGACGTCCCGCCGCGGCTCGCGCCGCGTCTGTCGGAACCACACTGTCGCGTTGCCGTGTCGTCATGACCAGGTCCACCTCATCCATCGAGAGCGCATCGTTGCGACGCCGGGTTCGCTAGCCCGGGTACTTGACGGTATCGCCGTCCACATCCGCCCAGCCCGTCCATCGCGAGTATTCGACCCGTTGGCTCGGCTCGTCCGCGGACGCGCCGTCGTCGTGCGTGTTGTCATTGAAGAGGTAATCGGCCGAGGCTCGCGGCGACGCCGATTCGCGAAAGAGCAGCGTGATCGAGTCGGTCTCGACGGCGAACTTGAAATTGACGATTCGCGTCTCCGTGTATTCCGGAAATCCCGACATCGAGAATCGAAGGATGTTCTCGGCGAAGATGGTCTGCCTCACGGAATACGTCGCGGCCGCCGCGGTCCAGAGCGCCTCCATGGAGAACTGCTTTTCGGTCAGGGCGGGACCGACATCTCCATCGTACGTCGGCTGCGTCTGCCACAGGTAAAGCTGATTGGTGAGCCCGTCGAATTCGATCAGACACGTTTCGTGGAGATTGACGATCTCGTCGTCGTTCAGGTCCGCATTCCAGAGGATGATCGTCGTGGACGTGACGACACCGACGGCGCGCGCCTGTCGGATCATGCCCGCCAGCCGATCCGCCGTCATCTGCCCCGTCTTCTTTGCGTTGCGCGTGTCCGACGTCTCGACGGCCGCATTGCTCACGGCGGAGATCATCGTGGCGCCCGCGGCCAGGGTCATGGCCGTAATCGACGCCGCAATGAGCAACTCCACAAACGTGAAGGCGCGACGGGTGTGCCGGATTCGTTTTCGCGGGTCCATGATCACGCCACGCTCCTAGTACTCTCGCGCCTTGACGCGCACGAGTCGGAACACCTCGTTCCGATCGAGATAGACGAGGACAGTGATGCGCACGAACGAATAGGCGTCGTCATCCGCCGCCTGATCCGGTAACGCGATGTATTCGACTTTCACTCGACGGAAGAACCTGCTCATGGACGCGTCCGTCACGTCCGCGCCCTTGTAATCTTCGAGATGGCTGGTCGCCGTCGCGCCCTTGTATTCCAGGTACGCGTGGAAATCGTCGACGGCGTTGAAAAGACGACGCTCCGTCTCGCCCGCCTCCGGCCCAAGGGAGGGCGCCAGTTCGCCCGGCGCGTAGAAGGGTCGAGCGAGGATCTCCTCCATCAGTTCCTCGGCCAGCTCCACGGCGATTTCAATCTCGCTCGCCGCGTTCATCTGCTGGGCGACGGCCACAAACGGAAGCGACACGGACGCCGCCACGATCGCCAGAATCGTCGACGCGATCAGCGCCTCCGCGATCGTGAATGCGCGGAATCTCCGACGGGGCGTCGAGTATCGTCTCGATCTGTCGTCATTCGAACCACGCATCGGCATCCTCGCACAACGGACGGCCGTTTCCGTCGTAAAGCCTACAATCCCGCGCGACGTCTGATTCACGCCAACTCGGACCCTCATGCTCAGGGCGATGGCGGCGCACGGGTTATCGCCCCCGACATCCGGACTCGTCCCGACTCTCATCGGCGAGCCGGACGCCCCGCGTAAATGGCGAAACGGCGCGTCGGGGGAATCCCGGCGCGCCGTTCGTTCGGATCGATCGGACTTGCATGCGCTGCGAGCGTCTGCCAAGGTCTTTGCGTTACAGCGTATCGTGCGCGATGGTGTTTGTCGTACCACCGTCGTTCGCGCGGAAGTCGCCCGTCGTTTCGTCGTACTTCCAACCCGTCGAACCCGCCGTCGCCGTCGGTACGCCGACTGTGTTCAGGTTGTTGTACGGATTGTTCGGGACACGCTGCAGGTACGGGCCGAGCGTACCGCCCGAGTTACCCGAGGCGTCCGTCTTGGCGGTCATCATCGCCTCGAACTTCGCCTGCAGCGGATACGTGCCGCCGTGCTGGAGCTTGTACAGCTCAATCTGGCCGCGAATCGTTGACAGATTCGTTCCGAGCGAGCTGAACTTCGCGTCCGTGCTCGCATCGGAGAACTGCGGAATAACGACCGCGGCGAGAATGCCAAGAATGACGACCACGATCAACAACTCAACCAATGTGAACGCGCTGCGTTTCATCTCCCTTAACCCCCAATTGCGATTCGATCGCCCTGGCTGTAGGTCCGATCCGATGTTTCCGTCGATCGCCCTGTTCCGATCCTCCCGGAACGTTTCATCTGCGATCCGATGTTATTCCAGATCGGCGCTGCGTCGCCGGCGCTTTAACACACCGCGATTCAATGTACGAAACACCTTCGAAGAACTGCCAAGGTGTTGACACCACAGTCTCGATATCATTTCAGAGCGCTCGATTCCGGCCCGGCGCCGGGGTGATTATGACGCCCGGCAATCCACAACCGCCGACAGGCTGGCGTTACGTATCGGTCCAATGCGCCAGTTCGGCGGCCCGCAGGCCCCGATCGCCCCATCGTTAACGCTAACCCGCGATGGAAAAGGCCGGGGACGATCGCCATACACGCCCGATATCCAAGGCGACACCGATCACGCGATCGCCGCCGGCTTATGCCATTCGACGTCGGTATCGACCGATACTCATTCAGATGAAACGATCAACGCCATCTGCGGACTCAGCGGGTCGATCTCGTCCGGCGCCGGACGCGCGCCTCGTCGTGTTCCTGTTCCTCTGGATTGCCCTGCTGGCGCTGGGCCCCACCCGGATGCTCCAGGACCCCGGCGCTTTCTGGCATACCGTCGTCGGCGAACGGATGCTCACGGAAGGACATGTCGTATCGACAGACTCCTTTTCCTTCACACATGAGGGAGACGAATGGCTCGCCCAGCAGTGGCTCGGCGAATGCGCCATGGCGCTGGTTCATCGAGTCGCCGGTCTTGATGGCGTCATCCTTCTGGCCGCGACGATCATTGCCGCGATCTTCACAGTCATCTTCGGCCGGTTTGCAAAATCGGGACCGCCACTTCCGATGTGTGTCGTCGCCACGATCATCGCGATCGGCGCCAGCAGTTATCATTTCATCCCGCGCCCGCATCTGGCGACACTGGCCGGCATGACGCTGCTGACGCTCATCCTGCTGGACGTCGAATCGGGCCGAATCTCGCAGACACGGCTCTGGATTCTGCCCCCGATGTTTGTGCTCTGGGCGAACACGCACGGCGGCGTCCTCGGCGGACTCGCCACGCTGCTTATCTTCGCGATGGCCTGGCTATTGTGCCCGCGATTCCTGCGACAGCCGTCGCGCATCGATCGATCCGGCGCGTCCAACGACGCGGACCTGGCCGACACCATCCCGTTCGCAAAGCCGCGCGCGCCGCTGCTGGCGACAATCGTCGGTCTCGCCACGATCAGTATTCTCGTCAATCCCTTCGGCCCGGCCCTGCCGCGCGTCTGGATCAGCCTCATGGGATCCAGCGTGATTCCGAAGGTCATCATCGAACACGCCCGACTGGCGCCATTCAGTCCGGAAGGCGGCATGATCCTTCTGCTCGCCGCTGTGTATTTCTTCCTGCTCAACAATGTCCGCCGGCGCGGTCTTCGCGTCGCCTGGCTGCTCCCCGCCATCTGGTTTCCGCTCGCGCTGTCACGCGTCCGACATGGTCCGATCTTCGCGATCGTGACGGCGCTGACCGTCGCCGACATGCTTCCCTACGCCCCCGCGTGCCGCAAATGGCTCGATGCGATCGGGCCCCTGAAGTCGGCGCCTCGACGGCGCCCTGGCGCCTGGCCGTTTGCAGTGGCCGTGATAGTCCTGTTCGCCGCGGCGCTGGGAATTCAGGCCGCGGGATGGCGGATTCCGCTGATTGGCGCCGGCCGTTGCGCGCCAACCAACGCGATCTGGCCTGTCAAAGCCGTCGCCGTGCTCGACTCGGACCTTGGGAACGCGAGTCGTTCGGCGCATGTGTTCAATGAGATGCGGTTCGGTGGATACCTCGCCTACGCCGCGCCCGCTGCGAAAATCTACATCGACGATCGTTGCGAGCTGTACCGGGATGAAGGGCTGCTTCGATACATCGAACTGCAGCGCCGTCCCGAACGCATCCCCGGCGAGGCCGCGAGATACCGATTCGACTATGCGCTGGTCCGCACGGGCTCGCCTGTGTGCACATTTCTGAAAACGAGCGGCGCCTGGTCGCTGATGCACAGCGACGCGACGGCCACGCTGCTGAAATCGACGGCGGAGTCCTCCGCCTCCTGCGCAATTGCGAAACACCAACCCCACGGGTAGCCTACCCGCCCAGTGGCGCGTCACGCGCCAGATCCGTCGACGACGCATGCCCCCGACGACGCCGAAGTCGCGCCCGGGCGTTGGACACAAGGTTTGAAGAAACACGCGAAGAAATGGGTGTTGAATCTCGTCAAGTTCGGCGTCTGCGGCGTCGCGCTCTGGTATCTCAGCACGAAAGTCACGCTGGACGATCGCGTCCGCTTTCAGAATGAGCCCGAGCGCGCCTGGGTCGTCGTCAATGAGACGGGCGCCGGCGTGGATCGCCGGCTCGAACTCCGCGCCAGCGACTCGGACGAAACGCGACAGGTCGCGCTTGCGGGCCTCGAAGGCGCGTCCGACAACAAGGGCAAGCTCGAACGGGGGCTGAAATCCGTCGTCCGCAGCACGCAGTGGAACTGGATGGTCGCGGCCATCCTGATCTTCACGCCCGTGTCATTTATCCTCGCCTGGCGACTCCGCGTTCTCCTGTCGACGCAGGAAATCGATATCAGCTATCGTGACAGCCTGCTGCTGACCTTCGCCGGAAACTTCTTCAACTTCACGCTGCCCGGCACAACGGGTGGCGATCTCTACAAGGCCTATCACATCGCCAAGCGGACGCACAAGCGAACCGAAGGCGTGACGATTGTCATTCTCGATCGCGTGTTCGGCCTGATCAGCTTCCTGCTGCTCGCGGCCGTCACGATCTTCGCCGCGCGAAACACGTCCGTCATCGGCGACTTCGGCGCCTACGTCGGCTACCTGATGCTCGCCCTGATCGTCGCCGGCATGCTCTTCTTCTCGCAGCGCGTCCGCGGCCTCCTCCGATTCGACCACTGGCTCGGCAGGCTGCCGTTTTCCGAGAAACTCCGCCGCATCGATGCCACGGCCTTCGGCCTGCGGCGAAAACGCAGTCAGTCCGCCCTGTCACTGCTGATCACGATTGTCAGCCACTTCTTCCTGGTCACGTCGATCTTCTTCCTCGCGCGCAGCTTCGGCATCGATCCGAAGCCCGATCGTGGCGTGGAGCAGCTCTACGTCGCCATCCTGATTTCGGCGGTCGTCGGTTATCTCTTCGCCGCCGTGCCGATCAGCTTTCAGGGGTTTGGCCTGTTCGAGGCCGTGTTCTTCAAGGTGCTTGTCGAGGGCGGCTGGTGTGACGCGTCCGCCATGCTGGTGCTGACGCTGTCGGCGCGCCTCGTTCAGATTCTCTGGTCGCTTCCGGGTGTCATCGTTCCGTGGATGGGACTTGAGCGCCCCACCGCCGAATCGGAAGATGATCTCATCCCCGCCGATGACGACGTCGCCGCCGCGACGCAATAGCCACCGGCGCCGCCGTCAGCATCGCAGAGAGACCACTTCCACCACAGGCCGCGACGCTCGGCGGAACCACCCCGCCATTGGCGTCCAGCGAAAAGCCGACGGCAAAATACCCATCCGTGTTCGCCTGGAGCACGTTGCCCGCACGATCCTGAAAATCCGTCTTGTCCTGCCCTGTCAGAAAGATCCCGTACTGGCCGGCCGGCAGCGCCTTCTTCGCCGTCCACGCGAGCGTCATGTCGTTATCACGCCAGGCGATCGTTCCGTCGATCGGCGTCGTCTCAAACGTGACAGCGATGTCCACACCGTTCTGCACTTCCGCCGCGTCCATGGATTCGTTGAACTGAATCACGATCCCGTTGACGCGCAGCGAGTTCGGCGCGTACTGGGCGTCGATCCGCAGGACCTCCGGCGCTGTTACATCGGCGCCGCCGTTGCAGACGGAACCACTCGTGGCGCTCGGCGCGACGCCCGTCCCACCCGTCAGCGGTTCCTCCGGCGCCCGGGGAATCAGACCGCCGGACACAGTCGGCGTCGACGCCGCCGCGCTGACGCTCGTCGCAGACGTCGTCGGAGACTGCGATGTCGTCGTCGCTTCACACGCCGTCGCGGCGGCGTTGTTCACTTCCACGTGGTCTACGACCTTCGAGCGCACGCCGGCGCCCTCACGCATCGCCAGCGCCAGTTCGCTGAGCTGACAAGATGAGAATGTCGCCAGCCCGACAGCCAGATCGTCACGGCCACCCATGATGTTGAGCGTGTCCGGGCAGACATCGGGGCAGTCCCGAAACTCACTGCCGGCGCCGGTACACACATCGTGATAACTCTCGCACGGCCGATCGGGGCATTGATACGTATGCTGGAGCCCGAAGTAATGACCGACTTCGTGCAGCCAGCCGAGACTCCAGTTCAGAATCCCGACACGGTTGTTGATGATGATCAGTTCGTCGCCGCTCGACGGAATCGAACAGTATCCGCCGCAACCGATCAGCTCGCTGATGACATAGATATTGATCGCATTCGAACGATAGTAGTACCGACTGGCGTCCGCCCGCGCGTAGGCTTCGAATTCACGCTTGCTGTCGCAGTCCCACGGGCCGAACCACTGGCTCGCGCCGCGCACATCGACGATCTCCACAAGCTCGAGGCGCCAGTCGGCGTCCATCGCGGCGAGCGTCGCGTTGCTCTCGTCGAAGACCGTGAGGATCTGTTCGTTGGTGTGATAGAACCCGTCCGCGGGGCGACGCCCGCTGGCGTCGTTCATGATCTTGACGGAGACCCGAACGTACTTCGTCACGCTCGGCGCCGCGAGCGAATCGGAGACGTAGATCTGGGCCATGGCCTGAGAAGACAACGCCGCAAACAGGACTGCGGCGACGGCGAGAATTCGAACCTTACCCACTGACCACTCCTTGGCATGTTCATCGCGCGGATTCCCCCCGTGCGGCGCCATCGGCGAATTCTACGCCGCCCCTATTTGTCCCGTTCGACAAAACAACATCCGCACACACGACTTCCATTCGATTCTGACAATCGTCACGCCACGTCAATTCGACGAACGCCACACGCGGAGATTCACCCGCGATCACGCGCCCCCGGCGAACTCGCATTCCTTAACATCGGCGGAATCGAAAGTTGGAACGCAGGCGACACTGCGAGCGGATTCTTCGTGTCGGGAATTACAAAGTGGCGCGCAGGCGGACAGAGGCGCACAAAGCGCGATCAAAGGTCAGTCGTTTTTTTTTTGGATTTTCAGGGGCACGACGCCGCGAAACGGCGCTGTCGTGCAAATACGCACACACCATCGGACGATTACGTCATGGGGCCGATGTGCCGATCGATGTGCATCTGGCCGATCCGCTCGACCACGCGCGACACACCGTCGAATGCGCTGAAGAAGCCGATTTTCACGAAGACCAGGATGATCGCCGCCGCCGCCCGCCAGGCGCAACTGTTGATCCGGAGGATGACGCGCTGCGAGAGGCGCACGCCCGGCGCCACGCGGCGCAATTGTTGCGCCAGACGGCTCCGGTTCGTCGCCGTCTCGACCCAGCGAAGCGCCCTGGCGTTGGCGCGACCCAAAAGCGGCCGCGTCGGCCGCTCGCTGCGAATCCGCAGCATCCCCGCGGCCAGGCGACGCGTGGCGTCGTCGTTCTTCGGATCGGCGAGCATCTTCGCCCACTCGTTCCGAATGGCGCCGCCTTCACGGCTCGGCGTTTCCTGAAGCAACCACTCCGGAACACCGCGGGCCGAGGCCTGTTCCATGCTGTCACGCAGTCGCTTCATTGGCCCCTTCCTCCCTCACGCGCATGCGCTCGGAAAGCGCGACAATCGCCTCTCGGCGATACACCCGCGCGGTGCCCACAGTGATATTCAGAATTCTGGCCACGTCTCGATAGCTCAGTTCCGCGAGGTCCCGCAGCGAGATCACGTCTCGCAATCGTTCCGGCAGCGTCTCGATGGCGCTGCGAAGTTCTTCGACCAACAGACCGCCCCCTGGCGCGGCCTCCGACTTTTCCTCGTCCCTGCGACGCATTTCCTCGGCCACAGTCGGGAAATGCGCCAGGCGGACACGTCGCTTTCTGCCGATGTCCCGCGCCGCGTTGATGGCGACGCGGAAAACGAACGCCCGTTCAGGCCGTTCTCCGGACTTCTCACTGTAGGCGATCAGCTTGCAGAAACTGTCCTGATAGGCGTCCAGCACATCTTCTTCACGGCCCAGCATCCGCCAGAGCAGGCGAACGAGCGCCGGACCGTCCTTGCGCATCGTCGTCAATACCCACGCCTGATTCACGCGGACAACGGACAGATCGATAGCGCCAAGCAGACTTGCCAAGTCGGGTTGGATCGCAGTCTCGAACACTCGTCTCATCCACTCTCTGGCGGAAGCGGATTCCGCCAACCTCAGGCGTGCATACAGACATCATAAACGTCCGCCATGGGCGACTGTTAATGTCGATTCAAAAAAAATCTCCGCCATCGCCGCGATCAGCTAACATGCTGTCATCTCGGGCGTTAATAACCTCTGAAACCAGCCAGAAAACCCCCGGATTCGAGAGTACATTGCCCTCATGGCGCGACCCAACACAGCCCAGGACGCATCCGCCGGCATCGTGACGCTGATCGATTCGCTCCTGGATCGAGCGATCCGAATGCGGGCCAGTGACGTCCATTTCGAGCCCACAGACGCGGGAATCGCGGTTCGATTTCGCATCGATGGCCATCTCGTCGATGTCGAGCAAATCCCCATCGTCCTTCTGCCCAATGTCGTCTCCCGCCTGAAGGTCCAGGCGAGCCTGCTCAGCTATCGCGTCGACATTCCGCAGGAAGGCGCTGTCACGCGGGATGTGGACGATCGTTCCTATGACCTTCGCATCTCCACGTTCCCGACGATTCGCGGTGAACGCGTCGCCGTCCGGATTCTGCCGCGGGGCGCCCACGCCCGCGCTCTCGACGACCTCGGTCTGTCCGAAAACGTCCGCACACAGATGTGGCGGGCCGCTGTCCAGGGGGATGGCCTGATCTGCCTCTGTGGTCCGGCGGGCAGCGGCAAGACGACGACGCTCTACGCGCTGCTGGATCGACTGCGAATGGAGCGCCCCACGGCGAGCTTCGTGACGATCGAGGATCCCGTCGAATTCCGGCTGGACGGCGTCGCGCAGATTCAGGTCTCGGCCCACGGCGAGCTCACGTTTGAGCGCGCCCTGCGGAGTCTGCTGCGACAGGATCCACAGGTGCTCCTGGTGGGTGAAATCCGAGATCGACAGACGGCCGCCGTCGCCGTCGAAGCCGCATTGACGGGCCATCTCGTTCTCACCTCCTTTCACAGCGGCGCCACGTCGGACGCCATTGTTCGCCTGCTGGAGATGGGCATTCCGCCCTATCAGCTCACGAGCGCATTGCGCCTCGTCGTCTGCCAGAGACTTTTGCGCACGATTTGTCCCGCGTGCGGCGCTCATCGGCCCGCCGATGACACGGCCGTGTGCGAGACGTGCCTCGGCGTCGGCTACCAGGGTCGAACCGCCTGCGCCGAGGCGATCCGACTGGACACGGCGCTCCGCGCCGCCATCCTTGAGCGCAGCCCCGCCGACCAGTTGCGCCGCATCATTCACGATCAGCCCGGCTTTGCGACGCTCGCGGAAGACGCGCAACGACACGTAAACGCCGGTCACACAACACAGGCCGAAGCCGACGCGCTGCGTTGTTCGCGCGATCGAGAGGGAGACTAGGAATGCCAGCCTTTGAATATACGGGCCAATTGCCGCAGGGAACGGCAATTACCGGCACGCTCGAGGCCGAGAACCTCGACGACGCCCGGCGACAACTGGCGAGCCTGACGATTCACGTCGCCTCGCTCTCCCAGACGGCGCGCATTGCCCGCCGTCGGGCCCTGTCGCTTGAAGATCTGCTCTTCTTCAACCAGCAACTGGCGTCACTCGCGGAGAACCGCATCGCGCTGGACGACGGACTTCGCGCCGCGGCGCGCGATCTCAGGCGAGGACCGCTCAAGGCCGCGATGGAGCAGCTCGCGACGGACCTTGAAGCCGGCGTACCGCTGGACCAGGCCGTCGACCGCCAATCCGGCCGTTTTCCGCCGCTCTACGCCAGCGTTCTGAAGGCGGGCGCCGACAACGGTCAGCTCGGGGCGACGCTGATCAATCTGAACAACCACCTGTCGCTGCTCGATTCCACGCGGCGCGTGATGCTGGAGACGATCACCTACCCACTGATCGTCCTCACGCTGCTCGGGCTCCTGTCCACGTTTTTCATGCTGGTCGTCGTCCCCGGGTTTGAAAATGTCATCGTTGACATGATCTACGATCAGACAAACCCGGGTGGCGCATTCGGAGTCGCCCTTCCCGGGCTGACTCGAATGGTCATCAATACGGCGCGCGCCTGGCCCACGATTCTCGCGATCGTGGGCGCTCTGCTGCTCCTCACCATCATCTTCTGGCTCCTGACCTCCTGGATTCCGGCCCTGCGCCCGATTCGCGGAGGCCTCATGAAGATGATCCCGGGGTTCGCGGGCGCACGTCGCGCCAGCCTGATTGCCCGATTCACCAACGCGGCGGCCCTCGGCGCCCGGACCCATCAGCCCCTGCCGGCCCTTGTCCGGTCCGCCGCCGGCGCGACGGGCGACGCCAGGCTGATGCTCGACGCGGAAAAACTCGCCGCGGCCGTCGAGTCCGGAGCGCCGCCGGAACAGGTCTCCATGCAGTCCACGGCGATTCCGTCGCTCGTGACCTACACCATCCAGATCGCCGGGGCGCGAGGCGAACTCGCCGAGGCGCTGGCGGATCTCGCCCGCAACTACGAAAGCCTGGCGCGTCATCGAATGGCGATGCTGCGCGTCTTCCTGGGCCCGATCGTCATTCTTCTCGTGGCCATCGTCATGGGAATCACGATCACGGCGCTCATTCTCCCGTTGATCAGTCTCGTCAATGCCCTGACCGGCTGATCCAGACCGAAGGAGCGCGCCATGGTACCATTTGTCCTTTTCATTTTTCTGGTCCCGCCCATTCTGCTGGCGCTGATCATCATTACCTGCATCGGGAATGTGATTCGCATCCGACGGGCGTCACTCATTCGCCATCTGTCATTCGTGATTCGTCGCAATCTGCCGCTCGTCTCGTCGCTATACACGACGTCCGTCGGCGAGCCGCCCAGCCTGCGATTCCCGCTTCGCCAGATGAGCCGGCTCCTCGAACTGGGGATACCGCTCAGCGACGCCATCGGGATGGCGTGGCCGCGATGCCCGCGTGTCGATCGATCGATCCTCCGCGCCGCCGAGCAGTCCGGCTCGCTCCCGGACGCCATCGCCGTGATGGACGCCCGCTATCAGCACGAATTCGAGTCCAATGTGACGGACGATCGGCAGGTGTTTGTCATCCCGGCGATCACGTTTCTCCTCCTCCTGCTCTGCATCATGTTCGCCGTCGCCATCGTCTTTCCGAAGTTCGTCGTCATCATGTATGACTTCGACATCAAAGTCCCCGAGTTCGTCAACGAGATTCTTCTGTCCGGTCTCTTCTACGGCTCGCCGCCGACCACGTGGTACGGATTCCTGTTTCATGGCGTCATCGTGCTGGTCATCCTCGTCGCCATCTTCCGGGCCGTGTCGTTCCTCCTCGCGGGCCTCCTCAGACGAATCGAGCTGTTCAGCAACATCGCCGATTCCGTTCGCTGGAGCCTCCCGCCGCTTCGTCGAGCCGAGAACGCCAGAGCCGCCGTCGTCACGCTTCCCATGATCCGCGTCGCGACCGCCGCCGGCTGGCCACTCGATCAGGCCGTGGATCTCGCCTCGACCATCCGGACAAATGTCATCTGGCGGCAGCATCTCAGGGACTGGGCGGAGTTCATGCGGCGCGGGAGTGAGACGATTGCCGCCGGGCGCGCCGCCGGCATGCCCGAGATGCTCCTTCGCTATCTCGCCGTCGGCATTCGCGACACGGATCTGGAGGCGCCGCTCTACGCCGCCGAACAGTACTTCTCGCTCCTGTACGATCGACAGCGCCGCGCGATGCGCCTCGTCATGTCGATCCTGGCCACGATCGCCACGGGCGTCCTCGTGGGATGTGTCTGTGTCGCCATCGTGGTGATTCTCGTCAACGTCATTGATTCTTCCGCTGCGCAATGGTGGGACATATGAACCCGATGGAACGCCGAGCCTTCCTCCAGCTTGAGGCCATCGCCGCGATGTGCATGATGATCTTCGTCATCGGCGCGTTTGCGGTCGCCGTCCTCGGCCTTGCGCGCTCAAGCCACAAAATGATCGCTCGCCAGCAGGCGACGCTGGCCGCCGAGGCCGTGCTCAACGAAATCCGATGCGGCGAAACACCCACGCAGGATGAACTCGCGGAACGCTTCGTCGACATGACGATCCGGATCGATCGCGCTGCGGCGTCGGGCGATTTCGAGGGCTTCGATCGGGCGACGGTCTCCGTCGACTGCTTCGTCCACGGCCGACACGCCGCCAGCGTCCACCTGAGCGGCGTCGTTCGAAAGGAGAAGGTCGAATGATCCCGGGCAAACGCCGGCGCGGATTCACGCTCCTCGAGGTTCTCGTGGCCTGCCCGCTCCTCGCGATGTTGCTGGGCCTGCTGGCCTGGTCGCTGATCTATCATCAGCGAATGACGCGCGGCGTCATGGAGCAGTCACATCGGCAGGAGACAATGCATCGCGTCCTGCGCTCGCTGCGGACGGACCTGCTTGAGGCGGACACTGTCGAACACCTGGCGCCGGTCGCCGGCGCATCGGTTCCCGCCGAGATCGCGGAGCTGGCGGGCCTGCCTTCAGCGTCCGACGACGCACAGCGCACCCTCGCCGACCACCTTACACTCGCGCGACCGGCGGGCGACGTCGCTTACTATCTCCTGGCGGATACGGCGATCACGCCTCGTTCGGCGAATTCCACGCTGAGCGACCTGCCACCCGAGTACATCCTCGTGCGAATCGCCGCGAACGACGATATCCCGGCGCGGATCTGGCCACTCCGCGACCTGATCATGCGCATTCTCCCTCCCGCCGGAGACGCAGCGGACTCGGCGGCCCAGCGCGTTGATCTTGTCTTCGAGAGCGCCCAGAACCTCGACGCCCGCGCCCCGATGCGACGCGTCTTCAGGACAACCCTTTGCGCGGGAGGCGCCCGATGAAACGTCGAAGACGAGCCCATTTTCTGCTCATCGCCATGACGATCGTCGTCATCATCGGCGTCACACTCGCGGCCGGCGGTCGCGGCCATCACGAACTCGCCACGCGCACGCGAATCGCCGAGCTGGACGCCGTCGCCGCACAACTCGCGGGCGACGGCCGACTCTGGATCGACGCGCATCCGACGGAGATCGCCGCCCTCACGCCCGACGCGCCGATTTCGCTGGATGTCCGCGACGCCTGTTCACAGTCGATCAGACCGACGCTGACAATCCAGCGCCTCGCGGATTCGAATGACCTGACGCTCTCGGTTCGCGTTGTCTCCGGCCGCTTTGCGTCCCACATCCGCGTGAACCTGCCGGCGACTGAGGACGCGCCATGAGCCAGCTCACGATGTTCGCCGTGAACATCAAGCTGCTCATCGGCATCCTCACCTGCGCCGGCTTTGCCCTGATCCTGGGCGTCATCCTCTACACAACGCTGCGCGCAACCCACGCCGCCCGAAGAACGCAGAAGGGACTCGCCGCCTATGAGAAATCTCGACGTGACGCCCAGGGACGCCCCCTGCCCCCTGTCGGCATGGGCGTCTGCGCCAGGTGCGGCCTCGCCGCGACAGACGTCTACTTCCTTCCTGACGGTACCCGTCTGTGTCGTGACTGCCTGGACAATCACGACACGAATGGCTGACTTTCATCCCCCGGCCTGAATACAATTACCCGATGATCGAACCAACCCCACCAGCGACACCCCCGCCACAACCGCCCACGCCATCCGACATCGCCGGGGCGCCGGACCTCGGCCAACCTGTCGCCAAGACGCCGGAGAAGCGAATGGTCTCGAGCAAGCTCAACCTCGACACGCCCGCCTATGTCGTCGGGCCCGATCGGAAGTTCAGCATCCTCGACCTGCTCGACTACTTTCAGCAGATGGGCTCGCTGCGCGTCTCCGACCTGCACATCAAAGTGGGCAGCCCGCCGATCTATCGTGTCGACGGCAATCTGCAGAAGATGAAGGGCCCCGCCATCGACGCCGGAACCATCGAGGTCTTCGCCCGCTCGCTGCTGTCGGACCGGGAATTCGAACGACTCATCCGCGATCGCTCGGTGGACAGCTCCTGCTTCACCGAGTACCTGCAGTTCCGTCTCAATTGCTTCCACGACACGCACGGCATCGCCATCGCCATCCGCGCCCTGCAGACGACGCCCCCGCCCGTCCAGGAGATCGGCTTTCCGAACAACGTCTGGCAGGACATCGTCCGCAAGCAGCAGGGACTCGTCCTCGTCACGGGCACGACGGGCGCCGGCAAGAGCACGACGATCGCCTCACTGATCAATCACATCGCCCGAACGCGCGCCTGCCGGATCATCACGCTCGAGGATCCCGTCGAGTACCAGTTGCACAGTAATGTTGCCCTGGTGTCACAGCGCGAAGTCGGCCGCGACGTGCCGACCTACGAACGCGGACTGCGTGACTGCCTGCGCGAGGATCCCGATGTCATCTTCGTCGGCGAGATGCGCGATCGTGACTCCGCCATGTGGACGCTGACGGCCGCTGAGACCGGCCACCTGGTCTTTTCGACGCTCCATACCCGCGACGCCCGCGGGACGATCACGCGCGTGCTCGACCTGTTTCCTTCGAGCCAGCAGGATGAAATCGCCAGCCAGCTCTCGCTCGGGCTCAGCCACATCCTCACGCAGAAACTCATCCCGCGCGCCGACGGTCAGGGCCGCGTCGTCGCGATGGAGGTGCTGAACAACACCTACGCCGTGTCGAATCTGATCCGCCTGTCGAAGCTCGAACAGCTCTACTCCCAGTTGCAGACGAAGACCAAGGACACATCCGAAGAGCGCATGATCACGCTGGAGAAATGCCTCGCCAGTCTCGTCCGGAGGGCGTTCATCACGCCGATGGAAGCGGAGAAATGGGCCAACAATCCGCTGGCCTTCGTCGAGGAAATGCAGCACTAAGTACGGATTGTGGCGACGACCTGCGCGGAACGCGAACGATTATTTCCGCCTAGGCGTCGCCGTCCCGATGCTGATGGCGTTCGCGGTTGTATCGGATGCCCATGTTGAGGATCCGCTGGATCAGGTCTTCGTATTCCATCCCCTTGTCCATTGCGGACTGGGCGAAGTCCTCGTCCTTTGCGAGGTCGGGATTCGGATTCGGCTCCAGCAGATAGATCTGCCCCTCATCCGTCAGACGGAAGTCCATTCGCGCGTAACCATTCAGGCCGAGAATGCGATAGACGCGCCGCGCCATGCGCATGATCCGGTTTTCGACGCCCGGCGGCAGGTCCTCCGCCGGCCCCATCGTGATACCGCGCTTCTCCTGGTATTCCTGATCCCATTTCACGCGCGCCGTCGCGATCGGATAGACGCCCGGCGCCATCTTCTCGAAGTAGAGTTCCCAGAGCAGCAGCGATTCGACGCGCGCGTTGCCGATCAGACCGAGGTTCAGTTCGCGTCCCTGGATGTAGGCTTCCGCCACGGCGTCCGTCCCGATCTGGTCATGAACGTATTCGACGCGCTCGGCGAGCTTCTCGTCGCTGTTCACAATCGACGCCTGCGAGATGCCGACGGAACCATGCTCCGTCGCCGACTTCACAATCAGCGGGAATTCGAGCTTCTTCGGGCGTCGCGCCTTGCGATGGCGCGGAAAGACCGCGAAGTCCGGGACGGGAATGCGATGATACCGCAGCACCTTCTTGGTCGTGATTTTGCGATCCGCCAGCAGGAGTCCCGCCGGATTGCAGCCGGTGAACGCCTGGCCGATCAGTTCGAGATAGCCGAGCAGGTAGGGAACGTAAACGCCTTCGCCGCGAAATTCCTCCAGCAGGTTGAAGACGACATGCGGTTTCCAGGCGTACATGACGCGCCGGATGTCCGTCATGTCCTCGGGCGCCGCGAGGGTGCGCGCTTCGTGGCCGAGGTTCTTGAGCGCCGAGACGACGCCGAATTCCGTTTTGATTTCCCGGGCCTCGGCCTCGGACAGCCCTTCCAGCGTGTCCGGCAGCTCGATGTCCTGGTGCGTCAAAACGAGTACGCGAAGCTTTCTCATAGCGCCAGCCGATGCTCGTTGCTGTGGATGTAGTTCGTCACCTGCATCGTCAGCAGAATCGCCACTTCCGTCCGAAGCTCATCCGTCGGACGATGAACCCGCAGCTTCAGATCTCGGCATCGCGAGATCATCTCCCGAAGGATCTGATCGACGGTATATGCGTACACGCCGGTCCACGCCGCCACGCGATTGCGCAACCTGGCGCCCGTACTGCGCAGAAACTGCGACGCCGGCGGACATTTTGCGTGCTCCGGCGCCTCCGAGAACAGCCGCCGCAGGTCGCTGTCGTAAAATGCCGGGTAGTCCGAGCCGTATCGCGCCTGACGCTCCTCGTAGTATGCTCGCAGCGTCATCTTCAGGGCGCTCAGCGGATCGGACCTCTCCCGCGATGTCACCATCGGCCGCCGACCCGCCAGTTCATTCATCAAATTGTCTAAATACTCCAGCTTTTTCAGCGCCGGCCAGTTCCGATAACGCCGACGCCACATCGTCCCGGGGCGGAGCCAGACGGCGAACGTCTCCGCAAAATCCTCCGTCGGATGGCTCTGGGCGTACCACCAGTCGAGGTGCAGCACGTAGTCCCGGCTGAAGGGCTTGGGGCGATAGTGCGTCGGATAGGGCCTCGAAGCGTTTCCGAAGATCCTGCGCCAGCGCGGCCGACGATCGAGCTTGTAGGCCACTTCGATCGCGTGTCCCGCCTCGTGACGCAGCAGGCGCATGCAGGACGTCTTCGTGCCCCCTTCGACATCGAGCATCATCTTGTTCTCGAGCCGCATCAGTCGGGGATGCGCCAGGTAGAAGGGAATCGCAACGCCGGGAACGCCCGCCGGAGAGAACCACTCACTGCTCAGCCAGCAATGCGGGCGGAATTTCAGCCGCCGATCGGCCAGCTCGTCGTAGAGGCGTCGCACACAGGGCGCCAGCCACGTCCCCTGGATCGTCAGCTTCAGGTCGCAGATTCTCAGATCCAGAAGCTGCTGATCCGTCAGTTTGTCGAGCGACTGAACGCGTTGTCGCGTACCGCGTTTTCTCGAATCAGGCGATGGAATAAGCGTCCTCCCGTCGCTTGTGCCCCGCGTCTGCCCATCACGTCCGTTCAACTCGAATCGAGAGATTCGGCGTCAAACCTTAAATCGCTCACTCGATTTCGACGAGTTCGCGGCGGCGCGTCAGAACGAGATTCGCTCCCATTGAAACGCGGTTCGCCACGCCGTGTCGCCCAGCGCGTACTGCCGAAGGGCCTTCGAGACACGCTCCGTCGAGTGTGGTCCGTCCGCCGCGGCGAAATGATCGTCCGTGTCGCCCTCCTGATACTCGAGGACAAATCCGCCGACAACATCGCCGGCCGCCTGCATGTAGTTCATCTCGTCGCGCGACAGAATGAGGAATGCGTCGCCGCCGGTCATCGCCTCCACCGCCGCGTCGATCTGGCGCTCATCCGGATTCGAAATCGCCTTGCCATCGTGGGTTTCCATACGCATTGCGGATCACCTCATGTTCAGGATCGAGATTCTCGCCCGATTCAGAGCTCGCCCGTTGTCGGCGGACAGCCTAACCTCCACAGCGTCCGCAAACCATTGAATTGTCATCCGTTCCTCGAACGGCGTTCGAATCGCGTCCGACCATGTCTCCGATAACTCCCGGGCATTGAACCTTAGCTCAATCCCCCCCCCGATCCGGACGTTTTCTACCGGGAGAACCCGTAGGCGCCCGCCCTTCGCAAAGGGGCGACGCCGAACTCGGAATCGCCGCAAAGGCGCTCAATCATTGGGGTACGACGATGACACTCGTTCGCTCGAAACTCGCAGGAATCACGACGTTTTCATTCCTGGCGTCCATGCTGCTCAGTCTGACAGGCTGCTACAACCCCGAGCCCCAGGACTGGCAGTACACGGGCCCGCGCGTCTATCTCATCGCCGGCCAGGACAACGAGCAGTCCGAGGGCCTCTGGGATGTGAAAAAGGCGCTTGAAGCCAACGAGATCAACGCCCGCGTCTTTGAGTATGAAGACTGGCTCGAGATCGTCGAGGACATTGACTTTGACCCCGATGAGGAAGTGATTCTCGTCGGTCACGGCCACGGCGCCTTTCTCGCGACGCAGGTCGTCCGACATTTCGCGCAGGAACACAAGTCGAAGCACATCGAGGCGATCTACGCGATCGACCCGTACAACAAGGACTGGCCCCACAATCTGCACGAGTGCGGCCGCTGGGATCCGCACCATCAGCCGATGGCCATCCCCGTCGGCCAGAACGCGCTGAAGGTTCGCAACTACATCCAGAATCACAGCGACTGCCGCCGCTGGGGCTCGGATCTGGCGAGCACCCGGGGCTCGGGACTGGCCTGCGAGCACCCCTACTACTGGTACGACGACTACTGGACGCGGGAAGACTATGCGGGGCAGCGCCTGTTCAACAACGTGAATGGCGACGGCATCGTCCACGAGACGATTGACAACAACGATGCCCTCGTCCAACGTATCATCAAGTTGTGCCGAAAGTCGGCGCTGTCACCGTTCCATTACACACCACCGGAACACCATCCGTATGTCGCGCCGAACCAGCCGAAGCCACAAGTCCTCCAGCCGCGGAAGACCTACTGACGGCCGCAATCGGGCGACGCCACCTTCGAACGCATCCATCGGCCCGGGTTGGGCCCTTTCTGTCGGTCTGGCCGTCGCGGCGTTTGTCCTCACGCTCGCGTCGGCCTCTCCGATCTACAATGTTTCGCGGCTCACGACCAATCGCCGCGGCATGCTCGCGGCGATTCTCAACGTCGACTACGCCACGATGGATCGGCCTGTCGCCCTGATGGGCGAAACGAACTTCCGCGCCGTCGCCCAGCGATACAACACATTGCGGCGCAGTCGCGACTCCATCAACGCCTGCCTGACAGTCCAGCGGCTCCGCGCCGTCTTCGCCGAAGAGACACTCGGCCAGCGTCCGGTCCTGCAATCCACGCTGAATCAATGCGCCGCACAGATGGAGAACGACCCGCGAAACTTCATTTCGCGGCTGCTCTACGCCCTGACGCTCGAGTCCCGCCAGCAGCGCGCCGGCGCCGATCCCAATCTGAGATTCTCAGCCGCCGACGATGTGCTGATGGCGCCGCCACGCCTGACTGAAGCAACGACCTACGACAGCGAGTATTGCGCCGTTCTCGAAGACGCCTTCAAGCCGGCAGTCGATCGCCCGGATGTCGCCGCGTCGATGGCGTTCAAGTGGTACGACCCGTTTCAGGACCCGGATGAATCGTGGTACCTCATCCTGCCGGAAGTTGCGGATCGCCTCTCAGCGCTGCGCACGGCGCTGCTTGAGGTGGGCGCCGTCGAGTCCGCACACACCTGCGATCGCTGGCTGGCGCGATTCTGTGTTGGCGTGATCGAATCATCGCCTGACGACGGTCTTCAGTGCCTTGCCGCCGACATCATTGCCAGACGCGTTGACGGCAAGCCCGGGGCCGCCGAGGCGATGCGATCGCTGATCGCCGCCCACACGATCGATGCGCCCTGCATGGGCGCCGACTGGGCGGCACAATTCAAGGGCGAAGCGCAGTACCCACTTGCCCCGGCGCCCTATGAAACCGCAATGGAATCGCTGTTCCTGTGGGGCCTGGCCCTTACGCTCACGATCGGCGCCGGATTCGGTCTCGCGTTCGGCGTCACGTCGATCGTCGCCCCGGCCGATCCCGCGACATCGCTTCCCAATGACGCGTCGAACACATGGCGATCCCGATGGCTTCCGACGCTTGTCATTGGCCTGATTCCGCTCGGGCTCGCCCTGCGATGCGCCAACCTTTACGGTGGCGCCCCCTTCTACGCCGAGGCTTACGCCGTCGCGATCGTTCAGGCGTTCGTTTTCCTCAGTCTGAGCCTGATCCTGATCCACGCCATTGTCATGGCCTGGCCCGACGCCGACACAGGCAAACGCATACGTCGCGCATGGCCCGCTGTCCTTGTGGCCTGCGCGTGCATCATATTTCTCGCCGTGCCGGCCCCGAGCGCCACGTGGCTCCTGCGCCGCGTGAACTACGGCTTCCCGCAGATGCTCTGGTCCGCCGGCGCAATGATCCTCTTCATGATGTTCGCCACACTGCTCGCCCGCGTCCCGGCCCGCCAACTCACACGCAGCGCCGCCCTCGCCTGTATCGCTGGCGCCGCGCTCGGATGCGTCGCCATCGTCGTCCACGTCCGGGCCGATCGCGCCTATCAAACGGAAGTCGTCGCCGCCTATCATGATCCGATGGCCGCCCGCGTCGGCGCCGATTGGAAAACGACCTACCTCACCCCCGTCAGGCGGGCCTTCAATCCACCACTGCCATGATCGCCCAACTCATCAGCATCGGAAATGAAATCACCAGCGGCCAGACGGTCGACACCAACTCCGCCTGGCTCGCACAGCGACTCGCGGAATTCGGCGTGACCTGCATGCGTCATCAGACGATCGCCGACGAACTCGAGCCCATTCGCCACGCCATCGATGACGCGGCCGGCCGATGCGACCTCGTCGTCATCACGGGCGGTCTCGGTCCGACACCGGACGACCTCACGCGACAGGCCCTGGCCGACGCGATGGGCGTCGAACTCGAACTCCATTCGCCCAGCCTGCAGGACATCGAAGCGTATTTTGCGTCCCGCAATCGCGCCATGCACGAGGCCAATCGCCATCAGGCCTACATTCCGGCCGGCGGCGCCGCCCTTCGCAATGAACGCGGCACGGCGCCCGGCGTCCGCGCCCGCCTCCACAACGCCGACATCTACTGCTTCCCCGGCGTCCCAGGCGAGATGCGGCACATGTACGAGGTTCACCTTCGGCCGCAGATCGAGACCGCGTCCACCGGCGGCGCCACGCACATTCATATTCTTCGCACCTTCGGCATGAGCGAATCCGAAATCGGCGAACGCCTCAGGGACCTCATGCGCCGCGATCGGAACCCAACTGTCGGCACCAGCGCCAGCGATCTTGTCATCTCGATCCGTATCGTGTCGACAGGCGCGTCGCGCGACGCGGCCCAGTCGCAGCTCGAGGCGGATTGTGCTGAGATCCGCGATCGACTCGGCGTCGTCGTGTTCGGCGAAGAAGATGAAACGCTCGAAGCGGCCGTTGGAACGCTGCTGATCCAACAGGGAAAGACGATCGCAACAGCGGAGTCCTGCACCAGCGGTCTCGTCGCGAAGCGCCTGACAGATCTCTCCGGCTCCAGCGCCTATATGCAGTGCGGCTTCGTGACTTACTCGAATGAGGCGAAGACGAGCCTGCTCGGCGTTCCCGCGTCAGTCATTGCCGAACATGGCGCCGTCAGCGACGCCGTCGCCCGCGCCATGGCCGAACACTGCCGGGAGCGAAGCGGCACGGATATCGCGCTGAGCACGACGGGAATCGCCGGTCCGACCGGCGGCTCTTCAGAAAAGCCCGTCGGACTCGTCTTCGTCGCCATCGCCACAGCCGCGGAGACTGTTGTCCGTGAGTTGCGACTCGGCGACAACCTGACGCGCGACCAGGTTCGCGATCGGGCGACAAAGGTCCTGCTCAACCTCCTGCGCCTGAAGCTCATGTCGCGGTCTTCGACCTGAACCACTCCATCGAACCTGCGCAATCCGTCACACGGCGTCACGTCGCAGCGCTTCCGACCAGTCCTCATCCGAATGGCACATCTCGATGAAGCGCCGACGCCGCGCGTCCACAACTTCCGGGTCATAGAGCCGTCGCACGAGATTCAGGAACCCAGACTCCAGTTCACTGACGCTCATCCGCAACGGTCGGAAGTTCACGTCGAACAGCGTGCACTTGCGCCAGGCCCTCTCCTCCAGCAGGCGCCCCTCGCTGCGCAATCGCTCATACAGCGGCGTCCCGGGGAATGGCGTCATCACAGTCACCTGCGTTTCGTACAGACCGCTGCGCTCGACGAAGTCGTACACTTCGTCGAAGACCGCCGGCGTCTGAGCGTCCATGCCGAGAATGAAGCAGCCATTCACGGTAATCCCACGAGACTGAATTCGCCGGATGGCGCCCTCGTAATCCGGCGCCTGTCGCAGTTTCCAGTTGCGCTTCAGTTCCACGCCGTCCAGGGCCGACGCCGCCGGACTTTCCAGACCGATCAACACCTGACGACAGCCGCTTTCTCGCATCAGCTCGAGCAGTTCAAAGTCATTCGCGATGCTGATGTCCGCCTCGGTAAACCACTTCACGTGTTCCTTCTTCAGGGCGCGCAACAGTTCCTTGTAGTGCTCCCGGGCGGCGAAGCTGTTGTCGTCCGCGAATTCGAAAAATGGCCGCTCGAAGAGTTCCTTCACGCGACGCGCCTCGGCGATCACACGTTCGACGGGTTTCACGCGGTAAAAGGGCGTCAGCAGAATCGAGCTCGCGCAGAAGTCGCATCGATGCGGGCAGCCGCGGCTTGTCTGTATCGTTACGCGGTTGTACCTGGCCGGTTCGAGCAGATCGAATCTCGGCATCGGCGCGTCGGCCAGCTGAAAGTAGGCGCCGTCCGCCGGACGATACACGCGCGCCAGTCGCCCCGACCGCAGATCCTCCAGCAGCCGTGGCCACGACATCTCCCCTTCGCCGATTACGATGGCGTCGCAGTGCGCCAGCGCCTCATCGGGAAGGGCCGAGACGTGGAGGCCTCCCATCACAACACGAACACCCGCGGCGCGATACCTGTCCGCAATGGCGTAGGCCTCATCGATCTGGGCCGTCAGCGAACTGATCGCCACGACGTCGAAGTCCATCGACAGATCCCCGGCCGCCGCGAGGTCAGCCACTTCGTGATAGGACACGTCGAATTCGTCGGGTGTCATCCCGGCGAGCGTCAGCAGCGACAGGCTCGGCAGCGAGGCGACAACCTTGCTGCGCTCCACGACGCCCGGCATGGTCAGCCCCGCGGCCACGAGTTCCGCGTTTTCCGCCCGCACGCCGCTCATTGCGATGAATCCGAGTTTCATGATTGCGCCAGCCCCAGAAAGACCATCACACATCCCGTCGTCAGCAGAACGACGGGTGGATAGAACAGGAACTTCATCGTCGAGCGCCAGGCGTTCGCGAAGCAGGCGAACGGCATCGCGAAGGCGCCGATTGCCAGGCACCACGACGCGATGGCCAGTCTCGACTCACTCAGATGGATCCGCGCCAGACTGTGCGCGAAGAGGATGTTCAGAAAGCCCAGCGCGATCAGCGCGATGTGCCCCAGCCGGAGCAGTCGGCGCGGCAGGGCGCCGTAGCCCCCCATCCAGCCTTCGCGATCGTAGTTCAGGCCGAGCCATGCGCCGCCCAGGATACCGAGGGCGATGCCGAGCCAACCCAGGCTTTCGTTCATCATCGGGAGGTCCTTTCCACACGGCGGGCCAATCAAGTGAACGATCCCTCCCCGCGTCCTTTTCGCGCGGCGATTCGCGTCGACCGAACACCAATATTAGCGCTCCCGGCGCCCCGAAACCTGCTAGAATCCCGTTTCTATGAACGACCTGAAGATCCGCCCCATCATCGGATTGGAAATACACGTGCAGCTCGCCACGCGCACAAAGCTGTTCTGCGGCTGCAGGCTCGAATTCGCCGCCGAGCCGAACAGCAATACCTGCCCCGTCTGCCTGGGCCTGCCCGGCGCCCTGCCCGTCATGAATCGCCAGGCGTTCGAATTCTCCGTATTGGGTGGACTCGCCCTCGGCTGCGACATCGCCCCGCTGACCAAGTGGGATCGCAAGAGCTATTACTACCCCGACATGCCCAAGAACTACCAGACGAGCCAGTACGATCTCCCCGTCGCCTTCGATGGCGCATTCGAGATCATCGCGCCGGACGGTACGTCGAAAAAGATCGGTATCATCCGCGCCCACCTCGAAGAGGACGCCGGCAAGAACATGCACGAAGGGCTCGACCACACGCGCGTCGACCTCAACCGCGCCGGAACACCGCTGCTGGAAATCGTCACGCAGCCCGACATCGAGAACGCTGACGACGCCTACGCCTTCTGTGTCGAGCTGCAGCGCCTCGTCCGATTCCTCGGCATCTCGGACGCCGACATGCAGAAGGGACAGATGCGTTTCGAGCCGAACGTGAACGTCTCCATCACGACGGCCGACGGAACGGAGTACCGCACGCCGATCAGCGAGGTGAAGAACCTCAACAGTTTCCGCAGCGTTCGCGGGGCGATTGAATACGAGATCCAGCGCCAGGTGCACGCCTGGGAGGACGATCACGGCTACACGCTCGCCAACAGGGGCAAACAGAATTACGGCTGGAACGACCAGCGCGAAGTCACGGAGTTTCAGCGCGGCAAGGAGGAGTCGCACGACTATCGCTACTTCCCCGAGCCGGACCTGGTCCCGGCGCAGCTCGACGAGGCGGCCATCGATTCATTCCGCGCACGTGTCGGCGAGCTGCCGCTGGCGCGCGAGCGTCGCTACATCGAGGGCTATGGCGTCACACAAAAGGACTGCGAGATCATCCTCGCCGATCTTGCGACCGCCGAACTCTACGAGGCGGCCGCGAATCAAGGCGCCGATCCCAAGACACTGACCAAGCAGTTCGTCGGCGTCTGGAACCATCTCGCGTCGACGCACAACACGTCGATCAGCCGACTGGGCCTCGCGCCGCAGGTCGTCGCCGACCTCGCGAAACTCGTGGACGCTGGGACCGTGAGCGCGTCGGCCGCGTCGCAGATCGCCGAACATATCCATGCGAACCAGTTGGCTGACAGCGCCAAGCCCGCGGACATCGCCGCCGAGCTGGGTCTGATCCAGGAGCGCGACGAAGGCCAGCTCGAAGCCTGGATCGACGATGTCTTCGCCGCCAACGCCCAGGCGATCGAGGACGCCCTGAAGAATCCGAAGAAGGCCAGGGCGGCCGCCGGTTTCCTTCGCGGTCAGCTCATGAAGGTTTCCCAGGGCAAGGCCGATCCGAAGCTTGCCGGCGAACTCATCGAAAAGAAACTCGACGCCATGAAAGGTGGTTCCGCCTGACGTGTACAACGACGCGCCGTCCACACCGCCAATATCGCCGTCGGGACCGACGAAACAGCAGCGCAACTGGGCAATGCTCGCCCACCTCTGCGGTCTCGCCTTCCTGACAGTCCCGCTGGGCAACATCGTGGGCCCCCTGCTGATCTGGCAGATCAAACGCGACGAGCTGGGCGAATTCGTCGGCGCCGCGGCGCGCGAGGCGCTGAATTTCCAGTTCACGTTTCTGGTGCTCGTGATCTTCGCGGGCTCGTTCCTGATCCTGCCCATCCCATCGATCTACGTCCTGAGTTGGCCGATGATCATCCTGATGTCGCTCGGAAATGTGTACTTCTGCTGCACGGCCGCGATCGAAACGAACAACGGCGACGTCTATCGATACCCTTACGCGTTTCGGCCGTTCTGATTGAAGGAACAATCAATGAGACGACCCCAGATCGGCATCATGGGCTCCAGCGAAGCCAACGAAATCCAGCGCTCCGTGGCCGAGCGCGCGGGTCGATGCGTCGCACAGGTCGGCGCGGCCCTCGTCACGGGTGGTCGCGACGGCGTCATGCAGGCGGCGGCGAAGGGATGCGCCGAGGCTGGAGGTATCGTCATCGCCGTCACACCCTTCACGCCGATGGAACAGGTCAACGAATACACGCACTACGTGATCCCCACCGGCCTCGGCTGGGCCCGCAATGTGATCACGGCCATCTCGGGCGACATCATCCTCGTCGTCGGCGGCGCCGCGGGCACGCTGAGCGAGATCGCCTACGCCTGGATGTACGATCGCCCCATCGTCGCGCTGTCGGAATCCGGCGGCTGGGCGAAGAAGCTCGCCGGCGAACGCATTGATCATCGCCGCGAGGATTGCATCGTCGATTGCGACGACGTGAATGCGCTCGAACCGATTCTCCGCAAGCTTCTCGCCGAACGACCGATCAAGACGATCCCACCCGTGGGCCGCGACGCCCCATGATCCGCAAACTCGTCGATCTGCTCTTCGGCGGAAAAAAACGCCGGCGCGAGAAACTCCTCGCTGAGCCCTTTCCGGAACAGTGGCGGCCCATCGTCCGTGGCGCCGTTCCGCACATCGATCTCCTGTCGGACGCGGAGCGAAACAAGCTCGAAAACGACATCCGCATTTTTCTCGCGGAGAAGTACTTCGTCGCCGGCGCTGACATCGCCATCACGGAAACGATGCGCGTCACGATCGCGGCCGGCGCCTGCATGCTCATTGTCGCCCTGCCGCGCCTGGATGTCTTTCCGCGCCTGCGCGAGATCATCATCTACCCGCACAATTTCACGGAACAGATCGAGGCGATCGGTCCCGATGGCCGCCCCTACCAGATCCATCGCACGCGTTCGGGCGAGGCCTGGCGTCGCGGTCCCGTCATCCTGGCGTGGAATACCGTCGCGCACAGCGTCGCCGCGCCACACGATGGCTACAACGTCGTGATTCACGAATTCGCCCACGTGCTCGACATGCAGAACGGCGCCGCCGACGGTGAGCCGCCTCTGCAAAGCGCCGAGGCGCACACCCACTGGGAACGCGTCTTCTATCCGGCCTTCGACAGGTTCGTCGACGACCAGCGCCGCGGCCGACCGACACTCGTCGATCCCTACGGCGCGGAGAATCCCGCCGAGTTCTTCGCCGTCGCGTCGGAGCATTTCTTCGAACAGGCCCCGCTGCTCCAGCGCTATCACCCCGACCTCTACGCTCTGCTTCGCGACTTCTACCAGCAGGACCCAATCCGCTGGACCACCTCCAACCCGCGCCGAATCCCCCGCGCCCTGTATTAACAGCGAGGGTGGCCTACGGCTTCAGCCGTTGGGGCGCGACGATGAGCGCGCAGAGGCGACGTGGAATCTCGCCAGCGACACGGGCTTCGATGGATATCGACGATCCTCACGCCAAAGGCGTGAAACAGGCCAGCCCAGGGTGTAGCGAAGTCCGCGAAGCGGACGCGGCGAAACCCTGGAACTGCGTTTTCCAGCCCGACGAAATCCTGAAGGGGATGTTACAAGGTCAGATCAGAAATGAACCTTGGTTCTGTCAGCTGGGCCGCGCCCACCAATTCGCAGCGCGCCCGAACCGAGCCGCGACCGTCAGGGAGTCGGTCGCGCGACGCCAGCCAGCCGCACGTATCCCGTTAAGCGCGAAACACTGGATTACACTGCCGAAGTCAGCGCCGTCGCTCAGGACACCGCGCGAACTCCCGACGGCAAGGCCCGCGGCGCGAGTCGATTGGCATTGATTCGCGAATCCAGGCGACGCCAGCCCACTTGCTGACGCGCGTGGCTCGGAACACACCGCGCCACCGACCACGGGCCACGCCGCGCCCCTCTCGGGCGACATCGCTCGATCCCACATGCAATCAACGACAACCTTACAGGCGCCCTGTGCCACCCACTTCAGTAACTGCACACATCAGACGCCCCACATAGACGCGGCGTTCAATGGACATGAACGTTCCTCACGCCAACGGCGTGAAACAGGCCAACCCAGGGTGTAGCGAAGTCCGCGAAGCGGAGGCGGCGAAACCCTGGGACTGCGTTCTCCAGCCCGATGAAATCCTGAAGGGATGTTACAAGGTCAGATCAGAAATGAACCTTGGTTCTGTCAGCTGGGCCGCGCCCACCAATTCGCAGCGCGCCCGAACCGAGCCGCGACCGTCAGGGAGTCGGTCGCGCGACGCCTATCAGCCGCACGTACCCCGATCGACGCGAAACGCTCGATCACGCGGCTGTACACAACGCGGTCACTCCAAGCAGCGCGCAAATCCCCGACGGCCAGGCCGGCGTCACGAATTGATCAGCAGTGAATCGCGAATCCAGGCAACGCCCGCCCACTTGCTGACGCGCGTGGCTCGGAACACACCGCGCCACCGACCACGGGCCATGCGATATCGCGCGCACGGATCGCACGCGACCTGGGCCATTTGTCGCAACTCGAGAGCCGCGATCAGTCCCGACACTACAAATGCAGACGCGTGGCGCTTATGCTGTTGGACGGGCGAGATAGTGGAGGCGTCAAATGCTCAGGTGGATCATTGCGGGCGTCGGTCTGTTCATACTCGGCGCCGCCGTCGAAATGCTGCTGAGACGACTTCGCGTCGGCAAATCCGTGTCGCTCGGAATCGCCACGCTGATCGTCGCAGTCTGCGCAGCCGCCCTCTACCATTTCGGCGGCGTGACTCAGTGATACGCGGCCCGAAGTCCGACGCCGCATCTGCGCGCCCGATCAACAAGTCGCCACTTCACGGAAACGTGATATAGCAGTCCTCGACGGTAAACGTGAGCCTCACCTGTTCACGCAATACGCCCCATCCGATGCGCGAGTTCTCCGCGTACAGTTTCAACTCGAGTCGGTAATACCCGCCCGGATGAAACCGGGCGTGGGGAATCGTCAGCGTCGTGACACCGTCGGCGATTGGAATGCAGGGATCCGTGGGAATGCGGCAATACCGGCCCGCGAGGTACTCCGTCTCTTCGCTTTGCGTGAGTTGCGACGCGTCGATCTCGGCGTCGACACCCTCCGCTTCGCCCACGCTCAGGCGCAGCGTGGCTTTGTTGTTCTCTCCCGCCTTCAACACGTCATGGCGGACTCGGCAGACGATCGTCCCTTCGACTTCATCATCATTCGCCATCGACGCCGGACGATCCGTCAGGAACCAGAGAATCGGATCGCATTCGGAATAGGCCCAGCCAAATTCCGGCCCCGAGTCGTTCAGTTCCATGCTGACGACAACCTCCGGCGTGAATTCCGCAGATTGTTTCGCATTCCCCTCATCCGCGATCAGGATGAAAGGTACGCCGCAGAAGCTCGTGTCCTCAAACGGCAGGTCGGTTCGCCCGGTCAGCGACACGCGAAACACACCCGTGTCATCCACCTCGTCGCACGCGTCACCGACGCTGTCATTGTCAGTGTCCTCCTGCATCGGGTTGAACACGGACGGACAGTTGTCGCAGGCGTCGCCGACACCGTCCTCGTCCACGTCATCGGCGGCGGACGTCGTAACAAGCAGGCAGCTGTCGGGCGCATCCGGCGCCACTTGCCAATCGGCAATCGGGCATGTCGTCCCGGCCCCGAGTAGCAGGAATGCGGAAAGCGGTACGAAACTCAGCGAAATCCCGACGCGTTTCGAACAGGTGAACATCGCCTGACTCCCCGGCGCCGACGCCGATCACACGGGGACCCTCGAGAGAAGGACCGAGCCGCGCGAATCAGGCCGGCCATCCAATTATAACATGGCCATGAACGCCTCCGGCGAAACGCGTCGCCCGACATCTGGAAAACAGGCATTGTTTTTCTTGGCGCACTGGACGATGACTGTAGGCCGGTCGGACTCGAAGCGCGAACCTCTGTCACACGGCGTAAGGGCCAACGACCGGGTGGCCTACGTCCTCAGCCGTGAGGGCGCGATGATGGACGTGCAAAGGGCTTCGAATTCACTTCGCCGCGACGATCGGCGCCATCGGGCGAGTCTGTTGCATGTGGAGTAGCCCCGCAGGTTGAACACACCCACCAATTCGCGGCGCAACCCTTCCGAGCCGCGACCGTCAGGGAGTCGGTCGCGCGACGCGAACCAACCGCACGTATCCCGATCGATGCGAAACGCTCAAACGCGCGGTCAAACACAACGCGATTGCTCCGGGCGTCGCGCCAATCCCAGACGGCCAGGCCGGCGTCGCGAATCAATCGTGAGGGAACCGCGAATCCGGCGACGCCCGCCCACTTGCTGACGCGCGTGGCTCGGAACACACCGCGCCACGATCGGCGCCATCAGGCAAGTCTGTTGCATGTGGAGTAGCCCCGCAGGTTGAACACACCCACCAATTCGCGGCGCAACCCTTGCGAGCCGCGACCGTCAGGGAGTCGGTCGCGCGACGCGAACCAACCGCACGTATCCCGTTAGACGCGAAACGCTCAAACGCGCGGCCAATCACAACGCGATTGCTCCGGGCGTCGCGCCAATCCCAGACGGCCAGGCCGGCGTCACGAATTGATTACGAGTGAATCCCCAATCCAGGCGACGCCCGCCCACTTGCTGACGCGCGTGGCTCGGAACACACCGCGCCACGATCAGCGACATGGCTCGCTCAATGTCGAAATCTCGCCCCTGATCAGTTGTGACGAATGCCACTCACTTCCGAGATCGCATACCTCGAACACTCCACAACGAAACGGCCTTCGATCGATTACAACGATACTCACGCCAAACGCGTGCAACAAGCCGGCACCGTTGGGGCCAGGTCGATGTCGCGTTGCGTCTCAGGACGTCGCCCGAAGCGCTTTCCGGCGTGAACCGGACTTTTCAGGGGCGGTCTCGCCGGATCGAGCCGCCGCCAACCGGCGACCTCGAACTCACTCCTTGGCGGCGGGCATGGCCATTCAGTACAATGAAGCGAGAGTTTGCAGCACGGGCCGGCGAACCACGTTCACAATTCGCACCCTACGATGAAGTGAGGACCTTCATGATGGTTCACATCGGTACGAAGTGTCTTGTATCGACGAGGAAGGCCTCGGCGACGCCCTCGCGATTCCGACGTCGCCTCAGCGGCGTCTGCGCAATGGCGTTCATGGCGTTTCCGTTGTTACGCCTGACGAACAGCGCCTCGGCGCAATGCCGATTCACGACGGCGCCGCTCATCGCCCCCACGGGACTGGTATCCGGCGACAACTTCGGGCGAAGTCTCGATGTGGACGGCGAGACGGCGGTCGTCGCATCACACAATCGCGACGATGTCGGCAAGGTCTATGTGTATCGCAGGATCGCCGGGACCTGGCAGGAGGTGGCGGTACTCTCGGCCTCCGACGCCGCGACTCTTGACGCCTTCGGCTCGTCGGTGGCCATCCAGGGCGACACGATCGTCATCGGCGCCGTGGGAGATGATGACAACGGCGGAGCCAGCGGTTCGGCCTATGTGTTTCAGGAAATGGGCGGCGTCTGGTCACAAGTGGCGAAACTCACCGCGAACGACGGGGCCGCGAACGAGTCCTTTGGTAACAGCGTCGACATCGATGGCGACACGATCGTCGTGGGCGCCTACGCCGAAGATGGCGCCGCCATGAATCGCGGCGCCGCCTACGTTTTTGAACGCAACGCGGGGCTGTGGCTTCAGGCGCAGAAGCTTCTGGCCAGCGACGCTTCGACGTCGAACTTATTCGGCGCCAGTGTCGCGCTGGAAGGCGACGTGATGGTCATCGGCGCCCGCGGGGACGGAGATGTGGTCGCCAACAGCGGGTCAGCCTACGTCTTTCGCAAATCGATGGGCGCATGGCAGGAGGAAGTCGAGCTCAAGGCGTCTGATCCGCAGATCGCCGCCTGGTTCGGCGTCAGCGTCGCCGTCCGCGCGGATACCGTCGTCGTCGGGGCGAGCCAGTTCGGCTCCGCCGGCAACGGTGACAATCTTCAGGAAGGGGCCGCGTACGTCTTTCGCGATAACGGCGGCGCCTGGCCGCAGATCGGGCGCCTGATGGCGCCGGCGCCCAGCGATTTTGCGGGCCTCGGCCGGAGCGTGCACATCATCGCCGATGGCGATGTCTTCGTGGGCGCCAGCGGCGCCAGGGTGAACGGCCTGTTCAGCGGATGCGTCTACGTGTTCCGGGAATTCGACGATGACTGGCGCTACATCACGCAGTTGTCGGTCAATGGCCCTTCATACATGTATGTCGGCGCGAGCGTCGCCGTCAGCGGGACGACGGCGTGGGTCGGCGCCCCCGGAAGCGATTTCAACGGTGTCGGAAGCGCCTATGTGTTCGAGCTGGACTGGAGCCCGAACGACTGCAACGCCAACGGAATCCCCGACCCATGCGAGATCGAAGGCTATCTCGTGAGCGATTGCGATGCGAACGGCGTGCCGGACGAATGCGACATCGCGAACGGGACACATACGGACTGCAACGGAAACGGCGTGCCGGATGTCTGCGACCTGTCAGACGCTGACTTCACGATCCGCAGGCTGTCATCGGAACTGGCGACGAAGGGCGCGAAGCTCGGCCAGGATGTCGCGATCGATCAGGATCTGGCGATTGTCAACGCCGCTCAGACGAATGGGATCTTCCCTCCCTTTGCCTACATCTTTCGTCAGGAGGCTGGCGGCTGGCATGAAGTCGATCGCGTTTCTCCCGACGGGCTCGGCCCGGATTCCGGATTCGGCTTCAGCGTCGATGTCGACACCGGCGTATTCGTCGTCGGCGCCCCGAGCGATGAGAACCCCGGCGTCCCCAACAGTGGTTCGGCCTATGTCTATCAGGAAACGCAAGACGGCTGGGAGTCGATCGCCCGGCTGAGCGCGCCGGACGCCGCGACTGGCGACGGTTTCGGTTTGACCGTGTCAATGAGCGGAGAGCGAATCGCCGTCGGGACCTGGGCCGATGATGTGGCGGGCGTCGAGGATCAGGGATCGGCGTATGTCTTTCGACGTATGAATGGCGTCTGGGTCTTCGAATCCCAGGTCGTCGCGTCCGATGGTGTTACTGATGACGTATTTGGCAGGGCCCTCGGACTGGATGGCCAGACGTTGGTGGTCGGCGCGTTGGAGAAAGACGATCCGGCCCGAAACAGCGGCGCCGCCTACGTCTTCCGGGCTTCGGGTACCGGCTGGTCGCAGATCGCCAGGCTGTTCGCGCCGGACGTCGGCGAAGATGACTGGTTTGGTTCGAGTGTCGCCATCAGCGGCGACACGATCGTCGTTGGCGCGCCGGGCGATGATGACAACGGTCTCGATAGTGGCGCCGCCTACGTCTTTCGCGAAATCGATGGCGCCTGGACGCAGACGGACAAGCTGTCGGCGGGCGTAAACGCGTCGGGGAATGACGGCTTCGGCGGCGCCGTGGATATCGATGGCGACATGATCCTGGTTGGCGCAGAGCGGGACCGACTGGACGGGCGCATCGGCGCCGCGTTCGTGTTTCGGCGAGTCGATGGTGTTTGGGAGCGAACAAGTCGCCTCGATTCGCGCGATGTGACCTCGTACAGCGGCTTTGCCATCAGCCTCGCCATCAGTGACGGCGTGGCGATCGTCGGCGCCGTAAATGCGGATGTCACGGACGAAGACAGCGGCGTCGCCTATCTCTACAGTGTCCGGGCGCGTTCCAGCGACTGCAACGCCGATCAGATTGCCGACGAATGCCAGCCCGGCGACTTTGATGGTTCAGGCTGCGTCGATTTGCCTGACGTTGGCGGTTTCGTCGATGCGCTTCTGACGCCGGACGCCGATTGCGTGGACCTCGGGGACCTGAATGGAGATGATCACGTGAACGCGCTGGACGTACATGATTTCGTGAGCGCGCTTCTGGCGGGTGATGGATGCCCGTAGTCGCGGACTTCGGGTCCCGTGCCGGTC
>Ga0116152_10000328_pt1 | contig 38968 bp, 36 predicted proteins | sample AD_UKC119_MetaG_FD_89894 | JGI IMG/M metagenome (GOLD analysis project Ga0116152, IMG submission 89894) | Active sludge microbial communities of municipal wastewater-treating anaerobic digesters from Hong Kong - AD_UKC119_MetaG | ecosystem: Engineered > Bioreactor > Anaerobic > Digestate... | reverse complement strand
TCCTCATCTATCCCCAACTGAATACTGATGGCCTTGCCAGCGATTCCTTGCGCCGCAGACAGCACAATCCGGCTCCGCTGTACCAGGCTGTGCGGCGTTTCCCGGCTGCGTGCCAGACGTTGGGACGTGTTCCTGTTCTGCTGTCAACTGGATTGACTGGGTCGGGCGTGCCATTCTGGGTCTCATACTCAATAGGTCGGGCTGCCATTATCCGATAAGTTTACGGGGCGGTGTACTAGCTGTGGATCAGATTATGAAGAGGCTCCTGAACTGGCCCGCCGTCCTCAGATCACCCCGTCCGCCCGCAAAGCAGCCAGCTGTGCCGAATCCATATCCAGCAGGGTTTTCAGCACGCTGTCGGTATCCGCCCCGAGCAGGGGAGGCGGTCGTTCGGCATTCAGGGCCTGACCATCGAACCGTATCGGGTTGCCGAGCAGTCTGACCGGCCCGGCTTGCGGGTGGAGCCGTTCCAGGGCCATACCCCGGTGCCTGACCTGCGGATCGGCGAACACCCGGTCCAGGGTGTTGATGGGACCGCAGGGCACCCCCAGCGGTTCCAGTGCTGCCAGCCAGGCATCGGTACTGCGGGCCTGCAGGTACGGAACCAGCAGCGGAATCAGGGTGTCACGGTTGGCCACCCGGTCGGCATTGGTGGCAAAGCGCGGGTCCTGCCCCAGTTCTGCACAACCGGCTTCCTGACAGAAGCGCTGGAACTGGGTGTCATTGCCCACCGCCAGAATCAGGTGGCCGTCAGCGGTGGCAAAGGTCTGGTACGGTACAATATTGGGGTGGGCATTGCCCAGCCGTTGCGGTACCGTGCCCGAGGTCAGGTAATTGAGGGCCTGATTGGCCAGTACCCCGACCTGCACATCCAGCAGGGCCATGTCGATGTGTGTGCCCTGTCCGGTCTGGTTGCGCTGCCAGAGGGCGGCCAGAATGGCATTGGCGGCATACAGTCCGGTGAAAATATCGGCGAAGGCCACCCCGATCTTGACCGGTCCGCCTCCTTCACTGTCCGGCTGCCCGGTCAGGCTCATAATGCCGCCCATGCCCTGAATCATGAAGTCATAACCGGCCCGCCGGGCGTAGGGGCCATCCTGCCCGAAGCCGGTAATGGAACAGTACACCAGATCGGGCTTGATGGCCTTGAGGCTGGCGTAGTCGAGCCGGTATTTCTGCAGGCCCCCGACCTTGAAGTTTTCCAGTACCACATCACAATGTGGTACCAGCTGGTGCAGCAGTGCCTGTCCTTCTGCTTTGGCCATGTCGATGGTGACCGATTGCTTGCCCCGGTTGGTGCCGAGATAATAGGCTGCTTCTTCCGTACCGGGCAGCCATGGCGGCCCCCAGCGCCGGGTGTCATCACCCTCGCCGGGGCGTTCGATTTTGATCACCTCCGCCCCCATGTCGGCCAGCAGCTGGCTGCACCAGGGGCCGGCCAGAATGCGGGACAGGTCAAGAATGCGGATGTTCTGCAGTGGTCCGGACATTGTCTGCTCCATTAGCTGTCCCTTCAGAAGAATGCCTGTATCCCGGTCTGGGCCCGCCCGAGGATCAGGGCATGGACATCGTGTGTGCCTTCATAGGTGTTCACGGTTTCCAGGTTCACCATGTGGCGCATGACACCGAATTCATCGGAAATACCGTTGCCACCGTGCATGTCGCGGGCCATGCGGGCAATATCCAGCGCCTTGCCGCAGTTGTTGCGCTTGATCAGCGATACCATTTCCGGCGCCCAGTTACCGCTGTCCATCAGTCGTCCCACCTGCAGCACCGTCTGCAGTCCCAGGGTGATTTCAGTCTGCATATTGGCCAGCTTGAGCTGAATCAGCTGGTTGGCCGCCAGCGGCCGACCGAACTGCTTGCGGTCCAGGGTGTACTGGCGTGCCGCATGCCAGCAGTACTCCGCCGCTCCCATGACACCCCAGGCAATACCGAAACGGGCCTTGTTCAGGCAGCCGAACGGACCGGCCAGTCCGCTGGCATGCGGCAGCAGGTTTTCTTCGGGGACGAAGACCTCATCCAGCACGATTTCTCCGGTGATGGAGGCGCGCAGGGAAAGCTTGCCCTGAATCTTCGGGGTACTGAAGCCCTTGCTGCTACGCTCGACAATAAAGCCGCGAATCTTGCCCTCATGCGCATCCGACTTGGCCCAGACCACGGCAAAATCCGCCACCGGGCTGTTGGTGATCCACATTTTCTGGCCACTGAGGCGATAGCCGCCATCTGCTTTAACGGCCCGCGTGATCATGGAGCCGGGATCAGAACCGTGGTTGGGTTCGGTCAGGCCGAAGCAGCCGATCATTTCCCCACTGGCCAGTTTGGGCAGGTATTTCTGCTTTTGTGCCTCGCTGCCATAGCTTTCGATTGGGTACATAACCAGTGAAGACTGCACACTCATGGCCGAGCGATAACCGGAGTCAACCCGTTCCACCTCGCGCGCAATCAGGCCATAGGCCACATGCCCGAGCCCGGCACCGCCATAGGTTTCCGCGACTGTCGGTCCGAGCAGGCCCAGCTCGCCCATCTCACTCATGACCTCGCGATCGAAACGCTCCTCACGGGCTGCGGAAAGGACGCGTGGTTGCAGTTTTTCCTGGCAATAGGCGCGGGCAGCGTCGCGGACCTGGCGCTCGTCACTGCTCAGCTGCTGGTCAAGAAGCAGGGGGTCGTCCCACTGGAAGGCTTGCATGGTTTGTCTCCATTTGACTGGTCTGTTTTGATAATATTTATTATAATAAATAGTAAAAATCAAGTATCAAAACCGGAAAAATCAGGATCAGACAACCATGGACAAGTCCCTGAACGGGTTGGCATCGCCGCCCCGGCTCAAGCGTGCCGACCAGATTGTGGATGCCGTGAAGCGCTGGATTGTGGCGCATCAGCTTCAGCCCGGCGAACGCCTGCCGAATGAAAAGACCCTGATGGAACTGTTTTCCTGTTCACGCGGGACCATGCGTGAAGCGCTGAAATCACTGGAGGTACAGGGGCTGATCAGCATAAAAACCGGTCCCGGCGGGGGGGCCGTGCTGGAACAGGTGCCCTATGCACTGGCCTCCCAACTGCTGCGGAATTACCTGCATTTTCAGCCGCTGTCCGGGCCGGATGTCTACCGCCTGCGACGGCTGGTGGAGCCGGAAATTGCCGGGCTGGCGGTCGGGCAGCTGACGGATACGGATTTGGCGGAGCTGGAGCACCTGACCGAATTGTGTGCGACAGCTGCGATCGATATGGAGCAGCGGCTGGTCCAGCGTATCGCCGAGCTGGATTTTCACAACCTGCTGGCGCAGCGTTGCGGTAATCCGCTGCTGGCCTTTATCGGGCACTTTCTCAATGACCTGATTCGTGATCTGGTGGTGTTCAAAAAGCTGAAACTGCCGGAACAGCATGAATTTTCCCACTCCAACCTGCATTTTCACCGGGCGCTGATTGTGGCGTTCCGGGCCTGTGACCGGGCGGCGGTGGAGCGCTTGATGCGCGATCACATGCAGTGTGCCGAAGGTTTCAATATCGAGCTGGAAGGGCAGCTGGCACGGAAGCTGCTGGTGGGGGCAGAGGGATAAATGGAATGATGGTTTCCCCCGCAGATAACGGATACCTCTGGAAAGCGACTCGTTCATAAAGCCGCTGCCCAAACAACCGGGCCACCTACCAGGGCTGCGGGGTCGGCCCTACGGTAAATTCACTGACATTGGTATCTTGCGGCTGGGCAATGGCGAAGGCGACAACCCTGGCGATACGCTCTGCCGGAATGCCGAACTGCTGATACAGGTCCGCCATGCCTGCAGCAGTGGCCGGGTCGGTAATGGTGTCCAGCGCCTCGGTGTTGATTGCCGCGGGGTAGATGGTTGCCGTGCGAATGTTCGTGCCTTCCAGCGCGGATTCCATGCGCAGCACCTCCATGAACTCGCGTACAAACCATTTGGTACCGCCATACACGGCCGTACTCGGGTAGGCTTTCAGCCCGGCTACCGACGATGTGGCGATGATGTGTCCGGATTTCTGCGCCATGAAGACCGGCATCACCGCAGCAACACCATGGAGCACACCCTTGATATTGACATCGACCATGCGCTCCCACTCATCGGTCTTGAGGGCTGAAACCGGTGAACTGGGCATCAGGCCTGCATTCAGGAAAATCACGTCCACACGCCCGAACTGCTGTCGTGCCAGCGCGACAAGGGCAGCATTATCGGCAGGGCTGACCACATCCATGGCCTGATGCACCACCCTGCCGCCCTGGCTGCGGATTTCCTCTGCCAGTTGCTGCAGGCGCTCTTCCCGACGTGCGCCCAGTACCACCTGTGCGCCCTGTTCGGCAAGCAGTCTGGCGGTTGCTGCGCCAATACCGCTGCTGGCACCGGTGATAATGACAACCTTGTCTTCGATGTTCTGCTTCACTGTGTGTTTACCTGTTCCTTGTTTCCGGGGGATGGAAGGCCCCCACCTTTTGTCCTTCAACCTGAAGCAGGAAAAGTGCAGGTGGGGGTGGGCAGCAGGCTGTTAAAACCTTACGGTTTCACCATGCCGTGCTGATGAGTGCCGGCAAATTCCTGCCGGTAGTGCGCAATGACCTGCTGGTATTGCCCGGCATTCAGCACGGCTTTCAGGTTATCACGGCAGGCGATCTTGATTTCAACCAGCTGCTGGCGTGCGCTGGCAATATTGGCGTACTGTTGTTCAAGGTCTGCCGCTGCAGCGTCTCCCAGTGCCATGTCCAGCAGCAGCTGTTCATCCTCTGCGATCTGGCGGGCCAGTGCCCGGGTGTTTTCCTGGTTTTCACTGCGCCACTGCTGTAAGCGCTCCTGCTGTTCCTCGCTGAGCTGCAGCTGATCAGCGTATTGCTGCAAGACGCGCATCAGGTTTGGCATCGGGTTTGCGTGCAGCATGTTCTGCATCTCATTAACGGGCATCTCGTGTTCTGCCTTGTGTTCCGCCGTATCCTGCATGCCATGGTGGGGCATATTGTGTTGCATGCCCGGATGCTGCATGGCTGCCACATCCCGTACCGGCAGGGACAGCGTGACTTCACCAGCCCGGGCAAATTTCAGGGTGAGTTTCCGGGTCTCACCCGCCTTGAGAGGCGTTGACAGGTTAATAAACATCACATGATAACCGCCGGGTTTCAGGGCCACCGTGGCTCCGGGCGGAATGTCAAGGCCATTCGGAAGCTGGCGCATTTTCATCACCCCGTCGATGACGGGCATCTCATGTATTTCCACATTGGCCGCAAAATCAACAGTCCCCCCGATCAGGGTATCAGCGTCCTTGCCGGTGTTGGTGATGTTCATGAATCCGCCGGCAACCGTGGTGCCCGGGGGGGTACTGCGCGTGTAGGGGTCCTTGATCACCAGGTCGCCCTGAGCATATTCAGCCGCAGACAAAGGCAGGGTAAGAAACAGGCCCAGCAGCAGGCTGCCGGCCAGGGATTTAAGGTCGTTCATTCGGTATCTCCAGTATTGAAACTTGATTAAAACAGCAGTCCGGACTCAGCCCTGATGAGGAGGAGCGCGTTCGGAGTAAACCGAAAGGTGAGGGACAATATGGGTGTAATGGTGGTGATGGTGCGGGGAGTGCTGTGCCTGTATCGGCAGGTCCGGGAGCATCGGTCCCGGTAGGACTGTCTGGCTGAACAGTTTGGCCAGATGCAGTGCCGGGCAGTGCAGACCGTCAGGCGCAGGGGTGTCGGCAATAATGCCGTTGGCATCCAGACGAATGGTTTTCAGACCTTCGAGGGTGCAGATGACCACGGTCTCGCCTGCAGCTGTCCGTGCGAGCTGCGGTGTACTCCAGAAGCTCAGCCAGGGTGTCAGTACCAAGGCCAGCAGGAGCAGTCCGGTCAGTGGTGTGCGTATCTTGCGGGTGGGCATGCGACTCGTTGGTGATGACAGGCGATGATGGATGTTGTGATGGGGGCTAACCCATCAGTGAATGAATTATCACCTTTCTGTCGGTTGCGTGCAAGGCTGACAGTTATTGTCACCAGGCCAGGGGGCGACAACAGCCCCCTGTCGCCCGGCATGATGGCATGGGCAGAGCAGGCTGCGGGAAGGGGGCTGATGGAATCTGCCGTCTGTGCTCAGGCCAGTGTCGGCTGCGGGAAGAACAGGCCCATGGCTTCAGTGGGTGAGGCAGTGCGTGCCTTGTGAATTTCTTCCAGTACATGCGGCTCGCAGCAGCCACAGCAGGTACTGGCCTTCAGTTGCTCCTGAATGGCTTCCAGCGAGTCGTGGCCATCCTGAACGGCATTGTGGATGGCTTTGTCGGTAACTGAATGGCAGATACAGATATACATGGTAATACACTGTTCTCAAACAAGAATCATTCTCAATGTGAGCAATGGTAATAAACCTTGCCTTTAAATGCAAGTGATTCTTGATCAAAGGTCTGGATGATGGCTATTAATGCCTCAGACCATGACAGGCTGACTGACGATTTCAGTCCCTGGACAGGATCACCCGGTGCTGCATGTCCAGCTCGAAATACACGGTCTCCCCGACTTCATGGCGCTGATGGCTGGGCGTCAGCGCCAGCAGGCGGCTGTTGTCCGCCATGGCCAGTGTGTAAAGGTATTCCGCTCCCCGGAACACACGTTCGGCCACATTGGCCTTGCGCGGTGCACTGTCCAGCAGCTTCAGGTCATCCGGGCGGATCAGCACATCCACCACCGATTCCGGTCGGCAATGTGCCGGTACCTGACCCCGGACCGGCCCGAGCAGGGTGCTCACGGTGTCCTGATTGATGACCGTACCGGCCAGCAGGCTGCCCTGACCGATGAAACTGGCGACAAAGCGGTTTTGCGGTTTGTGATACAGGTTGTAACCGGTGTCCCATTGTTGCAGGCGGCCATCCTGCAATACCCCGATCTCGTCCGCCATGGCAAAGGCTTCCTGCTGGTCATGCGTGACCAGAATGGCGGTCATGCCTTCCTGTTGCAGGATATCGCGCACCTCACGGGCCAGCATGGCGCGCAACTCCACATCCTGACTGCCGAACGGCTCGTCCAGCAGCAGCAGGCGCGGACGCGGTGCCAGGGCGCGCGCCAGGGCAATGCGCTGCTGCTGGCCGCCGGACAACTCATGCGGGTAACGGTTTTCGTAACCGGACAGGTTCACCAGGGCCAGCAACTCCCGGACACGCTGTGTCCTGTCCCGACCGGACTGCCTGCGCATGCCGAAAGTGATATTGTCGGCAATGCTCAGGTGCGGGAACAGGGCATAATCCTGGAAGACCATGCCAATATTGCGTTTTTCCGGTGGCAGACTGGTGCCGGGTGCGCTGATAATCTGGTCATTCAGGGCCATTGTGCCCTGTGTGACGGCTTCAAACCCGGCAATGGCGCGCAGCAGCGTGGTCTTGCCGCAACCGGAGGGACCGAGCAGGCAGCCGATTTTGCCGTCTTCCACGGTCAGGCTGACTGCATGCACAACGGTCATGTCACCGTAGGCGATGTGAGTATTCTGCAGGGTTAATTTGCTCATTGGCTTTCCTGGTTTCCCTGGCTTCCTTCTGCCTGACGGGTTTCCGGTGCGCTCCGGCCCGTGATTTCCCGATTGAGCGGCTCAACAGGATCACCGGCACAATACCGGCTGCCACGATCATCAGTGCCGGCAGACCGGCATCCGCCAGCCGCTCGTCCGAGGCCAGCTCATAAGTCCGCACCGCCAGGGTATTGAAGTTGAAAGGGCGCAGGATCAGGGTGGCGGGCAGCTCCTTGAGCACGTCGACAAACACCAGCAGCAGCGCGGTCAGCAAGGTGCCTTTCATCAGGGGCAGATGCAGTCTGTACAGTACACCCAGGGCATTCAGGCCCAGTGAGCGTCCGGCATTATCCACCGTGGGCTTGATCTTGCCCAGACCCGCTTCCACGGTTTGCAGTGATACTGCCAGAAAGCGCACATTATAGGCAAACAGCACGGTAAACAGGGTACCGCTTAGCAACAGGCCGATACGGGTATCAAACCACGCACGGGTCAGGAGGTTGAGCTGCGTGTCGGTCCAGGCAAACGGGATCAGTACGCCCACCGCGATCACCGTGCCGGGAATGGCGTAGCCCATGGCGGCAATGCGGGCAGTCAGGTTCACCAGCGGATCATTGCGCACCCGTTTGCCGTACCCCAGCACCAGCGCCAGCAGCAGGGCAGACAGCGCTGCCAGCCCGGCCAGCAGCAGGCTGTGGCTGACCAGTTTGAAGAAGGCCGGATTCAGCCCTTCCGCAGCGGTGGTCAGGCTCCAGTACAGTAGCTGCCCGACCGGGATCACAAAGCCCAGCAGCAGGGGCAGGGCGCAGACCAGTACCGCTGCCAGCGCCTGGCCGCCGTGCAGTTGATGGCGTGGCAGGCGTGAATAGCGGCTGGAGGTATGATGGTAGCGTGCCCGCCGGCGTGACCAGCGCTCCAGCAGGATCAGCATGAACACAAAGCCCAGCAGCAGGGCCGCCAGCTGTGAGGCCGCAGCATGATCACCGAGGCCGAACCAGGTGCGGAAAATACCGGTGGTGAAGGTGGTAACGCCGAAATACTGCACCGTGCCGAAATCGGCCAGGGTTTCCATCAGCGCCAGTGACAGACCGGTGATGATGGCAGGCCGCGCCAGTGGCAGGGCGACCTGAAAAAAACTTTGCCACGGATTGCAACCCAGGGTGCGGCTGACTTCCAGCACACAGACCGACTGCTCCAGAAACGCCGCCCGCGCCAGCAGGTAAACATACGGAAACAGCACCAGTGCCAGCATCAGGATTGCACCACCCAGCGAGCGTATGTTGGGGAAGTAATAATCGCCGTAGCCCCAGCCGGTTGCGTCGCGCAGCAGGCTCTGTACCGGCCCGGAAAAATCCAGCATGCCGGTGTAGGTATAGGCGATAATATAGGCAGGCATCGCCAGCGGCAGCAGCAGTGCCCATTCAAACAGCTGCTGGCCCGGAAAGCGGCACATGCTGTTCAGCCAGGCAGCGGGCAGGCCCAGCAGCAGCACTCCGACGCCGACACCAAGTGTCAGTAAGGCGGTATTGAGCAGGTAGTCTGGCAGCACCGTCTGGATCAGGTGCTGCCAGACTGCCGGGGCGGGAACGAACACATAGCCGAACACCGCCAGGATGGGAAGGGCGGTGAACAGCGCCATGCCGATCAGCACGGCGCGCCACAGGGCAGACTTTATTTCCAACCGGCCTTGTCCATAATCTTCACCGCTTCGGCGTTGTTCCTGCCCAGTTCGGACAGGTTCACGCTGTCCGCCTTGAACTCGCCCCAGCCTTTCAGCCGCTCACCGGGTTCGACGCCGGGCTTGACCGGGTATTCCTGATTGGCCTCGGCGTACCAGTGCTGGGCGTCATCGCTGACCAGAAATTCCAGCAGTTTGATGGCATTATCCCTGTTCCGGGCCGCCTTGGTGACTGCCGCGCCGCTGATATTGATATGGGTGCCGCGATCCTGCTGGTTGGGCCAGAAAATGGCGACTTTTTCCGCTGCTGCCTGTTCATCAGCATCATTACCGGCCAGCATCTGGCCGTAGTAATAGGTATTGGCAATGGCCAGATCACAGACGCCATCGGCTGCTGCCCTGATCTGGTCCCGGTCGCCCCCTTCCGGTGGGCGGGCGAAGTTTTTAACAAAACCATCAGCCCAGACCTGGGCCTTTTCGGCACCATCAGCCGCAATCATCGAACCCAGCAGGGACTGGTTGTAGATATTGTCGGAGGAACGGATGCAGATGCGGCCTTTCCATTTCGGGTCGGCGAGGTCTTCGTAGGTGGACAGTGCTTCCGGCTTTACCTTGTCTTTGGCGTAGAAAATCGGACGGGCACGCGAGGTCAGGCCGAACCACTGGTTACCGGGGTCGCGCAGGTGTTCCGGAATGTCCTGCTGCAATACTTCGGATTCCACCGGCTGGGTCAGCGCCATTTCCATGGCACGGTACAGGCGGCCTGCATCGGCAGTCATCAGCAGGTCGGCGGGGGTGTTCTCGCCTTCGAGACGCAGGCGCTCCAACAGGGCGTCATCCTTGCCGGTCACCAGATTGACGGTGATACCGGTCTGTTCGGTGAAACGATCAAACAGCGGCTTGATCAACTGTTCCTTGCGGGCGGAATAGACGTTGACCTCGCCTTCGGCGAAGGCCGGAGCAGCGAGACTGCCGACCAGGAGGGCAAGGGTGATTTTCTTGAGCATGACGGGACCTTCATTGATAATCTAAACAAGAATTGTTCTTATTATCTGCATTGGTCAGCGGATTGCAAGCAATTCTCACGCAAGTGACACAAGTTGGTTGATCCGGGGATTCGGGTTTACGGTAAGTAGCACCAGAAGACGCGGTATCTTGCCGGATTTTACCCGGCCTGTATTGCTGCCGGTCCATCAGCACAACCCCGTCGGCCCTTTTCTGTCCCTGAAGGGGGATGCAGCGGTGTGGTGCTGCATCCGGTGGCTTTTGTCGCTCAAGTCGGAAAGTGTCTTTACTCGGTGCCGGAATCAGGGTAAGGGCCTGTGAATCGGAGCTGTCCGGGTGATGTCGTCAGGTCTGGGCTGTACCCGGTTGAGCTGGTGCTGGCCGGTCTGTGTGGCCCACAGGCGTTCGGCAATATTGCTCAGCTTGACAAAATCCGGATTGGTGCTCAGGTAGTCATAGACTGCCGACAGGGTGAACATTGACCCGAGCTGCACCAGCGGATTCTGGTAGTGCTGCGCTATGTTGTTGACTTCGGTATTGCGGAGGTTCTGCTGCGGCTGTGCAGCGGCGGAACCGGCAATCAGAAGCAGTGATAAAATCATGCACCTGGATCGGCCTGTTATTTTTGCTTTTTGATTCATTTCAGTGCTCCTGGCCCATGTTTTTTCCCCAACCGAATACCATAAAAACATGAGTCTAGTATATGTTTTTATGGCTGACTTAGATAAAATTTACGGTTAAAATTACGGTGCCCGTTCAGCCTGTCATCAATTTTCAGGATGACTGGTAGCATTCCGGAGTCGGAGTAAGCCGGGTAAGATAGACCGATGAGCAGTTACCTGATCCCTGCGGCAACCGTGGAACACGAACAGACCATCCGGAAAAGCCGCTTTATCACTTTCATCGGCCATGCCCCGGATGCTGCGGCGGCACTGGATTTTATTGCCACCATCCGGGCGCGTTATCCGGATGCGCGTCACGCCTGCTGGGCCTATATTGCCGGGGAGCCCGGCAATACCACCGCCATCAGCTGCAGTGATGATGGCGAACCGGGCGGAACCGCCGGTCGGCCGATGCTGAATGTCCTCCAGCATGGCGATGTGGGCGAGATCGTGGCGGTAGTGGTACGTTATTTTGGTGGCATCAAACTCGGGGCCGGCGGGCTGGTACGGGCTTATTCCAGCTCCGTTAGTCTGGCCATGAAACAGCTGGTGACAGGCGAGCGGGTGGCGCTGGTCAGCCTGAAGCTGGGAGTTCCCTTTGCGCTGGAGGATAGCGTGCGCCGTGCCCTGCAGCAGCATGGAGCCGGTATCGAGGCCGCCACCTACGAGCAGCAGCTGACCCTGGACTGCCGCTGTGCACAGGCAGGGCTGGAAGTGCTGATCGGGGTGCTGAATGAACTGGGACGCGGGCAGGTGCAGGTTCTGGAGCCAAAACGGTAGTGTCAGTCACCCCCCCACAGCAGCTCGCCACAACGTGCCAGGTTGTAGCCCTGATAATTGCGCACTATCTGGTGGCTCTGGCTGGTCTGCATCTCCTTCAGCAGCCCCTGAAACAGGTTGCGGAACCAGATACTGCGGGGCAGGGCCATATCGAAAGATTCCCAGCCGTAACTGATAAAGCCCATGCCGGTTTCCACCGCTGCTGCACGGGCACCGGGCGCAATGTCAGCCTCGCCCATGGCAATCAGGGCAGCGGCCTCGCGCTCGGAATAGGCGGTATGCACCTGGTTGAGCTGATCCGGACTGCAGTTTTCCTGTGCCAGTATTTCAAGCAGGTAACGCTGGGAGCCGGCACCTTCCTGGCGCATGGCCCAGCGCAGGTCCTGTTGCAGCAGGGTGCCCGACTGGCGATGGTTCCGCAGCCGCTCGGGATGCACGATCAGGCCCTGCTCACGCTGGTAAAGATGCACCAGTACCCAGTGCCCGGCATCCCGGTGCTGCTGGACCAGTGCCGGGTGACGCAGGCTGCTTTCCGCCTGAGGTCCCCAGTGCAGGCAACAGGCATCAGCCCGGCGTTTCTGCAGCTGCTGCAGCCCCAAACCGGTCCCGTTCGGGGCATAGCAGACCAGCCCCTGGATACCGATACGGGCGGTATAGGCCAGGATCAGGCGGTAAAACAGCGGGTCATCACTGCCGACAATGATCAGGCGATCATTCAGCAACCCCTCATGTGCGGATTCCAGCAGCCAGCGGTCCACCAGGGCACGGGGGAACAGCCATTTTCCTGTGACCTTGGTCGCGGGAATTTGTTTATCGTGCACCAGCTCGTAAATCTTCTTTTCATTCAGGTGCAGATAACCGGCTACCTGCTTGACGGTCAGGTAGGTATTCCGGGTCATTCCCCGTGGCTCCGGTGCGCCTGCGCCGGGGGGGGCGCCGCCGGCTGCTCGGGCAGGGCATCAAACCGGATCTGTTCGTGGCCGTGATAGACCAGAAAATGTTGCCCCCTGGCCCGTGCAATCAGGACCACCCCCAGCTGCTGTGCCAGCTCCAGCCCCATCTGGGTCACTCCTGAACGGGACAGCAGGATGGGGATACCCATCTGGGCCACTTTGATCACCATCTCCGAGGTCAGCCGGCCCGTGGTATAGAAAATCTTGTCTGCACCATCGACGTTCTCCAGCCACATGTGCCCGGCAATGGCATCCACGGCATTGTGGCGGCCCACATCCTCGATAAAGACCAGAATTTCAGTATCCTGACACAGGGCGCAGCCATGCACGGCCCCGGCCCGGCGATAGATTGCATTATGGTCGGTGAGGGCGTTGAGCAGTGCGTAGATGCGCGACTGCCGGATCATCGGGCGGGGCAGGTGCAGCTGTTCCAGCCGGGCCATCAGCTTGCCGTACATGGTGCCCTGACCACAGCCGGTGGTGACGGTCTTGTGGGCCAGTTTCTGGTCCAGCCCCTCGACACCGGCTGTGGTGGTAACGGCCACCGCGTCGGTTTCCCAGTCGACCTGCACGGCCCGGATGTCCTCCAGATGTTCCACCAGCTGCTGATTGCGGATCCAGCCCAGCACCAGCAGTTCCGGGGCGCAGCCCATGGTCATCAGGGTCACGACTTCGCGCTTGTCCAGGTAAACGGTAAGCGGGCGCTCGGCGGAAACATGCACCTCACGTGCCCGGGCATATTCATCGATACAGCGGACGGCGACCGTAATGTCCAGGGCTGCCCTGCTCAGTTGCGGACGACCGGCTGACGGTGCGGTCCCCGGCAGGTTCTCAGCCACCGGTAACACTCATGTGCCGGAAGATGACCGGTTGGGCGGCCAGCTGGAATTCGTGCCCCTGTGGCTTGAGGTCCATGGACTGCAGCAGGGCTTCGCGCAGCCGCTCCGGCTCGGTGGGATAACCCCGCAGAATGCGGCGCAGGTCCATGGAATGCTCCTGCCCCAGACACAGCAGCAAACGGCCTTCAGCGGTGACACGCACCCGGTTGCAGGTATCGCAGAAGTTGTGGCTGTGCGGCGAGATGAAGCCGACCCGTTGCGGGCCATCGGCACGGCGGTAATAGCGTGAGGGGCCGCCGGTATTGTCCGCGACCGGCACCAGCTCCAGTGCCTGTTGCAGATCGACCAGAATCCGGTCGCTGGAGTAATACGCTTCGGCCCGGTCATGGTCGCCGATCACGCCCAGCGGCATTTCCTCGATAAAGCTGATATCCATACCGCGCTGGTGTGCAAACTGTGTCAGCGCCAGCACTTCGTCATGGTTGCGGTTCCGGAGAATCACGGCATTGAGCTTGATGCGTTCAAACCCGGCCGCCAGCGCGGCATCAATCCCGGCCAGCACCTTGCTGATGTCCCCCAGGCGGGTCAGGCGCTTGAAGCGTTCCGGGTCCAGGGTGTCCAGACTGATATTGATGCGTTTCACCCCGGCGTCCCGCAGGGCACGTGCATAACGGGCCAGTTGGGTACCATTGGTGGTCAGGGTCAGGTCACGCAGACCGGGCAGCCGCCCCAGCTGCTCAAACAGCCAGATCACATTGCGCCGTACCAGTGGCTCGCCGCCGGTAATGCGGATTTTGTGGACGCCCAGCGCCACGAAAGCCTGCCCCAGACGCGCCAGTTCCTCCAGAGTCAGCAGCTGGGCACGCGGGACAAAGCTCATGTCCTCACTCATGCAGTAGACACAGCGCAGGTCACAGCGGTCGGTGACTGAAAACCGGACGTAGGTGATTTTTCTGCCAAAACGGTCGATCAATTGCGGACTGTCGGGCTGGGTGGCGCTCATGGGCGGGTTACTCTTCGCTGCAGGGAAAGGATGACGTTGAAATTAGCAAGTTTGTTGTCAGGCTGCAAATGGGTTTCCGGATCGGCAGGTGATTGGCTGCCGGAGTTATCCAGACCCGGATCGACCCGATGCTCCTGTGACCCGGACAATTTGTCTGATCAGCTGCCGGAACCGGGCCGGGCAGGACAAAATGACCTGAATGGTCGGCATTGCCGCTTACCAGAGCGGATAATGGCGGCGTATTTTGTATTCTTTCTGGCACACGGGTTGCTATATCAGTCAGCAGACGTTTTGATCCGTTATGGAAAGGAGTCATTTTGCAATCCAGCAGCCCCGTCGATACCCCTGCGATTCCCGAATTTCTGCCGGTTTCCGTGATGATGGAACGGCGGCCCTCGACAAGCCGTTGGTCACAGGTGCGCTGGGTCGCTGCCGGTGTGGTGGTGGGAGCGAGCGAATACCGGGATGTCACGCTGTTGCACGAACAGGATGGCGTGGCGCAATTCCTGTATCCGGGGCTGAAGGTGCAGCTGCATCCGGATGAATGCGAAAGCTACTACCACAACCTGTGCTCCCCCCGGCCCGGCTGTTATGTGCTGGCTGATCCGGACGCGAGTACGGAACGACCGGCGATCCTCAAGGTGACACTGTGTTTTGATGAAGCCAACGCCTATCTGCAGGGTGCACTGACCGTCTATGCCCTGTCCCTGCCACCGGCACTGTATCACTGGCTGGAAACCTATGTGGTGGCCAATCATGTGCCGGTGAAAAGGACAAAACGCCGCCGTACCCGCTGGAGCGACAAGGGTGACCACAATGCCGGAGCGACTGCTCCCGACACGCCCCGAGCGGTTTTCGGGAGGCCACATGCCTGAACAGCAGCCCCCGCCGGAGGCCGGCTTTCTGCAGCGCTGGTCAAAGCTGAAGCACCAGGCCGGCCAGGCGCAGGATAATACATCCCCGGCGACGGCTCCCGAGTCCCCTGTTACAGCACCGTTACGGGCGGACGACGTGCCGGATGAGGCCGATCCGGCATCTGTAGCGGTTGTTTCCAGTGCCGAGGCTGTTGATCCGTCCGCTTCGGTGAAGCCGGAAGGTGTGGCCACTGTGACCACAGCACCGCATCCGCTGCAGAAAGGTCAGCAGGCTGCCGTGCAGCAAAAAGCCTTTGCCGAACTTACGGATGCCGACATGCCACCCTTGGCATCTTTGGGGGACGATTCGGACTACCGCCTGTTCATGGCTCCGGGCGTGAGTGCCGGGCTGCGCAATCAGGCCCTGCGCCGCCTGTTCAGCCAGCCGCACTTCAACAGGCTGGACGGGCTGGATGATTATGCCGGGGACTACACCACGTTTGAGCCGCTGGGAGCGCTTGTGACCACTGACCTGAAACACCGTCTGCAACGGCAGGCACAGGCCCAGCTGCAGCAGCTGCTGGACCATAACCGGACCGGCATGCAGCAGCTGGCCGAAGCACGCATGCAGACGCTGGAAGCCCTGCAGCAGCGTCCGCAGGCCATCGCCGGCATGGTTGGTTACCAGTCAGCCGGGCAGGTACTGGTGATTGGGGACCGGCAGGCGCTGGCGGTTGCCACCCGCCTGCAGGCACCGCTCAGCCCCAGGGTGGTGCTGACTGACGGGCCAGTGTCCGGGGCGTTGGCGGCTTCAGCCGGGCCTCTGGCACAGACCGTGATTCCGCTGGCCGGGCGCAGGCTGCAGGTGAGCGGGTATCTGGGGGCATTCGAGGTGACGCTGGAAGCCGCAGAAACGACGGGAACAACGGAAACGGCAACAATGTTGCAGGCGGATCTGGTGCTCGATCTGCAGCCTGCACCGGCGCTGGTGCGCGGCATCCTGCCACCGGGGTATTTTGCCCCCGGCCCCGAGACGCTGGAAGCTGCCCTGACTGACCTGGTGCAGCTGACCGGGCAGTTCAGCAAGCCACGCTATTTCCAGTATGACCCGCAGCGTTGTGCACACGGCAGCAGCGGCATCCGGGGCTGTACTCGTTGTATTGATGCCTGTCCGGCGGAAGCCATTATTTCCACGGGCGAAAAGATTGAGGTCAACCCCGCGCTTTGTCAGGGGGGTGGGGCTTGTGCCACGGCCTGTCCCTCCGGTGCCATCCGTTACGATTACCCACCGGCTTCCCACGCAGTAGACAGCCTGCGTATCCTGTTGCGCCATTATCGTGAAGCGGGCGGGGTAGTACCGAAAATCCTGTTTTACCGGGGTGAGCAGGTCCTGCAGCTTGAGGCACTGGCACCCAATATACTGCCGTTTGCGGTCGAGGAGCTGGCGGCTGCCAGGCCGGAACTCTGGTTTGCGGCACTGTCCTTCGGTGCCGCTCAGGTATTGCTGCGGGATGAGGCTGCCACACCGGTGCTGGCCCGCGAGACCCTGCAGCAGCAGCTGGGCATTGCCCATACCCTGCTCACCGGGCTGGGTTATCCGGCGGATGCCATTCTGCGCCTTGAGCCGGGGGTGCCGGAAGACGGGATCGGTCCGGGGGCGGTGATGCCGGCTATCACCCCGGCGACCCAGGCCGGGATGAGCGACAAGCGCCAGCAATGGTTGCTGGCGCTGGATCACCTGTTCCGACAGGCCGCCATTCCGGCATGCGAAATCGACTTGCCGACCGGTGCGCCTTTTGGCCTGTTGGCGGTCAGTCAGGAACGCTGCACCCTGTGCATGGCCTGTGCCACGGTCTGTCCGCTGCAGGCACTCAGTGGCGGTATCGAGCGGCCTCAGCTGCGTTTCAACATGACCGCCTGTGTCCAGTGCGGGCTGTGCGAGCATGCCTGTCCCGAGCAGGCTGTCCGGTTGCAGCCTTTGTATCTGGCCGATCCTGTGCAGCGGCGTGAACAGCGGGTGCTGTACGAGGAGGAGCCGTTTTGCTGTGTCGGCTGTGGCAAGCCGTTCGGCAGCCGACGCATGATTGACAATATGCTGCACAAGCTGGCCAGACATACGATGTTCCAGACAGAGCGGGCGCGCCGGCGCCTGCAGATGTGCGAGGACTGCCGGGTGGTGGATGTGGTGCAGGACCAGCAGGCCATGGCGGATTTCCAGTGAGCCCGGCGGACAGCTTCCAGGCCGGCGCTCGGCTGGAAAACCGGTCGGAGCCTGAGGCATTGTACCGCGCCAATGCCTATCGTCTGCTGGCTGCGGTATTGCGTCAGCCGCCGGATCGGGATGTGCTGGGGTATCTGGCCGGTTTTGATAACGGTGCGGCTTCGGCAGCCGGGGACGGACCGGATGGTCTGGCCGCTTCCATGGTCCTGCTGGGGCTGACGGCGCGTCACAGTGATCCGCCGGTGCTGGAAGATGAGTTCAACGCCCTGTTCATCGGGCTGGGACGCGGGGAACTGGTGCCTTTCGGCTCCTGGTACCTGACCGGCTATCTGATGGAAAAGCCGCTCGGGGTGTTGCGCCAGGACCTGGCCCGGCTCGGGTTTGAGCGCGAGGCCGGGGTGCATGAGCCTGAGGACCATGCCGCTGCCCTGTGCGAGGTCATGGCCCTGCTGATTGAGGAGCCGACCGATCCGGCAGCACAGGCCGGTTTTTTTGCCACCCACATTGACAGCTGGATGCCGGCCTTTTTCGAGGACATGGCCTGTGCATCATCCGCCGTGTTTTATCAGTCGGTCGCCCGGTTCGGGGCGGCTTTCCTGCAGTTTGAAAACCGGTATTTCCGTATCGAAAGCCAGGGACCTGCCTGGCAGGGATCGTGACAACCACTGGTTCCCGACGGGGGACTATCTGCCAACGATGAGGACTTGGAGATGAAAAATAACCATTCCGACCCCGGGGTCGATGTCAAAAACAGCCGCCGCACCTTTCTGCGCCAGTCGGTAGCGGCCGGGGCCGGAGCGGTATTGCTGGCCGGGCAGGCGGCTGAGGCCGGTCCTGCCGCACCGCCGCTTGATGAGGCCGCATCATCCCGGGAGCAGGGGTATCGAGTCACCCCGCACATCGCCGCCTATTACCAGAGCGCCAGTTAAGGGAGGTGCCTTCATGAAATTGACCCGCATCAGCGAACAAACGCTTCAGCCGTCAGCCCTGACCGGTACCAAAACCCTGAACCGGCGTGAATTTCTGCGCCAGTCGGGCCTGGTGGCCGGGGGTGCGGCACTGGCAACCGGACTCGGGGCCGGCATGATGAAAAAGTCACAGGCTGCCACCGAGGCCACCCCGCAAGGGGGGCAGGTGAAACAGGTCAGGACCATCTGTACCCATTGCTCGGTGGGCTGCGGCATTCTGGCGGAAGTTCAGGACGGCGTCTGGGTCGGGCAGGAACCGGCTTTTGACCATCCCTTCAATCGGGGAGGACATTGTGCCAAGGGGGCCGCCGTGCGCGAGCACGGGCACGGTGAGCGCCGCCTCAAGTACCCGACCAAACTGGTGGATGGCAAATGGAAGCGCATCACCTGGGATGAGGCCCTGAATGAAATCGGTGACAAGCTGCTGGATATTCGTGCCAATGCCGGACCCGATTCGGTCTACTGGCTGGGATCGGCCAAATTCAATAATGAGCAGGCCTACCTGTTCCGCAAGATGGCCGCCATGTGGGGCACCAACAATGTCGACCACCAGGCCCGTATCTGCCACTCTACCACGGTGGCCGGGGTGGCGAATACCTGGGGCTACGGAGCCATGACCAATTCCTATAATGACATGCACAATGCCAGGGCCATTCTGATCATGGGTGGCAATCCGGCTGAAGCACATCCGGTCTCGCTGCAGCATATCATGAAGGCCAAAGATGAGGGGGGGGCACGGCTGATCGTGATCGACCCGCGCTTTACCCGTACCGCTGCCCACGCCGACCAGCACATTGCCCTGCGCCCGGGCACTGATGTGCCGCTGGTCTGGGGCATGCTGTGGCATATTTTCAAAAACGGCTGGGAAGACCGGGAGTTCATCCGTCAGCGCGTCTATGCCATGGACGAGATTCGTGCCGAAGTGGCCAAATGGACGCCGGATGTGGTGGAAGACGTGACTGGCGTGCCGGAAGCCGAGGTTCTGCGGGCGGCCCGGACCATGGCGCAGAATCGCCCCGGTACCTTTGTCTGGTGCATGGGCGGTACCCAGCACAGTATCGGCAACAACAATACCCGTGCCTACTGCATTTTCCAGCTGGCATTGGGCAATATGGGCGTGGCCGGGGGCGGAACCAATATTTTCCGGGGCCATGACAATGTGCAGGGTGCCACGGATCTTGGGGTGCTGGCCGATACCCTGCCGGGGTATTACGGACTGGCGGAGGGCTCCTGGAAGCATTGGGCCAAGGTCTGGGACCTGGATTTTGAGTGGCTCAAGGGCCGTTTTGACAACGGCAGCTACGAGAAGTCCGGTGATCAGGAGACACCGGTCATGAATACCAACGGCATTCCGGTATCGCGCTGGATTGACGGGGTGCTGGAGGAGCCGGCGAATATCGCCCAGAAAAATGCCATCAAGGCCATGTTCCTGTGGGGGCATGCACCCAACAGCCAGACGCGCGGGCCGGAAATGAAAAAGGCCATGGAGCAGCTGGAAATGATGGTGGTGGTGGACCCCTATCCGACCTTCAGCTCGGTATTGCCTGACCGCAAGGACGGTATCTACCTGCTCCCGGCAGCAACCCAGTTTGAAACTTACGGCTCGGTCACGGCTTCCAACCGTTCGCTGCAGTGGCGTGACAGGGTGATTGAGCCCATGTTCGAGTCCCGGCCTGATCATGTCATCATGTACCAGCTGGCGAAAAAGCTTGGCTTTGAGCAGGAGATGTTCAAGCACATTCAGATCGAGAATGACGAGCCGCTGATTGAGGACCTGACACGGGAATTTAACCGGGGCATGTGGACTGTCGGCTATACCGGCCAGAGTCCGGAGCGCCTGAAGCAGCATCAGCAGCACTGGGGTACTTTTGACTTCACCTCCCTGAAGGCTGATGGCGGTCCCTGTAACGGGGATTTCTACGGTCTGCCCTGGCCATGCTGGGGTACCGCCGAAATGAAGCATCCCGGTTCGCCCAACCTGTATGATACCGGCAAGCCGGTAGCTGAGGGCGGACTGCCATTCCGGGCCCGCTATGGCGTTGAACACAACGGTGTCAATATCCTGGCGGAAGGTTCTTCCAATGTCGGGGCTGAATTGACCGACGGGTACCCCGAGTTTACGGCCGACATGCTCAAGCAGCTGGGCTGGTGGGGTGACCTGACGGCGGAGGAGCAGCAGGCTGCCGAGGGCAAAAACTGGAAAACCGATGTTTCCGGCGGCATCCAGCGGGTGGCCATCAAACACGGCTGTGCACCTTATGGCAATGCCAAGGCACGGGCCATTGTCTGGACCTTCCCGGACCCGGTCCCGATTCACCGTGAGCCGCTTTATACCAGCCGCCACGATCTGGTGGCCAGCTACCCGACCTATGAGGATCGCAAGTCGTTTTGGCGTCTGCCGACCCGTTACCAGTCGATTCAGGCCCGGGATTATTCCGGCGAGTTTCCGATTATCCTGACCTCCGGGCGTCTGGTGGAATACGAAGGGGGTGGGGATGAGTCACGCTCGAATCCCTGGCTGGCCGAGTTGCAGCCGGACATGTTTGTGGAGATGAATCCGCGTGACGCCAACAATGCCGGTATCCAGGAAGGTGATCAGGTCTGGGTGGAAGGCCCGGAAGGCGGGCGCATCCGGGTCAAGGCGCTGGTGACACGGCGGGTGGCTCCGGGTGTAGCCTTTACGCCATTCCATTTCGCCGGTGTGTTCGAGGGGCAGGATCTGCGTGCCAAATACCCGGAAGGGGCGGATCCGTATGTACTGGGGGAAGCCTGTAACACGGTCTTTACCTATGGCTATGACTCCGTGACCCAGATGCAGGAGACCAAATGTACCCTGTGCCGCATCGCCAAAGCCTGAGGAGTGAACCATGGCAAGAATGAAGTTTTATTGTGATGCAGAGCGCTGCATCGAGTGCAATGCCTGTGTCACGGCCTGCAAGAACGAGAATGAAGTGCCGATGGGCGTCAACCGTCGCCGGGTGGTCACCATCCGGGACGGGGAGCCGGGTGAGCGTTCACTGTCAGTGGCCTGCATGCACTGTTCCGATGCACCGTGTCAGGCGGTCTGTCCGGTTGACTGCTTTGTCACCACTCCGGATGGGGTGGTCCTGCACAACAAGGACACCTGTATCGGCTGCGGTTACTGCTTTTATGCCTGTCCGTTCGGTGCACCGCAGTTTCCGCTGGATGGGCAGTTCTCCACCCGTGGCAAGATGGACAAGTGCACTTTCTGCAACGGTGGACCGGAAACGGCGAACAACAGTCCTGATGAAATCCGCAAGTACGGACGCAACCGGCTGGCGGAGGGCAAGCTGCCTTTGTGTGCGGAAATGTGCTCGACCAAGGCGTTGCTGGCCGGGGATGCCGGGGTTATCGCCGATATTTATCGCAAGCGGGTGGTCAACCGGGGCGCGAATGCCTACCTGGCTTCCGGCAGCCTGCAGAAGGGGGCCTTCGAGGCCCTGCAGACACCGCCACAGCCGGAATGACCTGTGGCGGACCACCCGGAATCCGGTGGCCGAAATCCCTGCCGGTTAGCTGTGCTGACCGGCGGGGGCTTTTGCTCCTCAGCGTTAAGGTAAGCAATACAAGATGAGTACAGGTATTTTCAGAACGGCTGTTATCCCGGTCTGCCGGTACGGGCTGCTGGTCATATTGCCGGTTCTGCTGCTGGTGTTTTCAGCCACCTTTGCCGCAGCCGTTGAAGAAGCCCCCCGTCAGGTACCGGATCCGACTGCCGTTTCCCCCGGTATCGAACTGTGGAATGCGGTGCGTGAGCGCCAGCCGTTCGATGCCGGGCAGATACGCACCCAGCCACCGGGAGGGGAGCGGGATGCGCTGATCAATATCGGGGGGGAGGCATGGCGACAGTTCCGCATGCAGGAGCTGATTCCCGTGGCGGCCCGGATTCTTGCCGGGGTGGCGGTGGCCATCCTGCTGTTTCGGCTGCTGCGCGGTAAAATTCCCATCAGGGCCGGACGCTCGGGGGAGAAAATCCACCGTTTCAGCGGTTTCCAGCGGCTGGTGCACTGGACGGTGGCCATCCTGTTTGTGGGGCTGGCGGTCTCCGGGCTGGTCATGCTGTTCGGGCGCTATTTCCTGATTCCCTGGCTCGGGCCTGAACTGGGCGGCCCCCTGACTTACGGCTTCAAGCGCCTGCACGACTTTTCCGGCCCGGCCTTCGGCATTGCCCTGGTGGTGATGATCTTCACCTTCATGAAAGGCAATTTCCCCACTCTCCATGACATCAAGTGGGTGTTCAAGGCGGGCGGGCTGCTGGGCGGACATGCACCGGCCGGGCGTTACAATGCCGGTGAAAAGGGCTGGTACTGGCTGGCCGCCAGTGTCGGCATGGTGGTTGTGGTCAGCGGACTGGTACTGGATTTTCCGAATTCGGGCGGTCTGGAACGTGATGCCATGATCGGATACCACCGTCTGCACAGCATCGGGGCCGTTGTCATGATGGCCGTTTCCATGGGGCATATCTACATGGGGACGATTGCCATGGAGGGTGCGTTCGAGTGCATGGCCACCGGTTATTGTGACAGTAACTGGGCAAAAGAGCATCATGACCGCTGGTATGCCGAGATCACGGGTGAAAAGATTCAGGACACACCAGCCGCTACCCTGACACAAGCCCCGGATGAACCCCCGCCAGCACGGCAACAGGCCGGCTGAAACCCGTTTCCGGTTATCAATATACTGCTACCGGCCATCAATCCGCATGGCCGGTATTGTCTTCGTAACGTCTACGATCACACCCGGGGCACCACTCGTTCATCAGGAGACAATTTTCATGCAGGATGTATCTACCCAGAGCTCCCCGTTTCTGGCTGCATTTCAAAACACGGTCCAGAACCGTACCCAGAGTCAGACCGAAGCCACCCGCAATCGTGACAACAATTTTCACACCAGAACCGGAACCACCGGTCTGACCGGTGATGCCAGTCTGGATCAGACCATGCTGCAGCTGATCCTGATGATGATCCAGATGTTGCTGGGCCAGATTCAGGAACGCAATGCCGGCTGTTGTGACCAGGACCCGCAGGCCGGTACCGACGATACCAACAACACCGGTAATGTCGCTGATACCGGCAGCCAGTCGGCTCAAGGGGAGGCACTGGATTTTTCCGGCACTGACAAAAGCCTGTTGTCCCGGGCATTGGGGCGCGATACCGGCACCAATCAGGCCAGTGTGGATCAGGTACTGGATACCAATGCCTCCGGCAGCCTGAATCAGGATGACACGGTGGTGCTGATTCCGGTCAATACCGGTGGGACCGAGAACTACAGCGTGACGGATGCGGATGTCCGGCGCTTCATGGAGCTGCGCTCCAGCGGGGCGGCGCTGGAGCTGAGCACGGCCCAGCAGGGCAGTCTGGGCAACAGCCTCGGCCTGCAGAATGTCACGGCCAGTGATGTCAATAATGATGGCCGTCTGAGTGTGGGTGATGCCATTACCGGCTTTAAAAGTACCAGCGGCACCGGCGGCCTGCTGTCATCCGGCTCCGTTCGTTATCAGGTGCTGGTAACCCGGTCATTGCTGGACAGTCTGAACAATGCTTGAAGCATTTTCCCGGTCAGTCTGTCCCGTCGCTGTTGCCGGGTATCCTGAATCCCGTGTTCCCGGCCCGGACAGGCCGTTATCCTCGGGAAGGAACCGTAAGGTATCCAAGGTAATCAACAAAGCAGTTTATCGTGGAGAAGTATAACATGCAGGGAATCACTACCTCTGGAGCAACCGCCGCCACACAGAGTCAGGCAGCCAGTCATTCACGTCGTCCGGGAACCGCCGGTCATCCGGGCAAACACCTGGGGCAGCTTAAACATCAGCCAGATCAGCCCGCCAGCAGCAACCTGCCACTGGTGCAGCAGCAGCTCAGCGCCCTGAACGGTTCCGGTACCCGCAGCCAGTCGGGCAGCAGCCAGTTCACGGCACAGCAGAATGACCTGTTCTATGCCATGGCACTGGATGCCTTGCGCAGTACCGGCAACAATGTCAGCGACCAGCTGGATTTCACCGGCAAGCTCAACGCCATCACGACCGCGATCTGAGCCGCACGGGATTTCGGCATTTTCACCGAACAGGGTTATTGGCATTGGTACCCTGTGGCGGTTAATATCAGGGGGCATGTCCGTTTTTGGCATGCCCCTTTATGCTTTCAGCTATCACCAATACCATGTCAGATGTACCCCATTACTTTCTGTATGGAGAGACTGACCCCTCCCATACGCTGGATTACCTGCACATATCCCAGCTGGAGGAGTCCCTGCCCAAACACAACTGGGATATTCATCCTCATCGTCACGGGAACATGCATCAGCTCCTGATTGTGGAGCAGGGCAGTGTGCTGGTCAGGGTGTGTGATCTGCTGGGGACCCGGAACGGTTTCTGCATCCTGTCCATTCCAGCGCGAGAGGTGCATGGTTTTGTGCACCAGCCCGGTGTGTGCGGCTACATGGTTACGATTGTCGAGTCCTTCCTGCGCGGCAGTTTTGCCGAAAGCGAGCGCCAGGAGTTTCCGGGCCTGCTCCGGGAGGTGCTGATGGTGCAGCCGAAACCGGGCAGCCGGGAAGAGCGCGATCTGCGTGAACTGGTGCATCAGCTGGTGCAGGAGTACCGGGAGCCACAGGCCGGGCATACGGCCCTGATCGGCGGCTGCCTCAAGATGCTGTTTGTCATGCTGGCCCGCTTTGCCGACCACCTGCGCAGTACCGATCCGGACTCGGATGCCCGCATTGCGGTCTATGAACAGTTCCTGCACCTGCTGGAGCAGCGTTACCGCGAGCACTGGAATGTGGGGCAGTATGCCGGTACACTGGGCCTGACCGGCAGCCGCCTCAACCGCCTCTGTCAGCGTTATGCGGGTCAGAATGCCCTGCAGCTGATACATGACCGTCTGGTAACCGAGGCCAAACGCCAGCTCATCTACGCCAACCGTTCCGTGAACGAAGTGGCCTATGATCTGGGATTCAAGGATCCCGCCTATTTCTCGCGCTTTTTTACCAAGCATTGCAGCGAGGCTCCCGGGCAATTCAAGAAACGCATCCGGGAGCGCAATCTTGCGTCCGATTCCGATACGGATCATTAACAAAAGGATAATTGGTGAATATCCAGCAAACCCGTGCTTATTATGACGCCAATGCGTCTGCCCGTCTGGGGGTTCTGTTCATTGTCGGCATCAGTACGCTGCTGACGCCGATTTCATTGTCGGCCATTCTGGTGGCTGTACCCGGTATCGCCCGTGACCTGCAGGTCGATGCGGTGTATGTAAGCTGGATTGCCGCGAGTTTTCTGCTCAGCAACCTGATTACCCTGTTGCCGGCGGGGCGGCTGGCTGATATTTACGGGCGCAAGCGTCTGTTCCTGATCGGCAGTTTTGTTTATGTACTGGCCAGCATCGGTGCCGGATTTGCCGGTTCCATCGAGCTGATTCTGCTGTTCCGGGTCATCCAGGGCATGGGGTCGGCACTGTTCTTCGGGACGGGCATGGCCATTGTCAGCAGTGTCTATCAGGGGCATGGGCGCGGTGCTGCACTGGGTTGGCTGAGTGCCTGTGTTTATGTCGGGTTAAGTGCCGGTCCCCTGATTGGTGGCTGGGTGACGGACCATTTCGGCTGGCACGCCGTTTTCCTGTTTGTTGTGCCCTTTGCCTTGCTGGCGCTGGGGTTGACACTGCTTCGGATGAAAGGCGAGTGGAAAAGTCAGGAGCCTGAGCCCATGGACTGGGCCGGAACACTGATTTATGCCCTCTGGCTGCTGCTGCTGGTGGGTGGTTCCAGCCATCTGCCGGAAGTTTCGGCCTGGATTGCCTTTCTGCTGTCTTTCGGGGTGCTGTACCTGTTTGTGCGCCATACCCGCACGGCCAGGTACCCGCTGATCCGCCTGCGGGTGATCTGGGAAAATCGGGTATTTTCACGCTCCCTGCTGGCGGCGGTGATGATGTATGCCGGTGGCTACGGTCTGCTGTTTCTGCTGGGGCTTTACCTGCAGTACAACCGCGGGCTTTCGGCTTCGGCTGCCGGGCAGATGCTGGTGCTGCAGGCCATTATTATGGCCATTCTGGCTCCACTGTCCGGACGCCTGTCGGATCGCTGGCAGCCGCGTCTGTTTGCTACCGCGGGCTGTCTGGCTTTCGCGCTGGGACTGCTGCTGCTGCAGTTTTTGTCCGAGGAGACGCCCCTGTACCTTATTGGCATCAGCCTGATGCTGTTCGGGGTCGGCCACGGGCTGTTTTCCACCCCCAATAACAGTAACGCCCTGGGCGCGGTGAGTGAGGAGCGCATGGGGATTGCCTCGGCACTGGTCAATATGGGACGCCTGATGGGGCAGATGCTGGGGACTGCGGTGCTGACCCTGTTGCTGGGTTTGTTTATCGGGGGGCAGGAGATCCGGCCCGAGCATTATGCCGCCATGAATCAGGTGGTGCATTACAGCGCCTTTGTTTCCCTGCTGTTTGTACTGCTGGCGGCCTGGTCATCCTGGCAGAGTGGCAAGGTTGGTCAATTAGTGCAACAGGGTTGACGGAATCTGCATTCCGGTGCAGATGAAACGGTTTATACTGGGGTTTTGCGGTTTTTTTGTTTTTCCGTTCCGAGGAGGATTTCATGCAGACAGCCATTCCCTATATGCAGATCCGTGGCGGCAGTTCCAAGGGCCTGTATTTCCGTGCCGAAGATTTACCGGCTGATCCCGAAGCCCGTGATCAGGTTCTGCTGGATGCCATGGGACGGGATGCGCGCCAGATTGACGGGCTGGGCGGGGCAAATCCGCTGACCAGCAAGGTGGCGGTTGTCAGCCCGTCCAGCCGGTCGGATGCCGATGTGGATTACCTGTTTGTGCAGGTGGTTGTGGGTGAGAACCGGGTGGATACCACACCCAATTGTGGCAATATTCTGGCCGGGGTTGGTGCATTCGCACTGGAAACCGGGATGCTGCCCATCACCGGGGATGTGACCGGTGTACGGGTTTACATGGTCAACAGCGGCAATGCCTGTGAGCTGCTGATTCAAACGCCGAACGGAGCGGTGGAATACCGGGGTGATGCCCGCATCGATGGGGTGCCGGGAACCGCAGCCCCCGTAATCTGCAATTACATGGATATTGCCGGTTCTGCCTGTGGCAGCCTGTTGCCTACCGGCCAGGTACGGGATGAAATCAATGGGATTCCCGTCACCTGTATTGATAACGGCATGCCGGTGGTGGTACTGCGGGCGGCGGATTTCGGCAAGAGCGGTTATGAAAGCTGTGAGGCGCTGAGTGCCGATACCGCCTTCCGCGAGCGTCTGGAAGCGGTGCGCCTTCAGGCCGGTGAGCGCATGGGGCTGGGGGATGTGACCAAAAAAGTGGTACCGAAAATGACCCTGATCAGCGCGCCGCGTACCGGTGGCCATGTCTGTACCCGCACCTTTATCCCGCATGCCTGTCACTCCTCCATCGGCGTGCTGGGCGCGGTTTCGGTGGCCACGGCCTGCATTTTGCCCGGCTCGGTGGCTGAAGGCATTGCCGTGGTACCGGAAGGTCACAGCAAAAAACTGTCTGTCGAACATCCTTCCGGTGAGTTTTCTGTCGAACTGCAGCTGGATGGAGCCGGGCAGGTCGTCAAGGCCGGGTTGTTGCGCACGGCACGCCTGCTGAGCCGGGGCGAGCTTTATATCTGATGTCTGTGAGCGTCTGAGTCTGACCGGAAAAGCGCCGCCAGGCGGATGGCTTCCGGGCGGTTTCGTACTTGATGTTGATTTTACTTTTCTGCGTCACTGGGCAATAATCGGGGCAGTCCGGCCTTGGGGGTGGGGGAACCGTCTGACAAACCGCCGCGCCGCTTATGGCCAAAACAGTTTTTTGATACTTTTCAATTAAATCAATTAACTAATTCAGTTGAAGTGGAGGAGTTCATGAAAAGACGCGATCTGTTGAAAGGTGCCGGTCTGGGTGCTGTTGCTGCGGCCTCGGTGGGTGCACCGGCCATTCTCCGGGCGGAGGATAAATTCAAGATCAATATGGTCTCTACCTGGCCCCGCGATTTTCCGGGCCTGGGTACCGGTGCCCAGCGTTTTGCCGAGCGCCTGGGCAAGATGACCGGCGGGCGCATGGAGGTGACCTACTTTGCTGCCGGCGAGCGGGTGGGGGCTTTTGATGCTTTTGATGAAGTGGCCTCCGGCAACTCCCAGATGTACCACGGCGTTGAATATTACTGGAAGGGCAAGCATCCCGGTTTTGCCTATTTTGCAGCGGTACCCTTCGGCCTGACCAGCAGCGAGGTGAATTCCTGGATGCGCTTCGGCGGCGGGCAGGAGCTGTGGGACAAGCTGGCTGCCGAGTTCGGGGTTAAGGGGCTGCTGTGCGGCAATACCGGTGTGCAGATGGGCGGCTGGTTCCGCAAGGAAATGAACAGTGCCGATGATTTCAAGGGGCTCAAGATCCGCATGCCCGGTCTGGGCGGGGATGTGCTGGCCAAGATGGGAGCCTCTCCGGTTTCCCTGCCCGGCGGCCAGATTTATGAAAACCTGATGTCCGGTGCCCTGGATGCCACTGAATGGGTGGGTCCCTGGAATGACCAGGCCATGAAGCTGTATGAAGCGGCCAAGTATTATTATTATCCGGGCATGCATGAGCCGGGTCCGATGCTGTCGCTTGGCATAAACAAAAAATGGTGGGACAGCCTGTCCAAGGTCGATCAGGCCATTATCGAGGCTGCCGCATCCATGGAGAACGACGTGATGCTGGCGGAGTTCAATGCCAAGAACGGTGATGCACTGGATCAGCTGGTCAATAATCAGGGTGTCAAGCTGATGGCCTTCAGCGATGATATTTATGATGCCTTCGGTGAGGCTTCCGAGGCGGTGTTCGAGGATGTGGTCAAACAGGGCGGTCTGGCCAAAGAAATCCATGAAAGCTTCATCAAGGCCCGTACCACGTATGGTGGCTGGTCCAAGATTGCCGACCAGGCTTACCTCAATCAGCGTAACCGCGTGCTGGGACTGTAAGTACCCGGCTGTTACTGCACGCAAACCGGCTGCTCCTGTTTTCATCAGGGGCAGCTTCTTGGCTTCCCAACTCCACGGCGGCTTTCTCCATGCTCCGATCCCGTCTCCTGCTTCGTACTTTTGCCATGCTGATGATGGCGGCAGTTTTTCTGTTTCTGCTCAACCGCTATCTGGTGTTCTGGTTTGACTGGCCGGATATTCCACAACTGCTAGGGTATTTTTCTGCTGACTCAGCGCTTGATGGTCTCGGGTTTGCCAAAGGGCTGGGGCTGGTACTGCTGTATGTACTGGTGGTTATGCTGGTGATCCGGCAGGTGCGCCGCAGTGCCGATACCACCCTGATGCAGGACTCAAGACGTTACAGTGCGCTGGCAGCCTATATTATCCGGGCAGCCTTCTGGTCGGTGCTGCTGGTCGGTATCGTGGATGCCACCATTTCCCTGTTGCGGGTCGAGGGCCTGCTGGCCGGGCTGGTGGGGCCGGAATGGAACAATATTCTGGAGCAGGCCCGTCCCCGTGGCCTGTATGTGCATTATCCGCTGGTACTGCTGTCGTTTGTCATTGCTGCCTTTACCCGTTCCATCAGTTTTGTCTGGCTGTCGCTGCTGGTGATACTGGCAGAGTTTGCCATCGTGCTGACACGCTTCATTTTTTCCTATGAGCAGGCTTTCATGGGCGACCTGGTGCGCTTCTGGTATGCCGCACTGTTTCTGTTCGGCAGCGCCTATACCCTGCTGCAGGGCGGGCATGTGCGGGTTGACCTTTTGTATGCCGGGATGCGCAGGCGCACCCAGGCCTGGGTAAATGCGATCGGCTCGGTGCTGCTGGGCCTGTCGCTGTGCTGGGTGATACTGACCATGGGGATGGGCAACCGGCAGGGTGTGCTGATTGCACCGGTGGTGAATTTTGAAATCTCCCAGAGCAACTACGGCATGTATGTCATGTACCTGATGGCGGCTTTCCTGCTGATCTTCGCCGTGTCCATGGCCTGCCAGTTCGTGTCCTACTTCCTCTGCAGTGCGGCCATTCTGGTGCATGAGGTGGAGGCGGATGCCGTGGATGATTATGGCTACAGCGGGGGTGGGCATGATATCGACGGTCCTTCCGGTCTGACTGAGGAGGGCATGTGATGGAACTGGTCTTTCTCGGGCTGTTGCTGTTGCTGATGATGTGGGCGCTGCTGGCCGGGTACCCGGTGGCTTTTGCCCTGCCGGGTTCGGCCATTATCACCGTGACCCTGGCTGCGCTGTCCGGCTGGCTGTTTGCCGGAGATACATCCGCCTATTTCGCAGGTGACGGGCCGACCCAGTGGCTCAGCGCCGGTGTTACCAATTTCCGCAGCCTCTACTGGGGGGTGGATCGTGATACCCTGATCGCCATCCCGCTGTTTATCTTCATGGGCATCATGCTGCAGCGCTCCCGGATTGCCGAGGACCTGCTGGTGGCCATGGCGCAGCTGTTCGGACCACTGCCCGGCGGCCTTGGCATTTCGGTGATTTTTGTCGGTGCACTGCTGGCGGCCACCACCGGCATTGTCGGTGCTACCGTGGTAGCCATGGGGCTGATTTCACTGCCGGCCATGCTCAAGAACAATTATTCCAAACCCCTGGCCTGCGGTACCATCTGTGCCTCCGGTACGCTGGGGCAGATCATTCCACCGTCCATTGTGCTGATCATTCTGGCCGACCAGCTCTCCAGCGCTTCCGATCAGGCCAATACCGCACGCAAGGCCCTGTACCGCCAGATAACCGGTGAGTTTTCCATGCCATCCCGGTTTGAGGTGGTATCTGCCAGTGCTGGTGACATGTTCATGGGGGCCCTCATACCGGGCCTGATTCTGGTCGGTATTTATATCCTTTATATTCTGATAGTGGCCTGGATCCGCCCGAAACTGGCTCCACCGGTCCCGTATGAAGGGGCGTATGACCGCCAGTTCGCCCGCCGGGTGCTGGTGGCACTGGTGCCGCCGCTGGCGTTGATCTTCATTGTACTCGGCTCCATTCTCGCCGGGGTTGCCACCGTGAACCAGGCCGGAGCCATCGGGGCGGTGGGTGCCATCATCATGGCAGGCTATCGCATGTACGAGGGCAAGTGGGGGCGTTACCTGCCGGCGATTCTGGGTTTTATTGCCATTATCACCATCGCCATTCTCAAGTCCCGTTATTCACTCAATATCAAGAGCATTCAGAATGAAGCCGAATGGCAGGCGATCCAGATGGCACTGGTGGCGGTGGGTGTACTGCTGCTGGCCGTGCTCTGGAGCATTGTCAGGGTGCGGCGTACCGGCAATATTCTGTGGGAGGTGATGGTGGAAACCGCCAAAACCACTTCCATGGTCTTTATCATCCTGCTGGGTGCTGCCATGCTGACTTCCGCTTTCCGCGCCTTTGGTGGCGAGGAGCTGGTCAAGCATTACCTGACCAGCCTGCCGGGCGGATTCTGGACCCAGTTTCTGGTGGTCATGCTGGTGATTTTCCTGCTCGGCTTTTTCCTGGACTTCATTGAAATCTGCGTTGTGGTGGTACCGATTGTGGCACCGATCCTGCTGCTGAATCCGGAAGCCAATATTACTGCGGTATGGCTCGGGGTCATGGTCGGTCTCAATATCCAGACATCTTTCCTGACGCCACCTTTCGGCTTTGCCCTGTTTTACCTGCGCGGGGTGGCGGACAAGACAATCCGGACCTTGGACATTTACAAGGGAGCGCTGGCTTTTATTGTGCTGCAACTGATCGGTCTGGCCATTGTCGGGTATTACCCCTCACTGGTGAATTACCTGCCCAACCGTTCCTACCTCACTTCCGAGAATGCCCCGCCCCCGATCAACCCCAAGCTGCAGGTCTGTCTGGAGGATTATACCTTCAGCGAGCTGGAGGGCAGTGCGGATACCATCCGGACGGCACTGGAGCAGGTGTCGGCCTCTGACCTGTCTGTCCTGCCCGACAAGTTGCAGACCGACCTGCAGGCAGGTATCAGTGAACTGGGGCAGGGCTTTGACCGGCTGGAAGAAGTCCGCACGGCACGCAACGAGCAGGAAAACTTTGCGCAGGAATATCACCCGGTACATCAGAAACTGCGTAATGCCCAGGCGCTGATGGCACGCATTGACCGCCAGATTGCCGAACAGGAACAGGGGCTGGCGCGGCTGGGTGAAAATGCCACCGACAGCGAACGTGAAGCGCAGCAGAAAGCCGTCAATGCGCTCAAGGCGGCTCGGGTTCGGGAGGAAAATGCGCTGCCCGCCAACGATGAGCAGATGCACAGCCGTTATCAGGAGCTGTCAACAGCCCTCGGCAAGGCCCGTAATGCCTATTTCATGACCGTGGATGGTGCCTATGACAAGCTGCGCACGGTGCGTCAGGCCATTGAGGGTGGGGAGGCACTTAAAACACTGGAGCCTGATCTCGCTGCACTGGCCGGTGAACTGGCCAGCTTGGACCCGGAGCAGGGCATGGCCCGTATCGAGGCGCTGGAAAACCGCCTCAGCGATGTAAAAGAGTCATCAGCGGTCAAGTCACCTCTGACCAGGGCCCGGCGTCTGCTGAAAAAACCGGGTGATGACCGGGCGGCGACACAGGCCGAAGTCGGGGTGCTGGTGGCTGAATCACGGGCGGCCCTGACCGGGGAGCTGGCATGGCGCGACAAGGCGGTGACAGCGTTATTGCCTGTGGTACGGGAGCTGGATGATGCGGTCAGGCCAACCTTCGGTGCCCGCTCCCAGACACGCCTGAGCAGGGATCAGGCAACCGATATTGCTGCCTGCCTGTCCCACCATCGGGATGTTTCCCTGAACTTTTAAGGCGCTGTGCACCGGGTTTCAGGAACCAGCCCGCATCAGTTCAAACCTTCCCGCCCTGTGCCGGTGGGGTCTGGCTGCCCGTGAAAGGGCAGCCCCCCTTGGCAGCATTGCTGGCAGAACTCGCCGATGCATTGTTGTCGGTATCCGCAATACCGGCGTTATTGACGTTGCTGACGGTACTGCCGGCATCAATCCGGGTGTTATTGCCATTTCCCTGAACCGGGCCGGTGTCTGCCGCCGAATTATTGATAACACTTTGCATCAGGGTGTTCAGCATTTCGGTAAACAGCCGGATCAGCTGCTCACCAGACTGACCGCTACTGGGGTAGCGCTGGCCGATGCTCTGCTGAAAACCACTCAGACCCTGGGTCAGGCTGGTGTTGGTTGTAGCGCTGAAACGGGGACTGGCGATGGCTGACTGGCAATTATCAGCCTTTCCGGACGGCTGTGTGTGCTGGGACGTGCCATGGCTGAGGCCGCACAGGGTTCCGGCCAGATTGCGAAAGGCGTAGTCATTGGTTGAGACTGACATGATGGACTCCATAAAAAGGTCTGACGGGAATCAGTTGGCACTCAGGGCCGGGTTGAAGAAGTGGCCGGCCTGCTCGTGTTGTTCCTGACTGGCCGGATGCGGGCTGTTGTGTGCCAGCTGCTGGTGCAGCTGTCCGGCTTTCCGGTCTTCACCCGCCAGCATGTAGGTAATCAGCAGCAGTTTTTCTGCCTCTTCCCGGTTCAGGCGTGCCGGTTCCAGCCCTTGTTCCAGCAGGGTAAGGGCATTGTCGACCTGTCCCTGTCCCAACGCCACCATGGCCAGGCCAATACTGCCGGCGGCATCTTCAGGGTGGCGTTCAGCTGCAATCTGAAACAGTTTCCCGGCCTGGGTGAAGGCACCGAGCCGGAGAGCGCAGAATCCGATTTCGATCATGAGCAATGTGACGGGTTTCATGGAGCGGTTCCCTGGTTTTATTAATTGATTTAATCATTTTTATTTATGACAAGGTCTGCTGACGACGGGCAGCAGGATGGCAGCAGGCAATTCCGGGATGAGTGGTAATTTACCTGCCGGGCTGCCGGTCCTGTGTATTGGCCAACAGCATCAGCCAGCAGGCCGGGGACTGGCTGTTGATTCAGTTTCTGCGTGTCATCCGCTGCAATGGTACGGCGCGCTGTGCCCACACATAAACCGGATCAGCCGCCTTGCCACAGGCGGAGCCACAGCCACCGCCACAGGCAGCAGCCGTGTTCTGCTCCAGCACCTTGCCCTTTTTCTGCCAGTAGCCGAGGGCGAAACGGGCCGTGTCCGGGGCAATATCAAAATGCACCGCTACCTGATTCAAGCTGGCCTGTCCCTGTTGCTGCAGGTAGTTGCGGATGTCTCCCAGCATCATGACGGATGGACCTTTAAGGTGAAGCGCCCGCGTGCAGAAGGCGGTGGCTTGCTGCCAGCCCGGTGCAGGGCATAGACCACCCCGCCGAAAACCCCCAGAATCAGCACGACCCACAACAGGGACTGTAGCGGGTGGCGGTTCAGGGTTGCCAGCTGGTAGAACAGCACTGCAGCCCCATAACCCAGCCCGGTGCTCCAGACCACACCGAGTGAAGCCCAGCGGGGGCCGACTTCACGCCACATGGCACCGGTGGCGGCCACACAGGGAAAATACATCAGGATGAACAGCAGATAGGCAAAGGCCCCGATCCGGCCATCAAAGTGGGCTGTCATGGCGCTGAAGGTGCTGTTGCTGACGGCCTGCTCCTCGCTGACCACCCCGAAGCCCAAAGGATCACCAAGGTTGGCGGCGGCATCGGCAAGATTGGCGGGAATGGTGGCCAGGGCAGCAGCCAGTCCGGCCCCGGGGTCATAGGGGGCGGCCTGATCCGGTACGACCGGGTTGCCAAGCTGGCTGTAGAGCGCATCCAGGGTGCCGACCACCACTTCCTTGGCCAGCAGGCCGCTCATGATCCCGACCGTGGCCGGCCAGTTGTCATCCGTGATGCCCATGGGATGAAAGACCGGGGTGATGGCACGGGCACCGGCACTGAGCACTGATTGTTCGGTATTCTGGTTGCCAAAGCTGCCATCGGTACCCAGGCTGTTGACCACATTGATCAGCATGACCACCAGTACAATGATCTTGCCGGCCCCGAGAATAAAGCCCTTGAGCTTGTTCCAGGTATTGAGCAGGATATTGTGCAGCCCCGGCACCTGATAGGTAGGCATTTCCATCACGAAATGGTCAGCCCCGCCCTGCAGCAGGGTTTTGCGCATCACCAGCCCGGTCAGGATGGCAAAGGCGATACCAATGAGGTAGAGCAGGAACACGATGTTCTGGCCCCCGGTCTGGAAAAAGGCAGCGGCAAACAGGGCATAGACCGCCAGACGTGCCCCGCAGGACATGAACGGGGCCATCAGTACCGTCAGGATGCGTTCGCGCTGGCTGTCGAGGGTGCGGGTGGCCATAATGGCCGGGACATTGCAGCCGAAACCGACGATCAGCGGCACGAAAGCCTTGCCGGAGATGCCGAGGCGGCGCATGAAACGATCCATGACAAAAGCGGCACGGGCCATGTAGCCCGATTCTTCCAGGATGGTCAGGAACAGGTACAGGGCGGCAATCACGGGGATGAAGGTGGCGACCACCTGCAGCCCGCCGCCCAGCCCGTCAGCCAGCAGGGTGGTTAGCCAGCCGGGGCTGCCGATGTTCTCCAGCAGGTGACGCACACCATCAACCGCCAGGGTCTGGAACGACAGGTCGAAAAAGTCGATAAAGGCCCCGCCCAGATTGATGCTGAACAGAAACAGCAGGTACATCATGATCAGGAAAAGCGGAACCCCGCTCCAGTTGCCCAGTACCCAGCGATCAATCCGGTCGGACAGGGTACGGCTGATCTTGCCACGTTCCTGCACACACTGTTGGGCCAGTCGGGTGGCCTGTTCAAAGCGGGCATCGGCCAGCAGAAAATCCACGTCCTCCCCGCTTTGCCGTGCCACCTGTTGCTGCAGCTGCTGAATCCGGGCATCGGTCCCGGTCTGAAGCCCGAGCAGGGCGGTGGTGCGTGTGCTGCCGTCTGCCTGCAGTGTTTCAAGGGCTTGCTCCAGAGCCGGGTGGTAATGAATCCGGTAAGCCGCCGGAACCGCTGCCCCGGCATGGAACGGGCCGATGGCTGCCTGGACGGCCCGGATATCGGCTTCCCGGCGCAGCGACACCGGCAGCACCGGGCAGCCCAGCTGTTCCTGCAGCGCGGCAGCATCCACTTTCATGCCGCGCCGTTCGGCCACATCCATCATGTTCAGCAGTACCAGCAGGGGCACCTGCAGCTCGCGCAGCTGCAGCGTCAGGTACAGGCCGCGCTCCAGGGTGCTGGCATCCACAATATTGACATAAAGGCAGTCCGGCCTTGCCTGGACAAAATGGCGCGTCACCTGTTCATCAGCGGTGGTATTGCTGAAGTCCAGTGAATAGGTGCCCGGCAGGTCAACAACGTGCACCTCCCGGTCCCCGGCCAGGAAGTGGCCTTCCTTGCGCTCCACCGTCACGCCCGGCCAGTTGCCGGTACGCTGGCGGGCACCGGTCAGGCGATTGAACAGCGTGGTCTTGCCCGCATTCGGATTGCCCAGCAGGGCAATGGTGCGGCTGGTGGCTGGTGCCGGTGGGGTTCCGGCCTGGACGGTTTCATGGTCATTGCAGCAGGCACGGGCCATGGCTCACTCCTGTTCCTGGACCAGAATATGGTCACTGATTGAGCGCCCCAGACTGATGCGGTTGTTGCCGTTGCCCAGTACCACATCTCCCAGCCGGTTGCGCAGTACCTGGATGCGTGATCCTTTGCCCAACCCCATGCCCAGCAGGCGGATACGGGTTGCCTTGTCGGTTTCCACGGTGTGGATATGGCCCTGACGGGTTTCAGCCAGTCGGGACAGCGGGGTGATCGTGCAGTATGAATTCATCGGAGTACAACACCATGAATGAGAATAGTTATCAACTCTATGTAAGCTGATAATGATATTCAAGTAACATCCGCTGAAAAGCTGAAAAAAACTGCCTGACAGCCGGGTTGGGTCCGGTGACAATAAACGGAATCTTCAAGATTTCCGCCGATTTTACCATGGGCAAGCCCTGATCATGGGCCTAGAATCAAGCCTTTTACCACCAGAGCAGACAAAACCAATGAAAGTAACCATCGTCGGAGCCGGCAATGTCGGTGCCACCTGTGCCAGGGCACTGGCGAACCGCGAAGTGGCCTCGGATCTGGTCATGGTCGACATCAAGCCGGGTGTGGCCGAGGGCAAGGCGCTGGACATGTGGCAGACCTCCGCCGTGCAGCTGTATGACACCCGCATCAGCGGCTATACCAATGATTATGAGAAAACCCGCAATTCCGAAGTCGTGGTCATTACCTCCGGCCTGCCGCGCAAACCCGGCATGAGCCGTGATGACCTGATCACCACCAATGCCGGCATTGTGCAGGAGGTGACACGCGAGATCATTCACTACTCCCCGAATGCCAAGATCATTGTGGTTTCCAATCCGCTGGATGTCATGACCTATGCCGCCTACCTGGCCGCACACAAACCCTCGAACCAGATATTCGGCATGGCCGGGGTGCTGGATACCGCCCGTTTCAAGTCCTTTATTGCCACTGAAATGAATGTGTCCCCCAAGGAAATCTCCGCCATCCTGATGGGCGGGCATGGTGACAGCATGGTACCACTACCACGCTATACCACCATCAGCGGCATCCCGCTCACGGAGCTCATGAGTGCCGAGCGCATTGAGGCCATGGTACAGCGCACCATCCACGGCGGTGCCGAGATTGTCGAGCTGATGGGGACTTCCGCCTGGTATGCGCCCGGTGCCGCTGCGGCCTACATGGTGCAGACCATTCTGCGCGGCTCACGCAAGATCGTGCCCACCAGCGCCTGGCTGGAAGGGGAGTATGGCCTGAGCAACATCTATTTCGGTGTGCCGGTCATTCTGGGCAGTAACGGCGTGGAGCGCGTGATCCAGCTTCAGCTCAATGATGCCGAAATGGAGCTGGTGCACCAGTCGGCTGCAGCGGTCAAGGAGACCATGCAGGTGCTGGACCGGATGAGTCACTGAGTCAGGAGCGATTGTTTATCCGGCCTTTTTATAGGTGCCTGGCTCAGGCACCTATAATTTCTACCCAACTTTCTTCGGTTTTTTGCTATCATGCCCGGCAATTGATTATCTACTGACTATTGAATCTGCTATTGATTATCTACTGACAACTATCTGTTTACTACCCACCGGTTGCATGGCGGTTATTCACTGACCGTAGTGTTGGCAAGGTCGGGCGGGCTGATAAGCCGGTTGGCGAACCGGGCACGTCGGGAAGTCAAAAGGTTTTTCCATGTGTCCGGCCGGTTGCAAAGTCAAAGCTCTACAATGATCAACCATCTATCAGGTGGGGGCGTTTTGTATTTGCTGGTGGCGTAGCAGATACTGCGTCTGATGCAACCTGGGGCGGACCTGCCCCATCCTCAGTTGAGAATTTCTTTTTCAGCCAGACAGCATGGCCGCCCCGTTTATTGGGTCGCCTGCAGGTCGTCAGCGGTTGATGCGATGGTCCAAATGGCAGCAGGCTGTGGCCGATTTCGGGTGAAGTCTACCCCAAAAACTGGACACATCCTTAGATAGAATCTGGCATAACGCAACCTGTCGATAAGGAGACAGCGATGATGCCGAAAAAACGTCGAATGCACAGTGCTGCTTTTAAAGC
>Ga0116152_10000327_pt1 | contig 38978 bp, 36 predicted proteins | sample AD_UKC119_MetaG_FD_89894 | JGI IMG/M metagenome (GOLD analysis project Ga0116152, IMG submission 89894) | Active sludge microbial communities of municipal wastewater-treating anaerobic digesters from Hong Kong - AD_UKC119_MetaG | ecosystem: Engineered > Bioreactor > Anaerobic > Digestate... | reverse complement strand
CAAAGAAAAAGATCGATCCGAAAAAAAGTTTGACTCAATCCAGGATCATTACGGCTTTGCTCGCGGTGGTCGCCCTGGTGCTGGCCAATTTTGTTAAAGAAGATACCATATTTACACTCGTAAGTTATGTATGGGCAGGTATTGGCGGCACCTTCTCCATTGTGGTACTTTTTACCCTTTTCTGGAAACGTTTTCATGGCAAAGCCACCATCATTACTATATTTACAGGTATGCTATTTACCATCATCTGGATAACAACAGGTATGGATGAAAAAATTACTGCCCGATTGATGACCTTTATTGTGGCTGGGATCGTTGCTGTGGCATCTACCCTGCTTATTCCGGCAAAGCAAGAACCAGGATAAACTTATCATTTTCCCAATCGTTTTACAAAGAGCATATTCTGAATCGCATTGCCTTCAATTTCAGAAGAAAAAAATTCAAGATTCTCACCTGATCTTGAATCAATTATTCAATTTTTTCTCTCAACTCTTTCTTAATTCAAAAAAAAAGTTGACCTTTGCACCCCTTTTTGTAAGGAGAATACTTTTAAATATTTATTAATTAATAATTTAAAGAATGCCAACAAAAATTAGATTGCAGAGAAAAGGAAAAAAAGGACGTCCTTTTTTCCACATTGTAATTGCGGATGGTCGTGCACCACGTGACGGGAAATTTATTGAAAAGATTGGCACCTACAATCCGTTAACAAAACCCGCTGACATTGATCTGGATTTCGAAAGAGCACTTTATTGGTTGCAAACAGGCGCACAGCCTACTGATACCGTAAGAGCTATTTTGTCCTACAAAGGAATCCTCTATAAAAATCACCTGCAAAATGGTGTTAAAAAAGGAGCCCTCACCCAGGAACAAGCCGATGCCAAATTTGATGGCTGGCTGAAAGATAAAGAAGCGAAAATTGCCGGAGCAGTTCAGAAAGTTGAACAAGCCAGTACCGACGAACAGAAAAAACGTCTGGAAGCTGAGCGCAAAGTGAATGAAGACAGGGCAAAAGAATTGCAGGCTAAAAGAGCAGCGGAATTAAAAGAAATGGAGAAGGAAAAAGCGGGAGCTGAAGAAGAAGCTACTGAAGAAGCAGAAGAAGCAGCACCGGCAGAGGAGACTACAGATGAGACTCCGGCAACTGAAGAAGTTGCAGAAGAAACAGAGGCTAAGGAAGAACCTGTAGCTGAGGTAAAGGAAGAAGAACCCGCTAAAGAAACTCCTGCTGAGGAAGAAGCTGAAGAAGTGAAAGAAGAGCAGGAAGCAACACCCGAAGAAGAAAAACCGGCAGAGGCTGAGCAGGCTGAAGAAACTGAAGAAAAGACTGAAGAAGAGCCCGCAGCTGACGAAGACGAAGAGAAAAAGGCTGAATAATTAAATTCAGTTCTGATGGAGAAAAAGGATTTTTTCTTTCTCGGTTCAGTGGTTAAAACATCAGGTTACAAAGGTAGCCTGGTGTTTTTTTTTGATGTGGATGACATTGAATCATATAAAGACCTTGAAGCCCTATTTATTGAAGTTGCAGGCGAACTCATTCCATTTGCCATTCATGACCTCACTTATAAATCAGGGCAAACATTTTTTGTAAAACTCGAAGATATCGATTCTGAAGAGCAAGCTGCAGCACTTATTGGTTGCGAATTATACCTACCCCTCTCCTTTTTACCTGAGCTTAAAGGCAAGCAGTTCTATTTCCATGAAATAATCGGATTTAAAGCTGTGGATAAAATCAAAGGGGATATTGGAACCATTCAATCGGTTATTGAGCAGGGCAAACAGGCTATTTTCAGCATTCAGTTTGAAAATAAGGAAATACTTATTCCGGTTTCTGACCATTTGATCACCAAAGTTGACCGGCCGGGGAAAACCATTCATTTTGATTGCCCTGAAGGGTTGATCGACATTTACCTTTAAAATCCAGCCATGCGCCGGCCTTTTCAATTCAAAAACTTTTCAGTTCAGGATACAAACAGCCCCATGAAAGTGAATACCGATGCGGTTTTACTTGGTTCCTGGGCCGTTCACCCTGATCCAAAAACCATACTCGATATCGGAACCGGCTGCGGTGTAATTGCGTTAATGCTTGCCCAGCGAACCTATGCAAAAATTACGGCCATTGATATTGACAAAGGAGCCATTGAGGATGCATCACAAAATTTCGATAATTCTCCCTGGGCAAGCCGGCTGGAGGCTGTCAATCTGGATTTTGCACATTATCAATCTGACCATAAATTTGATTTGATCGTGAGTAATCCTCCTTATTTTGAAAACAGTCTGAAATCACCATTCAGCAAACGAAATCTGTCGAGGCATAATGATCATTTAAATCATCAGCAGTTACTTTCAGGATGCACTGAATCAATTAAAGATGATGGGATATTTGCAGTGATATTGCCGACGGATGTTTTTGCAAAATTTGAATCGGAAGCTTTGGTAAATGAGCTTTTTCTTCACCGGATTTGTCATATTCGGCCCACTGAACATAAAGCCCCAAACAGGATATTAGCAGAATTTAGAAAATCAATTGCCATTCAAAATGTTATTGATGAATTAGTACTTTTCCACCCGAACCGAAAACCCACGGATGCATACAAAAAACTTACCTCCGATTTTTATCCCGCATTTTAATAATTGGAATTATTCTTGTATAAAATCGTTCGGTTTTTAATTTCCAAAACATGAAAATAAACATTCATCTCAGCATTTCAGGCTTTTTAATTTTTGGATTTTTTTTGATTACTTCAAATAGCTTTGGACAAAAAATCTTTTCATGTGACAGCAAATATGAAGCTGATTTTAAGGTATTTGTTGTAAAAAGCAAATACGAAGCCGATTTATGTGTTTACAAAGTCGACAGCAAATACGAAGCCGATGACAACAAAGGACTTTGGTATTTTACTGATTCAAAATATGAGGCAGATAAAATAATCTATTTCACCGATTCGAAATACGAGGCCGACCTGCTGATTTATATCGTGGATAGCAAATACGAGGCTGAGTGGCGTGAAAGGCAAAAAATGCATTTGCTTTTCTAACAGCCCTTGCCACTTAAATTCAGAAATCTTTCTGTAGCTTGTGGTTACGAGTTAACAATAAATATTTTTACTATCTTCGCGCCCGTTTACTAATCAAATCACAACTTTATGAGAAAATTAACCTCACTGGTGCTGCTGATGGCATTCGTTGTATTCGAGGCTATGGCAGGGGGATACCAGGTGCGTTTGCAAGGGCAAAAGCAAACTGGTATCGGATTGATTGGAACACCTTTTGCCTATGGTGCTTCCAGCATTTTTTACAATCCAGGATCATTATCCTTTATGAAGGATAAATACAGCTTCTCAGCTGGTGTTAGTCCTATTTTTGCTACTGCAGTTTTCAGGGCAGCCGGTTCAGACTATACGGCTGAAACCGACAATCCTACAGGAACTCCTTTTTACTTTTATGGCGCAGGTAAAATTACCGATGATATGAGCGTGGGTGTGGGTGTTTACACTCCCTTTGGTAGTTCAGTTACCTGGGATCCTGACTGGGCCGGTCAATACCTGATCCAGGACATTTCACTTCAAACCATTTTCATCCAACCAACCGTTTCTTACCAAATCAATGATAAAATTGGGTTGGGTGCCGGCCTTGCAATTGCTACAGGTGGTGTGGAACTCAACAGGTCGCTTCCTTCGCCGGTAAATGGTCATTTTAATATGAGCGGAAATACAACAGCCATGGGATTTAATGTTGGTTTGTATCTGAAACCCTCTGAAAAATTCAAAGTGGGCGTTGATTACAGAAGCAAGATTACGATGAAGATTGAAAATGGTGATACCAAGTTTACCGATATTCCGTCGGCTTTGGCTGAATATTTCCCGGCTTCAGGAAATTTTAATGCTGAACTTCCATTACCTGCAAATCTCGATGTTGGATTGGCTTATGATTTCTCTGATAAATTCACGCTTGCTGCTGAAATCAACTATGTTTTCTGGTCGGTTTATGATTCACTCATCATCGATTTCAAAGAAAACAATGAGCGTTTAGCCGATTCGCGTAATCCAAGAGAATATCAAAACAGCTTGATCATCAGGGTTGGTGGTGAGTACAGGATTTCTGATAAATTGCATGCACGTGCTGGATTTTATTATGATCCTACTCCAACCAATGAAAAATACTTTACTCCCGAAACAGTTAGCCTGAACACCATGGCCTTTACACTTGGCCTTTCATTCATGCCGGTTGAAGGATTGAGTATCGACCTCAGTTATCTGCAACTGGAAGGACTGGAGGACGACCGGACCTATGAACCCGATAATTTTGGCGGAACCTATCACACAAGGACATTCATTCCGGGTATTGGTGTAAGCTATAGTTTCTAAACTTAAAATAGTACGAAGATGAAATTTAAATACTTAATCTATATAACGATCATCGGGTTTTTGTTTTCATGTAAACCCGAGGTGGATGAGTTTTCCCTCTCCAGCGGCAGCGCTGATTTTTCAACCTATGTTTCAATTGGAAACTCCCTTACAGCAGGTTATGCAAGCGGATCTTTGTTCCGTTCAGGACAGGAATCCTCCTATCCTTCAATATTAGCTATGCAATTCCAGAAAGTAGGTGGTGGTAATTTTGTACAACCCCTCATGGAGGGTGAATTTGGCATTTTGCCTGGCAAACTTAAACTGGGTTACTCAACAGATTGTTTAGGAACAACCAGCTTAGCTCCTGTTCCTGACCAGGGTCAACTTGATGCCATTGCTCCAATTGGATATACTGTAAATAATATGGGAGTACCGGGAGCTAAATCATTTCACTTACTTGCACCGGGTTATGGAAGTTTAGCTGGTGTTCCTCTTGGGCTGGCCAATCCTTACTACGCACGTTTTGCAAGCAGTGAACAGGCAACGGTAATAGGCGATGCAATAGCTATGGCACCTACATTTTATTCTCTTTGGATAGGGAATAATGATGTATTGGGATATGCAACATCCGGGGGAGTTGGAGATACAATCACCGGCATAAACACTTTTGCTTATGCATTAAATACCATCATAACAGCTATGAATGCAACAGGCGCAAAAGGCGTTATTGCGAATATTCCTGATGTAACGGCTATCCCGTTTTTCACAACTGTTCCTTATAATGCCCTTGTGCTTACACAACAAGCTCAGGTAGATGCACTAAACGCGGCTTACGGACCACTGGGAATTACTTTTAACCTGGGTCAAAATGGATTGATCATTGCGGATGCAAATGCACCGGCAGGATTGCGCCAGATAAAATCAAACGAATTGGTTTTACTCACTGTGCCGCAGGATTCAATTAAATGTGCAGGCTGGGGAAGCCAGGTGCCTATTCCGGATCAATATGTTTTAACCGAAGCTGAGATCAATAACGTTCAGAATGCAGTGTCAGCTTACAATTCCACGATAAGCCAACTGGCATCTCAATTTGGATTGGCACATGTGGATATGAATGGTAAAATGAATGATCTGAAAAACGGGCTGGTTTATAATGGTGAAACATTTACTTCCACATTTGTAACCGGAAACTCATTTTCATTGGATGGCGTTCACCTCACACCTAAAGGTTATGCATTGGTAGCTAACTTCTTTATTGAGGCTATTAATCAAAAATTTGGAGCTACACTTCCAACCGCTAACCTGGTGGAATACCCGGCTAACGAATTGCCGTAAACCATATTTAAAACGCTTAAAAAATCTTTCCTGCCCTTGCGGGAAAGATTTTTTATTTTCGCTAAAATCTACTTAATATCATGGAACTTGTATTTGCCACAAACAACAAACATAAACTTGAAGAAATTAGCCACATTTTAGATGAACACTATAAAATCGTTTCATTAAAGGAAATTGGCTGCAACGAGGATATTGCCGAAACGGCAGAAACGCTGGAAGGCAATGCCCTGCTCAAAGCACGATACATTCATTCGAGGTACGGCAGGGATTGTTTTGCCGATGACACAGGACTTGAAATAGATGCGCTGGAAGGCAAACCGGGCGTATTTTCGGCACGTTATGCCGGACCAGGGCATGATCATCAGAAAAACATGGATAAGGTGTTGTTTGAAATGGCAGGCCAGGCAAACCGGAAAGCACAATTCCGAACGGTGATTGCATTAATCCTTGAGGGGCAAGAATATTTATTTGAAGGAATAGTTAAGGGTGAAATACTTACTGAAAGACATGGTGATAAAGGATTTGGCTACGACCCTATCTTTAAACCGGATGGGTTTGATCTATCGTTTGCAGAAATGGATCTGGATGATAAAAATGAGATCAGTCATCGCGGAAGGGCTACCCGGAAACTGGTAGAATTTTTAAATCAGTTGTAAATTCTTATAAAATATTATTACCAAATTGTCTTTATTTCTTTTGCTGCGATTAAGTTCTCATCCGCAGTTATCAGCGATGCATCGTGAAGGATGGCGGTTGCTGCAATAATCCTGTCGGCAGGATCAAAATTAATCGAATCAGGAAAGTTGACAGATAAATTGGCTATTTCAGGAGTAATTCCTTTGATAATATATGGATTGGATCTTATAATCAGGTCAATAAATTCAAGGTAAGACATTTTGATCTGTAGACGACCTTTTTTAATCAGCATTGCGGTTTCCCACCAGGATATTTCACAAATTAAAATTTCCTTCTCAAATTTTGCTTTCGATATAGCTTTTTTCGCCCGATTGCTAATTGCATCGGGTTTTAGCGCATCCCAAATAATAATGTGGGTATCGAGAACGATCATTGGTTTACATTCCAATTGGTATCAATTGGAGACACAATATCACCAATCAACGCGGTTTGACTAAGTTCATTTAATTTATTCCTGGCTTCTTCGGCGGTATTGTCCGCAGGAACCAATTTGGCAATTACTTTGCCTCTTGAGGTAATATTAATCTTAGCGCCCTGTTTGATTTCCTTTAAAACCTTCATCAGGTTTGCCCTTAGTTCGCTAATCGCTATGCTTTCCATTCTTGAATTACTTGTACAAAACAAATGTACAAGTAAATTTTTTTATAAGAAAGAAAAATACTTATTTCATTTTTAGCATTTGATTCAGAAAAGCCAGAGGGGCCTCCACTTCCCCTAATCCAAACCACTCATATTCTTCATCTTTTTTAAACCAGGTAAGCTGCCGTTTGGCATACCGGCGGGTATTGGTTTTTATCTTTTCAATGGCCAGATCAAGACTCCATTCACCGTCCAGGTATTTCAAAATCTCCTTATATCCCACCGTATTCAGGGAATTTAAATCACGGTATTTCCCCAAACTTTTCACTTCATCGATTAAGCCATCTTCGATCATTTGATCCACCCGTGAATGGATCCTTTCAAACAGCTCGGCTCTTGGCCGATTGAGCGCGATTTTAACAATGTTGAATGGCCGCTTTTTAACCGTATTTTTTCTGAGTTCTGAAAAAGGTATTCCGGTGGTATGATAAACCTCCAAAGCCCTTTGAATGCGGTTTGGATTATCAAGATCCACAACATCATAGTAATCCGGATCCACTTGTTTTAATTCATCCCGCAAAGACTTTATCCCCTCCGTTTTTAATCTTGATTTAAATACATTTCGCAACTCGTCCGGTGGATCTGGAAAATCATCAATACCTTTACATACCGCGTCAATGTATAAACCTGATCCGCCAACCATCAGGGCAACAGGATTTTTCTGAAACCATTTTTCAAGGAAATCCAATACATCCTTTTCAAACATGGATACATTATAATAATCGGTAATGGAAAGATGGCCTACAAAGTGGTGCCTCACGGCTCTCAACTCTTCTATAGTAGGCGCGGCAACACCGATTTGCAGTTCTTTGTAAAATTGCCTTGAGTCGGCTGAAATAATTTCTGTTCCCAATGATTTCGCAATTTCAATCCCCGTGCTGGTTTTACCAACAGCAGTAGGACCGGCAATTACAATAAGGGTAGGTTTCAAGGAGAAAGGTTTGATTAAATTTTCAGGGGTTTTACTGGTTTTCAACATAATCATCCAGCGATCCGTCGATCATGTCTTCAAAATCCTGGATCAGTTGTTTGCGGAGTTCCTCATCCTCTCCTTCATCAATATCGACTTCAGCAGCCAGATCAATCAAAGAACCGCGTTTAAAAGTACATTTTGGAAATACCGTTTCATCCTTCTTTTTGTATACGCTGAGCAATTCAATAAAGAAGGTTTTCAAATTCACAAAATCATATTCAAATAACAATCGTTGCCGGGGTTCATTGATAAAATCACGGATAGCTGAATCATGCATCACATGCGTTTCCTCCACCGGTTTCATATCTTGGTCAGGTTCCTCACCATCCAGCATATCTATCAGTGTGATTTCTTTCAACTTATTCCACTTCTGGTCACAAATATGAAACGATGACAATTCATTTTCATCAAGGCCCACACTTTCAACAATTATTTTATGAAAGTCAGCAAACGACTGATTTGCCTGAATTTCAAAATCCCTGACAAAGTCATCCACTTCCGCAAATATCATTCTGAATTTATAAATATGCATAGTCAACTTAGTTTATCGCTGCCATAAAAATAATAAATAAGATTCAATTGGTTTTTGAATTTTAAGATTCATCAGGTAAGGGAGCAACATCAGGCTTTGGTTTTACCTGTTTTAATCCGTGTTTTTCACCTACCTTGATCATAAAGGCAAAAGCCTCATCAAATTCATTGTGGATTTCGCCTTCAAGGATTGCCTCCCTGATCTCCGTTTTTATATCGCCAACCACCCGGCCGGGCTTTATATCAAAGGTTTCCATGATCACTTCACCGCTCACCGGAGGTTGCCAGTTCCGTATGCGATCCATCTCCTCAATGTCAACCAGCTTTTGCCGAACAACTTTAAAATTGTTGAGGTAACGTTTCACCTTTTCTCTGTTTTTGGAGGTGATATCAGCCTCACAAAGCATCATCAAGTCATCCACATCATCCCCGGCTTCAAACAATAGTCTTCGCACCGCCGAATCGGTAACATGACTTTCGGCCAGCACAATGGGCCGCAAATGCAAAAGCACAAGTTTTTGAACATACTTCATTTTTTCGTTGAGCGGCAGCTTGAGTCTTGCAAAAATTTTGGGAACCATTTTCGACCCGATGAACTCATGCCCGTGAAAGGTCCAGCCAATTTCAGGTTCATATTTTTTGGTGGCAGGTTTGGCAATATCGTGTAATATTGCCGCCCATCTCAGCCACAGGTTATCAGTGTTTTCCGAGAGGTTATCCAGCACCTTAAGCGTATGATAAAAATTATCCTTATGCCCTTTACCATTGATGAATTCGGCGCCTTTCAAATCCTGCATTTGAGGAAAAATGATTCGCAAAATACCCGTTAACTCAAGCATTTTAAACCCTTTGGAGGGCACTTTAGCCAGTACAATTTTATTGAGTTCATCGGTAATTCGCTCCATCGAAACGATTTTGATCCGGGAGGCATTACTTTTTATGGCCTCGAAGGTTTTTGTTTCAATATCGAAATCGAGTTGAGTTGCAAAACGAATGGCACGCATCATCCTGAGCGGATCATCGGAGAAGGTGATATCCGGATCAAGGGGTGTGCGGATGATCCGTGCATCAATATCTTTTAACCCTCCAAAAGGATCAATCAATTCGCCATAAGATTCTCGTTGCAGACTAATTGCCATGGCGTTGATGGTAAAATCACGCCGGTTCTGGTCATCCTCCAGGGTACCGTCTTCCACAATTGGTTTTCGCGAATTTCTTCGATAAGATTCTTTTCGTGCACCTACAAATTCAATTTCCCAGTCATCATCGGCACTGTATTTTACCATGGCCGTTCCGAAGTTTTTAAAAACAGTAACCCTTTCGTTTTGTCCGGTGAGAGCCGCAAATTGCCTGGCCACTTCAATGCCGTTACCCACCACCACAACATCAATATCCACGCTGGGCCGGCCCATGATCTTATCACGAACATATCCACCCACAACATAAGCTGGAAAGCCCATATTTCTGGCTGCATCAGCCAAAACCTGAAAAACCGGATCTTTTATAAAATGTTGCAATGGTCAAATTTTGGGGCAAAATTAGCAATATTCAGGAATATGAGAACCATCTGAAATCAGGAAATAACCACCCTTTTCAGAATGTTTTACCAAAAGCTAAGATTAGAAATTTTTGCTATTGGAATTATTATTTACCTATATTTGCGTAGGTAATTTTAAAAAACAAATTCGATTACGCATGGAAGAGTTAGAAAATAAAGGTACAGAGCATCATTCAGATAGCGACGACAGAGGTGGCTCAGACAATGACAGGCAGGAGATATTTTCAAGAACTGTAAGGGCAGGAAAACGGACTTACTTTTTTGATGTAAAATCAACCCGGGCCGGTGAGTATTACCTCACTATAACCGAAAGCAAAAGAAGGTTTAGCAACGATCAGGGTAAATTTTTCTACGAAAAACATAAGTTATTCCTTTATAAAGAGGATTTTGAAAAATTTGCAACCGGACTCAACAATACCATTGAGTTCATTCAAACCGGAAGTGCACCTGAAGAACCTCAGGACGAACATGTAAAACCGGCAGTTGACCCCCACACTGATATCGATTTTGATGATCTCGAAAACGAAACCAGTTCGGGTGATGAAAACGATTTACAAGACGAAATTTAGAAAATAAATATATGGGTTAATCAATCAATTGGTTAGCCCATTTTTTCTTTTGTAATATCCCACCGATATTAACACATCGCCCGTAATTGTTAATATTTAAATTTTTGGAGCACTTTCTTAAATTGTATTTTTGTGAGAAATCGGATTCTTCTGAAAATCACATAAAATATGGGAAAAGTCATTGCCATTGCGAATCAAAAAGGAGGTGTTGGAAAAACCACCACGGCTATTAACCTGGCAGGAAGTTTTGCAGTGCTCGAATATAAAACACTCATTATTGATGCCGATCCTCAAGCCAATGCAACCAGTGGTGTAGGAATCGATCCCAAAAATATTAAAACCAGTATTTACGAGTGCATCGTGGATGAAGTAGAACCAAATAACATCATCCACACTACCGACACGCCCAACCTGGATCTGCTGCCCGCGCATATCGACCTGGTTGGAGCTGAAATAGAAATGATCAATATGCCCAACCGCGAAAGAATGATGCGTAAGGTTATTTCGAAGGTTAAAGACAAATACGATTTTATAATTATAGATTGTTCGCCCTCACTGGGCCTGATTACAGTAAATGCGCTCACGGCGGCCGATTCGGTGATCATTCCAGTTCAATGTGAATATTTCGCCCTGGAAGGCCTCGGTAAATTACTCAACACCATTAAAATAGTTCAATCAAGACTGAATCCCGATCTTGATATCGAAGGTATTTTACTCACCATGTTTGATTCACGGTTGCGGCTGGCAAAACAAGTGGTGGAGGAAGTCAAAACCCATTTCCAGCAAATGGTTTTTGACACCATTATTCACCGGAACACAAAATTGGGTGAGGCGCCCAGTTTCGGTGAAACAATTATCCTGCATGATGCAAGCAGCTCTGGAGCTATCAACTACCTCAACCTTGGGCGTGAAATTTTACAGAACAACGGCATGACCCATATACCTGAATCAGACAAACAAATCAATACGGTAAATGAAAACTAAAAAGTCGGCTTTGGGACGCGGGCTCAGCGCAATCCTCGAGAGCCCGGAAACAGATATTACCTCGAAAGACATTTCGGGTAATTATGTGGTGGGTGCCATTGCCAATATTCCCCTTGAAAAAATTGAAGCCAATCCCTTTCAACCCCGCGACCGTTTTGAAGAAAAATCGCTTATGGAACTGTCACATTCCATTGGAGAACAGGGAATTATCCAGCCTGTTACTGTTAGAAAATTGGGGTATGAAAAATACCAGCTGATCTCGGGTGAACGCCGCTTTAAAGCAGCCAAAATGGCTGGACTTAAACAGATTCCATGTTATATTCGCGTTGCCAACGACCAGCAAATGCTTGAACTGGCACTTATCGAAAACATTCATCGTCAGGATTTAAATGCCATTGAGATCGGCATCAGCTACCAGCGACTGATTGAAGAGTGTAAATTAACCCAGGAAAAGCTGAGCGAACGGCTTGGCAAGGACCGCTCGACCATCACCAATTATATTCGCCTGCTTAAATTACCCCCCGAAGTGCAAATTGCATTGCGCGAGGAAAGGATCAGCATGGGCCATGCCCGCACCCTGATAACCATTGAAAATCCTCAGGTACAAAACAGGTTACTGGAACTCATTATATCTAAAAATCTTTCGGTAAGAGATGCAGAGCAATTGGTGAAAGAAAACGGAACCAAAACAAGTACTGCTGCCAAAAAACAAATTTCTCTTCCGGAAAAGCATATCTTTGTTCGCGATAAACTCAGGGGTGAGCTTGATACACGTGTTGATATTAAACGAAATACTAAAGGTTCGGGAAGTATCGTTATCACGTTCAATTCCGACACTGAATTCGACAGGATCATGTCGGCCCTTGAAAAATAAATAGGTTTAATGCAGCTTCAAAGGCAGAATAATTATAAATCATTTTCCTGGATTTTCCTTTTAGTCGTAATCGCTTTTCCCGGAATAAAACCACTGAAAGCGCAAACGGTGATAGATACCGTTGCCGTGGAAATTGAAGCTGAACACGTTATCGAGTCCGATTCGCTTTATTATCCCGAACACTCTGCAAGGCGGGCAACCCTCTATTCGATGGTGCTCCCAGGACTGGGCCAGGCTTATAATGAAAAATACTGGAAAATTCCGATCATTTATGGCGGGTTCACTGTTTTTTATTTCCTGATACAATACAATAACACCGAATACCAGCTTTTTAAGGATGCATACTATCACAAGGTGGCTTACGGAGATAGTGACGAACCGGTAAATGAATATGAAGTGAAATACGATGTGGAAACGTTGCTAAGCGCAAAAAATGATTACCGGCGAAACCGCGATTTAAATTATATCCTTACCGGAGTATGGTATGCGCTGAATGTGATAGATGCTGCTGTGGATGCTCATTTATTTAGCTGGAATGTAGATCCGGATCTCTCCTTAAGCGTTGAGCCTGATTTTTACACACCAACCATGCTTGGCCAAAATCCGGGAGGCGGTGTAAAACTTACCCTTCGGTTTTAAGTCTCCAAATCATCAAACGATTTATGAATGGCATAATGCCGCCATTTTTCGGTGAGCAGTTGCATGTCCTCAGGTAATGGCCGTTCAAAAACCATCCGATTACCGGTGGTAGGATGATCAAATCCGAGGGTGCGTGCATGAAGTGCCTGACGCGGACAAATCTTAAAACAGTTGTGTACAAATTGTTTGTATTTGCTGAAAGTGGTTCCGCGTAAAATCTGGTTTCCACCATACGTCTCATCATTGAATAAGGGATGACCTATATGCCGCATGTGCACCCTGATCTGGTGTGTTCGTCCTGTTTCAAGCCGGCATTCCACCATTGTAACATAACCAAACCGTTCAATCACCTTATAATGCGTAACGGCATGTTTGCCAATTTCAGGATCATCATATACGGTAAATACTTTCCGGTCGGCTTTACTTCGTGCAATATTCCCGGTGATAGTACCTTCCTCCTCTTCAAAATCACTCCACACCAGGGCATTGTAGACCCTGTCAATACTGTGTTTTGAAAATTGAGATTGCAAATTACGCTGGGCAACTTCATTTTTTGCTGCGATCATCAATCCGGAGGTATCCTTATCGATCCGATGCACTAAAAAAGGGCCGGGATGCGGTTCCGTTCCTTCAGGGATATTTTTGTTTAAATGAAAAATAAGTGCATTTACCAGCGTTCCGGTATAATTGCCGTAGGCCGGATGAACTACCATACCAGCCGGTTTGTTTACCACTATAAGTTCCTCATCTTCATACTCAATATCCAGCGGAATATCCTGCGCGATAAGTTCAATTTCGCGTACCGGCTCCTCCATCATAATGCGGATAATATCGCCTGGCTTAACCTTATACGAAGATTTAACCGGCTGATCATTCACCACAATATTTCCCTGGGTAGCTGCAGCCTGAATTTTAGTCCGGGATGCATTTTCGATGCGATCCATCAAAAATTTATCGATACGGAGAAGCCCCTGACCCCGGTCAACAACAAAGCGGTAATGTTCAAACAGTTCATCATCATTGGTGTTATCCACATCAACGAATTCGTTATCCATAAGGCTGTTTATTTAGCGATGAGCAATTTTGAGGTATATTGTTTGGCATGGGCACCATCGTACAAACTGATGATGTAAAGGCCCCGGCTTAAGCGGTCGGTATTGATCCGGTCAACATAAGGACCCGACATTACTTCGCGACCGTAAAGATCAACTACCTTTAATGTTAAAGTATACCGGAAAGCAGGATCAGAGGCGGCTTCAGGCAATCCAATAAAAACTTCACTGGTTCCTATGGGAGGATTGGGGTACACCTCAAGGTTTTCTGTAAAAACACTTTTTTGCTGAGCTTGCTCCGGCACAAGCGACTTACCGAGTACCGGCCTGATCATAATAGCGCCTTCAAAGCTTGAGTTCACCCAACTGCCATCCACATTGTAATAATTTTTTGATTGGGCATTGGTATTCCTGTCAAATCCGATGTTCAGATTATCATTGGTAGTCTGGGTCCAGCCAATCCAAAATGATTGCACTCCAAGCTTTACAAATCTGTCGAATACGTAGGTATGGAACTTATTCAAACCCTGTGTAAATACCGGGCGTTCATACAACTGGTTCATCAGCGTATCACCGGGGATGCCGTCATTGTCGTTCCAGACGGTTATGTGGAAAAGACGGTTATTTTCATCGCCAAGGGTTTTATTAAAAAACATCTTAACTCCCCGCAAGGTATCCACTTCTTCGGTCCTGAATCGAATGGCCAGCTTTGCTCCTCCCGGCGACAAGCCATAACCGGCCTCAGCAGTTCCATCATCGTATGACAGGTAATTCCGGAATTCTTCATTATGCACAAGCGTATCACCTATTTCCGGCATATTCACATCCCGAATGATATGGGTAACCTTAAAATCAGCCGTATCTTCACTCAGTGAGGTATAAAAATAAGTCACCTTAGGATTTACAAACGGCTGATAATCGAACACATCTTCATCATTCAGTGAATTCAGCGTACCTGTAAAGCCGGTATATGCAAAAGCAGGCAAGGTATCTCCATTGGCATTTTGAACGAAATAATCGTAAAAATACTGGTGTGGAACAGAATCAAGATTAGAAACAAAAAGTGAGATCGTATCTTTTTTGTTCCCGGTAATATTGCCGGCATAATGTTTATAAGGCATGGATGAATAATCCTGGATAAATCCGGGAGCATCCAACTGGAAACTCACCTCACGCCTGTATTTATCCTTATGGCTTCGGTTCCAGTCAAGCCGAACCATGTCCAGGTGCCATTGATCGGTATTGCTCCGCCAGGAATTGATATTGGAAATTGACCCGTAATTTTTAAAACGGAAAATAAAATCATCCCTGAAATAATTTTCATCCTCCAACGGGATGAGCACATACTTAAAAAATGCATCGGTTGAATCCAGGAACACATCCAGGGAGTCGCCCCTGGCAGTCCATACAATCTCCCATTCGCGCCCATAGGTAAAAATGGAATCGCAGGGAATCATCACCGAATCGTTGTAAAACAAGGTATCCTGAAGCCGGAACCACAGATCAGTATTGCAACCAACTGGCGGTTGGATAAGGTCTACATTGGGTAAAAAATATTCCCCTTCGGTTAAACCGTAATCCCATCCATAAACCATCACCGAATCATAATAGGCAAAGACGGTGTCTTCAGTAAAATGGCCAAACTCCAGCACCAGCGAATCGTAATCGAGCGGATAATCGCCCAAACCTTGGGGCTGGTAATAAAAACTAAAGTAAACCGAATCGGCCGGAGTTAATTTCTTCATTGATTGGGTATTCGGATCAAACACCGAATCAAGCCGGATGGGTTTGGAAGTGAGCCTGTCGGCTAAAAATGTAAAAGGTGTAGCTTCGGGATAAACATTTCCATTGGCGTCAATCACATCAAGTGTGGCAACACCGTAATTCACCGGGAAATAGGCAAAAGTTGCATTAATAAATGCCTCATTATCGAGCCAGCGATTGGTATCAGGGTAAATTGTGATATTAGAAAAGTCATCGTAGAAAGGAAGATCAATTGAAGGAATAGAGCGGAACTCATTCTTCAGCATGGGTGCCTGTGGATGCTCCTGCAAATATTCTTTAATCACAGGATTGCCTGCAACTCCGGTTATGATCTCCTGACTGAAAGAGAACAGGGGCAAAAGAAAAATCAGTATGTATAAAATTTTGATCTTCATAATTAAAATACAAAATTGCTATCAACAGCGAGGCTGTCATTCCTGAGCGAATCAGGTAAAAAAGTTTGCAAATAAGCATCAAAATCGACCGCTGTATCGGAGCGGTACCACAAATGTATGGAATCTCCGGGATAATAAGAAATCTCCGCATCCCAACGAGGCTCCTGCATAAATACCCGTTGCAGGTCGTCCTGAACCGAATCCATATAAAACTCGTTGCCCAGGTTAAACGATGCAATGTTCAACTCATAAATGGCCTCTTCGCGGGTTTTTCCAATAAGGAAAGGCACCGGAATTTTATAGTTCCGGTCGCCCGATCCGATCACCAGGTCGATGAGGGCACCCTTAACTAACGTATCGCCGGGATGAATGGTATCATTTTTATAAAATTGTGCCAGCACTGCATTCTTATCAAAGCTGGGTTGATAAATCAGTTTGCCGGTACCAAGTTTATTCAGTTCCAGGATATTGATGGCCTGCCGCAAGGTTAAATCCCTCAAATCGGGCATGATTACCTGCTCAGCCGTTGAAGCCACAATGGTAAAATAAACATGGCGGCCTTTTTTCACCTGGGCGCCCGGCAGTGGATTTTGAATGACCACGGCACCGGCCTTGTTATTATCGTCGTAAAGGCTGTCGATCACTTCAAAATCATAAAAATCGGAATATCCCGCTGAATCGATCTCCTGCAATGTTTGACCATAAAAATCGGGCATGGTAAGCTCTTTGCCGTGACGGGTATAAATATCGAGGTATTTGATCAGGACAAAAAACAAAAGCACCAAAACAACCACCGCAATGGCAATATTGATGAAGAACTTTTTACTTATAAGAAACCGGAAAAAAGATGATTTTTCGTTATTCGGATCTTGCATGCCTGATATTAAACCGCTTGAAAATTTATGTATTAACTGCTTTCTGTGCCGATTATTGCCCGGCGCTGCAAAGATAGAAGAAATGTTTTTTGATTGACCTGCAAAAGAATCAAATCAGCAAATGCGATAACATGATCAACAGGAATATTGATTACATTAGCAGCACCAAAAGTGTGACAATGATAATAAAACTAAAGCCGGAAAATCACAGCAGCCCACTAAGTAAAAAGCGGATTTTATCATGTTTTCATACCGTATATGGAATCCCGAAAGCTTTCGGGACGTGATAAAAGCTGTTGATATAAACTAGTTACCAACAAGGCTAAAAAGGCAGTACTCCTAATGGAATGATGTATAAATGACAAGATTTTAAATGGCTACAACAACAAATAATTTTGGTGCAATTAGTGCTTTAAAAGGATATCGAGTACAATTCTTATACTCCCTTTTTAGAATTCTTTCTTACAGTGATTCTGAATCAGAATTTCATCCTGAAGGTCAATTTGAAGACTTAGATATTTATAACGAAAACAATGAAATATTGGAGGTTATTCAGGTTAAAAGTTATTCCAATATTTTAACCTTGTCAAGCATTTTATCAAATAATGATAATTCATTTATTAAAAGAGCATTAAAGGCTTACCAAGAAAATGGAAGCCCCAAAATCAAATTAATATCTTTTGGTGCTGTTAATGCCGACATAAAGAATCTTGGAGAAAAAAATTATTCTAAGAATTTTATAAAAAAGCTAAAGAAGTTAGGTTTAAATGAAAATGAAATAAAAATATTACAAGACCATTTTGAATTTGAAATTGTTGATGAACATTCGTTAAAAAAGGAGATAGTTTCACATATTGAAAAATGGAATTCATTCGCTGACATAAGAATTACCTTAGATTTATTATTGTATTGGGTTTATCATGCAGCTGAGAAACAAAACTATATTACGCCTAAATTATTTAAAGAGCAATTTGATAAAATATGTAGGTTTGAAAGGGAAAGAATCAGTTTTCATAAAACTTATAACTCATTAATCTCACCTTTAATAAATGATATTGAGTCTGAAAATGTAGATGCATTGAAATCAGATTTTTACAAAGGTATCTCAGCAACTTACAAACACATTTTAGCTAATGTAGATGTATTGAGAGTTGAGAAGTTAAATTCCATTGAAAAACAATTTAAAGATTCCAATATTGTATTTATACATGGAGCTTCAGGACAAGGTAAGAGTACGTTAGCTTATCGTTACCTAAACGAAAACTGTATAGATTCAACTGTTTTTGAGCTCAAACATTTGCCTGAAGAAATTCAAATCATTTATGAAATCATAGACTCTTTAGAAGGAATTTCAAAAGGGATAAAGTTTCCAATAACAATTTATATTGATGTCGAACCAGGGAACAAAGAATGGATTCACATAATAAAGGAATTAGCTTCTAAAAAGAATTTCAATTTTCTAATCACAATTCGTGAAGAAGACTGGAATTCAATAGAAGTGAGTGATGAGTTTGTCTTTTCTGAGATAGAATTATTATTTGAATATGAAGAAGCAGAATTGATTTATGAATCATTAAACCATTATAATACTGATTTGAGGTTTATTGATTTTAATGATGCTTGGGAAACTTTTGGAGGTAGAGGTCCATTGTTAGAGTTTGTTTATTTAATTACTCAAAACGAAAGCTTATCTGCTAAATTGAAATCTCAAATAAATAAGATTAGGAGTGATTCATCAACACTAGGAAATGAGAAAATTAAAATACTTCGTTATATTGTATTAGCAGATTGTTATGGCTCTAAAATTAAACTTAAAGAGTTTAATAGTTTTCTAAATCTTCAAAATGATATTTTATTTCTTACTGAGCTATTAAAGAAAGAATATTTAATAAAGCTAACTGGAGATAATACTTTTATTGTCGGTCTTCATCCGGTTCGTTCTGGGATAATAAAAGAATTACTTTTTGACAATGAAATTCATGTTGCATCAGATTTTATGCTCGAGGCAATAGCATTTGTCGCAGATAATACAATTCTTAATTTTATAAGAAATGGTTTTAGGTATAGTAGCCTTTCCGTAGAAAAACTATTAGATAGGCTTAGAAGTTATACACCTATGAAATGGCAAGCTTATTTACTAATATTTAAAAGCTTGTTATGGAAAGGTATAAGTGATTATTTAAATAAAAACATTGAATTTATTGAGCAGATTTATGCCGATTATAACAAAGGTTGGATAACAGTTGCTAATTTCGATTTTGCTGATGTTATTGAGAAAGGAAGTTTGATGCAGTCTTCCGATATATTTTCAGAAGAACAAAGACATTATGCACAAACAATAAATGAGAAATTTTCATCTAAAAAAGAAGTATTTTTTTATTGTCTAAGTTGGCTTGATAGCATTGAACAAATAGAGCTTGATGCAAGAAACAAAGATGATTGGGATGCCTTTGGTCTTTTCCTTTTTTGGTTACATCATCTGAATAAGAACGAAATAATCATTGATTTTGAAAGTTTTGAGTACGAAAAATATTTAAACATTCAACCTGTTGAAATTATTTCTCATGTCCTTTATTCGTTAAAAAAATACAATAAACAATCCCAGAAAGTTAGTTCTACAGTTGAGAGCCTGTTTCTTAAAAAACTGTCTCAGGACTTTAATATTATATCAATTGACCAAGAAAATAATTCCATTAATTGTCATTATTTAATTGATATTCTGGACGAACAAATAGATACTGACGAGAGTGATTTTATTCATGCTAAATCAATTAAATTAATTGAGTTGCTCAGGTTTGCATTCCCAGACAAAGAATCATATGGGACAAAAGCAATTGGTCACAAATTTTCGTTTTTACCAGACCTATATGATTCATCAATTAAACAAATACCGAGGGATAGATTACCTTTAAAACCTTTAGTTGAAATAAATTCAACCTATATTAATCTGTTTAGTTATACAAAGCGACCAAAAAGTTGGAATGATTATGTCGATTTAATTTTATTAAAACGATTGACTTTTGTGCGAGTTCTTAAAAAATTAGTTTATGCATTTAAAGAATCTCATAGGCAAAAAAATTACGAACCATTGCGGTTGTACGTTCTAGATTATGTAAAAATTAAGGAAGAAATAAACAAAATGGTAACCCCTCAGCTTCCTCGAAATGTCGCAGATGAATGGGGGGAGTTCGGGGAAAATGATTCGAGAGATAAATCTAGACCAGCAATTTCCTATAAATTATACAGAGAACTTGATAAATCATTTGATTCGGTTTTTACCTATTTAGATACTTTTCTGTGGCAAAGTGCAAATGTGATTATTAGTAAGATAAAGTCCTTAACTGAAAAAACAGAATTCGATACTAATACTGCGCGAGTTTCATTGGTTTCCAATCTGTTTGGAGCATATGAAGGGATAAGTGCTTTTCAAGAACATTTTAGAAATCGTTTTTTAAAATTCTCAAATGAAAAGGAGTTGCAAAGAATTGAAAGAGAAGAATTAATTAACATTTCAGCTCTTTGCTTTTTATATCGTCAATTCATCTTTTCAAATAACTTTCTTCAAGGTAATATTGAAAATATAGCCATAAAAAGAATTTCTGACACTGATTCAGCACTAAGGAATAAGATTACGAATGGATTTAGGGATTTGTCAAAAGAGCTGAATGTAAAATTCAAAGTAGATTTTGATAACAAAGCAAAACGATGTATTATTTCCTCTGATAGTGATTCTGCAATAGAAAGTCTTGAGATTCTAAGAATAGCTTATAACAAGCTATTTGATTTATTAGAACAACCTGATTACAACTCGATTAAATATTTGGTGCTTAATACTAAGTATCCAACCTTTTATATGTTATTGTTGGTCTCTGGTAAAACAATTAACTCCAAATGGTATGAATTTAAAACATATAACCTTCGAGAAAAAACTTTTGAAGAGTTAGAACAGTTTAATTTAATTCCACAAGACATTCCTGAAGATATTAAAAGCGTATATAAATTAGAAGAATGGAACACCAAATTACGAGCATTTAAAAACCTTGATAAACTTTTGGAATCAACTTCAACGGCATATCAATTAGCTTTTCATCTGGCTCAATTAGAATATTTTTCAAATAAAGAGGTCGAAGATTATAATTTCGATATTTTGCAAGGTCACCTCATAAAAACCAGCACACTTTTTCAAGAGAATTTACAATCGTCAATAGATTTATTTGTGCGATATTGTGATTTGACAGATGCAAATAATATTCAATTTGATGATGAATTGGATAGACAGGAATTCAAAGAATTTCTTGTCGGGAGCCATTGCTATTTTTACCCTAATGATTCAATGTTTGAAAAAGGAGAATTTAGTAGACAAATTGAACTAAAAATAATGGAGGAATGGGTTCCAAGACTTGAAACTCTAACTAATAATGTGTTCTTCATTTATTACCTCTTGGCAGGTAAAATTATAGACGGAAAAATGAATGATAATTAAATTAAAGCCCAGTTGGTAACAAATTGTAAATTGCATTGCGGGGTTTGTGGTGTGTCGATCGCTGGATTCTCGAAACATCGTTCCGTCCTGCCGGACAGGAACGAGCTCCGAAATCCGCAACGACAACTTACAAGTGACCGTTAAATTCATTTGCATAGATAAACCTCATCATATCAATTAATTTTAAGAATATAAGAAATTATAAACCCTCATGAACCAATATATCTTTTTCGGCTTTGTGGCTGTATTTGCTATTTTTCTTATCATTGGTTTTATTTTCAATAAAGAAACCATTATAAAGCGCAAACTTAAAAATGCCCCTTTTAAAAAGTTGGGCGATTTTAAAGATAACGATCTCGCTAAAATCGTAGGAAAAGTAGAGGTGGTTGGCGAGCCCCTTATTGCTCCTTTATCAAAACGCAAATGTGCCTTCTATACCGTGCTGGTTGAAAAACGGGTGTCTTCCGGCCGAAACAGCAACTGGAAAACCATTATAGAAGAGAATTTTAAAACCCGGTTTCTCATCCGTGATGGTGATCAGTGTGCATTTATCAACGATGATAAACTTAAGTTTTACATTGTTCAGGATGCCAGTTATTCATCGGGTTTTATGGAAGATGCAAGCCCAACGCTGGAGCATTACCTTCAGCAACACGGTTATAAAAGCGAGGGGTTCCTCGGATTTAATAAATCGATGCGATATAAAGAAGGTGTTCTGGAAATCGGAGAAGAGATTGCGGTTTTCGGTAAAGGCAAATGGCGGGAGGCCATCGGAATGCGCTTACCCGAAAGCCTGGGCCGTATCCTGGAGGTCAGTTCCACCGAAAAGGTGCCGGTGTATATAAGCGATGATCCTGATACTACTTTAAAAACCGCCAGAAAACAAAGCAATCACCCCAGGTATAACCAGAACGAGCAGGGGTACAGGAGATAAAATAAACAATTATCAAAACGTAAGTGAAAAAAATTGGCTTTCTAAAAAAATCTATATTTGGCAAATTTTATGAAAATGGCCAAATTTATTCAATTTTCGTGGTTGTTGCTACTCGTAACTATTATCGCCTGTAACGAACCTGGCTCTATCACAGGGGCTAATGGTCAAGTCGAAAAAACCGAATCCTGCCAATCCAATCCACACAACACCTATGAAGTTTACATTCCTGAATTAAAACCAACGAAGGACAAACTGCCCCTATTGGTGATCATTGATGCCAACGGCGACGGAAAATTTGCCCTGAATAAGTTTAAACTGGCAGCCCGGGAATACCCGGTCATTCTGGCTGCTTCCAACTATGTTAAAAACGGTGTGGAAGATTATGAAATCGGCATTCAGGAGTTGATTCAGGATGTGAAGCAAAAATACCCGGCTAACAATACCGTTTATCTTGCCGGCTTTTCAGGAGGTGCTCGCATGGCTGTTGGATATGGACTTGCCCATCCGGTGAACGGGATGATCCTCTGCGGGGCATTGGCCAAAGCAGATCAGATAATGGCACTTAAATGTCCGGTATTTTCCATTTCAGGTCTGGATGATTTTAATTTCGTTGAAACTGCCCAATTTATTTTCAATGATGAATCGGCCCCCAAAAATCTGAGTATCGAGCTCAACAATGCTTCCCATTCCTGGCCTGATAGCTTACTACTTTCCAACACCTTCGGATTCCTGTATTTATCCTCTGATTCGGAGGAAATGAACATGTCGTCCAATGAAAAAGTTGAAGCCTATTGCAAAAATCAGCTATTACGCATCGACCGTTTAACCAAACAGGACGATTTAATGAAAGCAGCTTTGATTGCCCGTAATATGGCCCTCAAAAAACCTTTCAGCAATGATGAAGCGTTTATGAAATCCTGGGCTGAAATAAAATCCAACCCGGATTATAACGCGCAACTGAGCAAAATTGAACAAGGACTGAGTTTTGAGATGAGCGCCCGTCAACCTTACCTTGAGGCGTTTACAAACAAAGATAGTTTATGGTGGAAAAATGAGATCGCTTCTCTGGAAAAGAAAATCAATAGTGAGCAGGACCCATATTCCGTTGCCATGTACAAAAGGATCAAAGGCTTTTGGGGAATTGCCTGCTACTCCATTGGCAACCGCACTATCAAACTTCGCGATGTAAACTCATTAAAAAAGATCATCACCGTATATCGAATGTTGGAACCTGAAAACCCGTATGTGCTTTATTTCTCTGCTTTTCCTGCATACTGGAAAGGCGAAACCGGGAAAACTGAAAAGATTTTGAAAAGCGCAATCAATGCAGGATTTTCTGATTGGGGCCGGCTGAATGAAGACTTTCCGAAGTCGGTCACTTTGAAAGTGCGTGAACAGGACAATTACTGATTTCGACAAGAAAGTAACAACCCGATCGCTTCTTTCAATGTTAATATCAATTATTTTTGCCGTACTGGTAAATTGAATAAATCCCGGAAAAAAAAGAAATTTAATCCATTAGAATTATTTCATAGAAATGCCTGTAATTAACATTATTATTCTGGTTGGAAGTATTCAGGGAATATTTCTCTCATTTCTGATTTTCTTTAAAAAGCATATTGTCTTTCACCGATTATTCGGGGTTATTTTATTCAGCATTTCACTGGCACTTTTAATCGCATATTTACAGTTAGTGCTCGATTATCAAACCTATTCTTTTCTGATCAAACTTAATGTGGGATTACCATTGATTTTTGTTCCGGGCCTTTTGATTTATCTGCGTAAATTGTCAGGTACACATACCGTAAATGATGTTTTTACCTATCTTTTATTTTTACCGCTGGCTTTGATTATTATTTACAACCTGCCTTTTTATTTTGGAAATGTTTCCAACAAGCTTGAATATTTCATTCGCAACGAAATTGAAGGTAAACCCCACCTGATCGAAAGGTTTGAAGAAATTTTCATTGAGTTCTTTGTAACGTTGTTCAGTTTCATAGCAATTATCGAATCAAGGAAATACAAAAAGCGTGTTGAGCTTGTTTTTTCAAACCAGTCGAAGGCAAAAAGCAGGTGGATATCCTTCCTGGCTTATTCAATGTTCATTCTTACTTCATTTGCATTAATTCTCTCTGTTTTGGCATTGTTTATTGAACAAACTCCCCTTGAGTTAAATTTTGTAACTGCTATTGGATCCACCATCGTGATATATTACATTGCTTATTACTTATTGACCCACCAGCAGGCATTTACTGAGATTTCATCCGAACTAAGTAATTTATCGTCAACTGAACCAGGTAATACCCTTAAAAAGGATTCAGAGGCAAAACTTCACAAAGAATTTGAAAAAAAGATTATTGATCAATTGCAAAAAGAAAAAATATACACCAATCCCAATATCACCCTTTCCGCGCTGGCTGATAAAATTGGTCTACCACCTTATCTTACGTCTAAAATCATTAATACTAATCTGAATTTTAATTTTTATACCCTTGTAAATTATTACAGATTGGAACAGGTCAAGCAGGAATTACTGGTCAATCCAGAAAAAAGTATCATAGAAATTGCCTGGGACGCCGGATTTAATTCCAAAACTACTTTTTACGAGGCCTTTAAAAAAGATACCGGTTTATCCCCTTCGGAATTCATAAACCGTAATAAATTACTCGAAAATTAGTTCGGTTAAGCTAAAAATCCCACTAATTCGGGAAACCGGACTTCAAAAACACTTTACATATATAATTTCGCGCCCTCTCATAATTCAATACAATTCAATATTTATGCGACAAAAAATTGAACTGGTCTTTGGACTTGCTTTATTAATATTTCTTGCTTCGTGCGGTAAAGATCCGCTGCAGCCTAACAACCTGGTTCCTGCCACGGTGGACGACGATCCCAACCTCCCGGCCCTGGATATTAATGGTACCCGTTTGCACCTTGAAACGTTTGGAGACCCCGCCAATCATGTGATTATATTTCTGCATGGTGGACCCGGAACCGGAGATTACCGAGCCTTCGGTCGGATGCTGAATACATACGACGGATACAAACTCACCGATGAATATTTTGTGATTATGTACGACCAGCGTGGTGCCGGCCTTTCGAGACGATACGGAGATATCAAATCAGCATATACTTATTCCATCGGGGAACTTTCGCTTTCAAGTTACCTGAAAGACCTTGAAGAAATAGTGGATCAATATTCACCCGACCAGAAGGTTATTTTGTTTGGACACTCCTGGGGAGGCATGCATGCCATGATGTACGTCAATGCTCATCCCGACAGGGTAGCCGGCGTTATTCTTAGTGAACCGGGATCATTTAATGCCGAAATTGAAAATGATCTCACCCTTTCCATTGCATCTACCAATTTATTTGGAGAAGCAACAAATGACATTTACTGGAATCATCAGAACATTTCACCTGATAGCCATGAAATGCTTGACTACTCTTACATGAATGGATTTTACAATGGTTTGGGACCCGAATATTACCATTTCAGCGAAACCGATATCCTGCCGGTTTACCGGTTTGGTGCTGTGGCAAGTGTTAATGATCTCGGTCCGGATGGAATGACTTCAGATGGAACTTACACCTTTGATTTTACAACCAACCTTGATCTTTTCACTACCAAAGTTTTGTTTATCAACGGAGACCTTAACGAAGTGCTCACGCCTGAATACCAAATGAAAAACAGGGCCTATCTTCCCAATTCAGAAATGAAAATTATTCATAATGTCGGGCATGATCTGATCTGGATCAGGGCTGATGAGCATGTAAGATTAATCAAAGAGTATTTAGATGAAGTTCTTAATTAATAAACGAATGAAAAAAATATTTTTGATCATAACTATCGGATTTTGTTTTTCACTGTTAAAGGCACAGGATAATCAATCTGGAATACTTCAGGAAGGTGAAAAAAGAGTTGGTGTTGCAACCGGAATTGATTATTCCATTTTGCCCCTCGAACTATCCTACCAGCGTGGGTATCAAATTTTTAATTACAAACACCCTGTAGCACTTGGAACCGAAATCAGTATACCCATGTTTAACCCGGATTTTAGCGACATACGGATTCGGCTCACTTCAGAAACATCATTTATTCAGAAAAATAAATTTGTTATCAGGGGTGGCATCGATCCCGTATTCGTCAATGTAAAAATGGAAACCGAACGCATGTCGTCAGTTGGAGCCGATTTACATGTGTTTACCGGATTTGTTAATCCGAAGTGGATGCTTGGATTGGATTTGAATTACAACCAGATTTTTCAACTTACATTAAGCATACCGAAAAGTATCGTGAAAATGTATTCGAGGATGCAGTGGATGGTTGGTACAAATTAACGGCTTCCAATCTTCGTGTGGGAATCAGGGCGAACCGTTCGTTTAATAAAACAGATGCTTACCTCAAAGCAGGGCTATCAAAAACAGGTACTTTTGAAGATTACCTTTTTGTACCCACGATGTATGTTCTTTTAGGGATTAATTATAAATTTTAAAATAAGCATTAAAAATTGCATGAGATACAATGAAAGTGGGTATAACCCAAAATATGGTTGGAATTAATTTTATTATTTGTATCAAAAAATTCACAAGTATACCGGTCGACATTTTTTAGTGGCTGTAATAGCCCCGATCAATTTATAATAATATTATTTTTGGCCATTCATCATTTACCAAATGCAATAGATGCGAAAAATTATAATTCTGATTCCCGTTATCCTATTTTCAACATTAACTTTCAGCCAGGAAATTGCCCAGCAGCCTAAAACATTTAATAAGGGCAACCTGTACATTTACTGGGGCTGGAACTGGGGCTGGTATACCCGGTCGAATATTCATTTTACGGGCGAAGGTTATGATTTTACGTTGGAAAAGGTGGTAGCCAAAGACCGGCAATCGCATTTTGGAGTTGATCCTTATTTTAATCCCGGCCGCATTACCGTACCGCAGTATAATTACCGGATTGGTTATTATTTTAATGAAAACTGGGATATTTCACTCGGGATGGACCACATGAAATATGTTGTGCAGCAGGAACAAACAGTCACTATTTCAGGATCAATAGATGGAACTGGGACACCCTATGACGGCACTTATAACGGCGATGATATCCTTATTACCGAGGGCTTCCTGCAATTTGAGCACACCGATGGCTTAAACTATCTGAACAGCGAGATTCGCCATACACACCACTTATTTGAAAAAGGGGTGATGCGCGTTAATCTAAAGGAGGGCGCCGGACTGGGGGTTGTAATCCCCAAAACCAATACCACCTTGCTGAATAAAGATCGTTATGATGAATTTCACCTGGCGGGATATGGTCTTGATATTTTGGCCGGGCTCAATTTTACGTTTTACAATTTCTTTTTCGTGCAATCAGAAGCAAAGGGTGGTTTTATTCATTTACCCGACATAAGAACCACAAATAGTACCTCCGACAATGCGAGTCAGCATTTTTTCTTTTCGCAGGTTAATATCGTATTCGGTGGAATAATTCACTTGTAGAATTTTTTCATTTGTAATTAGCTTTAAAATCTTTTGTACCTTAGCATCACCAATTTAAAACAGTTGTAATTACAACTTTTATCTCCGGGATCAACAATAGGTAAATTTTCCAAAAACAAGCAGGTTTCTTAATTCTTTCAAGAGGTTTTCGCAAAGGGAAATGTGGAGCAGTAACCACTTTAAAAACGGGTGTATCTGAAAAACCATAAGAGTAGGATCCTTAAATCAACTTGACAATGGAAGGAATTCAAATCAATTTTGTTGCTATTTTAATTGTAGTAGTGGCCAATTTCGTACTTGGCTTTCTTTGGTACACACCCCTTTTTGGCAAAATCTGGGGCCGTGAAATGGGCTACGACATGAATGAAAAACCAAAAAGCTCTGAAATGATCAAAGGAATGGTTTTTATGATCATCGGGAATGTATTGTTTGCCTGGGTACTGGCTCACAATATGGCCGCCTGGACTTTTGTGCCGGGGAGCGAAGACATACCTCCATTCCAAAATGCGATGATGGCCTCCATTTTCACCTGGATGGGTTTTTATTTCCCGGTCGACCTGGGATCTGTTGCCTGGGAGCGTAAATCATGGAAGCTGTTTTTCATCAATACCGGGTATCACCTGGCTTCACTCATGGTGGCCGCATTAATTTTGTCGTATATGATGTAGAACAAGATCATTTGCCTGAATTTATCTCAAAATATTATTTATTTTATACAGTAATTTAGGTAAGAAATAGGCGTGCACGCTTTAATGAAATAAGAAGTAAGATGCCCCGGCCGATCGAAATCAGCCGGGGCATCAAAATATAAAAGTCACAAGTCCTTTATTGTATATCAATTAGAAGTAAAACCACAATTGCTACAATTCGATGACCATGTCTTTAAGCGACCAAAAAATTGCCATTACATCTTTTTTGGTTTCTTCATCGATACCGCGTTTTGTTAACACCATCATGGTATCATCGAGGGCAGCCATGAACTCTTTATGGGATATATTCATACCGGTATGTACCTCCTTTAAATCGCGACCCGTGTAAGGAAACGGACCGCCACTGCCGGCAATAAAAAACTCAGCAAGATGTTTTTTAGCCAGCTCCAGTTCCGGAGTTCCTTTATAGGGAAGGAACCTTTTTTCAATGGTTGGGTTCACCATGTGTGCATCAACCACATCATCAACAATGGCTGAAATCCCTTCCGCACCACCCAAACGATCATATAAGCTGGCGGTTGAATTATCAGCAGCCTCCTGTGCCCATGAGATCAGTGCGAAGAACAACATTGTGATTGCAAGTGACATAATTTTTTTCATTTCAAAATAATTTAGTTATTCCTTTAAATAATTTTAATTTGTTATTTCCCCTTATTGTAATATAATGTTTGGGAGTAATCTACCGGCCAAAATTAGAAGCTATCCCGAAATCAGGATATTAAAATTTTCCCAAATGCGTGTAAATTTGGTTCAGGAGAAATTTCAACAATTAATTATTGCTATTAACCAGCTCTGAAGGCGCGATTCCGAACTGTCGGGTAAAACATTTTGAAAAATAGGATGGGCTGCTAAAACCGGCTTGAAAAGAAACTTCTGAAATAGTACCTTTTTTTCGCAATAGCATTTCATGCGCCTTCAATAACCTGTAATGTTGCAGGAAATTATTGGGTGAGAAGTTTAAAACATCTGTCATATTTCGATACAACTGAGATTTGCTTACACCAAGGTTATTACAAAAATCAGAAATCCTGATATCACTATTGTCCCACACCTTTTCAAGATAGTTGAAAAAGCGGGTTAGAAATATTTCTTCATCATTGGAAAGGACCCTTATATTACTGCCATTGGCAAAGGAATTCCTGTTTTCGCTTTTATACAATTCTTTAACTTCATTCGTAATTATAATTTTTGCCCCATTCACATAACACATTCTGTTGGCAAGGGTGATCGTATCGGCAAAAAGCTCCTTACTTTCTGTGACAGGTATGCCACTACTTAAACTAATTACGAAGTCATTGCTATCCTGATGGTCAACAAGCTTTTCAAGAACCTTCAATGCACACGTTACTGCCTTTGCAACAGCGGTAAAGGAGGCTAATACAAAATCCGGCTTACTTGTAACAACCCGGCCTTCACCTAATTGCACACATTGTGCAATTTCCTGTTCCAAAAACAACCCATTTTCTATCTGCTTTTTAGTATTTTGAGGAGTAAATCGCAGGAAACCTATTTTGATAACCATCAAGGTACGAAATGCAGGATCATTTATGATATTTAATTCAGTATCCCGGGCCTTTACAGGGTCTTCAATCCGTCCAAGAAATGATTCTACGATGTTTGCATCAACTTCAATAATCCGGTGTGGTACTTCGCCATGAGCATCATCATGCATCTCTTTTATACGGCTTGCATCCGGAGCTTCAATCAGGCAAAATGCAGTTTTTCGCTGATCATCAAACCAATAGGTCAAACCCCGGCAATCATATTCATGTTGGATTTTGAGGTCTTGTTGATGTAATTGCGCCACCATTTCGGCAGTTACATGCTCCGAAACATCATGGCGGTCCATATAAATTGGCATTTTAAAAAATTGTTGTGACTTTTATTTAAAACTTTGATCATGCAGTTATATAATCCATGATAATTACATGATCATTATTGAAATAACAACTACACCCTTTGTATGTTCAATCACTGTTTTTATGTATTATCAATACTTCTTAATTGAACATTGCTCATGTTTTGAAAGTCATGTATAGCGATCTGATGAAGTGATATTAAAATTTTCGTTTAATTTATTTGTAGCTCAAAATTTATTTAAATGAAGCTCAAATTTGCATGGGTTTAAGTCTTAAATTGTAAATTTATGAGCTTAAAAGTTATAAAGCATAATAGTAAAAAGGAGCACAATAAAATTCCCAATGATTAAAATGCGGCTAAAAATCAAAATCCCGATGGTAATATTGCTTTTTGGATATGTGTTATTATCCTTTCAATTACCACAATCAAAAAACCGCTTTTTTTCATACACTATAAATCCGGACAATCAGGATTTGCGATTTTTTTGGAAAAATGATAGCGGCCAAATTTTAAACACATTCAACAATTTGATTGATTATACGTATTCAAAAGGCTTCGATTTGGTGTTTGCAATGAATGGGGGAATGTATAAAACGGATTATTTTCCGCTCGGTTTGTATATTGAAAACAAGAAAGAATATACACCTATTAACATGGCAGATGCCTATGGCAATTTCTACCTAAAACCAAATGGTATATTTTATCTTGATACGGCAAACAAGGCGAAAATTTGCGAATCCAGCAAGTTTGTTAACAATGGTGATATTAAATATGCCACCCAATCGGGGCCCATGCTTATAGTGGAAGGTAAAATTCATCCCGCTTTCATCCAGGGATCACAAAATCTGCATATCCGGAATGGAGTGGGTATTTTACCAGATGGGAATGTAGTGTTCGCAATTTCAACGGAAAAAGTGAATTTTTATGATTTTGCAATGTTCTTCAAAGATCAGGGTTGTAAAAATGCACTGTACCTTGATGGCTTTGTATCGCGAATGTACCTTCCTGAAGAGAACCAGATAAAAACAGATGGGAAGTTTGGAGTATTTATAGGAGTTCTGGAAAAAACAAGTAATTAATGGATATTTAGGATTTACCTCAATTTTCAACAAAAAATAATTTCTGTGATAATCCCCGCCTAATAGATGACCGTCGGGTTGGTGTGAAATCTGTGGCCTCTAATCAACCCATCCAATTCCGAAATCTCCTATATTTGCCCTTCGATTCGACAGATTAAATTTATATGTCTAAAAAAAACATAGCCGTCGTCAGTGGCGGCGATTCAGGTGAATACGGAATTTCCGTTCAAAGTGGTGAAGTGGTAAAAAAGTACCTGGCAGGTGATCAATATAACGTGTATCCCATCCTTATAAAAGGCACCGATTGGCTGTATACCTGTCCGCACGAAAACACTTACGAGATAGATAAAAACGATTTTTCTCTTCCCATGATCGCCGAAAGAATTCATTTCGACTTTGTATTTATTGCCATCCATGGCACCCCCGGCGAAGATGGCAAACTGCAGGGCTACCTCGACATGATGGGCATCCCCTACTCCACCTGCGACCATGTGGTTTCGGCACTCACCTTCAACAAGCATCTTTGTAAGCTTGCAGTGCAAAGCCTTGGGATCAAACTGGCCCATTCGGTTTTCAGCACAAAAAATGATCATATCACTGCCAGCGACATTCTACAGAAATTAAAATTGCCACTTTTTGTAAAACCCAATAATGGTGGGTCCAGCGTGGGCATGTCAAAAGTAAATAAAGCAGAGGAGCTTGAAGCAGCTTTAAACAGGGCCTTTGAAGAGGATGATGAGATCCTTGTAGAAGAATTTATCAAAGGGCGTGAAATTACCTGCGGTGTTCTAAAGCACAAAGGCGAAATCATTACACTTCCTGTTACGGAAATTATCTCCAAAAAAGAGTTTTTCGATTTTGAAGCCAAATACGACCCCAAACTTGCAGAAGAGATCGTTCCTGCTCAAATTCCAGAAAACATATTCAAACATTGCCAGGAAACCTCGTCGCAACTATACCAGCAACTGAACTGCAAAGGCATTGTCCGCTTTGATTATATTTATAACGACGACGGCATGTTTTTCCTGGAGGTGAACACCGTGCCCGGCATGACCGAAGCCAGTATTGTTCCTAAAATGGCCAGGGCTCACGGTTTAACACTGGATCAATTGTTTGGGATGGTGGTGGAAGAGGTGATGGGAAACTAATTATTTATCTCGGCTCACCAAGTATAAAAATCAGAATTTAATCTGACTTAAAATGGGATCTTTATTTATTCAGGATTTTATCTTATTTTAGGGTCAATAATTTTCTATTGGGGATGAAAGTATATTACCTAATTACAGTATATATTTTTCTTTTTGCTTCAGGATTTTCACAATCAAATCAAATTCATGGCTTTGTTATTGACTCGTTATCTCACCTCCCAATATCCAATGTTAACATCATTGATGAAATATCAAAAGCAGGCACTACCACAGATAATGAGGGGTATTTTGTTTTAAACTTTCCAAACTCAATATTGGATTTAACGTTTTCACATGTTGCATACAATGAACAACACATTAATATTAATGATATTGACACCACCTCCAATCCTTTTCTTTTTCAATTATTACCCAAAACATATTTGTTAAACGAATTCACCATAAGCGATAAGACTTATGAGGTTATTTACAAAAAAAGAAATGAGTCGATAATTGATTATGAAGTATATAACAACCGGATATTTTTTATTGTCCGAAACTTCACTGATAGCAAGTCATATCTTAAAATAAAGAACATTGCAAGCGGAGATATCATCGACTTCAGATTATCTTTTAAACCGAACCAGCTCTTTATTGATTTATTTGACAACTTGAATATAGTTTCTACTAAAGATTCAGCATATCAGTTGATTTTACTAGCGGATACCATTTCCATTAATAATCCCATAAGTTTTATTGATTTAAAAGAATGCAGTGTTAAATATAACTTCAGGCACAAAGGGAAATATTATTTCACTGATAAAAGCATAATCGGAGATAAGATAATATATTCATCCGTTAACGAGGATAATGAGAAGGAACTATTATATCAAATTTTTGATACCAGTAAAGTTGATTTTTACTATCGGGAGATGGTTTTTCTTGGAATCATTAAAAAGGGGCCGCCAAATGAAAAGGAAGAATTGGTTAGCAAATATTTCAATCATCCAAGACTGTATTTTGAAAGAAATTTCATGTACAATAATATTTGTATCAATTTCTTTAAGTTAGATCAGAAAATATATATTCTGGATAACCTAAACAACAACATCATTTCATTTGATGAGAATGGCCAGTTCCTGGAATTGAAGCCATTAAGAGATGTTTCCTCAAACTATATTGATTTAAGTAATTATGTAGAATTTAGTTGGCAAAAAATTATAATTATTGACTCCTTAGCCTCCAAATTATATCTCCCTATGAAAAATAAAAACTTCACAACTCTTTTTGAGTTAAATCCAAATACCGGCATTTTATCCAAATCTTTAACACTCCCACACATTTTAGTAAAGAAGATTCGTTTACACGGTGATGAAGTCTATTACCTGTATGAAAAACCAGGAAGTTTAAATGAATGGGCACTTTACAAAACCAGAATTCTCTGATTTTTAAAATATAAACTCGTTTCGGAGAACAAAAAAATCCGGCTTAACCGGATTTCAGGTAATATGTTTTCTTTGATTTTTCTTTTTCAAAAACCCCGATATAATCTATTAAAAGGAATTTCAACTGGCAGGTCGTGAACGGTTTTGTGACCAAAGTAACCTGACTTCCAAAACCCGAATCATCCACAAAAAAATCGTAAACGACCTTTGTTTTGGCTGGATTTAAAGGCATATCAAAGAACCAGGTATTTTTCAAATATTTAAAAGTTTGCTGGTCAGTCATCTCAATCACAAAGGGATCAAAATCTTCATCGTCTTCCCGCCGGTCGTACCGCTGCTGAAACGCCATGGCCGATACATTCAGTATGAATGTTGAGAAGAAAATGATCACCGTTATGGAAATTTTTTTACGCATAATTTCGTGTAGCCCAAAGATAAGAAAAAGTGCTAATTTTAAGATTTAATACGAATATATAAAGGGGTTTAGTATGAAAATCAAATTTAACCGTAATGATCAAAAAGAATCACGCAAAGTGCATGAATCTATAAATCGAATCTGGCAATTCTTTGCGCACCTGACGAATACTTCGCGCACTTTGCAGTTAGGTCTGGCCTTCGTTTTTATCATATTTACAATAACTTCATTTTCCCAAAAATTAACCGTCTCCGATTCCTGGCTGCAAATCCGCGCCTCAGCCAATAACCCGCTCTACACCACCTATGCCGCCTCCATGGACCGCTCCAGACTTTATGGCGACAAAGCCTACAAAATGAATTATTACGCTGATTGCGACCCGCTGCATTATTGGACAGATCAGGGTGGCAGCATTTTTAATATTTGGATGATCAATAAGCTGGTGATCGATAAAGTTGGTAAATATGTTCAAAAACCTGTTGTTACAGCTAGCTTCCCTGATATGGCCCTGCTGGAATATGAACCTTTAGAAGGGATCAATGTGCAGGAGTGCTTTTTTGTGTATAGCTCAAAAGTGGCCATCAACAGGCTTTCCATTACTAACATCTCCGGCAAACCTCAACTTGTAGAACTGTTTCCGGTTTTGGACCTGGGAAAAGACTCCCTCGAAATCATCGGTTTCGACAAACAAAACTACGGCTATCTCACCCAACATTTTGAAACAAAAAAACGCCTGATCAGCAACCTCTACAAAAACGCCCCATATCCCACTCATTGCCTCGATTTTTTCTGCGGAAGCGAACAGCCCTATTCCTATGGTGGTTTTAGCGGCAATCTGGATGATTTCTACAATTACATTAAAACCGATTTCTATTCAGAAAACAGGTCACAAGATTCATTGAATTTTGCTGATTCAGGATTGGTACGCTTTGTTTCATTGCATTATCAATTTGAACTTCAACCCGGCGAAAGCAAAACCATCAGCTATTTAAGAGGATTGCAGGATCAATCTGAAGATCCGGTTAACCTAATTCAGGAAATTAACACTGCTGCAGAAGCCAACTTCCAGCAATTTTTAAATGAGAATGTTGCCCTTTTTAAATCAGTTCCCCGCATCGATTTTAAAACGGAGGACGAAAAACTGGTTTACCTCGGCGCTTTTAATCTTGTTCGTGGTTGCATGTTGCCGCCTGCGGATAAAACTGCTCATAATTTTTACGTATTCTCCCGCAATCCGCTCTGGGGTTGGGGACATGGCCACCAGGTATTACATGAATCACTAAGCATGCTGGCTTATGTATATTTGGATCCGCAATCTGCTATGGAATCACAGCGGGTATACATGGAGCAACAGGGTGAGGATGGCCTGATTGCTTATCGTCATGGCCCGGGAGGCATGCAGGATTATCCGCATAAAGATGAATCCACCACCTCTGCTCCCTTTTTCAGTTGGATAAACTGGGAAATATACCAGACAAGCAAAGACGAACAATTTCTTCAGGAAGCTTACACCTCAGGAGTAAAATACATGAACTGGCTGACCAAACACCGCGACACCGATCAGGATGGGACTTTTGAATGGGGTCCTTACGGCATCATCGAAAACGTGCGCGACTGGTACAATGCCGTTTTCCAGGTTTCAGCCGAACGTTACCTTGATGTAGATAAAGAAGATATCTCCGACGAATTGGAATGCCTTGATCTAACGGCCATGGTAATAAATGAAATGCGATGTCTGGCCAGCATGGCCAACGCGCTAGGGAAGGAAAAAGAATCCAAAAGCTGGACAAAGAAAGCAGATCAGACTTCCAACTTACTCAATGAATTGATGTGGGAACAAAATGATCATTTCTTTTATTCTGTTGACAAAAAAGATCATTCATTTTACTTCATGGACCGCGATCTGCGCAGGCAGGAGATTATCGGCTTTTTACCTATGTGGGCCAGCGCCATTGATCAGGAAAAAGCTGGCTTACTGGTCGGAACCCTAACCGACACCACCAAATTCTGGCGAAAATTCGGGGTGCCTACCCTTGCCGCCGACGATGAATGGTTCAGTCCGTATGTAGATTATTGCTGCAAATGGAATGGCCCGGTTTGGTTGCTTTGGGATTATATGGTTTATGACGGATTAAAAAAATATGGATTTGATAAAGAGGCATCGGAACTTGCTGACAAGATGATCCTGGCGGTTAAGACACAGCTTTCTAAAAATCATAATTATTGGGAATCATACAGCCCGGATAATACGGTTTTGGATTGCCCTCCCAATTATATCTGGGATGCCATCATGGCGAAATTGCTGATTGATGAATATGGGCGTTGATACCGGTTCTGTTAAATTTTGATTCGAATGGGTATGTCGTCCCTACGGGGCTTGTGGGGTTTGTTGGCTTTAATTCTATAAATATTTCGTCCCTACGGGACTTCTTTTGTCGGATTCGTAAAACCTTCCTCCCATATTTTGTCCCTGACGGGACAATTGCTTGCTCTGAAAAAAATGATTTTAGCTCGCCATGTATAATCTGTTTGTGTTTCAACATCACCGTCAGGTGCAGAACATGGGTTAAATAAACTATATGCACAACCTAAGTCCCGTTGGGACGCAACAAAATTACACAGCTCTGATTAAAGAAAAATCCCCACCTTTGCAACCATCCATCGGCTTTGTTGTTAGCATATATTAAATGAAATCATCCAAACGCGACATCCTTTTCACCGTGCTTGCGGGCATATTTATTACCAATGCCATTGCAGGTGAATTTATTGGTGGAAAGCTTATTCAACTCGGGCCTTTCACCATGAGCATCGGGATTATCCCATGGCCGGTTGTTTTTCTCACTACCGACCTGATCAACGAATATTTCGGTCGTGAAGGTGTTAAACGGTTGACTATACTTACTTCCATTCTTATTGCCTATGCCTTTATTTTGCTTTTTTTCGGGATGCTGGTCCCGGCTTCTTCCATATCACCGGTAACGGATGAGTTTTTCCATGGCGTTTTCGGTCAGTCGATGTGGATCATTGTTGGAAGCATCACGGCATTTTTAGCTTCTCAGCTTCTGGATGTGGTTGTTTTTTGGGTGATCCGTAAACGAACCGGGCACAAAATGATATGGTTGCGGGCTACCGGTTCCACCGTCGTTTCACAATTAATTGACACCTTCATTGTAACCGGCATAGCTTTCTGGCTTCCGGGTAAAATCTCTTTTGGCGATTTTATTAATACATCGGCAACCGGATACGTAGCCAAACTGGGAATTGCCATTGCCATCACTCCGCTTATCTACCTGGGGCATGCGCTTATCCACAAGTATCTGGGTGAGGAAAAATCAGAGGAATTAATTGAGGCAACCGCCATGAATGAGGTTCATGAAAAATAATAATACAAATCTTGATAAATAAAAACGCACTGACTTGCAGGTACAAGCCAGTGCGAATTAAATCAATTTATTAATCTATCTACTGAACAACTACTTTCCTCACGTCCACTTCACTTCCAACTTTGATTTGAACAAAATAAACACCTTTTTCATAATTGCTGAATTCGAGCATGGTGGTTTCACCATACCATTCAAACTCGTCAACAGTGCTTCCGGTGATATTCATTACTGTAACAACCGCTTTATCAAATGAAGGCTCTCCGTGGAAGGTCAGCTCCATGTTGTCGCTTGTAGGATTGGGGTACAAAGTGATGAATGATCCGATATTGAAATAATTTTCATCTATAGCTACGATTTGCGTACCGTCCACCGGGCTATCGGCAAAGGTTACCAGGTTACAAGCCACGATCAGATGGGGATTAAAACCGTCATCGCAATCGGCACAGGTTACGCCTGTTACACAATCGGGGTGGTTGGGGTGGCAATAATCCACATAATCCTCATCAAAAACATAACCCAGAGTAATGTCGGGATCATTCACATAAGGAGTCATATTAAAATCAAACCAGGGGGCGATGGATCCCGGGCACCAACCGGCACGATTATAAAACCAGGTTCCATTCTGTGGGGAACATCCGTCAGGATTTGGATTACAGACTGCCCAGTTATGCTGATCAAAAGTTTGCTCTCCATTCACCCAGATATGGTGGGTATCATCATGGAATTCGGCAGCATTTCCTGTGTTCAAATCACCCCAACCATGACCGGAGGATACAAGTTTTAAGGTTGAAGCCATTGCAT
>Ga0116152_10000326_pt1 | contig 39006 bp, 32 predicted proteins | sample AD_UKC119_MetaG_FD_89894 | JGI IMG/M metagenome (GOLD analysis project Ga0116152, IMG submission 89894) | Active sludge microbial communities of municipal wastewater-treating anaerobic digesters from Hong Kong - AD_UKC119_MetaG | ecosystem: Engineered > Bioreactor > Anaerobic > Digestate... | reverse complement strand
GTACAAGTCTCCGAAGATTACTTAAAATCCTCTTTGACTCAATTTCTACACTATGATGTTTTCAAGGTTCTCTGCTCTTTCTCAGAGCGGATCCGCTTTTGAGCGGAACGTTTTTATTATAGGACGCCGCTCTCTGTTTGTCAACCGCTTTTTCGATGTTTTTTTATTCTTTTTGCAGTTGCACGGATTCATTATTTTTCGGCATGGCTCGCATTTTGTAGGCGATTTTTGTATAATGGTGCCAACGATCCCGCGGGAATTTCGGAGGTACATCCCCATGCATCAGCGTAATCGAACATCTCTGCTCACCGGTATGGCCTTGTTGGCGACCGTCAGTCTGGTGCTTACACGGTTCCTTTCATTTTATGTTCCGTTCCTGGGCGTCCAATCCATGCGGGTGGGATTCGGGGAAGTTCCGGTGATTCTGGCCGGACTCCTGATGGGCGGACCCGCAGGAGGATTGACCGGCCTTGCGGCCGATCTGGTCGGCGCTACGTTGTTTCCCGCAGGCCCTTATTTCCCGGGCTTTACGCTGTCCGCTTTCCTGACCGGTTTTCTGCCTGTGATATTGATGAAGCGGATGAGTAAAAAAGAACAGAGCCCCGGAAAGGCCATGCTCTTTTTATCCATACTTCTGACACAGCTGGTCACTTCTGCGCTGCTGAACACGCTGTGGATCGTTTTGTTGTACATGGCGCCTTTTTCGCCGGACAAATACTGGGCCCTGTTCGTCGTGCGGGCTCCTTTTGCGGTGATCATGACTCTGGTCTATACCGTCGTCGTCTATCCTCTCTATTCAAGACTTGCGAAAGAGGGATACTAGACTCTTTCCCAGCTCCCGGGCCTCTTCAAGGGCCGGGTGGCCGGCGATCTCTCCTGCGTCGTTGACGCCTGCGGCGGTAACGATTCCCAGATCTTTCCAGCCGCTGTATCCCGTGAATACCTTGTAATTATGAATCAGCGCCTCGGGCACTGTCGTATCCGTGTCCCCGTAAACAGCAAGAAGAATGCAGGAATCGATCGTGGGCGGTTTGGCCAGAGTGGCGTACATGCGGTCCAGCGCCGTTTTCAGCTGAGCGCTCATGGCGAAGTAGTAGACCGGTGTGGCGAATACGATGGTCCTGGCGGAATAGAGGTGGGGCATGATCCGGGCCATGTCATCCTTCTGGATGCAGACGCCTTCGTGCTCCTGACAATATCCGCAGCCTTGGCAGGGCGCGATGTTCAGGCCCGCCACATGGATGACCCGGACATCCAGGCCCCCTTCCGCGGCCCCGTCTACAAAAGCATCCGCAAGCATCCGGGTGTTTCCGTTTTTTCTCGGACTGCCGGTCAAGACAAGGATGTCACTCATTTCGAACGCTCCTCCCCGCAAATCGCAATGCCTGCCGAAGCGCCGATCCGATCCGCGCCGGCGGCGATCATCTCTTCGGCCGTCTTCCGGTCCCGGATGCCGCCGGAAGCTTTGACCCGGACGCCGGGTCCCACGGATTTTCGCATCAGCGCTACGTGATGCACCGTTGCTCCGCCGGCTGAAAACCCGGTAGACGTCTTCACAAAAGCGGCGCCCGCCTCTTCGGACAACCTGCAGGCGCGAACGATTTCCTCGTCGGTCAGAAGACAGGTTTCCAAAATGACTTTTACGATGGCGCCGAAAGTCTCCGCCGCATCCACAACCGCACAAATGTCTCGCTGCACCTGGTCATCATCGCCTTCCTTCAGCGCTCCGACGCTCAGGACCATATCGATCTCATGAGCGCCTTCCCGGCAGGCATAGGTCGTTTCGCACACCTTTGCCTCCGTTGCGCAGGCACCGAGAGGAAATCCGATGACAGAGGCGATTTTCACATCGCTGTTCTCCAGTTGCTTTCGGGCAAGAGGAACAAAGCGGGAATTGACGCAAACTGCATAAAAACCATACTCCACCGCTTCCCGACAGAGCCGAATCACATCTTCGCTGCCGGCCTGGGGGGCCAATAGCGTATGATCGATGATGGATGCCAGATGCTTCATGACCTACACCAAAATCTCTACTTCCATACCATTGTTCAGCCCTGCGGCATTGGCTTCGTCGGTATCCAAATGCACTTCTTTTTCGTGCCCCGGACCTGAACGGACCAACACGTTGTCAAAGATCAATCCTCTTTCACCCGGCACTTTCAAACTGACCATCTGCTTGTCGGTCACCCCGGCTTCCTTCGCCTGTTCGGGAGAAAGATGCACGTGACGCAAAGCGGCGATCGCGCCTGCCGGGATCTCCACTGATCCGGCAGGGCCCACCAGCAGGACGCCCGGCGTGTTATCCAGTTTTCCGCTTTCCTTGACCGGAATGCCGAGTCCCAGCGCTCTGGCATCGGTAAAGGCCAGCTCCACCTGAGTCTGAGAACGGACCGGACCCAGAACACGGACACCTTTCAACGTGCTCTTCGGCCCTACGATGTCCACTTTTTCTTCGGCGGCATACTGCCCCGGTTGTTTCAGGGCTTTTGCCGGATGCAGTTCGGCACCGGGACCGAAGAGTGCTTCCAAATCCGCTTGACTCAAGTGCATATGCTTGTTGGATACGCCTACCGGAACCATGTAACCCATAATTATTCTCCTTCTGTTCTTTTCAAACTGCAACTTCTATTCTTCCTTGATCCACGATATAAAGGGAAGATTGCGAAATCTCTGTTCCACATCCAAACCGTAGCCTACAATGAATCGATCCTCTACACGGAATCCTACGTAATCTCCCCGGATATCCACCTTCCTTCTGGACGGCTTGTCCAGAAGTGTGCAGATTTTCAAACTGCCGGGATTCCTGCCCATAAAATATTCTTTCAAATACGCCAGAGTCAGCCCGGTGTCGATAATGTCTTCCACGATGATCACGTCTTTTCCTTTGATATCGGAATCCAAGTCCTTCAGGATCCGAACGACGCCGCTGCTCTTCGTGGAACGTCCGTAACTGGAAACAGAAATATAATCCACCTCCAAGTCGTCCAGCCGAATGTTGCGCATCAGGTCGGCAATAAAGGGAATCGATCCTTTCAGGATGCCGATGAGCACGATGGATTTTCCCTTGTAGTCCCTCGTGATCTCTTCTCCCAACTCTTCGACGCGTTTCTTCAAGGTCGCCTCGTCGATGAGGACCTCGGATAAATCGTACTTCCTTTTACTTTGTGCCGCTGTCATTTCGTCTCCTTGCGCTTACGATGTTGCCTGCGTTTCCGCACTATTCTTTGATTTCCTCGAACGTCTCTTCTTCTACCGTGTAATCTACGTTATCCACGATGTTTTTTCCTGAAAACTGATCGGCGGGGGCCCCGCCGGCCCGATCATCGACCCAATAGCGGTCCAGTTCATCTTTCAGATAGGAAATGATAAATCCCCAGAGAATCATATCATCGAAAAACCCGAACACCGGAATGATGGGCGGAATCAGATCGAAAGGCAGAAACAGATAAACAAGCCCGGCCACGATAAGGACTTTTTTCCAGACGGAGACCGCGGGATCCTTCATCATCGGTTTGATGGCAAAAATTCTTTTCTTTAAAATGTATATACTCAGGAACCCCATTCTTTTTCCCTTCCTATCCTATCCTATATTGTACAATTTTATTCCATCAAAAGCAATGCATCCAGTGTTTCCAAAACGGCCTCCACACCGGTCCGCTTCAGCACCGACACCGGCAAGACCACGTCCTCATCGCTCAAACCCAACGCCCGGCAAATCACGTGGATACTCCGGTTCAGCTCACTTTTCGATACCTTGTCCGCCTTCGTTGCAATGACCGTTCCCGACAATCCGAAATGGCGAAGCCATTCATACATCTGACAGTCCTGGAGAGAAGGTTTGTGGCGAATGTCCACCAGCTGGATCACCCGAACCAGATTGTCGCGTTCCGAGAGGTAGGTTTCCATCATGGGCCCCCAGTCCTCGGAGACGGATCTGGACACCTTGGCGTAGCCGTAGCCCGGCAGATCCACGATCCTGAATTCATCGTTGATATTGTAGAAATTCAAAGTACGGGTCTTTCCCGGATTTCCGCTCACTCTGGCCAGATTTTTTCGGTTGAGCAGCAGATTGATCAGCGAAGATTTTCCCACATTGGATCGGCCGGCAAAAGCGATCTCTTTCCGATCCGCCGGCGGATACTGGTTTTTCCGGACTGCCACCGCTTCCAACTCTGCTGTCCGGATGATCACAGCAAGGCCTCCTTGATGGCGTCATCGACTTTTTTGATGAGAACAAATTCCACTTCGTCTTTCACGATAGCAGGCAACTCTTCCAGGTCCTGGACGTTGTCCGCCGGAAGCAGCACTTTTTTGATTCCTGCCCGGTGCGCCGCCAGGACTTTTTCTTTGATTCCGCCCACAGGCAGTATTTTGCCCCTCAGGGTGATTTCCCCTGTCATGGCGACCTCTTTGCGGACCGGACGCCCGGTCAGGGCAGAGATGACGGAAAGACACATGGTAACACCTGCCGAAGGGCCATCTTTGGGCGTCGCACCTTCGGGGATGTGGATATGGATATCCTTTTCCTTGTAGAAATTTCCCTCTAATTTCAATTGGCTGCTCTTCGCCCGAATATAGCTGATCGCTGCCTTTGCGGATTCCTGCATCACGTCGCCCAGCTGACCGGTAAGGGAAAGCTGGCCCGTTCCGGGCAGCACGGCCGTCTCGATGAACAGCGTATCTCCCCCTACGACGGTCCAGGCCAGACCCGTGGTCACACCCACTTCGTCTGAACCCTGCATTCTGTCGTAGCGAAAACGCTTTTTCCCCAGATACGTTTCCAGCGTCTTTCCCGTCACACGACTCTTGTCCTGACTGCCGTCCACGACCTTGCGGGCAACTTTTCGACAGAGGTTTGCGATCTCTTTTTCGAGATTTCGCACACCGGATTCCCGGGTATAGTTGTTGATGATCCCATGGATCGCACTGTCGGACAGCGTAATCTGCTTCCGGCTGAGTCCGTGGGCTTTCAGCTGCTTGGGAATCAGATATTTCTTTGCGATCTGCACTTTTTCCTCTTCCGTATAGCCGGAAATATGGATGACTTCCATCCGGTCCAACAGCGGTCTTGGGATGGTGTCGACCGTGTTGGCCGTGGTGATGAACATCACGCCGCTCAAATCGAAAGGAATTTCCAAATAGTGATCCACAAATTCTTTGTTCTGCTCCGGATCCAGCACTTCCAGCAGCGCCGATGCCGGGTCTCCCCGGAAGTCCGCTCCGATTTTATCGACTTCGTCAAACAGAAAAACCGGATTGTTTGTACCGCATTCCTTCACGGCACTCATCACCCGTCCGGGAATCGCTCCGATGTACGTTCGGCGATGACCTCTGATTTCAGCTTCGTCCCGCACGCCGCCCAGGGACATGTGTGCAAATTTCCGATCCATTGCCCGTGCGATGGATCGGGCAATGGACGTTTTCCCCACGCCCGGCGGACCCACAAGACAGAGGATCGGACCCTTTTGGGCTTTGACCAGAGACAGCACCGCCAGATATTCCAGAATGCGCTCCTTCACTTTTTCCAGTCCGTAGTGGTCCTTCTCCAGGATCCGATTGGCTTCAATGATATCGATATCCGTTTTGGAGGCTTTGTTCCAGGGAAGATCCAGAATCCATTCCACGTAGGACCGGATGACGCTGGCTTCCGGCATATTGGGGGCCATTTTAGACAGTCTTCCGATCTCTTTTTCTACTTTCTGGGTGACGACAGGAGACAGCTTCAACTTTTTGAGCTGTTTCATCCAATTTTCGATCTCCGAATCCACGGACTCGTCCTGTCCCAACTCTTCCTGGATCGCCCGCAGCTGTTCTCTCAAATAGTATTCTCTCTGGGACTTGCTCATCTGAGTCTTGACTTTGGTGCTGATCTTGTCTTCCAGACGCAGGATTTCGATCTCCCGCGTCAGATATTCCATGACCAGTTTCAGCCGGTCCGCAGGCGCGATCGCTTCCAGCACCTTCTGACTTTCTTCCGTCTTCAGTTCCATGTTGGAGGCGATGATATCCGCCAGTCTGCCGGGATCTTCCACAGCCTCCACCCCTGCGATGACTTCCGCAGACAGTCTGGGATGACGGTTCAGATACTCGGAAAACAAATTGATCACGGTCCGCATGCGCGCAATGATATCCGGCGTTTTTTCCGCAGCGCTTTCCTCGCGGATCCGCTCCGTGTCGCAGAGGAAATACGGCGTATCCTGAACCAGAGTGATCATTCGTGCCCGGTACTGGCCGTCCACCAGCACACGGATGTTGTCTCCGGGCAATTTCAGCATCTGCTTGATTCGGGCTACCGTCCCTACGTGATAAAAATCCTCCGCTGTAGGCAGGTCGGTCTCCGCATCCTTTTGGGCAGTCAAAAATATGGATTGATTCAACATCATGGCCCGCTCCAGTGCCAGGATGGATTTTTCTCTTCCGATGTCAAAATGGAGGACCATGTTCGGAAATACCGTCAATCCCCTGAGCGGGATCAATGGCATGATTTCTGATGTCTTTTGTTCCTGTCCTGGTCGTTCGGACGTCTTGATCGGCTCACCCATTTCTTCCGTTCTCCTTTCTGTTTAACAGAGGCGGCCAATGGCCGCCCCGATTCGGTATTCAGGAGGCATCTGCCTCTTCTTTTTTATTCTTTTCTTTTTCGGAGAGGACCAGCGTGGGTTCTCCGCCGTCGATGGTCTTTTTCGTGACCACCACTTTTCGGATATCTTCTCTGGATGGGATCTCGTACATCACATCCGTCATAACCTGCTCCAGAATGCTCCGAAGTCCTCTTGCTCCGGTCTTTCGCTCCTGGGCTTTTTCGGCTACCCGTTTCACGGCGGCCGGCTCCACCTCCAGCTCCACACCGTCGATGTCAAACAGCTTTTTATACTGTTTGAGGATCGCATTCTTCGGTTCGCTGATGATACGGATCAGGGCATCCACGGACAGTTCCTGCAAAGTGACGATCACCGGCAGTCGCCCGATAAATTCGGGAATCAATCCGTAGTGAAGCAGATCCTCAGCCTGGACTTTCTCCAGCAGCTCCCGGCTGCTCTCTTTTGAGAGAACGGTCTGGGAATTGAATCCGATGGTCTTCTCGCCGATCCGACGCTGAATGATCTTGTCGAGTCCGTCGAAAGCGCCCCCGCAAATAAACAGTACATTCGTGGTGTCAAACTGCAGAAAGTCTTGATGCGGATGCTTCCGTCCGCCCTGAGGCGGAACATTGGCCACGGTTCCCTCCAGAATTTTGAGCAGCGCCTGCTGGACCCCTTCGCCGGAAACATCCCGGGTAATCGAAGGATTGTCGGTTTTGCGTGCCAGCTTATCGATTTCATCCACGTAAATGATGCCGCGCTGGGCTTTTTCGATATCGTAATCCGCCGCTTGGATCAGCTTGAGCAGGATGTTTTCCACATCCTCTCCCACATAGCCTGCTTCGGTGAGCGCTGTTGCATCGGCGATGGCAAAGGGCACGTCAAGAATTTTCGCCAGCGTCTGGGCCAGCAGCGTCTTGCCGGAACCGGTCGGTCCGATCATGACGATATTGCTCTTCTGGATCTCCACGTCTTCGATCGTTTCACGGTCCTCTGCTCTGTGTTTCTCCGAATGCTTGGCGCTGACGGGTTTGGACTGATTGTTGATTCGCTTGTAATGATTGTACACCGCTACAGCCAGCACTTTTTTCGCTTTATCCTGATCGATCACATAATCGGACAGCGTCTGCGAAATATCTTTGGGTTTCGGCAGCCCGCCCTCCGTGTCCAATTTGGCCGACTCCGTCAGAGTCTGGAATTCCTCGTCGATGATCTCTCCGCATAAGCCGATACATTCATCGCAGATATAGACGTCCGGTCCTGCGATCAGACGCCTGACCTGACTCTGTGGCTTGCCGCAGAAGGAACAGGTCAGTTCTTTTTTGTTATCGTATTTTCCCATTTCTACCTCTTTGATATTACTTTGTCGATCAGCCCGTACGCAACGGCTTGCTCCGCATCCAGAAAGTTATCCCGGTCGGTGTCCTCTGCGATCTTTTCCAGCGGCTGTCCGGTCCGATCCGCTAAAATACGGTTCAATTTTTCTCTTGTCCGAAGGATGTGCTCCGTGTGGATCCGCATATCTTCGGCTTGTCCCCGCATGCCCCCAAGCGGCTGATGAATCATCACTTCCGCGTTGGGCAGCGCATAGCGCTTCCCTTTTTCTCCGGCTGCCAGCAGGAATGCCGCCATGGAAGCCGCCATACCCACGCAGATCGTGGAAACGTCGGGCTGGATATACTGCATCGTATCGTAGATGGCCAGCCCTGCAGTGATCACTCCGCCGGGACTGTTGATGTAGAGATTGATGTCTTTTTCCGGATCTTCCGATGCCAGGAACAGCAGCTGCGCTACGACTAAACTGGCGGTATCGTCGTTGATCTCTTCTCCGATAAATACGATCCGGTCTTTCAGCAGTCTGGAATAAATGTCGTAGGAACGCTCTCCTCTCGAAGTCTGTTCCACCACCATTGGTATTAAGCTCATCGTTACCCCCTGATTGTGACAGCGTATTGTCTGTCTTCTGAATGTTATTCTTTCTTATCTTCCTGTGGGGCAGGATCCGCATCCGTGATCTCTGCCTGGCTGTATATGAAGTCGATGGCCTTGCGCATGCGGATATCCTGGATCAGATACTGCATGTTTTCGGGGCCGAACAGGCTTTTCAGCTTATCGACTTCCATATTGTATTGTTTCGCCATCGCGCTCATCTCGTTTTCGATGTCTTCCGGTGCGGCCTGGATGTCCTCCGCATCTGCTACCGCTTCGATGATGAGGCGGGATTTGACGCGTTTTTCCGCATCCGGCTCGAGCTCTTTGCGAAGGTCCTCTTCGGTTTTCTGCAGATACTGGCAATACATTTCCAGATTCATCCCCTGTTGGGACAGCTGCTGGGAGAATTCCTGCAGCATCTGATCCGCCTGATCCGCGATCATGACCGCCGGAACGTCGATGGGATTGGCTTCGTACACTTTCTCCATCACTGCATTTTTCGTCTCGAATTCCGAAGCTTCCAGGGCATGTTTCTCCAGTTTCGCCCGGAGATCGTCCCGAAACTCCTGTAAGGTGTCGAATTCGCTTACGTCTTTGGCGAATTCATCGTCCAGCTCGGGCATTTCCTGCTCTTTCACATCGTGGACCTTGCATTTGAAGATTGCTTCTTTGCCCGCCAGATCGTCCGCATGATATTCTTCCGGGAAGGTGACACGCACTTCGACTTCATCGCCTGCGCCGGTACCGATCAACTGTTCTTCGAAACCCGGGATGAAGTTGCCGGATCCCAAGACCAGCGTTTGATTTTCCGCTGTGCCGCCCTCAAACTGCTCTTCGCCCACAAATCCCGAATAGTCCAGACTGAGGGTATCTCCGTCTTTGGCTTTGCGGTCGGCAACCACCAATCTGGCATTTCTCTTTTGCAGGGATTCCAATTCCCGGTCGATGTCTTCGTCCTTGACCTGACGTTGCACTTTCTCTGCCTGGATCCCTTTATATTCCTTCATTTCGATTTCGGGTGTCACCGTGACGGTGATCGTAACGGTGAAATCCTGTCCTGTTGCCACTTTCTCTTCGCCGAAATCCAAATTGGGTCTGTCCACGGGTTTGAGCCCCAGGGTATTGATCGCTTCCGGATATCCTTTGCGGAACAATTCGTCCAGCGCGTCTTCGAAAAAGACGTCTTCTCCATACTTCGCTTCGATGATCCTGCGGGGCGCTTTCCCCTTCCGGAATCCATCTACCGTAAACTTGTTCCGCTGCTCTTTGTAAGCTTTCTGCAGCGCTTCTTCGAAATCTTCTGCGGTGAAAGTCATCGTAAATGTGGCTTCGTTGTTTTCTTTGCGAACCAAAACTGGTGTCATGAATTTTTCCTCCTACTTTGCCAAATGCGAGTCTATAGTTTATCACACAACTACTGCCCTGGCAAGCAAATGCTGTCAATTACAGGATGATCCTCTGATAGGCTCGTTCTTCCAAAGCGTCCAGGTGTTCCTGATTGGGATAAATCATTATATCCACCGGCTTTTGCTCTCCGATATATGTGATTTTTCCTTTTTCCACGGTAAAAGGCCGCCCGTGACCCGGAACGATCACATCGGCCGCAGCGGGGATCTTTGTGTAGCTCTCCAGCCCGATCGGTCCATCGTAAATCGCATAGGGTGGGATCCCGTGGGTATAGTCGTAAGCATTTTTGACCGCATCCCCCGTCAGAATCACCCTTTCTTCTTCCAGGATGAGGCCGGATATCCCGGGCGTGTGTCCCGGCATCCAGACCGTTCGGAGTCCTTCTGCAAGAGATTCCCCGTCCCGAAACGTCCGAAAGCGGTCTTCATAATATTTGATCATCCCGTATGGAATATAGGGATCGTTGTATTTTTTGAATTCCCCGGAAATCACATACTCCAGCTCCCGGGCCGACACGAAGATGTCCGCATGTTCAAAAACCTCGATATTGCAGCAGTGATCGTAGTGCAGGTGCGAAAGGAAGACCGTGTCGATCTCGTCGATGCCGATCTCCATCCGTTCCAGCTCCGCACAAAGCTCCGCTCTGTCATCGTTGGATCCGGTGTCGAACAGGATGGTCCTGCCCGGGGCGCGTACGATACTGATATTGCACCAGCCCATCGCTCCCCGGTTGGAACTGGCGCCGATGGCGGGCAATACGATTTGAACAGTCTTTTGTTTCATGGGGGACCCTCCTTATACGGGTTCTTTCGTGTATCATATCATACCGTCGGGCGGCGGTCGGTGAAAAAATCACTGAACGGTATTTGCCGCCAACAGCCGGTCGACGGCGCGAAGGAGCAGATCCTTCTGCTCCGGCAAACGCCCTTGCAGTGTCAGGCTGTCCAACACGGTCGTATCCTCAAAGATGCAGTCGGTCACCGTTAAATTCTGAAGCAGAAGTTTTAGTTCCGCCAATACCTCCACGGGATCCATAAGGTGAAAGGTCCCCCGTGTCCACTCCCCGTAAAGGGGCGTTCCCTCGAAAAGCGTCAGTTTTAGGCACCAGATGCTTTCGGGATGGGTCTTGTTGAGCAGGCGGGCTGTTTCGATGGCATGAAGACGTGAATAGTCTCTGCCGCCCAGTCCCAGCACCACGGTGAGATGATAGCCGATCCCGGCGATCTCCAGCATCCGGAACGCTTCCAGCATCTGCTGGGCCGTGAGCCCTTTCCGTCGTTCTGACAGAATGGGATCCGAGCCCGATTCCACACCGATATGCAGCGCATCCAGTCCCGCCGCACTGAGCGCTTTCAATTCTTCCGCAGTCTTATCCAAAACGTCGTCGGCACGGGCATACATGGCGAATGTGGTGACCTTGGGCATTTTCTCCCGGATCTGTGCAAAGAGCTCCAGTATCGTATCCGCCCCAAGAACAAAAGCGTTTTCTCCCAGAAAAAACACCCGTTCCTTCTCCGGAAACATGCAGGCCAGTCCTTCGATGTTCTCCAGGATTTTCTCCCCGGGAAGGATCCGAAAAGGATCCCGGGCAAAATCACAGAAGGTGCATCGTCCCCAGCTGCAGCCCAAGACCACTTCCAGAGGCGCGCTGTCTTCTTCTCGGGGGGGTATGTAGATCGTGTCGTGCGTATAGATGGGGGAAGCCAAGCCACCCTCCTTTCCTTTCTACTTTGCAGTACGGCTGTTCACAGCTGCTTCCAAACGTCCCAGGGCCTCCCGGAGCGTTGCGCGGGGACAAGCCAGATTCATGCGCATGTGCGTCCGGTCCTCCGGATCGAATTCTGATCCTTCCGACAGGTCCAAATGGGCTTTCCGGATCAGAAATTCGTACAGTTCCGGTCCCTGCAGACCGGTGTCCGCAAAATCCAGCCACAACAGATATGTTCCCTCCGGACAACGGGTCCGAACCCCAGGGATCCGTGTGTTGATCCATTCGGTTGCGTATTCCGCATTTTTCCGGAGATACTCCACCACCGCATCGAGCCAGGCTTCACAGTCCGGATCGCGATACAGCGTTTCGACGGCGATGGTGCCGAAAGTGGTATCCAGATTCATAGCCCAAGTCCCCAGCACTTTCCGATAGCGCGCCATCAGCGCCGGATCGGGAATGATCACGGAAGCTGTCATTAAGCCGCCCACATTGAACGTCTTGTTGGGCGACATGAGCGTGACGCTGTTTTGCTCCATGCTTTTGATCTTGCCGAAAGGGGTGTGGATGTGGGGTTTGTACACCAGATCGCAGTGGACTTCGTCGGAAATGACGGTGACGCCGTATCGGGCGCACAACGCCCCCGTTTGTTCCAGTTCTTCCCCGGTCCATACCCGGCCGGAGGGATTGTGGGGAGAGCAGAACAGCATCACTTTGATTTTATATTCCCGCAGCAGTTTTTCAAAGAGGTCGAAGTCGATGCGAAACCCGTCTTCGTCCTCGAGGAGCGGACAACGGATCAGAGAACGACCCATCTCCTTGACAGCGCCATATAACGCGTCGTAATTGGGCATATGCATCAACACCGGATCTCCCGGTTTCGTGAGAATATCCAAAAGGATGGTAACGGCGGGAATGACCCCCGGCGGGCAGTAGCACAGCCATTGCGTGTCCACGGTCCAGTCAAAACGCCTGCTGAACCAGTTTTGCATGATTTCATAGTAGCGATCTCCCCGCTTCGTGTATCCGAGCACGCCGTGTTCGATGCGTTCCTGCAGAGCATCCAGCATCGGCTGCGGACAGCGGAAATCCATGTCCGCCACCCACATGGGCAGCACATCGGATTCGCCCAGATTCCGGGCTTGACTGTCCCATTTGTACGACAGCGTTCCTTTTCTGTTGACAGGTGTGTCAAAATCAAACCTTTCCATATTTTCTCCTCTTCCTACTTCTGCCGAAAATTCCGGTGATCGAAGCGATCTCCGATGCCAGTCGTGGGGTACGATCCTCCGGGCGCATCCGCCAGCGCCAGTTGAGTCCGATCGTTCCCGGCGTGTTCATTCTGGCTTGGGCATCCAATCCCAGCCAATCCTGCATGGGGGCCATAAACAGATTTGACGGGCAAGCCATTCCGCCGCGAATCATCCCCCGCACCATGCCTTCTGCTTCGTTGAGCCCCCAATATCGCTTCGCCAGTTTCACATCCGCTTCCATGCCTTCGTCGAACCATCCCGCCAGGGTGGTATTGTCGTGAGTCCCCGTGTAACACACGCTGTTCTCGGAAAACGTGTGAGGGGACCCCCGCCCCGGTCGGGAAGCGTCGAAAGAAAATTGCAGTACTTTCATACCCGGATATCCGCTGTCCCGAACAAAATCCATTGCGCTTCCGGACAGAAGCCCCAGATCTTCCGCGATGATCGGCAGATCCGGGTACGCATTTTGTATCTTCCGAATCAAATCAAGTCCGGGGCCGCGGCGCCACCGCCCCTTTCGGGCTGTCGGCGAACCCACCGGTACGCTCCAATAATCGCGAAAGCCTCTGAAGTGGTCGATTCGAACAACGTCGACCCATCGCCCCAGGGCGCCGATGCGCCGCAGCCACCAGGCGTAGCCGGTGGCTTTGTGTGCAGCCCAACGATAGAGCGGATTGCCCCAAAGCTGCCCGTCGGGAGAAAAATAGTCCGGCGGAACGCCTGCAACGTGGCACATGCGCAGATCTTCGTCCAAATCAAACAGCTCTGGATGCGACCAGACATCCGCCGAATCTTCCGCTACATAGATTGGCAGATCGCCGATGATCTGTATCCCCAAATCTTGAGCATGAGAATGCAGTGCGTTCCATTGCACAGAAAACCGTTGCTGAACAAAGCAGTGATACGCAACGTCTTCCTTCAGCTCTCTGCGATACTGCTCCAGCACCCCGGGCCGGCGGCGCCGGAGATCTTCGGGCCAATCCTGCCAGGAAGCGCCGTGAAACCGCTCTTTGAGCGCCATGAACAACGCATAGTCGGACAACCATTCACCGTTTTCCTCGACAAAAGATCGAACAGCCTGTCGCTCCGATTCACCGCAGCGCCGGAACGCAGCGCGCAACAGTCGTTTTCGGTCAGCCTGCACAGCTTCGTATCTCACCGAAGACGGATCCGAAAGCGGAACGATCGTGGAAAGATCCTCTTTCGTCAGAAGTTCTTCCTCTGCCAGCAGATCCAGATCGATCAGCAGAGGATTTCCTGCAAAAGAGGAAAAAGACTGATAGGGAGAATCGCCGTATCCCGTCGGTCCCAGAGGCAGCACCTGCCAGTAGCTTTGCCGAGCGCGCTTCAGAAAATCGGCAAACGCGTGGGCGCATTCGCCCATCGAGCCGATCCCGTAAGGCGTTTCCAAAGATGTAATATGCAGGATGATCCCGCTGCTGCGATCCATGCCGTTGTCCTTTCTCCGCACTTGCGGGCAATGTGTCCGGGACCATTATACAATAATTTACTTGCAAAAACTATACTCGAATGGTAGTATTATGCCTGCATCTGAAGAAAGAGGAACTCATGGAATCTGAATTGAAATACAGAATCAAAGATCGAGAGATGGCCGACGCCCTGTGGGACGACGAGTGTCTTCTGGCGATCGCCGATCCGTCCACCCGGGAAAAACTGGTGATGAAAGCAGTATATTTCGACACCGAGGATCACGTTCTTTCCGCCAATAACATGGCTTTTCGTGTCCGGCTGGAAGGAGAGAGCATTTTTGCAACGCTCAAGTGGGGCGGACACAGTTCCAACGGCTTTCACGAACGGGAAGAGATCAACGTTCCGGTGAACGGAGAGCAGTGTTTTATCGACCCGCCCACAGATCTCTTTTCCGAAAGCGAAGACGGAAAGGCGCTGGTTCAGATGATCGGAGACAAGCCTCTGACCAACATGCTGGAAACACGTTATCTTCGCCGGCGTATGCGCGTGGATCTGAACGATTGCCTCATGGAGATCGCTATCGACACGGGAAGCATCGTAACGGACATGGGTGAAGAACCGATATTGGAGCTGGAAATCGAACTCTTTGCAGGAGATGTAAAAGAACTGAAAGAACTGGGGACGAAACTGGCTGACAAATACGGACTGATTCCGGAAGATCAGTCGAAGCTGGCCAGGGGACTGAAGCTCTTGAAGGGTCCTGCGGGAGATCCATCCGCCGAAGTCAACTAGCAAGAGAAAAGAACCCACGAACCGGCTGCAATTGCAGCCGGTTCTTTTGTATTCAGCGCAGTGCTTGCTGTTGGATCCACAGCGCTTGCCGGTGCTCCGCCCGATTCCGGGTGATGAATTCGAAAACGAGATAATCCGGATCGATGCGCCGGATCAGGTCCTCTATGCCGCTGCACGTAAAAGGTTTATGCGCATCAGATCGGATCACGTATTCCAGCAGTTGCCACTGGCGTTCCTGATACGTATCCTTCATCTCCGGCGGATGTGCAGCGATCCTGCGCATGTATTCTCCGGTGAGGGACTGATTCAAGTGTACGCCTCTCACCCATTTCACCAGATCTCCGTGGGCATCCAGCTGACGGTGGATATAAGCCAGCCCTTCCTGTTGGGTGCGGATCGTCCAATCTGTATGCAGTAAATGCCCGGTGTCCAACATAATTCCCTTATTAGGGTATCGAATCCCATCCATAAGTAATTCAGTCATTTCCGGATTCGTAAAATCCAAACCCGGATACCAAAGGTTTTCGAGCAGAAGCATCGGTCCGGTCTGCCGATCTTCAAACAGGAGGTTCAGTATCTGGCAGGCGCCCCGAATCACCTCTCGATCCGTGTGCCGGAATCTTCTGGTGAAAACCTCTTCAGTAGTACAGTCCGACACATGAAATACCACGTACTCGGCTCCGTATGCCTCAGCATGATCCAGGTCCTCCCGAAATTTTCTTACAAGGGCCATGGGATTCGTTCCCCCGAAGCAACTGCGGACATTTTCTTCCGTGTCAAATTCTTTCAGCACCGCGGACCGGTCTCCGTTCCAGAAATCCAGCCAGCAGCCAAAGAGACTCATGTGGAGTCCCTCGACAAAACCCGGGTGCAGGATGTCACGGTCATCGGGACCGCAAACCATCAGTTCCAATCCGTCAAACCCCGCTAAGGCATTTTCCATATCCGTGCTGTCCCGAAACCGAAGCAGATCGTAGGCGTCGGTCGTCAGGTTAAACAGTGTTTTCATACATCATATTAAAACACCTCAGAATAAACATTGCAACCTCTGCCCGGCTGCTGCGGCCCGAGGGATCCAGCAGGTCCGAAGACCGTCCTGTGATCAGTCCTTTGCCGACAGCCCAGCGGAACGCATCCGCTGCCCAATCCGAAACGCTTTCTGCATCCCGGAATCGTTCCAGTTCTCCCATATGTTCCGTCTCGAAAAGACCCAGCATTCGAAAATAGCGATAGACAAAGGTGACCATCTGCTCCCGGGTGACCGGCGCGCCCACGCCGAAGTGGTCATCGCCCATACCCTGAACGATATCGTTTTCGGAGGCCCAGGCTATGTACCGGGCGTAATAGGAATCTGCTGCGGCATCGCCGAACCCGGCCGGATCTCCGGCGGCGGCAACGCCGCCCGCCTCATGGAGGCGGCCCAGGACCGTCACGAACATCTCCCTGGTCATGGGGAGATCCGGTCCGAAGTTCTGATCGCTCATACCGTTGAACAACCCATGGCGCACCGCGTCCTGCGCAGCTTGCTGATACCAGGCACCCTGCGGGATATCGGAAAAGACTCGTCCCCCGCCGGCTTCTTCCGGCAATTCCCCCGGAAGGAGTTCCTCTTCCTCCAGCTCATTCAGCGAAGACTGGACATTGTTGTCGGAAGTGTAATCGCTGGTATAGTACCAAACGACATTGTCGTCCGCTTCCAGTCGGTACGCATCCGCTGCGATCGAACCGGAGAGTTCTCCGTTCACCATATACAGCCATCCGGATCCGGGGCCGTGATCGAATTCAGCCAAACCGTTGATCGCGCTCACGTAATTCCCGCTTCCGGTGATCGTTAGATTCGACTCATCCAAAATGTCCCGGGCAGTCATGCCTACGAAATATGTGTGCTCCGCTCTGGAATAAAGCGTCGTCCCCCGAAGTCCTTTCACTGTCAAATAGACGATAGAAGAAGTTTGAGTCTCGCCGGAGCCGCCGCCGTGAGAAGTTCCTCCATCGGCTGTGAGCGTGACCGTGGTCCCCGCTGGCAGGCGGACGATTTGAGGGACACCGTACGCGTCAACTTTTGCGATCTGAACAGTATAGGTGTCCGCCGCCACGCCGGTTAGACGGAAGATCCCCGATGCATCGGTGATGCCGGACGGTGTCGTTCCGTTCCAGATCACTGAAACGCCTTCCACCGGTGTGTCGCCGTTTAGCACACGAAGCGTCACTTCGCTGCCGGAGGCTTCCGTCTCAAGTCGAACCAAGTCCGTCCCCCACCCCGGGAAATAGCCGTAATATACGATGATCTCATCATCGTCATCGATCACTTGATTCCCCAGTCCGCTCCCGGGCTGACCGTTCATATAGTAGACCCAGCCATCATAAAAATTCGGATCCATAGAACCTGCAAAGGTTCCCTCGACTTCACTGAGATAACCGGCACTGTATGTATAAGTCTTTCCGGCGTCCTCCAAAGCTCGGACAACCGCGTCGCCGGCGGTAAGGCGGTCTTCGCCGCTGCCGACCACATCGATGGCAGAATAGTACAAGATGTTTTCCGTAGGTCCTTCGATGCGCACGGATACTGTTTTATTCTGTGTTCCGCCGGAAGCCATGTCGATGTAGGCCGGCAGCAGCGCCACAGAGCCATCGTGTGTGACCAGGGCATCCAATCGTGTCACAGCACTGATGGGTGAACATGACACGGCTCCTGCCGTGGTCGTCGTCAGGTCGCTGTATCCGTCGCCGTTGATATCCACGCCGATCCCGCCCAATACTGCGTCAACCCCACCATCCAAAGTCAGCTGATGCAAAGTGAAAGACGCAGTTCCACCGAAGGGGATCTCCGCCCGGGGGACGCCGACGTCGCTGTCTTCCAGCGAAAAATAAGCGATACCGTCATACGCATCCGCAACGGCAAAAATCGTGTCGCCGTCTGCTACTTCCACAACAAGGGTTCCGTCCACATAGCAGTCATATCCGCCACTGACCGGAGCATCGATAACCTGAGAAATAAGGTCGTCCATCGAAGCGGCTGCCGGTGCCGTGATCCTTTTTTCCACATAGGAGCCGTCAGGTTTTACGACCTGAAGTGTTAGACTCATGTGCTCGATGGCATTGAGACAGATGTTGGCATAAAAGGATTCTCCGGTTTCGATCTCGGCCAAGGCAAGAGCCGCCTGCCTGGTTGCCATGGCGTTCCAAGTCTCGGATCCCACGGACCATCCATCTGTTTCGTTATATAAACTGCTGTTGACAAGGCCGATGGCAGGATTTGTGGTCCAGGTGCTTAAATCTTCGTTCGATGCTGAAAAGCCGAAAAGTACACACGCCGTCGAGTTGGCGCTCTCTGACCCTACCGAATTCCAATAAGAGGAATAGGCTCCACTGTTTTCCTGTCCGGCACGGATCCATGCGGTAAGATTTGCTATTTCTGCGCTGATACCAGGATACCCGGAAAATTCCGGCAGCGAAAGAGCCGCCAAAGCCCATCCGGCATCATCGTAAGAGGGGTCCTCTCCGTTGTTGTATCCTCCCTGAGGATTCCGCGATGCCAAAAGGTGGTCGATTGCGCCGCTCGTACTGTATACCACAGGAATGACACCGGTGCTTCGATTATAGGCCTCCAGAGCAAGAATGCGGACCGCATAAGAAGAAATGAACCCCGGATCGATGATGGTTCCGCCTGCGACCAGGCTTCTGGCAAGGACAGACGCAGCATCAGCATCGCCTTTCATCAGCGCTTGAAAAAGCCCTCCCGAACCCGTACCGGCATCAGGCAGCACATAATTGCTCAAGTCCACTCCCGTATCGTAGATTCCATCGCTGAGCCAGGCATAGACGGCGGCCAGTTCTTCCCAGTCATCCAGAACATACTCCTGAGAACCTCCATAGTAGTTCTCCATGACGTTCGTTAAAGGCACTTCGTAAGCACCTGCATAGACAGCCTGTGCAGAAAATGTGCCGGCGGACCCCAGGCAGAGGCACAGAGCCAAAAGAAAAGCCAGGGGTTTTCTAAATCGTTTATTTTTCATGTTATCCTCCCATGATATTACGGGGGAAAAGCAAAAACTGTGGATCGCTCCACAGTCCGTTTTTACTGTTTGATGTCAAACAAGCTTTTCCGAGTTCCGCGTCGGTTGCTTTGACCGGATGCAGGTCTCCTGGCTTGCGGATCGTCGCTTCGATATCCTTCCCGGTTTCCCAGTGGATGCTTTCGCATTATCGTCGCTCCTCGCTTACAGTGGCGGGACCGCACGGGATGTTCGCCCGTTTCCCTCTTAGCCGGCAATTGCCGGAACATCTGGCCTATTCAATTTGTACTTTCAATCTACCACAGTCCGAGGTTTTTCGCAAGAGGTGTTCCCTTACAGACCGTATTTTTTACGTATCCTCTCCAGCCGCCGCCCTATGGGTTGCTTCAGCAAAACCAGAAATACAGCGTTTGAAACACCATAGATCAAGGTGAACGGCGCGGCAGTGGCCAGGATCGCCAAATAGCGGGACCACTGAAAGCCATCGCCCAAGGCCAGCACGGTCCAGACATCCATGATCAGAGAGAATGTGATCCCGGAGCAGAAGCCGAAGATCGCCAGCTCAAAGCGCCGGTTCAGGAATCCTTGTTTGCCCAGCGCGCCTGCGGCATATCCCGTAAGTCCCCAGGCCATCATCTGAAAAGGCATCCAGGGCCCCTGTCCGAACAACATATTGGATACAACAGCGCTGAGCGACCCCACCAGAAACCCGGAAGCCGGCCCGAAGGAAAGCGCCGTAAGCGAAGCGATCGCAGTCACCGGGCTCATGCCGGGCAGCGGCGCGAAAATCACTCTGCCCAGAACTGCCAGGGCGATCATCACAGCGATAAGAACCAGCTCTGCCGTCTGGTTTTTTTTTCGTTCAAAAGACAGATAAAACGGCAGGCAGGACAAAAACGCCAAAAGGAACGAAATGACACCATACTGCTTGTCGCGAAGGAACAGCGCGCCGACCCACGCAACAGAAGGAATGACGACCAGTATGATCAGCGGCGTCAGCCAGGCAGGGCGGGATCGCGTCAGCATGGTTCCAGCTCCCCGTTTTCCAGACACAGGCGCACCACATCCTCCCAGGAAACCGCGTTGTCGTAGCGATGACGGGAGATCCGACTGGCCGCCGTGGTATAAAACGTGTTCGTGGAGAAAAAGGAATTGGGCGTCCCCACCGAGACCAGCTGCCCGTCAAAGAACATCGCGCAGCGATCCGAGGTCATAGCGGCAAATTCCACATCGTGACTGACCATGACGATGGTGATTCCTTCGGTTTTTAATTCATTCAGGATCCGCCGCAAAACCTCTTTGGAATAAGCATCGATCCCCTTGGTCGGTTCATCCAGAAGAAGGATGGAAGGACGCAGCAGCAGCACTTTGGCCAAAGCAGCCTTCTGCTGTTCGCCGCCGGACAGATCGTAGGGATGGCGATCCATCAGGTGATCGATCTGCAGGCGCTTTGCGACCTGATCTGTCAATTCAGCGGAAGTATCCAAACCGTATTCCATCAATCCGCAAACTTCCTCCAGCTCCTCACGCACTGTGAATTTGACGAATGCATTCTGAGGGTTTTGCGGAAGCAGGGCCACACGGGTATGCTTCACGGATTTACTGTCGTACCCGTTTTTAGGGATGTTCACAGATCCTTTATACAGTCGGTTCAGGCCGGCCAGAATGGTCAATGCCGTGGTTTTACCGGTCCCGTTTCCGCCCAGAATGCTAAAGGTTTCTCCCCGATGGACCCGCATGGACAAACCGCGCAGGATATCGGGCCCTTCTCTCTCATAGCGGAACCAGCCGTCCCGTACTTCCAAAGCGATGGGCGTGGTCAGTTCTTTCTCGTGGACCGGGATCCTTCGGATCGCGTTGCCGTAGTGCTCGCTCAGGAATGTACGCCCTTGGCGAACGGTAAGGGGGCAGGCGCCCCGGGCGTCCAGCGCGTGGTAGATCTTTACCGCGCTGGGAAGGCCCGCCAGCATGGGATGGTCGGACCGGAGCATGCGCAGGGCCTCGCCGGCTTCCGCCGGCGCCCGGTCCACAGCAATGCGGCCTTGGTCCATCACCACAACTTTATCGACGATGGGAAACAGGCCTTCCAGCCTGTGTTCCGCCAGCAAGATGGTCGTCCCCAGCTCCCGATTAATCTTCTGAAGTGTCGCGATAAAATCCGCCGCCCCGATGGGGTCCAGCTGAGATGTGGGCTCATCAAGGATCAGAAGCCGGGGATTCATCACCATTACGGCAGCCAGATTCAGCAGCTGCTTTTGCCCGCCTGACAGTTCGGCGGTATTGTGGCGGAACCAAGTCTGGATGCCGAAAAAGCTGGCCATCTCTCCCACTCTTCTGCGGATCTCGTCGGTAGATATCCCCAAATTTTCCAGTCCGAAGGCCAGCTCGTGCCATACTTTATCCGTCACTACCTGACGCTCGGGCTGCTGCATCACAAAGCCGATCTCCGACGCCGCTCTTTCCTGATCCAGCGTCCGAAGATCCTGTCCGTCGTAGCGGATCTCTCCCGGACAATCCCCGGCCGGTGCAAGCTCGGGTTTCAACAGGCGAAGCAGTGTGGTCTTTCCGCAGCCGGATTGACCGCAGAACAATATAAAATCGCCTTGCTTCACCGACAATGAAACCCGATCCAGAGCCCGTATCCCTTCTCCGTTATAGGTGAAGCTTACATCCTTGATCTGTATAAGTTCCATAACATCCTATCTGCTATTTCGATCATAGCGGGCAGCAGCATCATCACGCCGATCAGGATCCAGACGGCCAGATCAGCCAGCTCCGGTTCCGGCGCAGATACAGCCGGATAATACGTAAAATCCAAAGCGCCGTTCCAAGCGCCGAGGGCAGCGGAAGTGCCAAGTATCAAGGCCACGATCAGCGCGATCCCATCAGTCTTTCCAAACGCAAAAAGGGAAAAAGAAGTCCGTCCGGGAATTCCATAGCCCCTGGCTCTCATGGAATTGGCTGTATCAATGGCGTTTTCCAGCGCCCAGGTGAGGACGGCGGAAAACACTCTTGCGCCACCCAAAAAGCGGTCGCTTATAGCTCGACTGTCATACATTCCCATCGTTTTCTGCACTTGATAGACTCCGCGGATCTGCCGTGCAAATAGGGGAATGAATCGAAAAGACATGGACAAGATCAAGCTCAATTTCGGGAAAATACGCCCGAACAGATACAGAAACTTATCAGAGGTCATGACAGTGCCAATCCCTTTGAACCACAGAATGACCGCTGCCAGCATTGCACCGGAAACGAAGCCGTACATCAAGGATTCCATGGTGACCACCTTGCCGAAAATCACGAAGAGCGGCGTAACACCTCGATGCATGAACAAAGGATTCGTCAGCGTCACCAGCAGGATGAGCAGAAATGAAAGCCCTAGTACTTTTCCGGCAGCCTGCATGCCCACCGCAGCTACAAGAAAGAGCACGGATCCCATCAAAGCCAACGCGATAACCAGCGGGTGGCGCGTAAACATAACAACGCCCAGGAGCGATACGATATACACCAGCACTACAGCCGGATGGAGGTTCGTCAAAAGTCTCAAGGCGTTTCCCCCGCTTCCGTGATATCCGTGTATCGGCCCAGATCGCACGTATAGATCCATTCCACCCGATCCCCGGGCGCAAGCGGATAGCCGCTGCTTCCCCGATCAGGGAATTCTCCGTTTACCGAATAGGTCCAGCCGGACAGCGGTCCGCAGGAAAATTCGTACAGATGCTGGATGCCCCGGATATAAGCCGTTCCGTAGAGCGTGGAGTCCGCACCCTGGTAATCCACTTGGAGATCCTCCATGGCAGCCACCCGCATCAGCACGTCAAAAGCAGTCTCTCCGTCCGTAAAAGGAACAGAGGTCTCTGCAAGAAAAATACCGTCCGCCGGAATATAATCGCCTTCGGTCAGAGCCGGATCCAGATCCTCTTCGTTGTCCCACACAGTGGAACAATCGATACTTACCGTTACTGTATCCCCGGCCTTGTTGTTCAGCTGACCTGCCCGAAACTGCTCAAAGCTTTGAGGATTGGCCAGCAGATAGAGCGACGCGGCCGCCAGCACGACAGCCAGCAGAAGCCATAGATCCTTTTTTCGTCCGGTCGACTTTTTCAGGCCGATCCGAAGACACAGACCACTTCCCAGGATCCCCAAGAGGATCCCGGCGGTCCTGGTCAGACCGTTTGACCCGGTCCCGGTGCCTTCCTCCGGAAGATCGACCGGATCTTCCGAAACATCTCCGTTCATCGCGCCTGCACCATCCTGAGCCGGATCCTCGACGGCGAGCCCTTCCCCGGAAGGAAGATCCGAAGCGTTTTCTCCGACAGCACTGCCGGATGCCGTTGTGTGTCCGCCTTCATCTTCAGAATCTCCCGATTCGCCGATCGCATCCGGCGCAACCTGCTCCAGCGCCGGCGATCCTCCGCCAAAGCGATACAAACTCCCCTTGCCGTCCATTTGCCGCACCAATGCCGAGATCGCACACAGCGCCTGCTGCGATGCCATCCAGTCCTCCGTTCCGCTTTCGGTGTGACGGATGCCTCCGCTGGGAAGTGCCATGGACATCAATCGGCTGACCGGCGTATTTCCGTTCTTGTCGAATCGGCTGTCTTTCTGTGGGTCAATGCCCAAAGCGGTCAAAGCCATGATCACCTGAGCTGCGCTTTCTGTGTTTTCCACACCTCTGCTGGAAAATCCGCCATTGGCTGCCTGCTGGGCAGACAGATATGCGATCGCTCGATCGATCTGGGCGCCGCAGGTTTCCCGATAAGGCGCCAAGGCCATGAGCGCCATAGCTGTTACGTCCACATCGCCGCCGGTGCCCAGTTGGGCAAATCCGCCGCCGGGCAATTGCACATCCAAAATCTTCTGAAGAATAGCCTCTCTGCCTTCGTAAGCGCCTGCCGGAGCTGTATAGTTTTTGGAATCCAAAGCGATCAACGCGAAGATGGTGCCGTTGTTTCCCTGCGTGTCCAGAGGCTTGGTCAGGCCCCGGTCATAGGTGCCGTCTGCGATCAGGTCCGCGCCTCCCGTATTCCTCGGATCTCCGCCGCAGGCCAGCACGGCCAGGGTGATGCGGTGCCACTCCGTGGCTTTGGAGGCACTGAGCTGATCCGGTGTGCTGTACCGCGACTGTACGTTTTTTGCCAGCGCCGACAGGTAGCCGGCGTAGTCGCCGGGCAGACCCATCTGGCTCATAGCGATAACGAACCAGTCCGAATCGGTGGTTCCCGCATGCTCCGCAAACAGGCCGCCGGGCAGATCTTCGCTGGTCGTGCCGCCAGCTGCTGTGCTGCACCAATTCAGAATGCCATTGGCCGCATCGACCAGATCCTGCCTGGAATACACCGTCTTTTCCGCTGCGTACGCTTGAATCGCAGGAGCAAACGGTACCATAGACGTTATTAAAAAAGCTCCTACGATTATCATTGCCGCCACTATTCGGAAAATGCAGCGCTTATGCTTGAACCTGTCCATTCTTTCACCTACTTTTTTCAGCCGGGTCGGCTGCGCAAAAAACGGGCCGGAGCGATCCTTCGCTCCGGCCCGTTTTTACCGTACTGCTTGTGCCGCCTGGTCCGATGACCCGTCGGGGCGGCTGTCTGTCCATGCAGGTCTTCCGGCTCTCGGATCTTGGTGCTGGCTCGTCTTCCCAATTTCTCAGTGACCGGCAACAGCCATGAGACAGCACTCCCCGATTACGGCGGCGGGACCGCGCGGGAATCTCACCCGCTTCCCTATCAGCCGGCGCTGCCGGCACATGGATTCTTCCTATGATGCTATTCTTTCAGCTCGCCGGACTATTCGGCTTGAGCTTTTTTCTTATATCCTTCGACTCTTTCCTTGGCGTTTTCTTCGGCCAACCGGAACAATTCTTCCGCATCGTCGGGGAATTCCATCGCCAGTGCGGAATAGCGCACCTGATCCATAATGAAGTCCCGGAAGGAGCCTGTGGGCTCTTTGGAGTCGAGAATAAAGGGATTCTTTCCTTCCTCTTTCAGCTGCGGATTGTAGCGGTACAAGCTCCAGTAGCCGCTCTCCACCGCCAGCTTCTCGTTCTCCTGAGTCTTGCCCATGCCCCGCTTGATTCCGTGGTTGATGCAGGGAGCATAGCAAATGATCAGAGAGGGACCCGGATAGGCTTCCGCTTCGCGAACGGCCTTAAGGAATTGATTTTTGTCCGCGCCCATGGCGACTTGGGCTACATAGATGTACCCGTAGGTCGTAGCCAGCATGCCCAGATCCTTTTTCTTGATCTTCTTGCCCGATGCGGCAAACTTGGCGATGGCCGCTGTAGGGGTAGCCTTGGAGGATTGGCCGCCGGTATTGGAATACACTTCGGTGTCAAAGACCAGAACGTTGATGTCTTCGCCCGACGCCAGGACGTGGTCCAGGCCGCCGTAGCCGATATCGTAGGCCCAGCCGTCACCGCCCAGGCACCACACAGACTTCTTGACAAGGAAATCTTTCTTGTCTTCCAGCTGCTTGGCCAGATCCGCAGCGTCTCCGGTCAGGGAGGCGCCGTTGAGTGCTTTCACGAGCGCGTCGCTGACTTCCTGGGTCTTGCCGCCGTCTTCCATGTAGGTCAACCAGTCTTCGCAGGCCCCGTTCAGCGCCGCGTCATCGGACTTTTCCTTCAACTCGACAATGATATCCTTGGTTTTTTCCCGCATCTGCTTGACCGCCATGGCCATGCCGAAGCCGTACTCCGCATTGTCCTCGAACAGGGAATTGGCCCAGGAGGGACCTTTTCCTGATTTGTCGGTGGTGTAGGGCATGGACGGTGCCGATGCGCCCCAGATGGAGGAACAGCCCGTCGCATTGGCGATCATCATGCGGTCGCCGTACAGTTGGGTAATGACCTTGATATATGGGGTCTCTCCGCAACCTGCGCACGCGCCGGAAAACTCAAAGTAAGGGGTGGTAAACTGGCTGCCTTTGACCGTGGTCCTGGGCATCAGGTCGTTCTTATCCGTCAGTCCTGCGGCAAATTCCCAGTTGGGCACTTCGCCCATCTGGGTCGCCAGGGGCTCCATGGTGAGCGCCTTGGTCTTGGCCGGGCAGATATCGGCGCAGTTGCCGCAGCCCAGACAATCCAAAGGAGAAATCTGGATCTTGTACTGCAGGCCTGCCAGTTCCTTTCCGTTGGCCTTGATGGTCGCAAAGCCTTCCGGCGCAGCCGCAACGTCTTCCTCGTTGAGCAGGAACGGGCGGATCGAAGCGTGGGGGCAGACGAAGGAACACTGGTTGCACTGGATGCAGTTCTCCGGGTGCCACATGGGCACGTTGACGGCAACGCCTCTCTTTTCGTAGGCGGCTGTCCCCGAGGGGAAGGTTCCGTCCTGACGATCCATAAATACGCTTACCGGCAGGTCATCGCCTTCCTGACGATTCATGGGCACCAGGATTTCCTCGATGAACTTCGGCATATCCTTCTTGTCTTCTTTTTCGTCCCGGGCATCTTTCCATGCAGCCGGCACTTCTACTTTATGAAGACCATTTTCGCCCGCATCCACCGCGGCCCAGTTCATGTGGACGATCTTTTCGCCCTTCTTGCCGTAGGCATGCTCGATGGATTCTTTCAGGTAACCGACCGCTTCCTCCATGGGAATCACGTTGGCCAGCTTAAAGAAAGCGGACTGCATGATCATGTTGATCCGGTTGCCCAGTCCGATCTCTTCGGCCAGGGCGGTGGCATCGATGGTGTAGAACTGGATATCGTTCTCCGCCAGGTAGCGCTTCATGGAAGCGGGCAGATTGGCGTTCAGTTCCTCATCCGTCCAGATGCAGTTCAGCACGAAATTTCCACCCTTTTTAAGGCCTCGGAGCAAATCGTACTGATGCACATAAGCCTGATTGTGACAGGCCACAAAGTCCGCTTCCGTGATCAGGTACGTGGACTGGATCTTGTTTTTTCCGAACCGGAGATGGGAGATGGTGACACCGCCGGATTTCTTGGAGTCGTAGGAGAAATAGCCCTGGGCATACAGATCCGTGTTGTCTCCGATGATCTTGATCGCCTGCTTGTTGGCGCCGACGGTTCCGTCGGAGCCCAGGCCCCAGAACTTGCAGCGGACAGTCCCTTCCGGTTCCGTTGCGATCTTGACGGTAGGCAGGGAGCTGTGATAGACATCGTCTTCGATTCCGATGGTGAACTGGTTCTTCGGCTCCTCCTCCTTGAGGTTGTTGAACACGGCCACGATCTGTCCCGGTGTGGTGTCCTTGGACCCGAGGCCGTAGCGTCCGCCGACGATCAGCGGAGCATCGGCTTCGCCGTAGTACATGGTCTTAAGGTCCATATAGAGGGGGTCGCCCATGGCGCCCGGTTCTTTTGTTCTGTCCAGAGCCGCGATCCGCTTGACGGTCTTGGGCATGACGGCTCTGAGATATTCGGGCGCCCAGGGCCTGTAGAGGCGGACCTTGATAAGGCCGACTTTTTCTCCCTGCGCAAGCAACGCGTTCATGGTCTCCTCGATGGTCTCGCACACGGAGCCCATGGCAACGATGATGCGGTCTGCATCCGCTGCGCCCACGTAATCAAACAGCTTGTAGGGCCGTCCGGTTTCTTCTCCCAGTTTCTCCATATACTCTTCCACGATGGCCGGAAGTTTCTCGTAGTATGCATTGGCTGCTTCCCGCGCTTGGAAGAAGATGTCGGGGTTCTGCGCCGTACCGCGGATCACAGGATGCTCGGGATTCAGCGCATTCTTGCGGAAAGCCTGAACCGCGTCCATGTCGATGAGCTTTCGGAACACTTCGTAATCGATCACTTCCACTTTCTGTACTTCGTGAGAAGTCCGAAAACCATCGAAAAAATGCAGGAAAGGCACTTTGCCTTTGATTGCGGACAGATGCGCAATGCCGGCCAGATCCATGTCTTCCTGCACAGAACCGGAGCAGAGCAGGGCAAACCCGGTCTGTCTGGCTGCCATCACATCGGAGTGATCTCCGAAAATCGACAGTGCATGAGTTGCCAGAGTTCTGGCCGTCACATGAAATACACCGGGCAGCAATTCGCCGGCGATCTTGTACATATTGGGGACCATCAGAAGCAATCCCTGGGAAGCGGTATAGGTCGTGGTGAGTGCGCCGGCTGCCAGGGAGCCGTGGACCGTCCCCGCTGCGCCTCCTTCGGACTGCATTTCAACGACTTTGACCTGCTGTCCGAACAGGTTTTTCTCTCCGTGGGCCGCCATCTCGTCTACGAGTTCGGCCATGGGAGAGGATGGTGTGATCGGAAAGATTGCAGCCACATCCGTAAATGCATAAGACACGTATGCTGCAGCAGTGTTTCCGTCCATGGTTTTCATTTGCTTTGCCATTATTTATTCTCCTTTATGGTTCTTTTTTACGAAAAATTCCACTGGCTTTTTCGTTACACTACGCTTTTTTCATTATAGTACAATTCCGCCTGCCATGCAACTTGAAACCCGCCCGCATCAATGCTTCTTCGATGCGGATCCGATGCTCCGCATCCCGCGTTTCGAGCACGAGCCGCAGGTAGACCGCATTCAGGCGTGTTTCCGGATCCGTGCGGTCATGGTAGACCGAGACCACGTTGGCGCCTTCTTCCGCAACGATCTTGGCCACGCCTTCCAGCTGCCCCGGCCGATCGTCCAGTTCCACGGTGATCTCCGAGGAGCGTCCCATTGTGGACAGACCCCTGCTGATCACCCGGGACAGGATCGTTACATCGATATTTCCGCCGGAGACGACGCAGACCACCTTTTTGCCCGCCAGCGGCAATCCCCCGTAGAGTACTGCTGCGGCTGCCGCCGCGCCGGCTCCTTCGGCGACCACTTTCTGGCGCTCCAAAAGCGTCAGCGTCGCTGCGCTGATTTGGTCGTCTGTCACTGTCACGATACGATCTACATATTTTTGACACAGCCCAAACGTGAGTTTTCCCGGCAGTTTGACTGCGATGCCGTCGGCGATGGTGGCTACCGCGGGCAGTGCGGCGAGGCTGTTGTTTTTCAAGGCTTCGGCCATGCCGGGAGCGCCGGCGGCCTGGACCCCGTATATTTTACATTGAGGACGGATACTCTTGATTGCCACGGCGATACCGGAGATGAGGCCGCCGCCGCCCACCGGTACGATCACCGCATCCGTTTCGGGCAACTGCTCCAGGATCTCCAATCCGATGGTTCCCTGCCCTGCGATCACCAGCGGATCATCGAAAGGATGGATGAACACATATCCTTTTTCTTCCTTCAACTCCAGGGCCCTACTATAGGCATCGTCGTATACGCCGCTTACCAGTTCCACCTGTGCGCCGTAATGCTTTGTCGCTTCGATCTTGGAGATGGGTGCGCCGTCCGGCAGACAGATCACAGACCGGATGCCGTTTTCCGATGCGCCCAGCGCCACGCCCTGGGCGTGGTTCCCCGCCGAACAGGCCACGACGCCCCGGGCTTTTTCTTCCGGGGACAGCTTTGAGATTTTGTTGAAGGCTCCTCTGATTTTGAAGGAGCCGGTCCGCTGAAGATTCTCCGCTTTGATATAGACATCGCATTCCGGGCTGAACCCCGTTGCCTCGATGAGGTCTGTCTTTCGAATGACTTTCTCCAGGGTTCGCCGGGCTTCCCGTATGTCCTTGATCGTAACCATATCCTACATGCCTCCTGTTTTTTTTGATTATATCACAGCGCCGCCACTGCTTCCAGCGTTGACAAGAGATAATGATTATCCTATAATCAACTCAACAAAACGACGTCTGAAGCAGAGGAGAATATCATGCGCTACGAAGAATATGCAAAGAAGCTTGCAAACGAGTATCTGAAAAGCGGCATCATCGACGGAAAACGTTTCCCGGACATCGAACTCTATATCGATCAGGTCGCCAAATCTCTCAATAAAGAGCTCCGGCTCTACGGCGATGGTGAAAAAACGCCGATCACCAAAGCGATGATCAGCAATTACACCAAGCACCGAATGATCCCGGGACCTGTGGGCAAACACTACACAAAAGACCACCTGATCTTCATGGCCCTGGTGTTCTATCTCAAGGAATGCTTCAGCATGGAAGAGATCACACGATTGATGAAGCCTCTGCTGGACAATTACAATTCCGATTGGGACGAGCCCATCGACTTCGCCAGCATGTATGCGGAGATCATCGATTTTGTCCGCAGCACGGAGGCAGACCTGCCCATCCGGTTGGAACAGCAGATCCGGGACGTAAAGAAATTTTTAGCCAACCGGGACGCAGCCGACGATGACACCTCGGAACTGATGATGCTCATTACGACGTTGGTGATGCGATCCAACGCCGAGCGGTTCATTGCAGAAAAGCTGCTGGATGAATATTTCGAAAAACTGAAAAAGGGCGGGAAAAAGAAATAGCGATCCGTTGACCGGGTTGCCCGGCAGACGGCATAGCATCAAAGAACAGAACTGGTACACAGTTGCTGTTCTTTATGCTTTTTGGGGCGGTCGGAGACCGTAGTATTGATAGTAATTCGTCCGGATCCGACCGTTGTAGAGTTTTCTGCGACGATCGGCAGGCCGTCCGAAGCGGCCTTCGAAAGAAGGATCTGCAGTGATCAAAAACAACGACCAGGTCGGATTCTCTCGAAGGAATCCGGACAGGAATCGATAGATATCGTTCAACTCCTTTTGCTGGCCGATCCGCTGACCGTAGGGCGGATTGGTGATCAACACACCGTATGGCTTTTCTGCGACAAAACGATGCAGCGGCGCGATCTTACAATCGATACAATCGTCCACGCCGGCCTCCAGCGCATTGGCCCTGGTCGCTTCCACAGCGTGCTTGTCCCGGTCGCAGGCAAGGATCTGCAGGGGCGTGTCGTGATCGATGGCTTCAAACGCTGCCTTTTTTTCTTCTTTCCAAAGCTCCGCGGGGATGGCCGGCCAGTCCTGGGCGGCAAAGGTGCGAGACAAGCCGGGCGCAATGTTTCTGCCCAGCATGGCCGCTTCGATGGCCAGCGTGCCCGAGCCGCACATGGGGTCCACCATCAGCCGGTCAGGCCGGAAAAAGGACAGCTGGACCAGCGCAGACGCCAGCGTCTCTTTGATGGGCGCTTCCACGTCCCGCACCCGGTATCCCCTCTTGTGCAGGCCGGTCCCGCTGGTATCCATCATGACCGTCACCTGATTCTTGAGAATGGAAAACCGTATGGGAAACAGCGGGCCCGTCTCCGGAAACCATTCCTGTTCATAGGTTTGCTGAAGGCGCTTGACCATGGCCTTCTTGATGATCGCCTGACAATCCGGCACACTGTGCAAGTCTGATTTGACTGAATTGCCCGACACCGTAAACTTCCCGTCGGGCGGAATCCATTCCTCCCAGGGAACTGCAGCGCAGTTCTGAAACAAATCTTCAAAACTGAGCGCTTCGAACTCGGCCATTTTGATGTAGACGCGGTCTGCACAGCGAAGCCACAGATTGGAGCGAACCACACCTCTTTCATCTGCGGTATAGGTGATGCGGGCATCTCTGGAATCGGTGACCCGATAACCCAACCTTTCCACTTCCCGTTTCACCACTGCCTCCAGCCCGAAGGTGGCCGTTGCGATCAAATCCAGTTTTGACATCTTCTCTCCTTTGCAATCAACCCGTGAAATCATTGGTCCGAAACTCCTTGATATTGCATTATACTACGATTCTGTGCTACATTGTCTCCATCGGCAGAACTTCTGTCGGGATCGGATAAAATGGATCATTCCTCGAGCACAATCAAATCGAAACGCACACTTTCCAAGCCGACGTGGATCCTGTCGGCGGTTTTGCCGATCCTTCTGATCCTCTTGCTCGGCTTTTTGAAAGCCCATCCAAAGATCCTGGAAAGCATCTTTCACCGTTTTACAATCCCCGTTCGATCCGCACTGACGCAGTTGACATCACCCATTCCTTTTTCGCTGACAGAGATCCTGTGGATCCTCCTGGTCTTCTGGAGCATCCTTCACATTATTAGAGGGTTCTGGTCGATCTTAAAGAAAAAAGAAAAGGGTCCTGCCCTGTTCATCCGCATGGCTCGCGTGGCAATCCTGGGCCTTTGGTTGCTGGCCGGCCTGTCCTGGCTCTGGAACATCGGATACTACGTGCCCGGCCTTCCCGAGGCACTGCACCTGGAGCGCGGAGATATTTCCGATGAAAACCTGGAACAGACAGCGCTTTATTTCGCCGGGATCCTGATCGATCACGCTGACGATATCCGGCGAAACGAGGCCGGCTTGTTCGACCATCAAGCGAAAGACTTCTTTCCGGAAGCGCCGACGATCTACGATCCTCTGGAACAGGCGTTCCCCGTATTGAAATTCCCGGACGCAAACCCGAAAAAACTGCTTTTGCCCAAAGTGCAAAGCTACATGGGATTTTCCGGATTTTACTCTCCGTTTACGGGCGAAGCCAATATCAATACCGATATTCCGCTCAGCAGCCAACCTTTTACCATTGCCCACGAAATGGCTCATCAGCGTTTTGTCGCATCCGAAGACGAAGCGGACTTCCTGGGTGTCATCGCCTGCCTGTCTTCGGGCCGGCCGATCTATGTCTATTCCGGCGCATTGGCGGGGCTGAAGATGCTGGCCGGGCCGCTCGGTGCGACCGATCCGCAAGCCTGGTCTGCCATTGCGGAGACACTGCCCGCAGAAGTGGCCGCCGACTGGAACAGCAGCATCGAATACTGGGCCCAATTCAAAACACCTCTGGAGGAATGGTCCGGAGATGTTTATGATACCTATTTACGATCTCAGGATCAGGAACTGGGCATCCGTTCCTACGGCGCCTGCGTAGACCTTCTGGTGAACTATTATTCTTCCGATATCCTGGTGAACCCGTATTCGGAATAGACCGGATCGCAGGAACCGTCTGCCATATAGCTGACAAATTTTGCAGCTTCCTGAGGGTGGGGCGACGTGTTGACAGCCGCCAGTGAATAGATGGCGATCCGCTCTTCGCTCCCTTCCTCCGAAGACGGCTTGGTCATCAGGTCCAGTCGACTTTCCTGCAGGAGCAGATCGTTCTCGTTGGGGTTTGCCGAACCGGTCACGTTCCCGTCCAGCCAATTCATATACAGCGGGTCATCGGACAAATAGACATCGCAGCGGTACCCTGCCTCGATCATGGCAGCCAGGGTGGCGCCCTCATCGTAGGTGATGCGCACCTCAACACCCGGATAATACGTACTGTACATATGGGCTACGGTGACGGCCACTTCAAAAGCGGCATCCGGAGCAAAAAAGTCCAATGTGATTTTTTCTTCCGCTGCAGATTCGGCCGGCTTTCCGCATCCCCCCGATGCGAATATCATCAAGACCGCAAGCAGGATCGCTGTGCTTCGTTTCCGTAACTTCCTCATGTTCATGCGTTCTCCGATATCCCTTCTGAAAAATCCCGGTTGCGCAACTTGCCAATCGCCCGGCTACGCTATAGAATGGTACAGACTATTTTATACCATAATTTACGAAAGGTTCGCAACCGTTCATGATAAAAAAACTATCAGCATCCATCAGAGAATTCAAAAAAGACACCCTGCTGTCTCCGCTTTTTATCATGGCCGAAGTGTTGCTGGAAGTATCGATTCCGCTGATCATGGCCGATTTGGTCGACCGGGGCGTCGAAGCGGGAAACATGGATCACATCTTGAACAGAGGGTTCCTCCTGGTGCTTTTGGCCCTCCTGTCCCTCTTCTTCGGAGTGCTGGCCGCCAACGCGGCGGCCAGAGCATCCGCGGGATTTGCCAAGAATCTCAGGCAGGATCTTTTTCACAATATCCAAGCGTTTTCATTCTCCAATCTGGACAAATACTCCTCTTCGAGTCTGATCACCCGTATTACCACCGATGTGACCAACGTCCAGCAGGCCTTTATGATGTTGATCCGCATGGGCGCCAGGAGCCCTGCAATGCTGGTGTTCGCCATGATCATGGCGTTTCAGATCAACGGCCGTCTCGCGCTGATCTATCTGGCTGTGCTGCCGTTTCTGGCAGGCGGTCTCATTTTTATCATGAGAAATGCGCTTCCGATTTTTGAAAAGGTGTTCCAAACGTATGATGTTCTGAACCGTGTGGTCCAGGAAAACCTGAGAGGCATTCGCGTGGTCAAGAGTTTTGTGCGGGAGGATCATGAGATACAAAAATTCTCCGACACCTCGGAGACTTTGTACCGCTATTTCGTGAAGGCGGAACATTTCCTTGCCGGCACAATGCCCCTGATGCAAGCCAGCGTATACAGCTGCATGCTCCTGATTTCCTGGGTTGGTGCCAAGCTTGTCCTCAGCAGTGAGATGAGCACCGGCCAGCTCATGAGCATGATCACCTACACCATGCAGATCCTTATGAGCCTGATGATGCTCTCCATGGTTCTGGTCATGTCCACGATCTCCAGAGCGCCCGCCGTACGGATCACGGAAGTGTTGGACGAGAAACCCTCCATCACACAGAAAGAGAATGCTGTCGCGCAAGTGCGCGACGGATCCGTTCGTTTCCGCAACGTATCTTTCAGCTACACCGGAGACGCTTCCTCTCTGTGTCTTTGGCCAATGGATTTGACGATCGAATCGGGACAGACCATCGGGATCATCGGCGGGACGGGCAGCGGCAAGAGTTCTCTGGTCCAACTGATCCCGAGGCTGTACGATGTGACCGACGGCGCTGTACTGGTCGGCGGGACCGATGTGCGGGATATCGATCTCAAGACGCTCCGGGTCAATGTGGCCATGGTGCTTCAGCGCAACACGCTGTTTTCCGGCACAGTGGAAGAAAATCTTCGTTGGGGAAATCCGGATGCAACGGCGGAAGACCTGGCGCGGGCGTGCGAACTGGCCCAGGCCGACGGCTTTATCCGCCGGTTCGAGCACGGATACGACACTCGCCTGGAACAAGGAGGCACCAACGTATCCGGCGGGCAAAGGCAACGCCTTTGCATCGCCCGCGCCCTCCTGAAAAAGCCGAAAATCCTGATCTTGGATGATTCCACCAGCGCGGTGGACACCCAAACAGAGGCCCGGATCAAAGAAGCGCTGCGCAATGAAATGCCGGATACCACAAAACTGATCATCGCCCAGCGGATCTCCTCCATTCAGGATGCGGACCGGATCCTCGTTCTGGATAATGGCCGCATCAGCGGATTCGGCACACACGATGAGCTGTTGGTTCAAAATACTGTTTATCGTGAAGTGTATGAATCTCAGACAAAAGGAGGCGACTTCGATGTCTCAGCCTAACAGGCCCGGCCCCAGGCACAACCCGGCCGCACAAGGCCGGATCCGCCTGGATAAAGACAGCTTTCAAACGTTGAAGCGCGTCCTGGGTTACGTCGGAGGATCTTATCGTGCCCGATTTGTGATCGCATTGCTCTGCATCGCCTTCAGTGCGTTGGTAAGCGTGGCTTCCGCCATGTTTCTGCGGGTGCTCATCGACGACTATATCACCCCGCTGCTTCTGGTGAACGAGCCCGATCTGGGGAACATGGCCAACACCATCGGAAAGATGGGATTGTTGTATGCTGCCGGAACTGTTTCCGCATTGATCTATCAATTCAACATGGTGACCATTTCCCACGGCGTACTGAAAACCATCCGGAATCGGATGTTTTCCGCCATGCAGCACCTTCCGCTCCATTACTTCGATACACACGCTCACGGGGATGTGATGAGCCATTATACCAATGACACCGATGCCATGCGGCAAATGCTGTCTCAGAGCATTCCCCACGTCTTTTCTTCTCTGCTGACCATCCTGTTCGTCCTGGCTGCCATGATCGTGCTCAGCCCGCTGCTGACCGCCCTGGTCCTGGGAATGGTCGTGGTGATTTATCAGGTGACGGCTCGGATCGGCGGAAAGGCCGCCGAGCATTTCAAAAGACGCCAGAAGGTACTGGGCGAAGTCAACGGCTTCGTGGAAGAAATGATCAACGGGCAGAAAGTGATCCAAGTTTTTTCGCGGGAAAAAGCTGTGATGCAATCCTTTCACAACTTGAATCACGAGCTCTTTGAACAGACGGCCAGAGCAAACCGTTACGGCATCGTTCTGATGCCGATCCTGGGCAATCTCGGCAATCTGCAGTACGTTTTGATCGCAGTGGTCGGAGGAATGCTGGCCATGGGCGATAGCCCTGCCCTCACCCTGGGCGGACTGGCCTCTTTTTTGACGCTGTCAAAAAATTTCAGCAATCCCGTCAGCCAGATCTCTCAGCAGATCAACTCCGTGGTCATGGCGCTGGCCGGTGCCCGGCGCGTTTTCTCTCTGATGGACGAAGCCCCCGAAGAAGACCGGGGCTATGTGAGCCTCGTGCAAGCAGCCCATCGGGCAGGGCAGCTGACGGAATTCGAGGGGCCGGATCACCTGTGGGCTTGGAAACAAGTGGATGAAGAAGGCAACGTGCGGTTGACGGAGCTTGCCGGAGACATCCGCCTAAACGGCGTGGATTTTGCTTATGAAACAGGGAAACCGGTCCTCCATGGCATCGATCTGTACGCAAGACCCGGTCAAAAAATCGCATTCGTCGGATCTACGGGCGCGGGAAAAACCACGATCACGAATCTGATCAACCGCTTTTATGACATACAGCAGGGGGAAATCCTCTTCGACGGGATCCCTGTTCAAGATATTCGGAAACCGGATCTGAGACGATCTCTGGGTATGGTACTGCAGGACACCAGCCTTTTCAGCGGCACGATCATGGAAAACATCCGGTACGGCCGTCCCGACGCCACCGATGCGGAAGTGATCCGCGCCGCAAAACTGGCCAATGCCCATGGATTTATCAGCCGCTTGCCACGGGGCTATGAGACAGAGATCTCAGGGACCGAGAGCGAACTGTCTCAGGGGCAATGCCAATTGATTTCCATCGCCCGCTGCGCCATAGCCGATCCGCCGGTGATGATCCTGGATGAAGCCACCAGCAGCATCGACACCAGGACAGAACGATTGATCCAGAAAGGGATGGATCGCCTGATGGAAGGGCGGACGGTATTCGTGATCGCCCATCGCCTGTCCACGGTTCGGAACGCCAGAGCCATCCTGGTACTGGAAGAAGGGAAAATCATAGAAAGAGGCGACCATGATGACCTGATCGCCCAAAAGGGAAAATATTATCAATTGTACAACGGCGTGCTCAGCCCAACGCCACATCCAGAATCATCATAAGCACAAAGCCCAGGGCCGTGCTCACTGTTCCGATGTTGGAGTGAGGATCGGCCTGAGCCTCGGGAATCAGTTCCTCCACCACGACGTAGATCATTGCACCGGCCGCAAAAGCCAGGATGTAAGGAAGAACCGGTATGATCAGACCGGTCAGCGCCAGGGTGATCAACGCGCCCACCGGTTCCACGATACCGGACAGGAACCCTAACGAAAAAGCCTTTTTGCGGCTGAGTCCCTGCCCGATCAGCGGCATGGAGATCACGGCACCCTCAGGGATGTTCTGCAAAGCGATACCGATGGACAGTGCGAAGGCCGCAGCAGCCGACATTTCGACTTCGCCACTTAAAAATCCCGCGAATACGACACCCACAGCCATCCCTTCAGGAATGTTATGCAGCGTCACCGCCAGCACCAGCATGGTGGTTTTTCGTAAGTGAGCTTCTTTTCCTTCCGGCTCCTCCGAATTGACATGCAGGTGAGGAATGAGCGTATCAAGGAAGAGCAAAAATCCGATCCCCAGCAGAAATCCGACCGCTGCCGGCAACCAGGGGATCACGCCCTGCTCTTCCGCCATATCGATGGCAGGAATAATCAAAGACCAAACCGAAGCAGCAATCATCACGCCGGAAGCAAAGCCCAGCATCATTTTCTGGAGAGAGGGTTTCAACTGCTCTTTCAGAAAAAAAACAAAACTCGAGCCGACAACGGTGCCCGCCAAGGGAATAAAAACACCGATGATCACCAATGTAAAGTCATTCAAATCAAGTCCCCTCATGTTCCTGTTCGTTCAAAGCAAAGGCAGCATTGTGTTTCATCCGTCCGGCTTTTCTTTCAATAGAGGTCGATCTCGCCGAGCGCGATGGCTACATGTCCCATCATAGAATTAAAATCGAAGACGGGCAGGCCGACAGCTTTGCTGATCCTCTTGGCATAAGGTGGCAGATCGGTGCATTCCAGCACGATGGCGCCCATGTCCGGGCATCGCTTGATCCCTTCTTCCGCCACGCCGATGATTTCCCGGCTCACGATCTCAATATCGAAGGCTTCGTCGGGCTGCTCGAAGATCTTGCTCCACTCCGGCGCATTTTCCAGGCCCATTACTTCTATCTTCATGGCTTCGGTGATCCCGCAGGCTCGAAGATGCGTTTCCGTCAACGCCGACTTGTTGGCTGTAATGACGCCGACCGTCCGTTGATATCCGATCATGGACTGGACAAAAGGAACCTGAAGCAATGCCGAAGTAAACACCGGCACGGTCAAGGCTTCGGCCAATTCTTTCTGGAAAACCGCATTGAAGCCGCAGCTGGTGGTAATGGCTCGGATGTCTTCTTTTTCGATCATTTCTTTGGCGATCCGGATCATATCTGCCAGTACCGCCTGGCTGGGATGGGTGATCACGGTCTGCACATTGGCCCCTTTCACATGGACCATTTTTACGGGGAACGGATAGGATTCAGGATTGGTGCTGTTGCCCGGCATGGTCTCCAGCTGCATCAACCCCTGGGGCACATGTCCCGCTTCCCATCTGAGAATAAGAATCTTTGGTTTATTTTCCATGGAATCCTCCTGCGAAATACGTTCTGCATCGTAGCGTTTCATCGTCTTTCTATTTCAGTATACCGCATCCCTTTATGATGTCAATTTGACTTTCGCCCCTGATACGCTTTATAGCCGCATAACCGGAAAAGTATTCATTTTACCTTGCTACTCCTCCCCCTCTCCAGTACTATTTAGTGTATAGTAGAAATAGAAGCTGAATTCTATTGCAAAGGAGGTCATAATGAATCG